>Ga0068707_1003215_pt1 | contig 11436 bp, 8 predicted proteins | sample YNPNPMetaG_FD_66600 | JGI IMG/M metagenome (GOLD analysis project Ga0068707, IMG submission 66600) | Anoxygenic and chlorotrophic microbial mat microbial communities from Yellowstone National Park, USA - YNP NP MetaG | ecosystem: Environmental > Aquatic > Thermal springs > Hot (42-90C) >... | reverse complement strand
AGCCTGACGGGAAGCGCACCTTCAAACTCCTGGAAGGGGTGCCCTTGCCGACCAGTTATGGCATGGATCTGTACCGTGAGATATTCGAGCGAGAGAAGGCCGTAGATCTCCCATAGGCCTGGCAGCGATCCAGGGCAGGTTGAGGCGCTCGGAGCTTGACATCTTTCGGCCCCCCATGCTACAAAGAAGGCACCAAAAGGCGATGAAGTCCGCCGTGAATCGTCCGCACTTAAGCGGGCTGATGACTTCTACCCGAAAAGGCATGAGTCCGGGGTAGGAGTCAGAGAGGAACCTACCCCACACCGGGTCCGCCACCGGGTGGGGTTTTGTTTTGGGCCCCCACCGGAGGGTGGGGGCTTTTGATTTTTTGGTTCTCCCCGTTGGGCTCCAGGAGGATTGGGAGGGTGCTTCATCATGCTGGATGAGTACAAAGGGCTGCGCAAGAACCTGCTTCTCGGCATCGAGGAACTCAGGAATTTCACCCTGAACAGGGGCAACTCAAGAGCCGCCGAGTCCCTGGCGGAGATCTCCCAGAAGATCAGGGAGAACCGATTTTACCTGGTGGTTTTGGGCGAGTTCAAGAGGGGCAAGACCACCTTCATCAACGCGCTTCTAGGGGAACCCCTCCTGCCCACGGCCGTTGTGCCCCTCACATCCATCGTGACCATGATGAGATATGGGCCCGAGGAACGCGTGGAGGTGATCTTCGAGGACGGCCGCATAGAGAGGATCTCCATGCAGGAGCTTCATCTGTTTGTGACCGAGAGAGGAAACCCAGGCAACGAAAAAGGTGTGAAGAGGGTTGAGGTGTCCTACCCCTCCCCGTTCTTGCAGGATGGGGTGTACCTGGTGGACACCCCAGGGGTGGGATCGGTCTTCGCCAATAACACCGAGGTGACCTATAGCTTCATGCCCAAGGCCGACGCCGCCATTTTCCTCTTGGCCGCAGACCCCCCCATAAGCCAGTCCGAGCTGGCTTTCCTCAAAGACGTTCGCCAGTCCATCCGCAAGGTGTTCTTCGTCCAGAACAAGGTGGACCGCCTGGACCAGGATGAGCGCATCGAGTCCATGGAGTTCAGCCGAAGCATCATAGAAAAGGTGCTGGGGGTGGACAGTGTGGAGGTGCATCCCCTCTCGGCCAAGCTCGCCCTCAAGGCCAAGCAAGAGAATGATTCGGCTAAACTCCAAGAAAGCTATCTACCCAGGCTTGAGGCCCTGCTCGGCAGCTTTTTGATGCGCGAGAAAGGCCGGGAGGTCATACGCTCTGGCGCAGACCAAGCCCTCAGAGCATTTAACGAGGAGAAGTTTGCCGCTGAGATCGAGCTCAAGGCCCTTGAGACCCCGCTTCAGGTCTTGGAGGAAAGGCTGGGGAGGTTTCAGGAGGAGATGAAGCGGGTGGACCAGGATGCCTTTGATGCCAGGGTGCTTTTCGAGGGCGAGATCAAGCGGCTGATTCAGGAGCTGGATCTGGACCTGGAGAGATTCCATCGCACGGAAGTGGCCAGGATGATGCAGGGGCTGGACAAGGCCCATCAGGAAAACAGGGAGCTACCCCTGTCGCGGTACACAGAGGCCATGGAGCGATACGTGCAGGAAGGCATCGTGCGGGGCTTCGATGAGTGGCTCGAGAAAGAAAATGTCAAGCTGGATGAGCAATATGCCCGGGTGGCCTCGCGTTTCTCGAGCAGGATCAACCAAATCATACAGGAAATCCTGGAGATCTCCTCGGGACTCTTCGAGCTCTCCCTGGAGAGGTTCCAGGCCCAAGAGTCTTTGGACTCCGAGACATCCCTTTACTATATGGTGGGGGATCCCCCCAAGTTCTTCGATCTGGAGGGCACCCTTCGCTTCCTGTCCCGTTCCCTGCTGCCCAAGAACGTCTCCCAGAAGATGATCCTCAGGGACCTAAAGAAAAAGCTCCCGGAGATAATAGACCGAAACTGCGGGAGGGTGAGGGCCGATTTCGCCCAGAGGCTCCAAAACAGCCATCTCCAGTTCAGATGGGAACTGGGGCTCAAGATAGACGCCACCAGGGAGGGGATAGAGTCCGCCATTCGCAACACCATGGAACTCAAGCAAAAAAGCCAGCAGGCGGTGGCCGATAGGAGAGCCCTGTTGGAGGCTGATCGCTCTAGGCTGGAGGCCATAGGGAGGGAACTCCAGCAATGCCTGCGAGCCGTGGAGGGAGCAGATTGAGTTAAGGGTCTTGGGGCAGATGGCAGAACAAGCTCCCAGAAGCCTCTCCGTACTTGGTTCCGAAAGGGCATGTGGGGAAGCGAAATGTTGAATCCGGAGATCTCGAGAGGGGAACAGGGGCCCAGGGCTGCAAAGGCCTCTGGGACGGGCTCCAAGACCACTGCCTGGCGCTTCGTGGTTATGATCAGCATGGTGAGCCTTCTGAGCGACACCACTTACGAGGGGGCCAGAAGCATAACAGGCCCTTTCTTGGCCTTTCTGGGAGCCGGGGCGGCGGCGGTGGGGGTTGTGGCAGGCCTGGGAGAGCTCATGGGCTATGGGTTCAGGCTCCTGTCGGGCCATCTGGCTGACAGGACCAAGGCCTATTGGCCCATCACCATCTCCGGGTACTGTCTCAACCTCCTGGCGGTGCCGGCCCTGGCCCTGGCGGGGAGCTGGGAGGCGGCCGCGATCTTGATAATCCTCGAAAGGCTCGGGAAGGCGGTTAGGGTACCCCCCAGAGACGCCATGCTCTCCCATGCAGCTTCAGAGACCAGCCGAGGATGGGCCTTCGGCCTCCACGAGGCCATGGATCAGTTAGGGGCTTTTGTGGGACCCCTGGCGGTCTCCCTTGTCATGTTCCTTCAGGGCGGATATAGAACCGCTTTCGGGATGCTTTTGGTCCCGGCACTCATGAGCCTGGGCATGCTATTTCTCACCAGGGCCCAATACCCCAGGCCCCAGGACCTGGAGATCCCCCTCCCCAGCCTGGACAAGAGAGGGATGAGAAAGGTTTTCTGGCTCTATCTTGGAGCTGCAGCGGCCATCGGCGCGGGCTATGCGGATTTCCCGTTGATAGCGTACCACATGAAGCAAACTGGGATCATGGCCGAGAAGTGGATCCCGGTTATTTACGCCGCTGCATGGCCGCAGACGGCCTCTCGGCCATGGCACTGGGAAAACTGTACGACCGCCTGGGCATATTGGTCCTGGCAGGGGTCTGCGTGATCACGTCCATATTTCCAGTTCTGGTCTTCTGGGGCGGAGAGGCGTTGGTGGTTGCTGGCATGGTCATTTGGGGGGTCGGAATGGGAGCCCAGGAATCGGTGGTGAGGGCCGCCATCGCACAGATGGTGCCACCGGATCGAAGGGCCACGGCTGACGGGATATTTCATGCGGTCTTCGGGGTGAGCTGGTTCTTGGGAAGTGCAGCCATGGGCCTCCTGTACGATGTCTCCCTGGGAGGACTGGTTGCGCTCTCCACAGGGCTCCAACTGCTGGCAGCCTTTATCCTGCTAAAAATGAGGGGACAAGGATGATGGATCTCTCAAACGGGGAGATCCACTATCTGTGGTGGTACATACAGGGCAGCATCATGAGCCCCTTTGTGCGCGAGAAGCTCCGGAGGGCATGGGGCATGTGCGAGCGGCACGCCTGGGGGGCAATCTTCGTGGAGAGCTCCTTTCGACACGGTTACCTGCACGGGCCTTCGGTCCTGTACGAGGATCTCATGAGCAGGGCCCTGGCCTCCTTCCAAAGCCGTGGCCCGGGGAGGCTTCCAAGGGCCATCCACGGGCTCCGAGAACGTGGCCCCTGTCCCGTGTGCGAGATGGGTTTGGGGCCCCATTCCCAGGGCATGGCCAGCTCTCAATTGGTGGAAAGGGGTAAGGACTGGGGTCTCATGCGAGACATTGCCCTGCGCACCTTGCCTCACTGGAGGCACATGCTATGCGGGAAGTGTCTGGGAGACGACTCGCCGGTGCGCTGCCGGCACCATTTGGTTTCGGAGACAAGCCGGGCTAGGGGCCGGCACCAGGCTCATATGCAGCTGGTCTCGGAAATCCTTGAGCGTGTGAGCAGGTACTGTCGTTCCTTCCGCTGGGAGTTCCGTGGCACAGACACGGACATGGATCTGGCTGGCCTTCTGGCTGCGGTGGGCTGGTGCAGCGGATGGAGGCCCTTGCTGGAGCTGCTGGAGATCTCAGCCGGGAAATCTTCCCCCGGTTTCCCAATTGGGCTTAGGGCATGACGCCCTTGCCCATCCCAGACCAGAAACCCATGCCCGATGTGTAAAATCCCACCATGCTGCTCTTACCCCCATTACTCACGATCAGCGGATGATGCGGGTCGTTCTTATGACATATTTGGAGAAACCGCTCCATGCTCAAAAGCACCCTGCTTCTCGGTTCCAGAGTTTATCTTGCTTTGGGTGGGAATATGTCAGCGAAGAGAAGTGTCATCACCCCAATGAGCAACTGTGCCCAGGAGACTCTGGTTCAAGTCAAGACCGTCTCTTAATCTCGGAGCCACTCTGCGGAGGTTTGAACAGTCTGCGCTGGTTCTAGAAATTTTTTTGTTGCATCTGGTGGAGGCGGGGGGAATCGAACCCCCGTCCGGAAACCTTCAGCCAAAGCGTCTACGTGCGTATCTCCCGTTTTGTTCTCATCCCTTGAGACTCCCGGGAGAGAGATTCCCAAGGGACCAGCCTGATTGAGTCTCGCCTCCTCCCCCTCAGGCGGGAAGGATTCGGCCAGCCCGCTGATCGACGCCCCTTCCGGCCCTGCGGGCCTGACCAGAGGGACGTGGCCTTAGGCGGCCAGGGCGTAGTCGTAGTTGTCGGCGACTATCGTTGAACCCTACCTGTTTTACGAGGAAGTAGGAACCTCGGCACGCAACTTTGACCTCAACTGTCCCCGTCGAACCCTTTTCGCCCCCCTCTCGGGTTACTTTGAAATCTCTATGAATAATCTATCACCCGGCAGCACCCGATGCAACGCTTCAGGCCCGCCGCCCCCCAAAAAAACCCTAGCCAACGGCCCCCGAGCCTCGTTTAGCCCCCTTGGTTCCCATATACGGCCTTAGGACAATGGCTGAGAAACGGGGAGCCACCACCCTACCGGCCCTTCAGCTCCCTCTGGAGATCCCTCCTCTCGTCCCTCTTCTTGATGGCCGCCCTTTTGTCGTAGAGCCTCTTGCCCTTGGCCAGGGCCAGCTCCACCTTGGCCCTTCCGGCCTTGAAGTAGATCTGAAGGGGGATCAGGGTGAGGCCCCTTTCCTGCACCTTCCCGGCCAGCCTCCTGATCTCCCGCTTGTGGAGCAGGAGCTTGCGCGGCCTCAGGGGATCATGATTCATGATGTTCCCGTGGGAATATGGGGATATGTGGGCATCCACCAGGAACACCTCTTCCCCCTCCACTTTGGCGTAGGAGTCCTTGAGATTGACACGCCCCTCTCTCAGGCTCTTCACCTCGGTGCCCACAAGGGCCATCCCCGCCTCCACGGTCTCCAGGATCTCGTACTCGTGCCAGGCGCGGCGGTTCTTGCACACCACCTTCCTGTTTCCTTCATCTCCCTTAGGGCCTTTGGCCCCCATCTCTCACCCCTTTGGCAAATCACCGGCGCCCATGACAGGACTAAAGCCGTGCTTCCCGCAAGCGGCGCTGGAGCACCTTAAATGAACAGGGGCGGCGCATCCAGCCCCTCACCCTCAGGGAAGCCCATCATGAGGTTCATGCACTGGACCGCCTGGCCGGAGGCCCCCTTCACCAGGTTGTCTATGGCCACCACAACAATGAGCTTACCTGTGCGGGGGTCCACCCGCAGGCCCACGTCGCAGAGGTTGCTCCCCCTGACATCCCTCACATTGGGGAAAACCCCTTTGGGAAGGACCCTCACAAAGGGCTCAGCCTTGTAAAAGTTTTCATATGCGGCCAGGATATCTTCCTCCCCCACAGCCTCCTTGGGGCCAATATAGATGGTGGTGAGGATCCCCCTGCTTATGGGCAGAAGGTGCGGCACAAATATAACACGCACCTCCCGGCCGGCCAGGCCCGAGATCTCCTGCTCCATCTCCGGGGTATGCCTGTGCTGGGCCACTTTATACGCCTTCATACCCTCGTTCACCTCGCAGAAGAGACTTCCTAGATCCAAGGAACGGCCTGCCCCCGTCACTCCGGAGGCCGAGTTCACGATTATTGGCTCTGGCCCCAGCAGGCCCGCCCTGACCAGGGGGGCCAACCCCAATATGGCCGAGGTGGGATAGCAGCCAGGCACGGCCACCAACCTGGCCCTTCTTATCTTTTCCCTGTGCAGCTCCGGCAGGCCGTAGGCCGAGCTCTCCAGCAGGTGAGAGGCACTGTGGGGCGCGTACCATTGCTCGTAGACATTCCTGTCCCTAAGACGAAAATCAGCACTCATGTCCAGGACCTTCTTCCCGAGTTGAAGGAAGCGGGGCACACACTCCATGGACTTACTGTGGGGAAGGGCCGTGAAGATCACTTCTGCGGCCTCTGCCACCTTGTCCGGATCCAGGGGCTGGCACTTGGCCTCCACCTTCCTTGCCAAGGCAGGGTAGACTTTGGAGTAGGCAAGCCCCCCGTAAGACTCGGATGTGAGCACGGAAAGCTCCACGCCCGGGTGAGCGGAGAGAATCCTTACCAGTTCCGCACCAGTATAGCCGGTTGCCCCAACAATCCCAACTTTCACCATGACCCATCCTCCTGTTTACGAGGCCTGATCAACCCGAAAAGACTCCCAACATTCCATAACAAAAAAGCCCCACGAGGGGGCTTTGCAAAGAACTTCCAATCCAAACCCCTCAGCGTTTGGAGAACTGGAATCTGGCCCTGGCGCCCCTCTGCCCGTATTTTTTCCTCTCCTTTTCTCGGGCATCCCTGCGGATCAAGCCGGCCTTCTTGAGCACGGTTCTAAGCTCTGGGCTGACCTGCAACAAAGCTCTGGCAATCCCATGGGTCACGGCGTCTGCCTGCCCTGCTATGCCTCCGCCGCAAACATTGGCCCTAACATCGAAACGCTCCAGGCTGCCGGTGAGCACCAAAGGCCTGACCATGCTTCTCAGCAAAGTGATGCGTGGGAAATATTCCTGGGCAGGCCTTTTGTTGACTGTGATCTGACCGCTGCCTGGAAGAAGCCATACCCGCGCCACGGCCGTCTTTCTCTTGCCTGTTGCATAAAACCTCTCGGAAATCATTTGCTTTTCCTCTCTCCAGGATCAAAGAACCGCAGAATTTGCATGACCCACAAGCTTCAAGAAGCCAACACTTTAGGCTTTTGGGCCTCATGGGGATGTGTCGGCCCGCCGTAAACCTTGAGCTTTCTTAGCATCTGCCTTCCCAAGCTGTTCTTGGGCAACATACCCCTGACCGCCATCCTAAAAACCTCTTCCGGCTTACGGGTCAACATTTCCCCCAAAGGAGTGCCTTTCAGACCGCCAGGATAGCCGCTGTGCCTGTAATAAATCTTTTGAAGTCTTTTTCGATCCTGCACATACACCTTTTGGGCGTTTATCACCACAACGAAATCCCCTGTGTCCATGTGAGGCTCATAAACTGGTTTATGCTTTCCCATGAGGAGCCTTGCTACCTGACTGGCCACCCTCCCGAGAGGCCTCTCCTGGGCGTCCACAAGGTGCCAAGCCCTCTGGATCTCCGATGCCCTTGTGCGAGGTGTCTTCATGAACTCCTTGATCCCCCTTGCGCCATTCAGATCTATGAAATTTTAATTATCCACCCCAATAGGCCTTGTGTCAAGGAATTTGGCGGCCCGGAAGAAAACTCCTCGGCCCTATTCTTGAAAAAACAAGGCTCACCCCACGCTCCCCAGGGTTTAATTCAACCCGGATTATTCTGCAATGCCCGTAACTTTGGGGACTAGGCCCCCAAGCCGCCGTCACACTTCTGCATATCCCGCCTCAAACCCCGGCAAAATCTAAAACCAAGACTCAAAGTGTTTTTGACCCTGGAGCCTTTTCATAAGATATCCATAAGATAGTCCGTATCATCCACTGATCGTGAATGATGCGGGTTAGTTTGGACATTACGTGCTAGAAGCTGGCCACCCTATCGAAGCCCAGCAGGTAGACCTGAAGCCTGAATGAATGGTCCGTCTCCCTTCCACCAGAACCGGGCTCTATGATATGGCTGAACCTTACAGCCCAACAGGAAGGGTGCAGAATGAACCCATAACCGTAGCGCGCAAAGCGTTCGTCGTCTTGGTTGTACCAGGTATGGCCCAGCAGATCCAAGAAGGGCAGGGTCCTCACTCCTATGTTGGCCTGAACAAACTTTACCCTCTCCTCTTTTCCAGTAAGACGCCTGCCCCAGCCGTAAGAGAGCGACATCTCGTCCCCTCGGCCGTCCCCTCCTCTCAGGGTCACGGACAAGTCATCGAACTCCCTCTCATACCAGTCGAACTCTTGCCTGAATTTCAGGCTCAGGTACTGTTTTGGTTCAGCCCAAATGCCTTTTCTTATATCTGATTGGAGTCTTCCATAATCTTCCCCTGCGAGTCTGAGGTCCAGTTCCGCCAGCAAGGGGCGCCAAGCTCTGCGCTCCTGGTCCGGATCATCCAGATCCTTGAACTGCTCCCTCAGGCTGAAGGGCTGAACCACCCGCAGACGGGCCCATTCCCTGTAAAGGGAGGAGCCGTCCGGTTTCTGAGCCTTGCCGGTCAGAAACTGGGTCATCACCATGGAGATCAACCTGTCGGAAGGCACTCTTTGAAAAAACTCATCCGGAAAATCGCCTGATGTGGAATGCCCCAGGGCATCATAGCGCAGTTCCGGCTGAATTGTATGCTTCACGGCGCTTACCCTTTCCCCGCCGTATTGGTAGATTCTGGAAAGCTCGCTTGAGACTGAGACACCGTAATGGTAAGTGCCCATGTGCCCGTCTGTCGAATCAGAAAACCTCTCCTGTGTCGAAAAGAGCTGCTCCTGCCAACCAGCAAAGGGCACAACGCTCAGGTAAGGGCTCCACTGCAACGGCAAAGACACAACCGGAGCAAAGCTCACTGTCTCAGCCCGGCTTCCCTCTGGCCTCCAAACATGGTCCAACCCGCTTGCCCATCCCAGGGTGAGAGGAAGCCCCATGAAGGGTAGATTCATCTTGCTGAACGTGAGGCTGGGAAGCTTTTGGGGAGTGGAATCAATGTCATTGTGGGGTGCCTCCAAGCTTCTGAAATACCTTACTTCGCCTGCCAACAGGTACTGGTCCCAGCGCTTGGTGGCATTCACAATAGAGGGAAGATATCTCAGATACCTCTCATCATGATCGACCGAAAACTCCTCCAGGTAGTAATTGTCGCTTACCAAATCCACGTTGGCCCTGGACACCACATTCCAGGGAAGCTTGGCCTCTTGCTCCATGCGGACCCGCCACCTGTCCCTGTCTTCCCGCATCCCCCCCCTGTGGACTATGGCTGGATCCGGATCCTCTTGGTCATGGATGAACTCCCCTTGAATCGTGCCTTTGAGGGATTCCCAGGGGGCATATCGAAATTCTACCCCTTGTTGAAATCCCCGCTTGCTGTAATAGGATTCCGTGAAGGTGGCGTCGTAACTTCTGCTAATGGCCCAGAAAAAGGGAAGTGAAAACCCGTAACCAACTCTGGAATCGGATCTGTATTCGGGAAGCAGGAAACCGGTTCTCCTGTCCCTGGCCGTAGGATAAAGCAAGTAAGGGAAATAAAAGACCGGCACATTTCGCACTTGGAAGGTGGCCCCTTTTGCAACAGCATCTCCAGACACCTTTATCTCCACCTCGTCTGCAGCAAAACGCCAGTCAGGCACTCTCCCTGAGCAAGAGCTAAGGGTGGCCCCTCTTATCATGTAATGGTCCTCACCGAGCCTTTGGATCTCCTCCCCGGTTACGGTCATTTCATAGGGCTCGAAATAAAGGGTGGCGTTCACCAGACGTCCGGTCTGCTCGTCTATATGGAGCTCCATCTTGTCGCTCCAAATCCGGGTGGTCTCCTGGAACACCTGAACTTTGCCTTCGGCTGTGGCCAGTCTGGTACGATTGTCTATCACCACCTTGTCGGCACGAAGGGTCATTCCACCCCTTACTATCTCCACATTTCCCTCAGCTATGTATTGATCGGCCTGGCGGTCGTAGGTAAGGGAATCCGCTTCAATATGAAGAGGGGCCTCCTCAGACATGTTCAACTGGGGCATCTTGTCTTTCCCCAGAGTAACACATAACCCGCTGGTTGCGGCAACCAGGTTGAGCCCCACAAACAATATGAGCCATCTGGTCCAGTTCCACCATCCCATTGCTGAAATCTCCAGATTCCTCCGGGTCCAGAAGCTCCTAACCTAAGGCCGCATTTACTCTACGCCGATTGTTGTCTCCAAGGCAAGTTGTTTTTTTCAAAATGGGCGATTACTTCCCCCACCACGAACAAAGAACCGGTTACACAGATCAAATCATCACAGCAGGCCCTCTCAACCAGATCCTGAAACCCCTGTGCAACAGACTCCACCACCGTGGCTCTCGCCCCTAGGGCCAAGGCCTCGGACTGGAGAAGCCAAGGATCCTCGGCCCGATCCATTTGGGGACGACAGAAAACGATTTCGTAAGCCATGGGAGCCAACATCCTGAGCATCTTACGGTGGTCTTTGTCCTTCATTACACCCATTAGGACTCTGAGCCTATCGTAATTGTATTCTTTTGCCAGGGAAAAACAAAGGCTGCGCATGGACTCGGGATTGTGGGCTCCGTCCAGCAACACCCTGGGAGGGCCAGGCAGGTATTGCTGCCTTCCCGGCCATTGGACGTCCTGAAGCCCCTTGCGGATGGCTTGCTCATCCACAGAAATACCCTTTTCTCCCAAAAGTTCCACTGCGGCTATTGCCATGGCAGCATTTCTGACCTGATGGCGCCCTCTCATGTTGGTGCTGAGCCCCTTGTAGGAGCGCTTAAGCCCTCTGTAGGCAAACCCCCCGGGAGTTCCGTGGGCTGCTATCTCCTTGCCCAGCCTGTACAAGGGACTTTCTTTCTCCTTACAAGTATCCGCGACAACCTTTTGGGCCGTGGGGTGAACCACTCCCGATACGGTGGGGACTCCCTGCTTCACAATTCCAGCTTTTTCCCTTGCAATTTGGACCAAGGTGCGGCCGAGGTAATCCTGGTGTTCTAAGGATACCGAGGTTATTATGGCAACCATGGGAACACACACATTGGTGGCGTCCAGGCGACCTCCCATGCCCACTTCCAAGATCGCCAGATCCACCCCTTTTTCGGCAAAATAACCCAGCGCCAAGGCAGTGGTGAACTCGAAGAAGGTTATGGGAAGAGTCTGTCCTTGCCGGCCTTTGGGGGCCAACTCAGGAACCTTTTGGAGAATTCTTCTTGTCCACTCCACCACCTCAAGCTCGGTGATCTCTTTACGGTTGAGCCTTATTCTCTCTGTGAAACTCAGAAAATGAGGGCTTGTATAAAGGCCCACCCTCATCCCGGTCTG
>Ga0068707_1003212_pt1 | contig 11444 bp, 7 predicted proteins | sample YNPNPMetaG_FD_66600 | JGI IMG/M metagenome (GOLD analysis project Ga0068707, IMG submission 66600) | Anoxygenic and chlorotrophic microbial mat microbial communities from Yellowstone National Park, USA - YNP NP MetaG | ecosystem: Environmental > Aquatic > Thermal springs > Hot (42-90C) >... | reverse complement strand
TGGCTTCAGGCGTCCTAGGTTGGCCGCGTGCGAGGTGTTGATGATCTGTGTGCGGGGTGCGGGTTGCAGGGGGGGTGCCTCAGTTCGAAGACAAAAACGGCAGATGTTTGACTTAGAACATATGTTCTGATACAATGACCGCGAGGCGCTCTTCAACCGCATTCACGTTGCGGACGCGCGACTGCTGTGGTACAATGGGCCGGTTATTCTCGTGGAGGAAAGGGAAAGCATGGGGGTCATCGACGCCCTTTCGGCCGGCCTGCGCGCTGTTGCCCGCCATCTGTGGCTGATCGTCTTGCCGGCAGCCCTCGACCTGTTCTTGTGGTTGGGGCCGCGCCTCTCCGTGCGTTCGCTGGTCGAACAGTGGGTGAGGCAGTGGCAGAGCATGATGGATGTCGCTGCGCCGGAGATGGCCGTGCCCTCCATGGATCTGCTGGTCGAGATGTTGCGCACAGACGATCAGTCGATCAACCTGCTGTCGCTGCTGGCCAATCGCCTGGTGGGGCAGCCGAGCCTGGCTCCTCTGTTGCCAGGCGGCGGCTGGGGCGGCGTGATCGAGGTGCAGAGCCTCGGGGGGGCGATCCTGGGAGGGGTCGTCTTCGCGGCCTTGGGACTGTTGATCGCAGCCCTGTATCTCAGCCTGATCGTCGGGCAGTTGCGTGAGCCGGGGCCAGATTGGCAGGGATTCGGGCGGCAGTTGTTGCGCCGATGGCTGCAGCTGGGGTTGTATGTGGCGGCGCTCCTCGCGACCATCGTCGCGATCGCCCTTCCCTTCTCCCTGGCCTTCGCCCTGGCGATGTTGATGGGGCCGACGACTGGACCGGCCATCATCGGCATCCTGACGATGGTGTTGATCTGGCTCAGCCTGTGGCTGTTCCTGTCGCTCTTCTTCGTGACCCCCGCGATCGTCCTGGACGATGCGAATGTGGTCACCGCCGTGTGGTGCAGCATCAACGTCGTCGTCCGCAATTTCTGGGGCACGGTCGGATTGTGGCTGCTGACGCAGTTCATCCTGGTCGGGTTCTCGTTGATCTGGCAGCGGCTGAGCCAGTGGCCCCTGGGCGGCTTCATTGGGATCATCGGCAACGCGTATCTGGCCACTGGCCTGATCGCCGCCAGCATCTACTTCTACCAGGACAGATGCGCGAAATGGCAGGCGCAGCGCGTTGCCCGACGACAGATTTGACTTGCTCCCAACCCGGTGGCTGCGTTGAAAGTATGGCGAGCGGGCAACATGAAGCAGTGCCATCCATTGCAACGGACGGCTGGCCATGCACAAACCCGCTGCGCGGGTTTTCTTGCCCAGGCGTCGGATTGATCCGATGCCTGGGGACTGGCGTAACGCAAGATGTCATCTTGCGTTACATTGAGAAAAGCCAAACTCCGAGAGAAAAAAAGCGTGTAATCTTGCTTAACGAGGCAGTAGGAGGAGATCGTGGTTGACCGACGCAATGGCGACAATGAGCGGCATTACGAAGCCGACGATATCCAGGTGTTGGAGGGGCTGGAGGCGGTGCGGCGCCGCCCAGGGATGTATATCGGCTCGACCGACGCGCGCGGCCTCCATCACCTGGTCCATGAGATCGTGGACAACTCCATCGACGAGGCGTTGGCTGGCTACTGCGATCGCATCGAGATCACGATCCACAAAGATGGCTCTGTGACGGTGCAGGACAATGGGCGCGGCATCCCGGTCGGCATCCATCCGCAGACCGGCCGGCCAGCGGTCGAGACGGTGATGACGGTCCTGCATGCTGGCGGCAAGTTCGGCGGCGGCGGCTACAAAGTCGCCTCCGGCCTCCACGGCGTGGGCGCTTCTGCGGTCAATGCCCTCTCGGCGTGGCTGGAAGTCGAAGTGCGCCAGAAGGGGCTGGTCTACCGTCAGCGTTACGAGCGCGGGAAGCCGGTCACCGACCTCGAGGTCGTCGGCGAGGTTCCCGCGGGCGTGACCGGGACGCGCACGACCTTCCTGGCCGACACGACGATCTTCAAGGGAGGGCTGGAGTATAAGTTCGAGACGTTGGCGCAGCGCTTCCGTGAGATGGCCTTCCTCACGCGGGGGCTGACCATCTTCTTCCAGGACGAGCGCGACGGCCACGAGATGTCGTTCTATTTTGAGGGTGGCATCCGTTCGTTCGTCCGCTATCTCAACAAGAACCGCACCGTCTTACACCAGCCGTTCTATGTCGAGAAACAGGTCAACGGCACGTACGTCGAAGTCGCGTTGCAGTACACCGATGGGTACGCCGAGTCGTTCTTTGCTTTTGCCAACAATGTTAACACCGTGGATGGCGGCACCCATGTCACCGGCCTGCGTTCGGCGCTGACGCGCTGCCTCAACGATTATGCGCGCAAGAACGGCATCCTCAAAGAGAACGAGCCGAACTTCACGGGCGAGGACGCGCGCGAGGGATTGACCGGCATCCTCAGCGTCAAGCTCGAAGACCCTCAGTTCGAGTCGCAGACGAAATCGAAGCTGGGCAACGCCGAGATCAAGAGCCAGGTCGAGTCGGTTGTCTACGAGGCATTCTCCGCCTGGCTTGAGCAGAATCCGCGCGAGGCCAAAGCGATCGTCGAGAAGTGCCGGACGTCGGCGCGCGCGCGCGAGGCTGCCCGCCAGGCGCGCGACCTGGTCATTCGCAAGAGCGCCCTCGAGAGCATGACCCTCCCCGGCAAGCTGGCCGATTGCTCGGAACGCGATCCATCCAAGTGCGAGCTGTACATCGTGGAGGGAGACAGCGCGGGCGGTTGCTTTGTTGGCGATACTATGATCGCTCTCGCCGATGGTCGTGCTCTGAGTTTCCGAGACCTCGTGGCAGAACAGGCGGCCGGAATCGAGCATTTCTGCTACACGATACGACGCGACGGGCATGTTGGGATCGAACGCCTTATCAATGCACGTATAACTCGCTCTAATGCCGAATTGGTGCGAGTAACGCTGGACAATGGAGAGAGCATTGTCTGCACACCAGATCATTTGTTCATGACACGATCAGGCGCTTATAAACCGGCTTCAGAGTTGATGCCCGGCGATTCTCTTATGCCGCTATACCGTCGGCTCTCAGATAAGAACGAGCCAGGGATTACCATCAGTGGATATGAAATGGTGTGGGATCCCCGATCAGAATGCTGGCTCTTCACGCACCTTTTGGCGGATTGGTACAACCGTTGGCATGGCATTTACACGGAAGCGGATGGTGATCACTGCCATCACATTGACTTCAATAAGCGCAATAACAACCCAACGAACCTTAAACGCCTGCCTAAAGAACAACACCTCCTGTTGCACCAGCAGCATGTAAGTCAAACCTTGCATCGCCCTGAAGTTATCCAGCGCTGTCGTGACTTACGTCGTGAGGATGAGTTCAGGACAATGATGAGGGAACGTATGAAGCAGCCTCAAACTCAAGAGATCTTGTCGCAGCAGGCAAAAGCCCAGTGGGAGGATTCTGAATATAAATCATATATGGTACAGAAGTGGCGCGAGTTCTATGAGACTGACGAGGCTTATCGCCAAAGGAACGCCGCACAACTTGAGCAGGCCCAGCGTCAATACTGGAGTAATGATGAACATCGACATCTTCAAGCGCAGCGAGTTCGTGCCTATTTCGAGAGCCATCCAGAGATCCGAGCTGAGCTCTCACGCATCGCGAAAATACAATGGCAAGATGAGGAATTGCTCGCTTGGCGACGTGAGGAAACGAAAAAACAGTGGACTGATGAGTTTCGAGCTAAACGTCGCGCTGCTCTAGACAAAACTTACTACCATAAGACCATCTCAACCCTGAAACAGTTCGAAGTGGAGCGTGGGAAGCTGGATCTGGAAGCATATCGCCAATACCGTCTCGGGAAGCGCGATAAGTCGTTGTTGCGCTTTGAAACTTTCTGTGAGCGATACTTTAACGGCGACGAGCTCCAAGCTCTGGAAGCAGTGGCTAACTATAATCACCAGGTCATAGCTGTTGAGCGTCTCGCGGAACGCGCAGAGGTATATGACGCAGAAGTGCCGGGCACTCACAATTTCGCGCTGGCGAGCGGGGTTTTCGTTCATAATAGCGCGAAACAGGGGCGCGACCGCCGTTTCCAGGCGGTCTTGCCTCTGCGTGGCAAGGTGCTTAATGTGGAGAAGGCGCGCCTCGATAAAGCTCTGGCCAACAAAGAGATCCAGGCCCTGATCACCGCCATCGGTTCCGGCATTGGTGAGCAGTTCAGCCTGGAGAATCTGCGCTACCATCGCATCATCCTGATGGCCGATGCCGACGTGGACGGTGCGCACATCCGCACGCTGCTGCTCACCCTCTTCTTCCGCTATATGCAGCCGCTGATCGAGAATGGCAACCTGTACATCGCCCAACCGCCGCTTTACCGCATCCAGGTCGGCAAAGAGCACTTCTACGTCTACTCGGATGGCGAGCGCGACGAGGTGCTCAAGAAGTTCGCGGGCAAGAACGTGACCATCCAGCGCTACAAGGGCCTGGGGGAGATGAATCCAGAGCAGTTGTGGGAGACGACGATGAACCCGGCCAACCGCACGATCCTGCAGGTGACGGTGGAGGATGCGGCGGAGGCCGATCGCACCTTCGATATGTTGATGGGATCGGCGGTTCCCCCGCGCAAACGCTTCATCACCACCCACGCCCGCCGCGTGAAGAACCTCGACGTGTGATGGCCTCCGACCTGAAGGCTGGCAGGGCATCCTCGCCGTGGCTGTAGAGACGTTGCATTGCAACGTCTCTACGCGGCCACATTGCCCGATTGTGTTCCGCCGCTACCTACCCGCTATATAACCTGACCGCAACCCACTCCCCCTCGCGGATCCCATTGCTGTCCAGCGGCACCTGCACCATCCCCTCGGCGCGCACCAGCGTGTAGATGAGATTGGATTTGCCGAATACAGGCATGGCCCACAGTTCGCCAGCGCGCTCTTCCAGGCGCACCGGCACGTAATCCTCGCGCCCGGCCGTCGAGGCCAGGTTGCGCGCCAGCCGCGCCATCACCTGCACAGGCCGCCGCGCAGACTCCCCCAATAAAGTGCGCACCGTGGGGACGACGAACAGCTCGCAGACGACCATGGCCGAGACGGGATTGCCCGGAAGGCCGAAGACCGGCACGCCATCGCAGACGGCGAGGATGGTCGGCTTGCCAGGGCGCATGCTGACGCCATGGACAAGGATGCCCGGCTGACCCAGGCTATTGATCACGTCGGCGCTCAGGTCGCGCACGCTCACCGAACTGCCTGCTGCGATCATGACGATCTCCGCCTGCGCGTGGGCACGTCGCGCGGCCTCCTCCAGCTCGGCGCGCCGATCGGGGATGATGCCGCCCAGGATGGCGACGCCGCCCGCGCGCTCGATCAAGGCCGCCAGCGTGTAGCTGTTGACGTCGCGCACCTGGCCGGGGCCTGGCTTTTGCTCGGGCGGCACGACCTCGTCGCCCGTGGCGAGGATAGCGACGCGCGGCGCCTTGGCCACCGTGACCTCGGTGATCCCTAACGCCAGCAATCCCCCCACATCCTGCGCGCGCAGGCGATGACCGCTGGGAAGGAGGAGATCTCCCACGCGCACGTCCTCGCCCGGTTGGATCACATTCTCGCCGACCGCGACCGGTCGCACCACCTCGATGCTGGTCGCATCCACCGTCTGCGTGTGCTCGATCATGACGACGGCATCGGCCCCTGCGGGAAGCATGCCGCCCGTGTGGATGAGCGCCGCCTGATCCACCCCCACACTCAAGGGGGGGGCCTGTCCCATCCGCACCTCGCCGATCACCGTCAGCCAGGCGGGCAGGCCGGCCGAGGCGCCGTACGTGTCCGCAGCGCGCACCGCGTATCCGTCCACTGTCGACCGGCGGAAGCTGGGCAAGTCCTCGGGCGCCGTCAGCGTCTCAGCGAGCACGCGCCCCAGCGCCTGGCGAGTGGGGACGCGTTCCATGCGCACGATCGGATGGAAATGTTGTATGAAAAGCTCCCAGGCGGCGGCGGGAGTATGCAAAGAGAACAGGTCAGGCATCGGCTTGCGTCCGGTTTACGGTGGGAAGGCCGACGACGCGCTTCCAGCCGGTGTAGATGTGCATGCGCGCGCCGCGCACGTAGCCGATGAGGGTGATCTGCCAGGCGTGTGCCAGCTCCCTGGCGAGGTACGTGGGGGAGTTGACGGTGGCGACCACGGGGATGCGCATACGCGCCGCCTTGCCCAACATCTCGGTGGAGACGCGCCCCGTCGTGAGCAGGATCGCATCGTGGGTGGGTTCGCCGCGCAAGAGGCAGGCGCCAGCGATCTTGTCGAGCGTGTTGTGGCGTCCGATGTCGCTGGCGATGACCGCGAATCCTTCACCGTGGCTGAGGCCGCTGGTGTGAAACCCGCCCACCGTACGATGTTCGCGCGCGACAGAGGCGATCAGCGTCTGCATCAGGGTAGAGATCTGCTCAGGCGTGACCCGGCGCTCCGAGTGGATCGGCTCGCGCTGCGCGGCCAGGTCGAAGAAGGTGATCCCGCCGCCGCAGCCGGTGGTGAGGGTGCGATGTTGAGGCAGGCTGATGTCGCGGCGCGCCAACTCGACGACGATCTGCGTTTCGGGCGCTTCGACGATCTCAAGCGACGACACGTCAGCGAGTCGTTCGATGATCCCTTCGTTGAACAGGAAGCCGAGCACAAAGGCACGCAGGTCGGTGGGGGTGCATAACAGCGTCAACCAGTGTTGCCCGTTGACGAGCAACGTCCAGGGGGTCTCGCGGATCATCGGCTTGTGCGCGAGCACAGCCGCGCCGTCGGCGATCTCCCAATACGGGACAGGGCCGCCGACGGCGATGGTGGATTCGTCGTCCCAGAGCTTGTCCTCGACCGGAGGATGCCCATCGCGCTGGGGGTCCATGTTCCTCCTCAACCCGATCAGGCAATGGATGCGGTCCTCGGAGTATACGCGCGGTCACGGGATGGTCAAGTGGCTGCGGAGGTTGGGAAGCGCCGTCCACGAATCGCTCCCACGAGTACGCGAATCAGCCGCCTAGATCGGCGTGCCCACTCGTTGTCATGGTCACTCGCGGATTCATGGCCAGGATTCGTGGACGGTCATCTCACTCCTGCCTGTCATCGCTCTCAAGCTGAGGTGCCGCAGGTCGCTCAGGGCGTGGAACGCAGATGCCGCAGCAGTCGTTCCCGCAGAACGGGCGCTGGCTGCACGCCGATCAGGCGATCGACCACCTGCCCCTTCTTGAAAATGTAGAGCGCAGGGATGCTCATGATCTGGAAGCGCTGCGCCGTGCGCGGGTTCTCATCGACGTTCAACTTGCCGACCACGGCACGGCCTGCAAATTCCTGAGCCAGTTGCGCGACCGTCGGCGCGATCATGCGACAGGGGCCACACCACTCCGCCCAGAAGTCGACCAGCACCGGCAGCTCGCTGCGCAGGACGAGTTGGTCGAAGTTGGCATCGGTCAGCGTCAGCGGGTGGGCGTTGTGGGGGGGCGACGCGGACGAGGCCGCTGATGCCCGCTGAGGTCCTTCCTGCCTCGATGGGCTGCTGGCCGGCCGCCCACTCGCCTTCGGCGCGCCTTGAAGCGGGATGCTGGGGCCGTCGGGGAGTGGCGGACGAAGTGCGCTCTCGCCGGTCAGATAAGCCAGCCAGGCGCGCAGGGCGCTTTCGGACGCCGCTCCAGCGCCCTGGCCTTCCACGCGCTCGCGACGGACGAACACCAATCCAGGCAGGTGTGTGATCGCATAGCGTTGCACCAGATTGGGATTGTCCGCAGCGTTGACTTTGGCGATCAGGGCCTTGCCCGCGTAGGCGCGGGCCAGGCGCTCCAGGATGGGATCCAACTGCTGGCATGGTGCACACCCTTCGCGCCAGAAGACCAGCAGAGTCGGCAGGTCGGCCTGCAGGACGCGCGCGATGCTCTGTTCTCCGGTATGGATCGGCGTATCAAACATAGGTTCTTATGCTCCTGAATACAAAGCGGGAGCGGAATCTCCGCTCCCGCTTTGTTATGGCATGACCTCTACGATCATGCGACCTTGGCGGCCTCGACCCGATGGCCGTTGCCTTCCTTGGTCGTCGACGCCTGGGCCTCGATCACCTTCGGCGTCTGGATGGCGATCTTGCGCGGCCGCACCTGCTCCGCCTTGGGGATGCGCACCGTCAGTACGCCATTCTCGTAGGTGGCCGCCACGTTGTCAGCGTCGACAGGGGCGGGCAGGCGCACCGAGCGGGTGAAGCTGCCAAAGTGTCGCTCGCGAATATGATAGCGCTCTTCCTTCGTCTCCTGCTCCGCCTTGGTCTCGCCGCGGATCGTCAGCACATCCGCGCTGAGCGAAATATCCAGGTCCTCCGGTCGCATGCCCGGGACCGCGGCCTTGACCAAGAACTCGTTCTCTTCCTCGATCAGGTCAAGCGCCAGCCCCCATCCCTGGGTCGGCAGCGCCCAGCGCGTCGGAGCTGCGAAGGCCTCCTCGAACAGGCGATCCATGGCGTTGCGCAGAGTCATGAAGTCACGGAACGGATCCCATCGCATCAAGCTCGTCATAGCGACACCTCCTTTCCCTCATTGATCAACCTGGTTTTCGGCTCCGATTATCCTCATCTTAGATAAGCAAATCATCAGATAAAGATAAGCGTTCCGTTAGAGTTGCGGTTGATCGACCGCTCACGCGGCGGGCTGCGGCTCCGGCGTCAGCTCCGGCTGCGGCTCATGGCCGTTTGCCGACACGCTCTCAGCGACGGGCTTCTCCGGCGCCGGCCGCAGCGCCGCGTCCAGGACCTGGTTGATGCGCTCGACCAGCACGAACGTCAACTCCTTGCGCACGTCCTCCGGCAGCTCATCGAGATCCTTCTCGTTGCGTTGCGGCAGGATGATCGTCTTCAAGCCAGCGCGATGCGCCGCCAGCACCTTCTGTTTGACCCCGCCGATCGGCAGGACCTGGCCGCGCAGCGTGATCTCGCCGGTCATGCCGACCGTAGACTGGACCGGCCGCCCCGTCAACAGGCTGACGATCGCCGTCGCCATCGTGATCCCCGCGCTTGGCCCGTCCTTGGGAATCGCCCCCTCCGGAACATGGATATGGAAATCGCTGTTCTCGAAGACCTCAGGGTCGACACCCAGTTCGGATATCTTCGAGCGCACCCAGCTATAGGCGATGCGCACCGACTCCTCCATCACGTCGCCCAGTTGGCCGGTGATGATGAGGTTCCCCTTGCCGCGCATGCGCGTCGCTTCGACGAAGAGCACATCGCCGCCGACGGGAGTCCAGGCTAGGCCTGTTGCCACCCCAGGCACCTCCGTGCGCAGGGCGGCCTCGAAGTAGACTTTGGGCTTGCCCAGATACTCGCGCACCAGTTCCGGCGTTACCTCGATGCGATGGGTGTCGTTGGCAGCGATCTTGACGGCGACCTTGCGGCACACCTGCCCGATCTCGCGCTCGAGGTTGCGCACCCCCGCCTCGCGCGTGTAGTCGCGGATGATCTGGCGCAACGCCGCTTCCGTGAAGACGATCTCGTCCTCGCGCAGGCCGTTGGCGCGCCGCTGACGGGGCACCAGATACTCCTCGGCGATGCGGATCTTCTCGTACTCGGTGTACCCCTCCAGCTCGATGATCTCCATGCGGTCGCGCAGAGGCGGTGGGATCGGCTCGAGCTGGTTGGCCGTCGTGATGAAGATCACATCGCTGAGATCGAAGTCGACGTCGAGATAGTGATCGCGAAAGGCGTGGTTCTGTTGCGGATCGAGCACCTCCAGCAGGGCGCTCGATGGATCGCCGCGCCAGTCCATGCCGATCTTGTCGACTTCGTCGAGCATGAACACCGGATTGCGCGTGCCCGTGCGCTTGATGGCCTGGATGATCCGGCCCGGCATCGCGCCGATGTACGTGCGACGATGGCCGCGGATCTCCGCTTCGTCACGCATGCCGCCCAGGCTCATGCGCGTGAATTGCCGCCCCAGCGCCCGCGCGATCGACTTCCCCAGGCTGGTCTTGCCCACGCCCGGAGGCCCGACGAAGCACAGGATCGCCCCCATCGCCTCTTGCACCTCGCCCTCGTGCATCTCTTCCGGTTGGACGCCGCGCTCCTTGACCAGCTTGCGCACGGCCAGATACTCCAGGATGCGATCCTTGACCTTTTGCAGGTCGTAGTGATCCTCATCCAGCACCTGGCGCGCGTGCTCGATGTCCAGGTTGTCCTCGCTCAGTTTGTTCCACGGCAGATCGACCAACCAGTCGAGGTAGGTCTTGATCACCGAGTATTCAGCGGCCTGGGGAGGCATCTTCTCCAGGCGCCCCAGCTCGCGCAGCGCCTCCTTCTTGGCCTCTTCAGGCAGGCCGGCTTCTTCGACCCTCTGGCGGTAGCGTTCAGCCTCCGCCATCTGCTCGTCGGTCTCTCCCAGCTCGCGGCGGATGGCCTCGAGCTGCTGGCGCAGGAAGTACTCGCGCTGCTGTTTGCTCATCTCCTCCTGGGCCTCTTCCGTGATCTTCTGGCCCAGGGAGAGGACCTCTTTCTCGCGCGTGAGGTGGGTGATGAGCATGCGCATCTTTTGCTTAAGATCGCTTTGCTCCAGAAGCGCCTGCTCCTGCTCGACCTCGAAGCGGGCGTTGGCAGCGACCATGTAGACGAGCTGGCGAGGATTCTCGACCTGCTCCAGGAACGCGCCCACCCCTTCCGGCACGTTCGGCATCAGCGCCGCTACCTCTTTGGCGATCTGCACCAGACTGCGATGGAGCGCCTCCGTCTCCAGATCGAGCACGACGGTGTCGGGGATGAGCTTCACGCGCGCCCGCAGATACGGCTCGGTGGTCGTCCACACGTCCACCTGGAAACGCTCCAACCCCTGAACCACTACCTGCAACGTGCCATCAGCGGTGCGCATGACGCGGTGGACCAACGCCACCGTGCCGACCTCGTAGACCTGGCCGGGGACCGGCTCTTCGATCGTCGGGTCGCGCATGGCGACCAGGCCGATGATATGGTTGCCGGCGAGCGCTTCTTCGATCAGCTTGATCGAGCGTGGGATGCCCACCGTTAAGGGCATGATGGAGAACGGCAGAGCGACCGTATTGCGCAGGGGCAAGATCGGCAGCTCCTCCGGGATTTTGGCCAGGATCTGTTTGTATTCTCTCTCTAAAGCCTCTCCGCTCTTAAACATGGGATCATTCTCCTCTGTTCCATGAACCGTTGCGATTTTCACAGAAATAGCGTCAGGAGAGGGTGCCGAGCCGCCGTGCTGTACTGACCCTGCGCCTCTCTCTCCTTTGCACGCTGTTCAGTGAACTCTTCTGACTACATTGTACTTCTCATTAGATCATGGGCGCGTAAGGATTCTATCAGAAACGGATTAGCGTTGCGTTAGAACGGTGAACAGTTACTGCGTTAGAGCGCGTTGCCGATCACGGCCAGGTAGGCTACAATCTGGGCAAGCTTAATCCGACCAGTGAGGGAACGATGCAGACCTTCGTGTTTCC
>Ga0068707_1003211_pt1 | contig 11447 bp, 10 predicted proteins | sample YNPNPMetaG_FD_66600 | JGI IMG/M metagenome (GOLD analysis project Ga0068707, IMG submission 66600) | Anoxygenic and chlorotrophic microbial mat microbial communities from Yellowstone National Park, USA - YNP NP MetaG | ecosystem: Environmental > Aquatic > Thermal springs > Hot (42-90C) >... | reverse complement strand
GGGCGCACGAGGGGTCGGCCCTTTCTGGCAGGCCCGCCCCCCGGGTTCCTGACGCCCCGTCGCCGTCGGACCGGTGAAAGCCCCCCCTGCGCCGGAGGGGACCGGGCACGGGGATAGAAAGGATAGACCTACGGATCGGCAGGCGGCCCTACAACGGGCAACAAAAGCCCTTCCCCCGGGGGGCTTGTACGACAATCGATCCCTTTAGGGATCTTTCCCGGCCCGTCCCAGGAGACGGCGGGCGACGGGATCCTCGCCGGCCCGCCCCTCCAGAGCCTCGGGCCGGCCCTCCAGGAACAGGACCCAGGCGGCCGCCAAGGAACCTCCCTTGGCGGCCCCCGCCAGGACCTCCAGAAGCCGGGACCGCTCCCGCTCGTCCCGGAAGAGCCCCTTGAGATCGATGTCCTTGAAGGGCGCCCCCTCCGCCGCCGCCCGCAGGGCCTTGTCGGCGTTGCGGAGATCGCCCGCCGCCGCCAGGGCCAGGGCGAACCAGGCCTTCGGGGCCGCCGCCTCGGGGTCCGCCGTCACCGCCTCCCGGAAGGCGTCCACGGCCCCCCGGTAGTCCCCCCGGCGGAGCCGGCTCTTCCCCTCCTCGATCCCCCGGGCCGCCACCGACGCCGGGGAGGGTCCCCGAGCCTCGCCCGCCGCCAACACGGACGGCCGCCAGGGAGGATCCACGACCGTCCAGGGCACCCCATGGGAAAAGGCCGGCCCCTCGTACCAGGAATAGAAGGGCCCTCCCCATGCGCACCCGAACCCGTCGTACCCGAGGCGATAGCCATAGGGATCGAAATAACAGGTCCGCGTCCCGACGGGGAACCCGAAGCCGTATCCCCCCCACGCGTACCCGCTCCGGAAGACGACCCTCAGGGCGCTGTCCCGCCCCCTCCGGTTGTACTCGACATACACCTGGGCCTCCGCCGCGACGGCCAGGAAGGCCAGGAGGGTTCCCGCCAGGACCGCCTTCCTCATGACCTCACCCCGCGCTCCTCACTCCTGCACCTTGGGCCGATCCCGCTTCAGGGAGAAGGGGCCCAGCCAGACGTTCAGGTTCCGCGGGCCTCCGACGTAATGATAATAGTATATCCCCTCCCGCCGGCAGTAGAACGCCGATTCCTGAACCCGGTAGAGCGCGGCCGGATCCTTTTCCGGAAAGACGTAGAGCTCCATCTCCGTGCGGTCGTTGGCGCAGAAGGGGACGTTCTCCTCGAAGAGAATGCCTTCGCAGAAGGGCTTCCCCTCGTCCAGTCTCCGGTCCAGTTCCCTCCAGACGCGGACCTCGTTGAGCAGGGCCCCCATCATCTGGTGATGGGAAGGTCCCTCCTTGAGGTCCTCCTCGGTGAGCCCGTAGCGGAGCTCGTGGTCCGGCGGGGGATCCAGGCACCCCGCCGCCAGCAGGAGGAGCGCCGCCGCGGCCGGGAGGCCCCTCATACGCGCACCTCCGGTTTCAGCCCCAGCAGGCCCCGGCATCTCCGGAGCCTCGGGCGGACCTCGGCCCGGAGGAACTCCCGGACCTGCAAGGGGGCGCAACCCACGTACTCCTCCGGGCGCATCAGGCGCCGGAGCCGCCCCCGGACCGCCCGGAAGGCCCCGTCCCGTTCCAGGCGTTCCAGCAGATCCTTCCCTCCCCCCTCCGCCGCATGCCGCCGGATCCGCTCGTGCAGCGCCTGCCGGTCCCCGCCCGCCCGGACCGCCTCCATGAGGATGTTTTCCGTGGCGATGGCCGGGAGTTCCCGATCCACGCGGGCCCGGATCGCCTCCGGGCGCACCACGAGCCCGGAGACGATCTGCAGGTAGAGCCGGAGGACGGCGTCGGTGGCCAGGAACGCCTCGGGCATGGCGATCCGCTTCCCCGCCGAGTCGTCCAGGGTCCGCTCGAACCACTGGGAGGCGGCCGTGAAGGCGGCGTTCTGGGAGAGGACGATCACCAGCCGGGCGAGGGAGGTCATCCGCTCGCTCAGCACGGGATTCCTCTTGTAGGCCATGGCGCTGGACCCCACCTGTTCCTTCCCGAACGGCTCCAGGACCTCCCCCAGATGCTGGAGGAGGCGGAGGTCGTTGGCGAACTTGTGGGCCGAGATCGCGATGCCGGCCAGGGCCGCGTGGGCCTGCGCGTCGACCTTGCGCGGATAGGTCTGGCCCGTCACCCGGTAGGACCGCTCGAACCCCAGGGCGCGCGTGACGGCCTCGTCGAGCCTCCGCACCTTCGAGGCGTCGCCGTCGAAGAGGGCCAGGAAACCGGCCTGGGTCCCGGTGGCGCCCTTGGCCCCGAGGAACCGCAGGGAGCGGGAGCGCTCCTCCAGCTCGTCCAGGTCCAGCAGGAGGTCCTGGATCCAGAGGCAGGCCCGCTTTCCCAGGGTGGTGAACTGGGCGGGCTGGAAGTGCGTGAAGGCCACCACGGGGAGGTCCGCGTGGCGCTCCGCGAAGCGTGCCAGGGCGTCCACGACGTTGACCAGCTCCTTCCGGAGGATCCCGAACGCCTCCCGCATCAGGATCAGGTCGGTGTTGTCCACGACATACATGCTGGTGGCGCCGAGGTGGACGATGCCCCGGGCGCGGGGGGCCTGGTCCTCGTAGGCCCGGATGTGGGCCATGACGTCGTGCCGGAGCCGCTCCTCGTAGCGGCGGACCGCCGCGTAGTCGATCTTCTCCGCGTGGGCCTCCAGGTCGCGGAGCGCCGCCGCGGTGATGCGCCGGATTCCCAGACGGCGCTCCTGGCGGGCCAGGACGATCCAGAGCCGCCTCCACGTCCGGTAGCGGGTGTCGGGGGAGAAGAGGCGCAGCATCTCCCGGGAGGCGTACCGCTCCGCCAGGGGGCTGACGTAGGTCCCGCTCATCGGTCCCTGCCCTCCGGGGCTCCCCCGGTCTCCGGTTTCCCCGGGGGCGGCGAGGACCGCCGGCGGTCGTAGGCGTCCACGATCTTCTGGACCAGCGGATGGCGCACGATGTCCGCCGGGGTCAGGAAGCTGAAGGCGATCCCCGGGATCCCCCGGAGCAGGGTCCGGACCTCGACCAGGCCGCTCGGCTTCTCCGAGGGCAGATCGATCTGGGTGATGTCCCCGGTCACGACGATCTTGGACCGGCGGCCCATCCGCGTGAGGAACATCTTCATCTGTTCGCTCGTGGTGTTCTGGGCCTCGTCGAGGATGATGAAGGCCTCCTCGAGGGTCCGCCCGCGCATGTAGGCCAGGGGGCAGATCTCCACCACGTCCGCGTCGATGAGGCGGCGGAGCTGGCCGAACTCGAGGAAGGTGTTGAGCGAGTCGTAGATCGGCCGCAGGTAGGGGTTGACCTTGGCCTGGATGTCCCCCGGGAGGAATCCCAGCCGCTCGCCCGCCTCGACGGCGGGCCGGACCAGCACGAGCCTCCGCACCGCCCCCTGCCGGAGGGCCTCCACCGCCTTGGCCACCGCCAGGAAGGTCTTCCCCGTCCCCGCCGGGCCGATCGAGAAGACCACGTCGTTCCGGTCGATGTCCTCGAGGTATCTCCGCTGCCCCTCGGACTGGGGAACCACGGTCACGGCGCGGCGGAAGACGTTCCCGGGCACCGGGGCGCGACGCTCCGAGGGGGGATCCAGCAGCGTCTCCACGTCGGCCGCCGCCCCCTCCGGAAGGGTCCTCAGCCGGCAGAACGCCTCGACGGCGCGTTCCACCCCCGCCCGCGTCCCCCGGACGCGCACCGCCCCGCTCCGGACGGCCACCTGCACCCCGGTGATCCGCTTGATCTCCTTGAGATGCCGGTCGTAGGTCCCGAACATCCGCTCGATCTCGCCGCGGTCCGCCACCGTGATGATGCGCTCCATCCCTGCTTCCTCAGGAGGCCAGCACCCGGAACAGGACGTGGGCCACCGGGACGCTCACGAGGAACCCGTCCACCAGGTCCAGCATGCCCCCGAACTCGGGGAGCAGGCGCCCGGAGTCCTTGACTCCCGCCCACCGTTTGAACGCCGACTCGGCCAGGTCCCCCACCTGGGAGGCGATTGTAACGACCAGGGCCATCCCCAGCAACCCCGCCGCCGGAATCCCGCCGCAGGCGGCGCGCAGGGGCGAGGCCAGCAGCACGGCCCCTCCCGCGGCCGTCCCGGCCGCCGCCCCGGCCACCGCCCCCTCCCACGTCTTGTTCGGGCTCAGCCGGGGGGCCATCCGGTGCCGGCCGAAGGCCTTCCCCGCCGCGTACGCCGCCATGTCGGAACCCTTGTTGGCGGCCAGGAGAAACAGGAGGTAATACCAGGCCTCGCGGCCCGCCAGCGGCGGACGAACCAGGAAGGCCAGGAGTCCCACGTAGGCGAACCCCGCCAGGGTGAAGGCCGCCCCCTCCACCGGGAAGGCCCCGTGGCGGAACACCAGCTTGCCCAGGACGTAAAGGACCAGCAGGGCGGGAACCAGGAGGTCCATCGCCGCCGGACCGGCCGGGATCCCCGGCCCTCCGGCGCCGCGGGCCAGCCCGGGCCAGGGCAGGATCATCGCGGCGGCCGCCGCCGTCCCCGCCACGCGGGCGGTGGGGATGCCCCGGTCCGCGCAGAGCCCGTAAAACTCGAGGGACGAGAGGGCCGCCACCCCCGCCAGCAGGAGGCGCAGGGCCGTTCCCCCCGGCGAAGGGTAGTCCACCCAGAGGACCAGGCCCACGGCGGCCAGGAGCAGCGGGGCCCCGACGACCCGGATGAGCACCTTCCGGGAGCCGTCGGTCATGGAGCGCGGGCCTCCGGGCCGCGCCCGCCGCCCCCCTCCGTCCCTCCCGGGATCCCCCCGAACCTCCGGTCCCGCCTCGAATAATCCCGCAGGGCCTGGTGGAGATGCTCCTTGTGGAACTCGGGCCAGCGGACCGGGGTGACCCACAGCTCGGTATAGGAAATCTGCCAGAGCAGGAAGTTCGAAACCCGCAGGTCGCCCCCCGTCCGGATCAGCAGGTCCGGGTCGGGCGCCTCGGGGTCGTAGAGGCGGGCGGCGATGGCCCGCTCGTCGACCTCCTCGGGGGCGCAGCGGCCGGCCCGGACGTCCTCGATCAGGCGGCGGACCGCGTCCACGATCTCCAGCCTTCCCCCGTAGGCCAGCGCCAGGCAGAGGACCATCCCCCGGTTGCCCTCGCTCATCCGGATCGTCTCGGCCAGCTCGCGCCGGACGGGCTCCGGCAGCTCGTTCAGCCGCCCGATCGCCCGGAGCCGGATGCCGTTCTCCATGATCTCCGGGCGCTCCTGGACGAGGTATTTCCGGAGCAGTTCCATCAGGCCGTCCACCTCGGAGCGGGGCCGCCTCCAGTTCTCGGCGCTGAAGGCGTACAGCGTCAGCCGCTGCACCCCCAGACGGGCGCACTCCCGCGTGATCTCGCGCACGTTCTCCGCCCCCGAGGCGTGTCCCCAGAGGCGGTCCAGTCCCTGATCCCGGGCCCACCGTCCGTTCCCGTCCATGATGATGGCGATGTGGGACGGAACCCGGATGCCTTCCGGAAGGTACCGATCCATCGTGCCGTGCTCCGTACGCCCCGGTCCCGGCGCCGCTCCGCGGGTCAGCGCCTCAGGATGGTCTTTTCACGGTCCTTCCCGACCGAAACCATCACGATGTCCACGTTAAGGAACCTCTCGAGGTACTTCAAATAAATTTTCGCCGCCCGGGGGAGGTCGCCGAACCGGCGGATCCCGGAGAGATCGCCCTTCCATCCCCGGAAGCGCTCGTAGACGGGCTCGCACCGGGACAGGGCCCCGGTCTCGGCGGGCATCCGGTCCGTCTCCCGCCCGTCGATGCGGTAGGCCACGGCGAGGCGGACCTCGTCCAGGCCGCTCAGGACGTCCAGCTTGGTGACGGCGAACTCGCGGATGCCGCCGAAGCGCACGGCGTGGCGGGTGGAGACCCCGTCGAACCACCCGCACCGCCGCGGCCGCCCCGTGGTGGCGCCGTATTCCCCCCCCGCCTCGCGCAGCCGGTCCCCCAGGGCGTCCCGGAGCTCCGTGGGAAACGGCCCCTCGCCCACGCGCGTGCAGTAGGCCTTGTCCACCGCGAGGACGGAACGGATCTTCCAGGGAGGAACCCCCGCCCCGGAGGAGATGCCGCAGGCGTCCGCATTCGAGGAGGTCACGTAGGGATAGGTCCCGAAATCGAGGTCCAGAAGGCTCCCCTGAGCCCCCTCGAACAGGACCCGCCGCCCCGCGTCCACCTCCCGGTTCACCAGCTCCACCGTGTCGGCCACGAGCTCCTTCAGGCGTTCGGCGTACCCCAGGTACTCCTCGGCGATCCGGCCCGCGTCCAGGGGGGGGTGCCCGTACAGGGCCCCCAGCAGGCGGTTCTTCTCCTCCACCTGGGCCGCCAGCCGCTCCCGGAAGGACCGGGGGTCGGCGAGGTCGATCACCCGGAATCCCTTCCGGGCCGCCTTGTCCGCGTAGCAGGGACCGATCCCGCGCTGGGTCGTCCCGATCCTCGCCCCCCACGACTCGGCCGCGCGGTCCATCACCTTGTGGTACGGCATCACCAGATGGGCCCGGTCGCTCAGGAAGAGATTCCCTTCGATCCGGACGCCCTGCCGGAGAAGGTCCTCGATCTCCTGGAGGAGCTGGGCGGGATCGACGACGACCCCGTTGGCGATCACGCAGGTCCGGCGATGAAGGATGCCCGAGGGGACGAGGTGCAGGACGTACTGGCGGCCCCCCACCACCACGGTGTGGCCCGCGTTCGCCCCCCCCTGGTAGCGGACCACCACGTCCGCCCGCCGGGCCAGGAGATCCACGATCTTCCCCTTCCCCTCGTCTCCCCACTGGGCGCCGACGACGCACTGGGTGCGCGGGGCCTTCATCGATTCCCCTTCATCATTTCCACGAAACGATCGAAGAGATACCGCGCGTCCCGGGGCCCGGGGGCCGCCTCGGGATGGTACTGGACCGAGAAGGCCGGGACGTCCCGCAGGCGCAGGCCCTCCACGGTCCCGTCGTTGAGGTTGACGTGCGTCACCTCGCCCCCCGCCGCCCTCAGGGAGGCCTCCTCCACGGCGAAGCCGTGGTTCTGGCTGGTGATCTCCACCCTCCCCGTGGAGAGATCCTTCACGGGATGGTTGATCCCGTGGTGGCCGAACTTCAGCTTGTAGGTCTTCGCCCCCGTCGCCAGCGCCAGGATCTGATGCCCCAGGCAGATGCCCAGGAGGGGCCTGCCCTTCCGGAGGAGCTGCCGGACCGTGGCAATCACCCCCTCCACCGCCGCCGGGTCCCCCGGCCCGTTCGACAGGCAGATCCCGTCGTAGCCCTCGAGGTCCCCCGCCGGCGCCGTGGCCGGATGGATCGTCACGTCGCACCCCGCCCGGACCAGGGAGCGGACGATGTTGTACTTGACGCCGCAATCCACCAGGGCCACGCGAAACCTCGGGGTCCCCTCCGGACGGACGGGACCACGGGCGAGGAACTCCTCCCAGGAACGGGGGGCCGTCCCGGTGACGTGCCGCACGAGGTCCTGACCGACCATCCGGGGGACCGCACGGGCCTTCTCCACGAGGCTCCGGACGTCCGTGTCCTCCGTGGAGAGGACCCCGTTCAGGGAGCCGGAGACCCGGAGCCGCAGCGTCAGCGCCCGCGTGTCGATCCCGTCCATCGCCACGATGCCGTTCCGGCGGAGGAACTCCTCCAGCGTTCCCGTGGCCCGAGGGTTGCTGCAGACGCGGGAGAATTCCCGCGCCACGAACCCCTCCACCCAGGGCCGGGAGGATTCGAAGTCCTCCTCGTTCACCCCGTAGTTCCCGACGTGGGGACAGGTCATCGTCACGATCTGTCCCTTGTAGGAAGGATCCGTGAGGACCTCCTGGTAACCGGTCATGGCCGTGTTGAAGACCACCTCGCCGGACCGCTCGCCCTCCGCCCCGAAGGACCGCCCCTCGAAGACCGTCCCGTCCTCCAGCGCCAGCCGCGCCGTTCTCATCCCCCCCGATCCTCCCCGGGGCCCGTCTCCCGCCCCGCGGGCCGGGCGGAGGCCTTCAGCGCCTCCACCTCCCGCGGGGTCAGGAAGCGGTACTGCCCCTCCCGCAGGGGCCCCAGGGCGAGGGGCCCCACGCGAATCCGCTTGAGGCGCTTCACGCGCAGCCCGAACCGCGCGAAGATGCGGCGGACCTCCCGGTTCATCCCCTCCCGGAGCGTCACCTCCAGGACCGCCCCCTCCCGGGTCCTCTTCTTGACCCGGACCCGGACGGGCCCCGTCTTCCCCTCGGCCAGCCAGACGCCCCGCTGGACCCGGGAGAGGATCTCTCCCGTCAGTTCCCCCTTGAGGATCACGTGGTACGTCCGGGGAACCCCGTAGCGCGGATGGGTCAGGAGGTTCGCCAGCTCTCCGTCGTTGGTCAGGAGCACCAGCCCCTGGGATTCCCAGTCGAGACGCCCCACGGGGAAGATCCGCTGGGGGATTCCCCGGACCAGGTCGAGGACCGTGCGGCGCCCGCGGTCGTCCCGGACGGTGCACAGGACGCGCCGGGGCTTGTTGAGGACCAGGGTGACGGGCCGTTCGGGACGGACGCAACGGCCCGCGCAGACGATGCGGCGACGGGCCGCATCCACCCGCACCCCCGGTGCGGTGACGACCTCCCCGTCCACCGTGACCTGCCCGGCAGCGATGAGCGCCTCGCAATGCCGCCGGGACCCGAACCCCGCGGCGGCCAGGATCTTTTGAAGGCGCTCCTCCGCCATCAGGAATTCCTCATGCCCGTCCGTGCCGGGGCATGGTCCTTCCGCCCCCATGTCCCCCGGGATCCACTTCCGCAGGATCGGTACCAGGGGAGGATTCTAGCAAAGGCGCCCGGCAATACAAGGCAAAGCGCCCACGCCCTCCAACACCTCCGTCCCTTCCCGCGTCCAAATCCCTGTCCCCCCCGGGGGACGCGCCGCTATAATCGGGGATCGAATGATCCGAGGCTTCCTCGCCCTTCTCCTGGCGGTTCCCTCCCCTCCTCCCGGAGAGATCCGCGTGGTCACCGTCGGGGAGGGGACGATCCCCGTGCGCGAACTGTCCCTGCGTCCCGAAGGAGACCGCCTGGACCTGGCCTTCGTGGACGCCTCCGGCCGCCGGAGGTCGGTGGCCGCCGAGGAGGTCGTCGAGATCGTCTTCGACGGGGGTCGCCCCCCCCGCCCGACCCGGCCGGTTCCGGAAGACCTCGAGGTCCACCTCACGACCGGGGACCGGCTGATCGGGAAGGCGGCGGAGCGGTCCCCCGAGGAGATCCGAATCCTCCAGCCCGTCTACGGCGAGCTGCGGCTCAAGCCCGACCATGTCCGGGCGGTCCTCTTTCCCCTCAACCGGGCCTTCCTGCCCCGGCCGCTCCCGGGGAAGGTCGAGGCGGACACCGTCCTGCTCAAATCCGGCGACCGCGCGGAAGGAATCCTGCGGGCCCTCTCGCGGGCGGGCGTCGAATACCGCTCGGCCCGCCTCGAGCGGGATGTGCTCGTGCCGCTCTCCGAGGCCGCCGGCGTCTGGCTCGCCGAGACGAGCCCCGCCCCCAAGGACCCGGACACGCTCTTCGCGGTCGTGTACACCGGCGACGGCTCCTGGCTGAAGGGAACGGTCCGGTCGCTCCGGGACGGCCTGCTGGAGTTCACCGACCTTTACGGGAACCTCCACCGGGTCGGCGCCGACCGCCTCTCCGGGCTGATCCTGAGGAACGGCCGGGTGGTCTACCTCTCGGACCTCGAGCCGGCCGCGGTCCGCGAGGACGCCAACTACATCCGGGGCCCCGAAAAGACCCCCGGGGACCTGGAGTTCCCCTTTCAAAGGGATCGGAGCGCCAAGGGAACGCCGCTCCTTTTGGGGGGGAGGGAGCACCGCAAGGGCCTCGGGGTGCGCGCCCATTCGGAACTCGTCTATTCCCTGAACCGCGCCTTCCGCCGCTTCCAGACCGCCGTGGGCCTGGACGCCGTGGCCCTTCCCCTCGGCCTGGGGGCCGTGGCGGCCGAGGTCTGGATCGACGGGAAGAAGGTCCGGGAGGCCGTCTTCAAGGCCGCCGATCCCCCCCAGGAGTGGGACCTCGACGTCTCCGGGGCGGCGGAGCTGAGGCTCGTGGTCACCTGGGCCGGCACCGGTCAATCGGATTTCGCGGACTGGGGTTCGGCCCGCCTGATCCGTTGAACGATGCTCACCTTCCAAAGCCTCTGGCCGATCCTGGCCGTCCCCGCCGTCGTGGGGATCCTGGCGGCGGGGGCCCGCCGGAGCGTCCCGCCGCTCTCCCGGCGCCGCCGGGGCGCCGCCCTGGCCGCCCGGACGGCCGCCGCCTCCCTCGCCGCCCTTTCCCTGGGCCGCCCCGCCCTCCTCCTCCGGACGGAGCGGCCGTTCCTCACCGTCTTCGTCCTGGACGTCTCGGAAAGCATCCCCGAACGGGCCTCCGAAGCGACGGCCGGGCTCCTCCGGAAGGCCTGGGACGGGGAGCTCGGCCGGGGGAACGCCTGTTCCCTCGTGGCGTTCGCCGGGCGCGCCGAGGTGCTGGTGCCGCCCGGCCGGCATCCCTTCCCGGCCGCCGATCCGCGCCTCTCTCCCCGGGCATCCCTGAAGCGCCTCGGGGCGGCCGCCGAGCAGGCCCGGCCGGAGGATCCCGACCGGCTGGCGGGACTGCAGCGATGGTCCGAACGCCTGGAGACCCGCGCCACGGACATCGCCGGCGCCCTCCGGACGGCGCGGGGACTTTCCCTGGAGGGAACGGTGCCCCGGATCGTCCTCATCACCGACGGCCGGGACACGAAACGCCCCGCCGCCGAGATCGACCTGCGGGAGGAGGACCTCGTGGCGGGACCGGCGGAGACGCGGCGCCGCGACACGGCCATCGTCGGCGTGGAGGCCCCCCTGACCGTCCGGGAAGGCGAGCCCTTCGACGTGCGCGTCGCCGTGGAGTCCACCGAACCGCAGACGTTCACCCTCTCCCTCATGATCGACGACGCGGCCGTCCCCGGGGCGCGCGGGACGTTCCGCATCCCGGCCCCCGGCCGCCACGTCCTTGTCCTCCCCAACGTCCGCCCCGGCCCCTCGCCGGCCGCGGGACTCCACACCCTTCTGGTCCTGCTGGATGCCGAGGGCGACGAGGAACCCCGGAACAACGTGGGCGCCGCCGCCTTCAGCCTCGGGGGGAAACCGCGCGTGCTCCTGCTGGAAGGAACCCCCGCCGAGGGGGCCCCGCTGGCCCGCCTCCTGCGGGCCCAGGACCTGGATCTCGTCGTGGAATCCCCCGCCCGCCTCCCGGCCGGGACGGGGGGATTCGAGGACTGCGTGGCGGTGATCCTGGTGGGGGTCCCCCGCGAGGCGCTCTCGTCCGACCTGGTCCGCGCGCTGTCGCACTACGTCGAGTCCCACGGGGGAGGGCTCTGGGTCGTGGGCTCGGCCTCCCTCCGGGGCGAGCGCGGGTACGGAGGGACCGAGATCGAGAAGCTCCTCCCCGTCACCTTCCTCCGCGAGGAGCCGGGGAGGGGCGGTGGGGATTCCCGGCCGGGGCCCGGGGCCCCCGCGGCG
>Ga0068707_1003209_pt1 | contig 11454 bp, 8 predicted proteins | sample YNPNPMetaG_FD_66600 | JGI IMG/M metagenome (GOLD analysis project Ga0068707, IMG submission 66600) | Anoxygenic and chlorotrophic microbial mat microbial communities from Yellowstone National Park, USA - YNP NP MetaG | ecosystem: Environmental > Aquatic > Thermal springs > Hot (42-90C) >... | reverse complement strand
GACGATCTGGGCGATTATCGGCCTGGCATGAGGGCCGCCAGGGAGTGGGGCGCCCGGGCACCGCTGTTAGAAGCGGGCCTGGGCAAATCGGAGGTGCGGGAGCTATCGCGGCGCATGGGATTGCCGACCTGGGACAAGCCCGCATTGGCCTGTCTGGCTTCACGTTTCCCCTACGGCATGACCATCACTGCAGCGCGGCTGCGTCAGGTGAGCGCGGCGGAGGATTTCCTGCGTCGGGAACTGGGATTGCGTCAACTGCGGGTGCGCCACCACGATGCCGTGGCCCGACTGGAAGTGGAGCCGGAAGATATGGCCCGCTTCGTGGAGGAAAACACCCGCCAGCGCGTGGTGGCTGCGTTGAAAGAATTAGGATACACCTATGTGACCCTGGACCTGGCCGGATTTCGTAGCGGAAGTATGAACGAGGCGCTTCCTCCGGAGCTGGACCTCCCATGAAAGATAGTCGGTTGGAGCTCAACAATATACTTTTGATTCTGGCTCTCTCCCTCTTCGCCTGGGCGCCGCTTCTCACGCCGGTCTACTTCCTCAAGGCCCATGATGCCGCCCACAGCGTCTTCTTCCTGACTGAGTTCCACCAGGGCATCCAGGACAGTTACCTCTACCCGCGCTGGGGTCCCGACCACGGCCTCGGTTATGGGTATCCCACTTTTATTTTCTACGCCCCGCTGGCTTACTATGTGGCCGAGGTCTTTCACTTGTTGGGAGCAGGTCCCACCGCCGCCGTCAAGATCACCTACGCCCTGGCCTTCATCCTGTCCGGCCTGACTATGTACGCTTTCGTCAAACGCCTCTGGGGACCTGCGGCGGGGCTGGTGTCAGCGGTGGTCTACACCTACGTGCCTTATCGTCTGGTGGACATCTATGTGCGTTGCGCCTTCACCGAGTTCTGTGCCTTCGTCTTCTTCCCTCTGATCCTGCTGTTCTTCCTGGAACTGGTAGAGACCGGTCAACGGCGCTATCTGGTTCTGGCCAGCCTGGCCTACGCTGGCCTGATCCTGACCCACATCGTGACTGCTCTCCTCTTCACCCCCCTTTTGATGGCCTGCGTGCTCTGGCTGGTGCTGCGCCAAAGCAGGGCCAGAGGCCACTCTGCCCTGCTTGCCCTGGCCGCGGCTGCCCTGGCCCTGGGCCTCAGTGCCGTTTTCCTGTTGCCGATGATGGTTGAGAGAAGCGCCATTGCCCAGGAACAGTGGACCAGAGCCACCTACAGCTATGATCAGCATTTCATCTACCCCTTCCAACTGTTTTCGGCTTTCTGGGATTATGGCTACGCCGTCGCGGGTCCCGAAGACACGATGTCCTTGCAACTGGGCCTGACGGCTGTTACTTTGACCCTGGTGGCGGTTGTTCTGGCTCTGCGGCAATGGGTATCTGGACGAGGGACGGTCCTGTTTTTCCTGGGCCTCACCCTGGGTATCATCCTGGCCATGTTGCCCATCTCTCTTCCGGTGTGGCGGCTTTTTTCTGCGGCAGCTCTGGTACAGTTCCCCTGGCGGCTGCTGGCTCTGACAGCTTTCACGCTGTCCGTGCTGGCTGGAGCTGTAGCGCCTGGAACAGAGAAAGGGGGTGACCCGACTCATCCTGGCCTCTATATCTTGCTTTTGGTGGTCATTTTGGCCAGCTTTGGCTACACCCTCCCCGAGTACACAGAACTGTCGCCTCGCCTGGAGACACCAGCCGCTCCTCTGGAGTTTGAACTGGCCCACCCGGATATGGTCAGTATGGTAGCCTGCACCCAGAAACAGCCCCGCAGCACGCCGCTGGTAGCCCAGTACCTGGCCGGTAAGCCCCTGGTGAAAGCCCACGCCCTCACCGAAGGGGCAAGGGTGGAGATGGTCCGCCACGGCGGAGGTTCAGAGGAAATCATTGTGCACTCATCCCAGGGAGCGACCATACAGTTTTACACGTACTATTTCCCCGGCTGGCGAGGCTACGTGGACGGCCGGCAGGTCCCTATCCGGCCGGAGGCCCCCTATGGCCTGATCACCCTGGATGTGCCGGCTGGGGAGCACCGGGTCAAAATCCGCTTCGGCGATACTCCCATTCGGGTGACGGGCAAGGTGATCTCGCTGGTGAGTTTCGGGCTCTGTCTCTTCCTGCTCAAAGATGGTAGAAAGCGGCTGCGAATTGGTGCCGTTTGCCTGCGCCAAAAAGGAGAGCCTGGAGTGAGCAACGATGAACTGGTCTAAACTACCCGCCGTTCCCTTCAGTGTTGTCCTGCTCGTCATTGCAGCCCTGGTCGCTCTGGGGGTGATCCGACCCTGGCAGCAGCAAGAAATAGCCGCTGTCACCCCCACAACCACGGATACACCGACGCCTGCGGCCACGGCCACGAGTACAGCTACTCCCACAGCCACGCCCACTGTCACCAATACGCCTGCTCCCACGCCAACGCCGCTCATCTATGTCGTGCAGCCGAATGATACCTTGCTGGCTATTGCCGGCCAGTACGATACCACCGTGAAAGCTCTTATGGAGGCCAACAATCTCCGCACGCGAGATTTGATTTATCCCGGCCAGGAGCTGGTCATCGTCACGCCTGCCCCGACCACCGAAACCCCGACTCCCGAGCCGACTCGATTTCTGACTCACATTGTGAAGGCCGGCGAAAATTTGACCTCTATCGCCACCAATTATGGCACTACAGTGGAAGCCCTTATGACTGTCAACCACCTTGAGGATCCGCGTTCGCTGCGCGCCGGCCAGGAGTTGCTCATCCCCCTGGCCAGTTCAGTGGGTGGCCCTGGGCCTGTGTCCGGTACTCTCACCGCATCGCCCCGCGTCACAGAGGTGATCGTCCATGTGGTCCAACCTGGCGAGGGCCTGCTGGGCATCGCTTTGAAATACCATACCTCGGTGGAGGCCATCATGGCCGCCAACAACCTCGCCGATGCCCAGTGGATCCTGGCCGGCCAGGAGTTGCTCATCCCCCTGGGTACCCCTACCCCCATCCCTACACCCACACCGCGTCCTACGCCCACTCCCACCCCTGGCCCGCCATATGCCGCTCCCGCCCTGCTCGACCCGGCCGAGGGGGAGGTCTTTCGAGGTGAGGAGGCCAACATCGTGCTGAATTGGACCTCGGTGGGCCTTCTGGCCGAGGACGAGTGGTACATCCTGCGTCTGCGCCTGATGACGGAGCCGGTCTATCAATATCCCAGTGTCTGGACCAAGACTACCAGTTGGCGGGTACCAGCTTCACTGCACCCGCCCATGGAAGCCGGGTCGCACCTGTTTCGTTGGGACGTGACTGTGGTGCGCCACACAGGTACCAGGCCCGACGGCAACCCAGACGGCATCGCCATCAGCCCCATGAGCGCCATTCGCAGTTTCCTCTGGTATTAACTCAGGCCTGTACTCACGCACGGGGTGCGGTTTCAGGGGCAGCCGTATCTTTTCTACCCCTTGATACGGTGTACATTATGACTTCAGGAGCCATCTCTTCTCCAAGGTCAGGATAGGGCCCTTGGGAGAAGGAAGGCTCCTTCTGTTTTTTAGCCTGACAACCCTCGCGCCGGGGCTTCTGGCCTGCCAAAACAACCTTCATGCAACCTTCACATCCTGCCCGGAAGAAGCATGATATAATTTAAAGGGTTATGCAACGGGCCAAACTGACTGAACCATCCCCAGGAGAGAAGCAATGGACCCTTCAGGACCACTCAGAAAATCCTACCCGGTAGAGATATTCACCCGCTCTTTCAAAATCGGAGGCCATCTGGAACCACTGGGCCATTTGATGGACGCCTTAAACAATCCTGACAGGGATTCCCTGTTGATACGTCAGGGTACTGTGTCTTCCCTTTCGGCCAACGGCCCCCTGAATTCCTTCACCCTCGAAGAAATCGTCCTGAATAAGAGCGATGTTTTCTTCATCTGCCTCACTGATAAGGAGGATCACTCTGAACTGAATCTGCTCAAGAGAGCCGAGAAGATGATCGTCTATCTGCCCCTCTTTGTTATCCGGGCCAATTTCCACCTGGGTGGCGAAACGCGCTTTAGGGACATGCTGGATACTCTGCCCGGCACTTTCCTGCCCATAACCGATGCTGCTATTTTCCCTTTGTTTGTGTCCAGAGTGGCTGTACCGGGCCACAGGGACCTCTTGCTGATCAACAAGAAGCAGATCACTCTCTACCACCCAGAAAAGTCCCAGGCTCAGTCCCTTTCTCTACAGTGATCTTTGGCCCGTGCGCAGGGGCATCCCCTCAACCCCGTTTTATCCACATCCCCCCATGGCTTGCGCTGTAAGCTGACTCTCAGTAGACCGCAAGGGATCACCTGGAGTGGAGCCTTCAGGCGGAACTCTCCGGCTAAAGCCTCGACTCCACAACTCAATTGAGGTCTACGGAGTCTCAGAGCCAGTATGGCTCAGGCCCTTTGCCGGTTTTACCTTTTTCTTTTTGCCAAAATGGTGTATACTATACCGGGAATCGGAAACGAGCGGGCTGGAGGAAGTCGCATTTTTGACGACAGAGCTCCGAAGTCCTGGAGTCCGGGCGGTTTGAGGCGAAGCTTCGCTAAGGGTAAAACACCGGTAATTGGGATGGACCAGCAACACATCCGTAATTTCTGTATCATCGCCCATATTGATCACGGCAAATCCACCCTGGCCGATCGCCTGCTGGAGCACACAGGCACCATCAGCCCGCGCGAGATGACGGCGCAGGTCCTGGACAGCATGGACCTGGAACGGGAGCGCGGTGTGACCATCAAAGCCTCGCCGGTGCGCATGATGTACCGGGCCAGGAATGGAGAAGAATACGAACTGAACCTCATTGATACCCCCGGCCACATGGACTTTGCCTATGAAGTCTCGCGCTCGCTGGCCGCCTGTGAAGGCGCGGTTCTGGTGGTGGACGCCTCCCAGGGCATCCAGGCCCAGACCATCGCCAACCTCTACCTGGCCCTGGACCACGGCCTGGACATTGTGGCTGTGGTCAACAAAATTGACCTGCCTTTGGCCCGCCCCGATGAGGTCGCCCGGGCCCTCGACGAGCTCATTGGCATCCCCGCCGACCAGGTCCTGCGCGTCTCGGCCAGAGCAGACATCGGCATCGAGGAGCTTCTGGAAGCGCTGATCGAACGCATCCCACCCCCTGCCGGAAAAGAACAACAGTCTCTGCGCGCCCTGGTCTTTGACTCCCATTACGATCCCTACAAGGGGGTGGTGGCCTATGTGCGGGTGGTGGATGGCCAGATGACCCCGGATCGTCCTCTGCTTCTGATGGCTGGCGGCAGGCAGTTCGAGCCTGTGGAGATCGGCATTTTCAGGCCACGCATGGACCCCACAGACAGACTCGATACCGGTGAGGTGGGCTACGTGGCCACCGGCCTCAAGAACGTGCGGGATTGCTCGGTGGGCGACACCATCACCCTGGCCGATGACCCGGCCGAGACACCCCTGCCCGGCTACCGCCCGGTCAAACCCATGGTCTTCGCCGGCTTTTACCCCGTCGAGGGCGAGGACTACCGGCTGTTGAAGGATGCCCTGGAGAAACTGCACCTCAACGATGCCTCACTGGTTTATACGCCCGAGACCTCCCAGGCTTTGAAATTCGGCTTCCGTTGCGGCTTCCTGGGCCTCTTCCACATGGAGATCGTCCGGGAACGACTGGAGCGAGAATACGACCTGGACCTCCTGGCCACGAGTCCCAGCGTTGAGTATCAGGTACTCAAACGGAATGGCGAGGTGGTGCTCGTCAACAGTCCGGCTGACCTCCCCCCGCCGGGAGAGATTGACCAGATCCTGGAACCCTGGATGGACATCCAAATCTGGACTCCGGCCGAGTACATCGGGCCGGTCATGGAGTTGGTGACCCACCGGCGGGGAGAAGTGGGACCCATCGAATATTTGGACCAGCATCGAGTGCTTCTGCACTACAAGCTGCCCCTTTCGGAATTGATCATTGGCTTCTACGACCAGTTGAAATCGCGCACGCGGGGCTATGCCTCCCTGGATTACACTTTCGCTGAATACCGACCTGGCGATCTGGTCAAAATGGACATCCTGGTCAACAAACAGCCTGTGGATGCCCTTTCCATCATTGTCCATCGGGATCAGGCCTATGAGAAGGGCGACGCCCTGGTGAAAAAGATGAAAGAGCTCATCCCCCGGCAGCTCTTCCCGGTGCCCATCCAGGCAGCCATCGGCAACAAGGTCATCGCCCGGGAGACGGTCAAGGCGCTGCGCAAAAACGTGCTGGCCAAGTGTTACGGCGGCGACGTGACCCGCAAACGCAAGCTCCTCCAGCGGCAGAAGGAGGGCAAAAAACGCCTGGCCCGTATCGGTAACGTGGAAGTGCCGCCGGAAGCCTTCACGGCCATGTTGAGGCTGGGCGATTGAAATGCCCCAAGTGGTCACTCTGGGCGACATCAACATAGACCTCATCGCTTTCCTTCCGCGTTATCCTGCTCCTGGCGGTGACGGACTGGTCGAGCGAATGGAGGTCCACAGCGGCGGCTCGGCGGCCAACACAGCCATCGTGCTGGCTCGTTTTGGAGTGGACGTGGGCATCATCGGCCGGGTGGGGAGAGACCCTTTCGCCGGACAGGCCCTGGCTCGCCTGTCTGAGGCAGGAGTGGACCTGAGCTGCATCCAGCGGGACGATTCCATCACAGGCCTGATCTTCATTGCCGTGACCCCCGACGGCGAACGGACCATGTTTAGCTCTCGGGGAGCCAACTCCCGGCTGGATGTGGCGCGATTGGATGAAGGGTACATCGCTCAAGCGGACGTTTTTCACCTCTCCGGATACGCCCTTCTGGCTGAGCCTCAGCGGAGAGCCGCCTGGCGAGCTTTGGAAGTGGCTCACCGGGCAGGCGTGGCCATCTCCCTGGACGTGGGAGTGGAGGCGGCAACCAAAGTCATCGAGGAAGTGAAGGCCCTGTTGCCTCTGGTGAATCTCATTTTCCCCAACCAGGCTGCGGCCGAGCATCTGACCAACAGCAATGGAGAAAAGGCGGTGAGAGTCCTGCTGGAGCACGGGGTAGAAACGGTGGCTCTCAAGTTGGGTGAGAGGGGTTGTTTGGTCGGTAATGCGGGAGAAATCTTCCCGGTTCCGACTTTTGCTGTAGAGGTGCGGGACACCACCGGGGCAGGAGACAGCTTTGACGCCGGCTTTATCCTGGGCCGACTGTGGGGCCTGGGCTTACGCGAGTCAGCCATCCTGGCCAATGCCCTGGGCGCTCTGGCTGCCTCGACCGCAGGTGCTGGGGATTCTTTGCCAGGGCCGGAGAGAGTACAGGCTCTGTTGCAGAGGTCTATGGCGGATCCCCTTTGGCAGGATTGGAGAGGGGAGATGGGCCGGGTTCTGAGCCATTTGAGTCGCTATGGGAGGTGACCGATGGCAAGGCTGGCCGTCGAATCAACGGAAGTCGTCTCTATTCCTCGTACCATGACCGAGGAAGAATTCGAGGCCTGGTGCAACCGCTATATCACCATCCCCTTTGGGGAAGGGGTTTTCCACCCCCAAGTCGTACCTGGTTTCTGGCTGCGACCCGATTGGCTGTGGCAGGACCCGTTGCCTGGTGTGCTTAATATCTCAGAGAACGGGGCATCTCTCAGAGCTAATCTGAAAACCACAAGGGCACTAAGCCTATATTTCGCACCCATGGCGATCCTATCCGTTTCCAGAAGCGTTTTTGAGAGTTGGAGTCGAGCCTTTATGCGGGTTTTTGGCCCAGAGAACCGGCTGAGGCCTCGACTAGTGGACTCGAATAGAAATTTCAAGGGTGCGGAAAACAGGCTCAGTAGACCTCAATTGAGTTGTGGAGTCGAGGCTTTAGCCGGAGAGTTCCGCCTGAAGGCTCCACTCCAGGTGATCCCTTGCGGTCTACTGAGGCTAAGAACCTATCCGAAAAACTGTAGGGCAGGCTTTCCAGCCTGCCTGGACAGCCTGGAAAGGCTGTCCTACACCTTTTTCGGACAGGCTCTAAGGGCAGGTGTTCTTTCGTGGCCTTTGTGGTAGACCTTTCAGACAAACTCCTGGAAGGAGAATGCGGTACAGATGAGGCGCAACAATCCGGACACAGCTACCATTCTCGTGGTGGACGACGAGCCAGATACCGTTGACATGTTGCAAGCCTGCCTTGAGGCCGAGGGCTACCAGGTGATGACCGCCTGTTGGAGCGAGGAGGCTCTGGAGAAAGTCTTTACCCGGCGACCAGATATGGTCCTGCTGGACATACTCATGCCCGACCTGAATGGTTTGGAGGTCTGCCGCTGCCTGAAAACCGACCCCCGCACCCAATTCGTGCCAGTGGTACTCATCACAGCTTTGCAGGAGAAGAAGGACAGGCTCGCCGGGGTGCAGGCCGGGGCGGACGACTTTCTGACCAAGCCTTTAGACCATATAGAACTCCTGGCCCGCGTCCGTAGCCTCTTGCAGATCAGACGTCTGACCGAGCAGTTAGAGCACGCCGAGAGTGTGGTTTTTGCCCTGGCAGCGGCAGTGGAAGCTCAAGACCCCTACACCGAGAAACACCTGCAGCGGATGGCCAGCCTGTCGGAACGCCTGGCCCGGGCGGCCGGCCTGGATTCCGAGCAGGTGGTGGCTGTTCGCTATGGCAGCATCCTCCATGATGTCGGCAAAATGGGCATCAATGAGACAATCCTGCGTAAGCCAGGCCCTCTCACCGAAGAGGAGCGAGCAAGGGTGCGAGAGCACCCAATTATTGGGGCCCAGATCGTGCAATCTATGCGCCTTGCCCGGCAGATAGCTCCCATCGTCCGTGGCCACCACGAACGCTGGGATGGGCAGGGATACCCAGACGCTCTGAAAGGAGAGGAGATCCCTTTGGGGGCCCGTATCGTCGCCCTGGTGGATGCCTACGATGCCATGACCACTGACCGGCCCTACCGGGCCGCTCTCTCGCCCGAGCTCATCCGTGCTGAGCTGGAGCACAATGCCGGCAAGCAGTTCGACCCTGACCTGACCGTGTTGTTGCTACGTCTGCTGGAGAAGGATGGATTGCTATAACATCTGGAACCTGGCCCCAGAGCAAGGGCCAGACTCAACTCACACCCGAGAAGGTTCCTCCTGGCTCATGGTTCATCTCTGGAGGGTGACATCTCTCCTGGTAGGGGTGGCTCTACTCTTTGTCGCACCATCCGGCCATAAGGTAGCCCATGGCTCGACGGCTGGTTCCTCCCCCCCCTCTCAGAGACTCAGTAGACCGCAATTGAGTTGTGGAGTCGAGGCTTTAGCCGGAGAGTTCCGCCTGAAGGCTCCACTCCAGGTGATCCCTTGCGGTCTACTGAGACTGCTGAAAAAGTCGGAGGCGAAGTGTCCCTTCCAGGCGCCGGGGATAAAAGAAAAATTGTTCTTATGGCGGCAAAGCCGCCATAAGAACAATTTCTTATCACCACTGTGGCGGGCATGGCGACAGGATAAATCCTGTTCTACCAGTCCCGGTGGGGACTTTTTCAGCACTCTCTCTCAGAATGGAGAGAAGGCAGGGATGGGGGCCGGACGCATCGCTTTCTCTGCCTGCAGAAATCACAACTGGGACATCTACACCATCAACCCCGACGGCGGTGACCTGCGCCGGGTGACCCGTGACCCTGCTCCTGACCGCTCACCTGCCTGGTCACCCGATGGCCAACGCATCGCCTTCACCTCCCGCCGTGATCACAATTGGGACATCTACATGGTAGACGCTTATGGCGGTGAGCCCCGGCGACTGACCACCCATCCCGCCTACGATGGCGCGCCCAGCTTCTCCCCCGATGGTCAGCACATTGCCTTCGAGTCCTACCAGAGTGGCAATCTGGACATCTGGATCATGGACATCAATGGCCGTTCTCAGCGGAACCTGACCTCTGAGGTGGCGGAAGGGGATTTCGGCCCGGCCTGGTCGCCTGACGGCCGTTTCATCGCTTTCACCTCCTGGCGCTACGGCGACAAGGACATCTTCCTCCTGGAGATAGAGTCTGGTCAGGTCATGCGGCTGACCGATAGCCCGGCCATTGAAGAAGACCCTGTCTGGTCACCGGATGGCCAGAAGCTGGCCTTCGTCTACCAGGAAGACGGAACGCGTGACATCTACGTTATGGACGTGGCCCATCCGCCCGCCCAGGGGGGACACACCCAACGCCTGACCTGGTTCACCCGCGACGACGCTCCTGCCTGGTCACCTGATGGCCAGCATCTGGCTTTCATCACCCATCGCTTCGATGGTGAGATCATCCTCTCCACCGAGCCAGACGCCCTTGGGGAATTGCCCCTCGCCCTGACCGGGCTGGAGACCCTGGCTGGAAACCTGGCCTGGAATGGAGTGGCTGGGGCCTGGGGTGAGTTGCCCACAGGAGGGGATGACGGACAACCGCTTTATACCGAAAAAATCACGCCCCAGGAAGGAGGTGATCCTCCTTATGAGTTCAAGAGGCTGCCCCGGGCCTTTCTCGAATCCGTGGCATTGGGTGGGGTAACCAAACTCAGCGACCGGGTTGACGATTCCTTCAATGCCTTGCAGACCAGGGTGCTGGAGGAGACGGGCTACGATTTCTTGAGCACGATCAGCGAGGCCTTCCGGCACATTGCTTTCGCCAACGATGCCTCGGCCTACGGTAGCTGGCACAAGGCCGGCCGGGCCTTTGACGTGCGTTTCGACTTCCACAACACCGCCGGTGAGTCCCTCCTGGAGGTGGTACGAGAGGATATGAGCGGCGAGACCTATTGGCGCCTGTACCTGCGCTGTGCACGGCAGGATGGCAGCCAGGGAGAGCCTCTCAAGGTCAACCCCTGGGATTTCAGCTACCGGGCCCGCGTTTTGGAAAACCCAGAGGAGGGGGGCCACTTGAAACCCATCCCCAACGGATACTATGTGGACCTCACCGCTCTGGCCTGGGAATACGGTTGGGACCGCATTTCAGCCCATCATGAGGAGGATTTCGATTGGACCTGGCATTTCAAGGCTGTGGAATATTGGCACTATGAAAAGCGGGACGGCCTGGGCTGGTATGAAGCCATGCTGGAAGTTTACCCCCGCCAGAAGGTGGAAGACCTCTTCACCTGGGAGAAATTTATGGAGGCTGGAGAGGCACCGTATACGGCCTTTGTGAAAGGCGTGCCTTTGCCGCCTGAGCAGAGACGGTGGCTCCGGGTCAGGCCTTAGCCTGTCAGGTGACAGTCATCTGAGCGCGTCGGCGCCCAGACCAGAGGTTCACTCTGGTGTGGAGACCAGCCGGGCGCCCGGCGGTGGGGAGTAGCTTTTCACCCATTTTTCGAACCACTCCCGGTCCAGGACCTGGATCAGCAGCGCCGCCCGGTCGCTCCGCTGGTTCAGAATGTGGCGCAGTTCGGTAATCTTCTGGTAGCACTCCTCAAAGGCCTGCTCTATCTCAGCCGAGGTCAGTTCCCCAGCCTTCCACTTCTCCATCCGGCGGCACATCGGCTCCATCAACTGCCGCCAGCGGTACTCCCGATAGTCCGC
>Ga0068707_1003208_pt1 | contig 11454 bp, 15 predicted proteins | sample YNPNPMetaG_FD_66600 | JGI IMG/M metagenome (GOLD analysis project Ga0068707, IMG submission 66600) | Anoxygenic and chlorotrophic microbial mat microbial communities from Yellowstone National Park, USA - YNP NP MetaG | ecosystem: Environmental > Aquatic > Thermal springs > Hot (42-90C) >... | reverse complement strand
TACCTCGAGTACGCGGATGAAATTTTAACTCCTTATCTGTTTTCTTTCTACAACTAATTGATAATGTTCAACTTACATAATTTATTTTCGGATGAAAACAATACTGATTCTCATTGGCATAGCCATGGTCATTACCCAGATGATATGGGGGCAAAAGACCGAAATCAAAAGACTGGAACCCTCGAGTTGGCAGATTGGCATGCACAATACCGAACTGATGCTTATGGCGTATGGTAACCAGATAGGTAAAACTAAACCACGGATAAACATCGCTGGGGTAACTGTAAAAGAAGTGAAAAGAGTTGACAATCCGAATTATCTTTTTATTTTCCTACGCATCGATAGCAGTGCACAACCGGGCACGTATCTGATCAGCTTTGAGGACAAAAACAAAAAGAAGGTAAGTACCCCTTTTACATTAGAAAAAAGAAACAGTCGCATTGAAGGTTTCAATCAGTCCGATGCCATTTACCTGATCATGCCCGATCGGTTTGCCAATGGTGACACAACCAACGATAATGTAGCTAGCCTGCGCGAACGTTGCAATCGTCAGGAACCGTATGGTCGGCATGGCGGCGACCTGAAAGGCATCATCGACCATCTCGACTATATTCAGTCGCTGGGCATGACAACCTTGTGGCTCACTCCCGTGCTTGAAAATGACCAGCAGCACTCGTCGTATCATGGCTATTCCATTACCGATTATTACCGTGTTGACCCCCGCCTGGGTAACAACGAACTTTACCGGCAACTGGCCATGGAGTGCCAAAAACGAGGCATGAAACTGATCATGGATATGGTATTCAACCATTGCGGAAGCTATCACTGGTGGATGAATGACCTGCCCACCCCCGACTGGATACATCAGTTCCCTACCTACACCAGTTCAAACTACCGTCCCTCGGTCATGTCGGATCCCCATGCCGCACAGGCCGATGTTATAAAGAATACCCATGGCTGGTTCGACCGTACCATGCCCGACATGAACCTGACAATCCACTGGTGCTTACCTATCTTATTCAGAACAGCATTTGGTGGATCGAATATTTACAACTCAACGGCATACGTATCGATACTTATCCTTACCCCGAAAAGGAAGGAATGGCAAAATGGATGCAGGTGTTGGCCGAAGAATATCCTAAACTCAACATCGTGGGTGAGGTGTGGATTACCAACAATGCTCAGCTATCGTACTGGCAAAAAGATGCACCCAACCGCGACGGATTTAATACCCACCTGCCGGCGCTAATGGATTTTCCGCTTACCGATGCCATTCAAAGGGCTCTCAACGAAGACGATGGCTATGACAGAGGACTGGCCCGGATATATTATGCTATTGCCGAAGACTTTCTGTACCCCTATCCCGAGAATAAAGTCATATTTGCCGAGAACCACGACTGGGCTCGCATATTTGAATTTCTGGGACAAGACCTTAACAAAATGAAGATAGCCATTACCCCTGTCGCAACATTACGCGGAATACCCCAGTTTTATTACGGTAGTGAAATATTGATGACTGGCAATGGCTGACATAGCCATGCCGAGATTCGAAAAGATTTTCCGGGCGGATGGCCCAACGATACCATTAACGCTTTTACCCCACAAGGCCGAACAGCGCTTCAGAACGAAATGGTAAACTACGTAACCCAATTGTTTCAGTACCGAAAATCAAGCCGCGCACTGCAATATGGGAAATTAATCCATTTTGTACCCGAAAACAATATCTACGTATATTTTCGGATAGCCGATACCGGCGCTGTGATGGTTGCCATCAACAACCATCCCTCCGAAACACGAAAACTGGATGTTGAAAGGATGAAATACTTGGCCAATATCGCTCGGGAAAGGATATTATCAGTCAGGAGCAGATAAACGATTTTTCAGCCCTTACCCTGCAACCCAAATCGTGCAGGGTAATAGAGCTGAAGTAATTGTATTCATCAGATGGCATTCAATGCCTGTTCGAGGTCGTACTTGATATCATCGATATGCTCAATACCGACCGAAAGACGTAGCTGTCCGGGAATCACCCCTGCTGCTTTTTGTTCTTCGGGCGAAAGTTGCTCATGCGTTGTCGAAGCCGGATGAATGATAAGCGTTTTGGCATCGCCTACATTAGCCAGGTGGCTGATAAGTTTTACATTGTTGATTACCTTGTCAGCCGCCTCTTTTCCTCCTTTAACGATAAAAGTAAGCACTCCGCCAAAACCATTGCGCAGATATTTTTGTGCTGACTTATGATATTGATGCGACGGCAGACCCGGATAATCAACATCTACCACCTTGGGATGTTTCGAGAGCCATTGGGCAATTTCAAGAGCATTATCACAGGTACGTTGAACCCGCAGCGATAGAGTTTCCAGTCCCTGCAACAATAAAAAGGCATTGAACGGACTGATAGAGGTGCCATAATCGCGAAGCCCTTCCACACGGGCACGAATGATAAAAGCAATGTTACCAAAAGGACCTTTTTCGCCAAAAACTTCCCAGAAACGCAACCCATGATAACCTTCGGAAGGTTCGGTAAACATGGGAAACTTGCCATTGCCCCAATCAAAGTTGCCTGCATCGACTATAACTCCTCCAATGCTGGTACCATGCCCACCAATCCATTTCGTTGCCGATTCTACAACAATATTGGCTCCGTAATCAATAGGCCGACACAGGTAGCCTCCTGCACCAAAAGTATTATCAACAATCAGTGGAATACCATGTTTACGGGCAATAGCAGACAACTGTTCGAAGTCGGGAATATTAAAACGCGGGTTACCTATGGTTTCTACATAAATGGCCTTGGTTTTCTCGTCAATTGCTTTTTCAAAGTCTTTTGGATCATCGCCCTCGACAAATTTTACTCCAATACCCAGACGTTTGAACTGAACCTTAAACTGGTTGTATGTGCCACCGTACAGGTATGAAGTCGACACAAAGTTATCGCCCGATTGGAGGATGTTGGTTATTGCCAGAAATTGGGCTGCCTGCCCCGAGGAAACAGCCAGTGCTGCTACCCCACCCTCCAGCGCAGCTATGCGTTTTTCAAACACGTCGGTGGTGGGATTCATAATACGGGTATAAATATTACCAAATTCCTTCAAACCAAACAAGCGGGCAGCATGTTCAGAATCATTAAAGACATAAGAGGTAGTCTGGTAAATAGGCACTGCCCGTGAACCGGTCACAGGATCGGGCTGTTGCCCTGCATGTACCTGCAGGGTTTCAAAATGTAACTTTCTGTTTTCCATATTACAAGGTTTTTAAAGTATCAATATTTAATTTCTATTTTTCATATAGCAAAAGTATGATTTTTTTCTGAATAAAAAAATTTTTACATCAAAAATTTCTATTCCTCCATTATATTTCACTCCAGAGGCCATTCGTGCCATTGTTTATTGTTCAAAAACCATATTGACCGGAAATTGGCTTCTTTCAAGATCTGCAAAGCCTCAGAAAAACCAGCTGAGAGTTCCTCGCGACGATGACAGTCAGAACTTACAATCAATCTGATTCCCATTCGGCTTGCCTCTCTCAGTATCCACTTACCGGGATACAAAAACCTTTCGGGGTGTTTATAAAAGCCACGCATATTGAGTTCTATAAACAGATCATACTGTTTAATCAATTCCAGCACCTGCATTACGGCATCACGATAAGCCGGTTCGTGATCGTCGAAAAACGGGCGGATGTGATTGTACATCTTTATTTTATCGAGATGTCCAATAACAGGAGGCTTCCATGTTTCAATCATCTGAAGGACAGCCTCGTAATAACGTCGGTACAACAATCGCCCATCGCCATGAAAGATCTGGTTAAATCCCGTCTCAAACTCGTCCCTGCTGGTATCGATACACCAAGGCTGACCTTCATGCAAAAAATCGAGATAATGCACCGAACCAATATAGTAGTCGAGCTTATCGTCACCGGCCATTGCATATATTTGGTCATGATAGGGCTGAAAATAATCAACTTCCAGTCCGGCGTATATTTGCAACCGGTCGGAGTACGCTATTTTCAAATCATTAATATGCTGAAGATAGGCAGCAAGGTTGTCATGATTCATGTTCCATGAAGAGGGAAAGGGCACCGGGGCATGATCGGAAAAACCAATGGAATTGAATCCCTGACTTAAAGCCTCCTCGATATAATCCGAAAAAACAGCCTTACCATCCGATAGTTGGGTATGACTATGGTAGTTGAAAAGAAGTTTTGCAGTCATAACATTCATTTACTCATTAAGAAAACTGGTATCGCCGGCTCCTTCGCGTACCACAACCGGTGGCCACGAGGTGCAATCAAGTACTGTGGATAATTGCCATCCTCCAGGACCCCCATCAATCACCAGATCCACAAGATTCTTGAAACGTTCATGGATAAGCTCCGGATCGGTTAGTTCACGAGGATCATCCTGATCAGAAAACACCGAAGTGGTGAGCACCGGATTACCGAGTACACGAACTATTTCAAGTATTATCCGATTGTTAGGTATTCGTATACCGATAGTTTTTTTGCGCGGAGTAAAAAACCGGGGCACTTTCCCACTGGCCGGAAGAATAAATGTGTAGGGACCGGGTAACAACCGCTTCATCAGCTTAAAGGTAGCATTATCTACGCTACGGGCGTAATCGGCCAGATGACTGTAATCGCTGCAAATAATAGAAAAGTTGGCCTTATCCAGCGAAACACGCTTGATCTGTGCCACCCGCTCTACCGCCTCCCTGTTATGAATATCACAACCGATGCCATATACCGTATCGGTAGGATAAATGACAACCCCTCCCTCCCGAAGTATCTGCACAACTTTTTCAATGTCGCGGGCATTGGGATTAGTTTCGTAGATTTTTTTGATCATAACACCGGTTTCTTGCAAATTTAACAATATTTCTGAACCATCCCATTGCCGCATGTCGTTATTCCATTTTTTTGTTTCTTACCGATTGTGTATCATTGCAAAAAAATAGGACGGTGATAGAAGTAAGAAATATACGTAAGCGGTTTGGCCATCTCGAAGTGCTTAAAGGTATAGATTTACAGATCAATCAAGGCGAAGTTGTCAGCATTGTAGGACCGAGCGGAGCTGGTAAAACAACGCTTTTGCAGATTATGGGCACCCTGCTTAAGCCCGATAGCGGAGAAGTGTTCCTCGACGGAATCAATCCCTTCACCCTCAACGAAAGTGCTTTATCTTCGTTCCGAAATACGCGGATAGGTTTTGTTTTCCAGTTTCATCACTTACTTCCCGAATTTACCGCATTGGAAAACGTGTTTTTGCCTGCCCTGATCAAACGAACCAATCGCAAACAGGCCGAAAACAGGGCCAAAGAACTTTTAGCCATGATGGGACTGGCCGAACGGATGAATAACAAACCCGCCGAACTTTCGGGAGGCGAACAACAGCGAGTTGCCGTAGCACGTGCCCTGATCAACGAACCAGCCATTGTCCTTGCCGACGAACCCTCGGGCAACCTCGACTCGAAAAACAAAAAGGAACTCCATGGCCTGTTTTTCGAACTCAGGGAAAAGCTCAACCAAACCTTCGTAATTGTTACCCACGACGCCGAACTGGCCGAAATGTCGGACCGGAAAATTCATCTGGTAGACGGACAGATTGTTGACTGAGATGTACACTCCGGAAAAGCTGAAATTTTATCTCGACCAACTGGCAGAAAGGTACGAATGCCCTGCGTTTATCGAAAAAGATCCCATTCAGATACCCCATCGCTTTCGACGTAAGGAAGATATCGAGATCGCAGCTTTTCTAACTGCTACTATAGCATGGGGGCAACGGGCCAATACGATAAAAAGTGCGTCCAGACTTATGGAACTACTCGACCACTCACCCCACGATTTTCTGCTTAATGCCACGGCAAATGACTGGCGAAAATTCCAGGACTTCAACTACCGAACTTTTCAAAACATCGACTGCATTTATTTTTTGAAAGCGCTAAAAACTATCTACCAGTCGGGCAATTCGCTGGAAGATATTTTTACTGCCGGATACAGACAAAGATTATCCATAGCTGATGCTATCATTTATTTCCGACATCGATTTTTATCATTTTATCCACCCGTGCGTACCGTCAAACACATTGCCGACGTGGGGAAGAATGCTACAGCCAAACGGCTGAACATGTTTCTCCGCTGGATGGTGCGAAGCAATGATAAAGGAGTAGATTTTGGGATCTGGAAAAATATTCCTCCCTCGGCCCTTATTATTCCCATGGATGTACATGTATCGGCTTCGGCACGGAAACTGGGACTGGTCAACCGAAAAAGCATCGACTGGAAGGCAGCAGAAGAGGTTACCCATCACCTGCGCCAATTCGATCCCATGGATCCGGTAAAATACGATTTTGCCCTCTTTGGTATGAGCACAAATCCACAATAGCTATGTTCAAAAAACTCAAAAAACTCCGCTGGTTAAAAAAGCAAAACATGCTGGACCTGATACCCATCAGAACCGTTCCGTTTACCATCCGCAACGATCAGCGGGTTGTCCTGCAGGTCAAACGATTTCCCGTAAAAGGCATGGCAAAACTTTTGGGTAAGAGCGACTTTGTACAGGTGACCCTCGATGAAAAAGGGAGTATCGTTTGGCTGAGAATAGATGGCCAAAAAACCATATCAAACATTTGTGAAGAAATTGATAGGACCCATGCTTTCGCACAACAGGAGATGATCGAAGAACGGGTCGCTGCATTTATCCTTACCCTGTACCGTCAGGATTATATTGATTTTGTATATCGAGAAATGAATTATTGAACGTACCAAAATTCAATCTCTGACAAATTCGACGGTTTACTATATTTCCTAGTAATTTACTTAAAACAATACCCATATTTGATGAGTATCCTGAAAGAAAATACCAACATTTAAGGATAACCTGAATGTTATTAACACTCTAACCTTGTCAAAAAAAAACAAAGAGCCATGTATATAGTAATGAATAAAATGCAGTGTTTATACGAATTTGCCGAAAAATTTGAAGAGCTCTTCAAAACAAGAGCTCATGCTATCGACCATATGGAGGGATTTAAAAATATGTGGGTACTTAAATCGGAAAATAATCCTCTGGAATACATAGTTTTAACCCTATGGGAATCGGAAGAACACTTCAAAAATTGGATACATTCACCCGAATTTCTGGAAGGTCATCAACGGGGATTCGCTTTTATGGCCAATCTCCCTAAAAAACCGCTTGCCAGCACAATCGAAAAATATAAAGTAATAGCTCAGTAGCTCTAAAAATTTTAGTTAATCGAGGTTTTACACGGCCCGACCATTCCTCAAAACCGTTCAAAAAACATTTTTCACCCAAAAGTCATCATACCATGAATCATTCACCTAATTCAAACAATAAAATACGCTGGCTTAAACGAATAGGAGTTGCAGGATTTTTATTTTTTCTCATTAAAGGACTCATTTGGTTATTTATATTTCTGGGCCTGTGCAAACTGTTTTTTTTTGATTAATAAACCTTTTTAACAACCCGGCAGTTAAAAAATAAGATATTATATAGGTACGATCAATTAACATATATTTTAGTTTTTAAAAATCTAAATTAACATAGCATAATCTATAACCGAAACACGTAATGGTTTCCATTTTCTGCTGAGAGATATTATGCTCAAAATCGCTTCCTGAGTTTTTTTATTCCCTGCACTTGGGTAATTTTGCGCCAAGAGATTATCCCAATGGGATCGAACAGGATAATATGGTTGCTCACGCTTGTGTTTATGCATGCACCTGCCACCCGGGGATTGAGCGGTGATCTGGACAGTACCCGAATACAGGTTGTGGGTAGCGACACATTTTATGTCGATCATATTACCCCGGTATATATCTACTCCCCCCGTATATTTACAGAGGAGGAAAAGCGAGAGTATCAAAAATATCTGCGGCTGGTTTATAACGTAAAACGCGTCTATCCCTACGCTAAAATTGCTGCACAGGTTTATCGTCAGGTCGACGACAGTGTTAAAAAAATTCCCGGTAAGCGCTTGCGCGAGGAATATGTAGCCCGGGTCGAGGCCGATCTTAAGCAACGATACGAAGCCGAACTTCGCAAGCTTACCATTACTCAGGGGCGTATCCTCATCAAACTTTTTTACCGCGAAACTGGAAATACCACATTTGATGCAGTAAAAGAATTTCGCGGATCGTTTGAAGCCTTTTTCTGGCAAGCTTTGGCCCGTGTATTTGGTTCGAACCTTAAAACACGGTACGACCCACAAGGCGAGGACAGGGATATCGAAGAAATTGTACAAATGATCGAGGCAGGTGCCTTATAACTGACTAAAAAAATCCTGCAATGGAAAAACGACTTTTTATCGCCCTGAAATATTCGCCCGATGAACAATTTCTGGAATCCTACAGCGCAATCCGATCACGGGTCAATGCATGGGCAAAAATCAAATGGGTACCCTCACATCAATTGCATCTTACCCTTTGTTTTCTTGGCAACACCGATGTTTCGCTGATTGATTCCATCGAAACAGCAATCAATGCGACTTGCACCCGACAGCAGGCCTTTGATGCCCGCATATGGCAACTCAATATTTTTTCACACCAACGTCAGCCACGGGTGCTATGGATGGGACTCGAACCGATTAAAAGATTCCAGCAGCTTCAATCATTGCTGTTGCAGCAACTGATGCAGGAATTTGATCGCATCAAAACGCAGGTCGACCTTCCTCGCATCGAAACAGAAAGCCATTTTACTCCACATCTTACCATAGGGCGCTTTAAGACCACATATGATCTTAATCCGATGCGCAACTACCTTGCCTCTCAGTCTGAGACGGTATTCGGAATCTGGCCCGTCAGGCAGGTTGTTCTTTACGAAAGCATACTATCCCCCGCCGGCCCCACCTATCATCAGCTACAGATGACAAATCTGCAAATCGTTTAGAAAAACCGGTTGTTGGGCTTGAAAAGTTTATTTATCTCAGCCAGCACCTTGGGCATAGCAAAGATTACAACTTTATCAAAAGGTCGGATTTGCAATTTTTCATCAGGAATAACGGGTTCGTTGCCACGAATTATGCCCGCAATGGTAGCTTCGTCGGGTAATTTGATCTGCCCAATGGGTTGTTTCGTCACAGGAGAGTCGGGACGGGCAATGTATTCAATTATTTCGGCATCGGAGCAGGTAAGACAACTGATCGATGACACATCATCGTTAGCGGTCGTAAAACTAAAAATTTTGTTGGCCGAAAGGATTTTTTTGTTGATAATCGAATCAATTTCAATATTTTCCCCCAGCCGGATGTAATCGATATTTTCAATCTCGGCAATGGTACGTTTTACACCCATCTTTTTAGCCAGCAGGCAGGCAATCATATTCACCTCGGCATCGCCGGTAACCGAAACAAAAGCATCGGTATGATCAATTCCTTCACGTTTAAGCAAATCGATATTCCGTCCATCGCCATTAATGACCAGCACACCGGTAAGGGCATTGGATATTTCAAAACTTTTTGTCCGGTCACGCTCGATAAGCTTAACGGTGTGAGTAGCAGCCAACTTACGGGCGACATTTATACCCACCCTGCTTCCTCCCAGGATGATCACGCTCTTGATCTGATCACTTTTTTTGTGAAAATACTTTTTTAACAGTTCCACCCCTTTAGCAGTTGCCACCGTATAGAGCAAATCGTTTGGTTTCAAAACTTCTGCACTGCTTTTGGGGATGTAGGTGACATTGTCACGCACAATACCAGCTATCCTGAACTCGGCAGTATGAGAAATATTGTATAGTTCCTCCAGTGTCTGATTTGCAAACTGATTCTCCTCTTCTACACGAACCACATGCAAAAAAAGTTTTCCTCCCCCAAACGTCAGGATATCCGACTGCGCCGACTGTCGAATGAGATTAACTATCTCGGTAGCAGCAATTTCTTCGGGATAAAACATGTAGTCAATTCCTAGATCCTCAAAATGGCTACGTTTATCTTCCTCCAGATATTCACGATTGTCGATACGACAAAGGGTCTTTCTAGCCCCCATTTTTTTTGCCAGAATACAAGCAGTTACATTGGCATATTCGTCATTGGTTACTGCAATAAACAAATCACTGCTTCCAGCATTGGCATTCTGTAATGTATTGATAGAGGCAACCGAACCCTGATAGGTATGACCATCGAATGTAAGACGGGCTGTTTTTAATCGTTCCTCCGAACGATCGATCAGCGAAACACTGTGCTTCTCATTTTCAAACATCCTGCATAGGTGCAAACCTACTTCGCCGGCTCCTGCTATCAATATCTTCATTTTTAAATAATTTTATAATTTACTGACTTCCATTTGACTATTAACCTTAGAGATCGCAAAAGATGCACAGGAAGAAAAAAGTTTCTCCTCTGCTACCCTGTAGACATCTTTGCTTTCTTTACGGTAATGGTGCATAAATATCTTTTTAGGTAAATTTGTTCATCCGCTTTATCAGGTTAAACAATAAATCAAAACTCAGACGATCCTTTTTTATCTGTTAACACAGTCGTTTCATTCAACGGACTTTTAAACTGTTAACCTAAAAAATCATCCTGCATTATGCATAACTATACCAACGTGTAAAATTAATTTAAATTGATTAAATAATAACCACCATGATCTTCGATGGGTATTTTTTCTTCTGTCCTTAGGGGGGTAATAGTTAATAAACAACGTTGCGACAGGAAGAATTCTGTGCTACCCTCGGCCGAAACACCTTTTTTGTTTACTTTCGATCGAGACATCGGACAAGATAAAGTAAGAACAATATTTTCAACCTGAATTTTGTAAGCGTGCTTATTCTGCAGTGTTGGCTGGCATTTTAATTGAATCATCCTGATATCCTGTACATATAGATTTTTTCGGTAATTATTGAGGTATCGGTCAACATACTGCGGAGGGGTATCGACAAACAGACATATCATGCGGTTTTGATGGTGGAAGCAGATAAAACCCGCCGGATAGGAACGGACGATTACCAACTGTCGACAGGTATTTCCCCTGACAAATTTCACCATTTCGGCAACCTGATAAAAAACAATCAGACTTAACATAAAAGGCACCACCTTAAAGTTGCGGAAATAAATGAGATAAGCAAGGAATAGAATGAGGCACAGCAGCAATATTGTTTCGAAGGTATTGGGATAAAAACCTTTAATAGATGCATATGGTAAATGTTCAATCCAAAGCACCATTTGGTTGAGCCATGCAATCATGGTTGTCAGTAGCTCCGCCACATATGCTGCCAACAGTCCAAACGGCATCAGCAGCAAAAAAGCTATACCCGTGTACATGATCAGGGTTGTAAAAGGGACAATTACCAGATTGGAAACCAGAAAATACAGCGGGAAGCTATTGAAATAATAAAGGCTAAAGGGTAAAGTTCCCAATTGCGCTGCCAGCGAAACTGCAACAAGTTCCGACATCTTTTTCCCGACATAATTGCTAAAATCGATAATTTGGCAAAAT
>Ga0068707_1003207_pt1 | contig 11455 bp, 7 predicted proteins | sample YNPNPMetaG_FD_66600 | JGI IMG/M metagenome (GOLD analysis project Ga0068707, IMG submission 66600) | Anoxygenic and chlorotrophic microbial mat microbial communities from Yellowstone National Park, USA - YNP NP MetaG | ecosystem: Environmental > Aquatic > Thermal springs > Hot (42-90C) >... | reverse complement strand
CAATGTCAGAGAATTGGGGAGATTGAACCAGTGAGGAGACGTTGTACCACTTGTATCATTCATGCCGTGATTCCGATTGTCTCGTCAATGATCACCACCAATAATGCTGATAGCTGGAACGAACGAAAGAATATCCGCCATCACGCCTGGACCATGCTTCAACGGCTCTTCACAATCATGGTAATGGAAACCCACGGACTGAGACAATGCTCCGTTCTTTGGGAATCTTGTGAACCGCAAATTCCAAAAACCTTGACTTGAGTCGTCAGACGAAAGCAAGTTGGGTAGAATCATATCGACGGGTGGATGTTACGCGCAGGTGAAGGAGTGAGCAATGCCGCAATGGAAAGGATTTGAACGGACGGTTCGGGCCGATGAGCCGCTGGCAATGCACACCTGGCTCGGCGTCGGTGGCCGTGCGGAGTTCTACGCCGAACCACGCGATACAGATGAACTGGTGGGGATTGTCCGCTGTGCTAATGAACAGGGAGTTCCAATCAGAATCTTGGGAAGCGGATCGAATATTCTCATCCGAGACGAAGGTGTCCCAGGATTGGTGATTCAGTTGACACACCCCCATTTTGCCAATATTTCGATTGACGGAAATGTTGTGTCTGCCGGTGGTGGCGCCGCTCTTTCGCGAGTGATCACGACGAGCGTTCACGAGGGGTTGGCAGGTTTGGAGGTGCTAACGGCAATTCCCGGAACCATTGGTGGTGGCCTAAGGGGGAATGTGGGGGCACACGGTGGCGATATCGGTCAGTGGGTAAAAGAAGTGACCATCCTCGATTATTCTGGAGAAATCGCGGTCAAGGACCGATCGGAAGTTGTCTTTGGTCATCGAAGGAGCAGTCTCGACGACTTGGTCATCCTTCAGGCAAAGTTCGAGCTTGAACCGGAGGATCCGCACGAGCTGGCACGGCGGCTTCAAAAACTGTGGATCGTCAGAAAGGCAGCCCAACCGATGGGGCACCAGGCATCAGTTCGGGCCTTCCGAGACCCTCGCGGGACGACGGCGGCCGAACTTATCGAGGCTGCCGGCCTCAAAGGGACGAGGATCGGTGGGGCCGTGATCTCGGACCGAAATGCCAACTTCATTGTCACCGAGCCAGATTGCACCACAACCGATATACTCCGACTGATCGATACAATCCGCGGTCAGGTCCTCAACCGCCTAGGCGTTAATCTCGAACTTGATCTGGAAATCTGGTGACACCTGAAGTGTTCCGCAAATACGGGAAACACGAAGTTACTGGGGGTCAGCGTTCTGCGCTCAAACAGGCCGAGGGTATCGCTTTGCTCCAAACTCGTAATCGTGCGTCTTGTACGCGATTGAGCTGTTTCAATCATGCTTGGTCAGCTTCTGTTCGATAACCTCAATCCAGGGGGACCGTGCGCCTTTTCGGTCAGATAGCATCACGGAACAATCGCGATTGCGTCTAATGGTCATGGGACTGAGGTCAACTAAATCGAGAAAAAAAAGCTCAGCGGGTCGGAGCCAAGCGGAATCGACCAACCTCACCCGGGGTTGGATTCGTTTTATTCTCTTGTGGTCAACTTTTCTCGTCCTGCTGTTTGTCGGAGCAAACGTTTTTTGGGATCGGTTTGGGAATGCAATTGTTCAGGCGAGTCGCTTTCAATTAAGTCCCGATTCGCTCGATTTGGGGGAATTTCCCCCTTGGATCCATCATGACATCCGTCCAGAACTCCTCCTGATAGCATTCCCCGACAAAGGGGGGAATATCCTTCAACGGGATGTTCTGGCAAAAATTGCCTCGGCAGCCGAAGAACATCCCTGGGTGCGAAAAGTGTCTGATCTTCGCAAGTTTTATCCAAACCGAATCCATGCCGCGATCGAGTGGCGACAGCCGGTGGCGATGGTCAGGATTGCAGAAGGACTTTTGCCGGTTGATGCCAATGGCGTGTTACTTCCATCACGAGATTTTACACCCGTTGAGGCTGCCCAATACCCGCGCATTGTGGGGGCCTATCCGCTGCCAAGTGGCCCGGCAGGGCACAATTGGGGTGATGTCCGGATTTCCCAGGCCGCAAGCCTTGCCGAATTGCTCTTTTCCGACTGGAAAAAATACGGATTTCGCCAGATCGAGCTAGGACCAGAGGGGACAAATGACGAGTTCGTCATCGTCACGCATTCGGGCAGCCGCATCCTTTGGGGACACCCGCCCGCCGTTGCCGTGGCCCGAGAGGCCTCCCCGGAAGAGAAAATGCAACGGCTGCACGCATATTACCGAGAGCATGGATCGTTCGACGGCATCGACGGCCCGCAAGAGATTGATCTGCGTCCTCGGGAAGGTCTTCGGGTTAGACCTTTGCCTCAGCCGTGAGAGACTTTAATGAGTGGGATAATACACCCGTTAAGAAGTCCAATCCCAAACATTGGATTGCCGAATGCTGAAGCCGCTTGTTACCGCTTCATTGCCTTGATCCTGTGCAACGAGAATGGTGTCGTTTTCCTCATTGCCAGCGGAGTTCGACAATTGCCCATAAATCGACCTCGGGAACTGTGACTGTCAGGCTGTTACCTTCTGGCTTGATGGGAACGATCAAATCCTCTTTTCCGGGGGTATGAATTTTCGCGGACCGGCATCCATCCACCGAACCGGGAAGAATCGACTTATCAAGCGATAGGGTGACGTTTGTCAATGGCGTCATTGCGTCCTTTTCGCCATCATATTGCCGATTAAGGAGATGGATGGCCATCGCTGCACGATCGTCCGATTTGCGGACTCGTGGGGTAACAAAAACGGGGCCTGGACTGGCAATTGTGACAGGATTCGCCCCCAGCGAGGTGAGGCTATCAAGCCCGGACCAGGTCACAAGTTTGCCCGACGCCCGGGCATAATCCAGGACAGACTGGAGATTTGCAGAGGGTTGAAGGTCCGCCGGAACAATGATCTTCTGGACTTGTTCCACAGTATTCTTGTCCACTGTGTAACCCGGCAGCCAATCATCACCCTGGACGAGCACCTTGAAGGGCCAATTTGCTTCCGCCATGGCCGATACGATTGGCTCAATGTTGCCCTTTCCAAGCCGTTGTGAGTGATTGTCGTAAAGCACGGCGACAGGGGCCACGGCTTCGAAATCGTCCAAAACATCGGCATGTTCCCGGACAAATCGGTAGAGAGGTGCGTAGACCTCAGTTGGTCCAGAATACCAATGTGTCCCCTTCTCTTTTGTGTAGCACCACTGACGATGAGGCGCCATCAGATTATGGCCGAAGGCGTAGGAAAGGGCTGTCCATGTTCGGACGAGCCCCGGTAGGTTGTGTTCCATGATGTAGGCCCAATCCCAACCACTGGCGGTTGAAGTCACGGGGCGGTTCAAGCCGTCGGCCAGTTTATAGACATAGATCGGGTGGACAGGGACCTTGCGCGATCCTGCGTGATGGTCAACCTCACAGCAGAAATAACTCAAATGCGGAGTGATTGCCAGGCTCATCGCGCCGGAAAGCCCAGAATTGACCGCCAGGGGAAGCGGCTTGCCCTTAAGCTCTTCTCCTCTTTTGCGATACTCAGCGACGAAGTCCGTGACGGCCTTGACGTGATAGTCCAAAAACTCCCCTGCGAGAGGAAGACGGCTACGCTCTTTGTGATATTGTTCGGGCGTGATCCCACGATTGATCAGATATTGCCGGTAGTCGAACGTCTCAAGATCCGTTATGCCGAGGTCCTTGCGACGGTCTTCAGAAAGGTTTTCTTTCAAGTAGTCACGAAATCCCTTCATACAACTTGGACAAAAACATGCGTCAAGCCAGGTAACGGCCCCGGCAGTCCCCGTGTAATCGTCGATGTGCAAGGCATCCGCCCCGGCTGCGATGGTCTCTTCGAGTCGCATAAAAAGAAACTGACGATAAAGTGGACTATTAGTACAAAACCACCATGCCGGCTGCCCCTTATGCTTATGATCCCAAAGCCAGGGGACGATAAACGTCTCCCCGGCATAGTTTCGGCAAGCGGCATCGAGGAAATCAGGGGTAAAATCGATCATGCGGGCAAATTCGGTGCGAAAACCCACACTCACAGCAAACAGCCGTACACCACGTTTATGCGCCAAGGCAATCCTCTCGGAGGATCGGGTACCCGCCCATCCAAGCACTGTGCAACCATAGGCCTCGTAAAGATCGGGATTATCATACATGAAGACGACATCCGAATGGCGAATGACGCGCGAGTCTTCTCTTGTTTCGGCGTCTGTGGAAGTTGCATGAACGACCGGTGCTGCAAGCAGGCCGACGACGCAAGCAAGGGCTAATATTCGGGGTTCTTTGTGAAATCTGAACGTTATCCGGGGTGATTGATGCAGAATCATGGGGAATCCCTTTCTCTGAGGCTCATGGAAGGCGTCATACCCTGATTGCGGGGTGGAATCGACAACACCTGAAGGATTCTCTCAACCTGGAGCCCGCTTGGCAAGCCCTCCGCGTGGCAGCTCCATGCGAAAGCCTGCGCCAAGAACCACAATATAGTGAAAGCGATATGTTGGCACGGTAAGGCGGGACTTTCAGCCGCATTTGATTTAGCCAAGGTTTTTTATAAAATAATTGCACACCAAAAGGCTTTGATCGACAGTCTCCAAAGACTGCCTGAAGAGGTGTTGCGTCGCAACGTTTGGCCGACAAATCTTGTGGTTCTATCGAGGAGTTGCTTGATGGGTATGCGATTTCTTCTCAAACCCTGGATGATGAGCTTTGTGATTGCGGCAGTGGCAGCACTGCTTCTGGCCAATCGGGTTAAGTCAGAGGAGCCGCAGTGGATATTCCATCACGGGCGTATTGTCACCGTGGATTCCGACTTCCGCATTGCCGAAGCAATGGCTGTCCATGGGGATAGGATTGTAGCTATCGGATCGAACGACGCCGTCTTGAAACTGGCAGGTTCTGACACACAACTTGTCGATCTTCAGGGGAAGATGGTTTTGCCCGGCCTGATCGATTCGCATTCACACCCTCCGGGAGCAGCGGTCTATGAGTTTGACCACGAAGTGCCGACCATGGAAACGATTGCCGATGTGCTTGAGTACATTCGGCAGAGGGCAACTGTGGTTCCTGAAGGTCAATGGATCGTCATTCAGCAGGTGTTTGTAACGAGGCTTAAGGATCGTCGCTTTCCGACACGGCAGGAGCTAGACGAGGCGGCACCAAAGCATCCCGTCATGTTTCGGACCGGTCCGGACGCCGCGTTGAATTCTCTCGCCCTGAAGTTGAGTGGTATTGATCGGGATTTTCAGATTACAGACGGTAAACCTGGCTTTATTGAACGCGATCCGGCAACAGGTGAACCGACGGGTATTCTGCGGAGCTGTACCCGTCTGGTCAACGTCAAGACCTCAACACGTTCTCCAAATGCCGAGGAACGACGAGAGGCCCTGCGGGCGCTGTTGCGGGCTTACAATGAAGTCGGTTTAACCAGCGTGACTGATCGCGGCACGACCAATGCGACGATTGACCTCTATTCACAATTGCTCGATCGGGGTGAATTAACCTGTCGGGTCTTCCTGACCTACTATGTCGATGCCCAGGAACCATTGGAAAAGCTCGAAGCCGCCGTGAAAAACGTCACTTCGCATCCACTCCACCAGTACAACCCATGGCTGTGGTTGCGGGGGCTGAAATTTTACCTGGACGGGGGAATGCTGACAGGCAGCGCATACATGCGAGAACCCTGGGGCGTGAGCAAAATCTACGGCATCAACGATCCGGAATACCGGGGTGTCATCTTTCTTGAGCCTGAGAAACTCTACCAGATCGCCAAGCTGGCCCTGGCAAACGGGCTGCAACCCACGGCCCATGCTGTTGGCGATGGTGCTGTGTTGGCCCTGGCAGAGGCTTATGCGCGGGTGAACGAGGAATTTCCCGTGCGGCCGCTCCGACCGTGCATTTCGCACGCCAATTTCATGAGTCCGGAGGCAATCGAGCTGATGGCCAGGTGCGGCATTGTTGCCGACTTGCAGCCCGCCTGGCTGTATCACGACGGGGCCACACTGCGGGACCACTTCGGCATCGACCGACTGCGGTATTTTCAGCCTTACCGCACGTTGTCAGAACGGCGTGTGATTGTCGGTGGCGGTTCCGATCACATGCAAAAACGGGGACGCCGCCGGTCCATCAACATCTACGATCCCTGGTTGGGCATCTGGACCGTGCTGACTCGGTTGCCGCGATGGAGCGATACGCCGTTGCATCCTGAAGAGATCGTGAGTCGTCAAGAAGCCATTCGATTGTACACCATCAACAATGCGTTTCTGACATTTGAGGAGGACAAGAAAGGTTCACTGGAACCTGGCAAATACGCTGATTTTATTATTATCGACCGGGATATTCTTGAATGTCCGATCGATGATGTGGCCGACACACAAGTGCTGGAAACCTGGGTCGGCGGCAAGAAGGTTTATCCGTGATCGGCACTTCCGCGGGCGTGACAATCGTAAGCCTCCGATTTCACCTTCGGAGGGACGCGCTTGTCGCGTCCGCATTACGGAGGGACTTGCTTGTCAGGTCCGTCTTTCGGAGGGACCTGCCTGTCAGGTCTGTTGCGCAACGTTGGACTATCTATTCCGCGTCGGCGGGCACGACAGGCACACCCCTCCGATTCTGGCACCACAAGCGCACCCCTCGATTGTTCCCGTCGCCACACATGGAAATCCGGGTAAGCACGCGGCGTCAGGGGGTTTTTTCTGTTCCAGGTGTTTGGGTAGAATGGATTGTGGGAAGGGCAAGGCGACGATTTGCGGGACGGGCCTATTCACATTAGGAGAGGAGTTGCGAAATGTCTGCCCAGAAGCCCCGAGGTTTTACTCTTGTGGAGCTGCTTGTCGTTATCGTGATCATTTCCGTGTTGGTGGCGCTGCTCTTGCCCGCCATCGTGGGATCACGTGAGTCCGCCCGCCGTGCCCAGTGCCAGCATCAATTATCTCAATTGGGACAGGCCTTACAGACATACGAATCGTCTAAGGGCCATCTGCCCGGTTACCGAAATAGCTTCGGGAGTGTCCCTGGCTTGAGCTGGGTCGCCGTCCTTTTGCCGAATATCGGCAGGCAAGATCTGTGGAAGACCCTGCGAGTTGGTGACTTCTCACCCAATGGTTTTCCTGGGCCCGGAACGGGGTTCCAACTGGCTGAGGTCATTTGCCCGAGCAATCCCCGCCCCGGGGAATACTGCACCCTGGGCTATGCGGCAAACTGTGGCATTGCAGATGGAACAACGATGCCGAACCCACTTCCCGGCGGACAGTCGCATCCAGAGGATTCTTCGTACGGGGTCTTCTTTAATCACGATGCTACGCTTGTCCCGATACCAAATCAGATCAAGATTCGGACTGATCGCATTCCCGATGGTGCCCAGCGGACAATTGCCCTTAGTGAGAATGTCCAGGCAATCTCCTGGATGACCTTTGACAATGCAAATCCTCCTAATCCCAACACACTTGAGCCGGAGGTCGGCATTCTCTGGGCTGACAGTCCAGGAACGTGTGGGCGCATCAATCAATGTCTTAAGGATCCCCCGCCTATTCCTCGTCCGTCGAGCATGCATCCGGGTGGAGTGAATGTTCTTTTCTGTGATGGCCATGTGGAGTTTCAGGCGGACGACATCGATTACGTAACCTACCAGCACCTGATGACCCCAGACAGTAAGAAGGCCGGTTTGCCAGCGGAACAGCAGTGACAATTACGCCCTGAGGGGGTTCTGCGTCAGATTTTGTAGGTAAGGCAACGAGTGAATCGGAGGGGCGTGCTTGTCGTGCCCGCCGAAGTGGTATGGATCATCTATACTTATGCTGCGGACGCGACAAGCGCGTCCCTCCGAGAGTCGGACCTGACAAGCAGGTCCCTCCGAAAAGCGGACGCGACAAGCGCGTCCTTCCGAAGAGGGCTAATCTTACCAAGGTCAGGAGACACACCTACGCTACGAACAAGACGCACAAAGGCTGAGCCTCCGAGAAAACACATAGATATGACACCAGGTGAAGCCAACCGGTATCCGGACACATCGCGTCAAGAAAGACGCACGATCTAACCAAATCCCTTCACTATTTCGGCAAGAAATCCTGAACCACCGTGACCTGGCGAATTTGGCGGCTGTCTGGCTCGAACACGCGGATGATCACCTGGATGCCACGGCAAGGGGCAGGGTAAGGCGGGGGTGCTTCCCATTCGTCGATTTCGTCCACAAGGCCATTGTTGTTATTATCGAATCCGTCAGTACCTGTATCTAGACCAAGGTCCCATGGATGCCCCTGGCTCTGATTGACCCCATCCTTCTCGTAGTGATTACTCCAGGTGTCGTAAACGGCAAGGTTGCCCAATCGCGTCTTCGTGAGGGGATAACCGGAAAATACAGACGGCGGGTTCGCTGCCGGCGCATACGCGAGGTCAACATAGGCACCTCTGGCCACAGCGGTGGAAGCAAGGGCAAACCCAAGATCGCCTGGTCGCACTGCGGCTGTGCCCACGGATCCGATCACAGCAGTCGGATCCCAGATTTTCACGTCAAAAGCCAGGACATTTGTGAGCACAAGGTCCTCTGATTCGCGGTAGAGCTGGCCTACCGTCTTTAGCAACCCTGTTTGAGGGTCAAGCTCAACCACCGGATAAGGGTTCGTCCACAGATCCCACATGTTCAGCGGTGCGGCTTGCGCGGTTAAGGAGATAACTGGAAGAACACCATTGCTTAACCATGTTCCGGCCATGCCTGCGGAGGCGCTTTCCGCCAATGTAGGCAGACCCAAAGGTTGCCAACCCAACCGATGTGGATGAAAGGGAAAACTCGCCGGGTTCCGCGGGTCACCAGTCAAGTGAGCGTACCGATTCTCAGGCTTGGTCAAATCACCCAGCGTCGAAAAGACCCACCCGCCAGCATTGGTATCAAAATGCATGGCGATATCATAATACCGGTTGAAATTGATGGCTCCTGAATCACCCGAAGGAACCCATTCCGCAGGATCCAAGCGTCCGTTCCCGTTTATGTCACACGAGGTGAGGACCTTCGGCGCGACGAGGCGAACTCTTCGATACAACCGATTTCCCCGGACAAACCATGCCACCTCGGCAACATCGGACTCTACGGTCGTTGGCGCTCCGTTAATCAAGCATCGGCCCACAAAGGGTTGACCGGTTGAGCGGGTTGTGAACATCAGCATGTCGTCGTTATCGCCCACCGTGGAATCCTGGTATGGATTGCCAGCCGGATCCAGATCGTCGAGGTTAACAACTGCAAGGGGATGAGCTCCTCCAAAAGGGCGAACCTGCCCATTCTGTCCCACCGGCCCTTCCGTGTATTCGAAATACCCCTCGTTATTCGCAGGATCGCGGGGCGGCACCGGAATCACAGTCAGGCCTTTCAGATCCGATCTGAGCAGCTCCGCCGCAGAGCGGAGGCGATCAGAGGTTTCCAAGACTGCCCGCGCCTGATTGATGCTCTGCATGACGGATGCGAAGACGGCCACAACTGCTCCCAGCATAATCAACGAGATCGCCGTCGCGATCAGGATTTCAACTAGGGTAAAACCGGATCGTCTTTTCATCAGAGAACCTCGCCGGTTGGTGAAAACTGTCTGAAAAAACAACGGGCCTGCGATGCCTACCGCCATGATATGTCTCCTCTAATGAGTCACGCTGGCCCGTGCGAAGAGTCCGAGACCGTCTGAATGCTATCTCTTCCCTCTAATAGTATTCGACTCTCTGGAAGGCCGAAAGTCAATTGTGGTGGCTTGTAAGCCATACTTAAAATCCGTAGAATCGAACGCGACCTGTTGGGAAACAAAACCGTGCGGCGGTTCATGACGTCGATAAGAATGAGATCGCGGGAACCAGGAGCGAAGAAAGGACGGTTCACATGGCAACTCGCAACAACTTTCCCAAACTCCACAATGCAGCCTGGCCTGGGGTTGTTGGAAAAGGTGATGGCGGCGAACCGCCGATCGACCTCGACACCATGCTGGATTTGACGGCGTCCGCCGAGGTCGATGGGATCAAATTCGAGGGATTCGATCTTTTCCTCTATCTCCCACACATCGATATCGACTCGACGGTCAAAAGCGATGATGCCATCAAGCAACTTGCCGACAAGGCCGCCCGACGAAACCTCAATATCGGCACTGTTGTTGCTCCGATCTGGCCGCCAACGGGTGGTGGATCGGCCATGGGCGACGAAAGTGAACGCAAGAAATTCCTGGATCAGGTCCGTAAGGGCTGTCGTGTGGCAATGGTCCTGCGAGAACTGGGGGTTCGTCCTTACGGGTGTGTGAGAATTGACTCGGCCTGTGGGGTGACAGATTGGCTCCAGGATCCTGAGGGTAATCAGCGAAAGATTGCTGAGACATTCCGCCAAGCCTGCGATATCGCGGCAGATCATGGGGAAAAGCTGGCTGCGGAAGGCGAGATCTGCTGGGGAGGGATGCATAGCTGGCGACGCATGATCCAGCTTCTTGAAATGGTGGGTCGCCCGGATGTCCTCGGTTTTCAGGCGGACATGGCCCATACGCTGCTTTACCTTCTGGGCTACAATGCTCCAGAGGATGCTATTCTCCCGCTGGATTTCGATTGGAAAGATCAGACAAAGTTCGAGCAGGCATACAAACAACTGACGGATGCCCTTCGTCCCTGGACAATCGATCTGCATATCGCGCAGAATGATGCCACAGTCCACGGATCAGGCTCCCATGACAAGACGGGACGACACTGCCTGGCGACAGACCCGAATGGAAAACTCGACATACCTCGCGCCGCCGGATATTGGCTCCGGGACGAAAATGGAAATGTCACAAAGCGGATGCGACACATCTGCTGGGATGGTTGCATGTTCCCTAATGCCGTGATGATGAATCCTCAAACCTGGAATGATATCCTGCGGGTGATGATTCAAGTTCGTGATCAGCACGGCTGGTACGAAGAAGAACAATAACACGGTTTTTGAGCTTTTGAGGACATTTTTGGAATATCGAAGTCGCTTTGAAAAGGAGAAACAGTTATGGCAAAGGAACTTCGGATTGGCATGTTGGGGTGTGGGTTCATGGGTAAGGCCCATTCGAATGCCTGGCTTCAGGTGTCTCATTTCTTCGATCGGGAGCACAAGCCTGTTTTGAAGGCGTGTTACGGTCGTCCGGAGGACCGTCAACACCTGGAAGCCTTTGCCAAACGCTGGGGTTACGAATCGATTGAAACCGATTGGCGGAAACTGATCGAGCGGTCGGACATCGACCTGATCGATGTGTGCGTCCCCAATCACATGCACCATGATTGTGTGATTGCAGCTGCCGAGGCCGGGAAAACTGTCGTCTGCGAGAAACCGCTTGCCATGAATGTCCAGGAAGCCGAGGAAATGGTGGCGGCCGTGGAAAAGGCCGGTGTCCCCAACATGGTTTCCTTCAATTATCGTCGGGTTCCTGCCATTGCTCTGGCGAAGCAGGTTATCGAGGAGGGTCGCATCGGTCGGCCTTT
>Ga0068707_1003205_pt1 | contig 11466 bp, 8 predicted proteins | sample YNPNPMetaG_FD_66600 | JGI IMG/M metagenome (GOLD analysis project Ga0068707, IMG submission 66600) | Anoxygenic and chlorotrophic microbial mat microbial communities from Yellowstone National Park, USA - YNP NP MetaG | ecosystem: Environmental > Aquatic > Thermal springs > Hot (42-90C) >... | reverse complement strand
GGAACAGCGACACCGCGGCCTCCCTGCGCCTGAGCTGGTGCCCACATCCGAGCGCGGCCAGGTGGTCAGCGCCTATCTGCCGATTGTGCTGGGCTGTTCGCACGCCTGCACCTATTGCGTCATTCCCTACCGCCGCGGACCGGAGCGCAGCCGCCCGCTTGAGGCCATCCTGGCCGAGGCGCAGGCTCTGGTAGCCCAGGGCGTGCGCGAAATCACCTTACTGGGGCAGATTGTGGACCGCTACGGCTATGATCTGCCGGAGTTCCAGGGCGCGGCTGAGACCCCGCTGGTGACCCTGCTCCGCCGCCTGCACGAGCTGGAGGGGCTGGCCCGCCTGCGCTTCCTCACCAGTCACCCCAACTGGATGCGCGACGATCTGCTGGAGGCGGTGGCCACGCTTCCCAAAGTCTGCGAGCACTTTGAGCTGCCCATTCAGGCCGGAGACGATGAAGTGCTGGCACGGATGCGCCGCGGCTACACAGTGGCCGATTACCGCCGTCTGGTGGCGCGCATCCGCGAGCGCCTTCCGGGCGCTTCCATCGCCACGGACATCATCGTCGGCTTCCCCGGCGAAACCGCGGAGCAGTTCCAGCACACTTACGACCTGCTGGCCGAGCTGCGCCTGGATAAGGCCCACATCGCCCGCTACTCACCCCGCCCGCTCACGGTGGCCACGCGCACGTATCCGGATGACGTGGACCCGGAGGAAAAGGAGCGCCGTCGGCTGGCCCTGGATCAGTTGCAGACGCGCATCCTCACCGAACGCAACGCCGCCTATCTGGGTCAGACCGTCGAGGTGCTGGTCGAAGGCTATCAGGCCAAACGCGGGCGCTGGTATGGCCGCACCCGAACCGAGCGCACGGTCTTTTTCCCCGCGCCGGCAGCAGCTAACCTTTTGGGCCGCCTGGTCAACACCCGCATCACCTGGACCGGTCCCTGGTCCCTCATCGGTGAGCTGACGGAGTAGCAACGGCCTCAAATCTCCTGGAGGGCAAAGGTATGGACATCGGGATTATTGGAGCGGGATTCGCTGGCCTCAGCGCCGCCTATGACCTGGCCCAGGCGGGGCATCGGGTGACGATTTACGAGGCGCGCCCTTATCTGGGAGGCCTGGCGGCAGGCTTCAAGGACGAAGGCTGGGACTGGCCCCTGGAACGTTTCTATCATCATATTTTTGCCAGCGACCGCGCGATTTTGCGCCTGGCCGAGGAGTTGGGCTGGGGCGACAAGGTATTCTTCCCGGCCCCTATCACGTCCATCTACAAGGAAGGCCGGCTCTACCCCATCAACAAGCCCTGGCTGCCCGATGGGGCGGAGCGCTGGCCGCTGGGCAAGCCCCTGGTCCGCCTGACGGACCTGCTGGCCGCGGCGTTTGGGGTGCTGGGCTTCCAACCCATCCCGCTCTGGGACCGCTTCCGCGTGGGCCTGGTCACGGCTTACCTGCGCTACAATCCGCGCTGGCAGCCGCTGGAGCGAGTGACCGCCGACGCCTGGCTGACGCGCACCGTCGGTGCCCGTGCTTATGGCGCCTTCTGGCAGCCGCTGCTGGAAGGCAAATTCGGCCCCTACTATCAGCAGGTCAACCTGGCCTGGTTCTGGGCGCGGATTGTGGCCCGCACGCCCCGTCTGGGCTACTTTGAGGGCGGCTTCCAGAGCTTTCTGGAGGCGCTGGCCGAACAGGTGCGCCGTCGCGGGGTGCCAATCCGCCTGGAAACCCATGTGCGCGGCATCCATCCCCTGCCGGACGGGCGCCTGCGCCTGGAGTTGCGCGCTGGCGATGTGGTGCACGATCGCGTGCTGGCCACCTGCTCGCCGCAGATGCTCAAGGAGCGCACGCCAGCCCTGCCCGCGGATTACGCCGCTGACCTGCTCAAGCTCAAGGCTATGGGGGCGGTAGTCCTGGTCCTGGCCCTCAAGCACTCCCTGACGCCGGGACATTACTGGGTGAACATCCCCAAACGCGAGGGGTTCCCCTTCCTGGCCCTGGTGGAGCACACGAACTACATCTCCGCCGAACACTACGGCGGCGATCACATCGTCTACTGCGGAGATTACCTGGAGCCGGGACATCCCTACTTCGAGCTGGAGCCGGAGGCCCTGCTGGAGCGCTTTATTCCGGCCCTGCAGCGCCTGAATCCGGCCTTCGAGCGGAGCTGGATCCGCAAGGTGTGGAAATTCAGCGAGCTGTACGCGCAGCCGGTGCCCATGCTGGAGCACTCACGCGCCATCCCGCCCCTGCAGACGCCCATCCCCAACCTGTACATGGCCAACATGAGTCAGGTCTATCCCTGGGATCGCGGGACGAATTATGCGGTGGAAATCGGGCGTCGGGCGGCGCAGGTTATCGCCGCCTCGCGCTAAAAGCAGGAGGAACCATGCAACGGGATACTTTGATCGCCTATCTGGATGATTATCTCAAGCTCAAAGAGTTTGCGCATGATGATTCACTAAACGGCCTGCAGGTAGCCGGCCCTGAAGAGGTCACGCGCGTCGCGCTGGCCGTGGACGCGCGCCTGAGTGCTTTCGAGGCCGCGGCGGATTGGGGTGCGCAGCTCATCCTCGTCCATCACGGGCTGTTCTGGGGCGCGGCCTACGCGCTCACCGGTCCCGCCTACGCGCGTTTCCGCGTGCTCTTCACCCGCGGCCTAGGCGTCTACGCGGTACACCTCCCCCTGGACGCGCACCCGGTCGTAGGGAATAACGCCGAGCTGGTGCGCCTGCTGGGCCTGGAAGCGCCTGCGCCTTTCGGCACCTATCACGACTACACCATCGGCATGGCGGGGACGCTGCCACAGCCGATGCCCGCGCTGGAGCTGGCGGCGCGTCTGGGTGAAGCGCTGGGCACCATGCCGCTGCGCGTGCTGGACGCCGGACGCCCGGCGCAGCGGGTCGCCTGCATCTCCGGCGGCGCGGCCTCGATGGCCAAACAGGCTTACGCAGCCGGCTACGATACGTTTGTCACCGGTGAGCTTTCGCACAGCCATCTGCCCCTGCTGGAAGAGATGGGGATCAACGTGATTTTCGCCGGGCACTATCACACCGAAACTCTGGGCGTCAAGGCGCTGGGCCGCCATCTGGCGGCGCAGTTCGGTCTGGAGACACGCTTCTTCGACCTGCCGACGGGGGCTTAGCATGAACCGCGTCTACCCCGAAGCCCCGATCCCGGCCGTGGCTGGCCTACTCACCGACGGCAACGGCAAACTCTTGCTGGTGCTGCGCCGCAATCCCCCCGCCGCGGGCACCTGGAGCCTGCCGGGCGGCAAACAGGAATTAGGGGAAACGCTCGAAGAAGCCCTGCGGCGCGAGATACGCGAGGAGACTGGCCTGGAGATCGGCGCGCCGGAACTGATCACGACGCAGGACATGATCGTGCGCGATGCGGACCAGCGGGTGCAATATCACTACGTCATCAGCTACTACCGCGCGCCGGTGACGGGGGGCAAACTGGCGCCCGGCGACGACGTGGCCGATGTGCGCTGGTACACCTTGAGCCAGATGCTCACGCTCGATCTGTCCCGCCGCCTGTTGCGCCTGGCCCGCGCGGCCCTGCAGGAAAGCGCGCCCTCCGCAGCCGATACCCCGCCGACGGAGCCATGGACGAGCTGACCTCCTGGCTGGACCATTACCTGGCAGCGCTGGAGCGGGAAGGGGCTTCGCCTTATACCCTCAAGAACTACGGTACAGACATACGCCAATTCTTCGACTACTGCGCCGAAGCGGGGGTGCGGACGTTGGCCGGTCTGAATCGGGAGCTGCTCCGCCGCTACCTGAGTGAACTGACGGAAATCGGCTACGCGCGCGCCAGCATCGCCCGCCGGGTCTTCGAGCTGCGCGCCTTTGGCGACCATCTGGTGCAACAGCACCTCTGGGACGAGAACCTGTTCCGCCGTATCGAGGCGCCGCGTCTGCCGCAACGCCTGCCGCACTACCTGACGCACGAGGAAGTGCTGCGGTTGCTGGCTGCCCCGCCGATGGATACGCCGCAGGGCGTGCGCGACCGCGCCATCCTGGAGACGCTCTACGCCTCCGGCGTGCGCGTGAGCGAGCTCAGTGCGCTCAATCTGCCGGATGTGCGGCTGACGGTGGGAGAAATGCGGGTGATCGGCAAGGGCAACAAGGAGCGCTGGACTTTTCTGGGGGAACCCGCCTGTCGAGCGCTGCGGACCTATCTGGAAACCGCCCGTCCCTTGCTGGCAGGCCGGCGTCCCAGCCAGGCCCTGTTCCTCAACCGCAGCGGCGGACGGCTCTCCGTGCGCTCCATCAGCACCATCGTGCGTGAGGCCGGCCTGGCAGCGGGCATCGGTTTCGCGGTGACGCCGCACGTGCTGCGGCACACCTTCGCCACGCATCTGCTGGACGGGGGAGCGGATTTACGCACGGTGCAGGAGCTGCTGGGACACAGCAGCATCGCCACCACGCAGATTTACACCCACATCAGTCAGGCGCACGCGCGAGCCGCCTATCAGCGCGCTCATCCGCGCGCTGGCGCGTCCTCCCCGGCCGCTTCCTGAGCGGCCCCGCTCGCAGCGCCGGAGCCGGCGAGCGCTGGCGCTGCGGCACGGCGCAGCGCCTTCCAGGCCTGGCCGCGCAAGGTGCGATAGGCCCGCTTTAAGTCGGGCAGGGCCAGTTCAGGCGGAGCCTCGAAATAGCGCACGGCCGTCATCCCCATGGCCCAGGTGCCGGCGGCGACCAGGCTCCCCGAAACCAACCAGCCCAGCACGGGCACCAGCTTGGCCAGCTCGGCGCTGCCAAAGCGCACGAGCAGCGTCCCCGCCACCGAAACGATGAACTCGCTGGCGTGCGAAGCGTCCATACGCTGGCCATAAGCCGCGGCGATGCGCAGCACCATGCGCGTCTGTGAGGCGGCCAGCAGGGGCACATCCAGGCCGGGCACGGGCTGCAGGGCGATGAGCGCGTTGGTGAAGGCGGTCGAACGGATGATGCGCTCGACCAGACGGCGGCGCTGCCCCGGCAGGGCCTGGGCCAGCGCGACCTGCAAAGCAGGTTGCGCCTCCAACAGAGCGGGCACCAGGTGCTCGGCAATGCCCCGCCCGGTCTGCGCGGAGATGGGGATGGGCGTGACGCCCAGCAGCCGTTGCGCATTTTCCAGTACCCAGGGGAGGTCCTTCTTCACCAGGTCGGTTTTATTCAGCGCCACCACCAGCGGCTTGCCCAGGCGTTTGAGGGTCACGAACAAGTCGTAATCGCTTTGCCGCACGCCCGCCACGGCGTCAAGCAGGAGCAGAATCACGTCGGCCCGGCGGGCCGCTTCCAGGGCCAGGGCCGAACGGTCCACCCCCCACACTTCCCCAAAGCCCGGCGTGTCCACCAGGAAGAAGGGGCCAAGGGGATGCTCGATCACGCCCTGCGTCGTGCCGGGGACGGCGCGCACCGCCGAAAGCGCCTGCCCGTGCAGACGGTTGAACAGGGTGGATTTGCCGCTGTTCACCGGCCCGACAATCACCAGCCGGGTGCGGGCTTCGCGCTCAACCTCGCGCTCCAGGGTATGCCAATCCAGCGCCTGCAGAAGATCGCGCAGGTCGCGGAGCTTCTTGGGTAAAAACAGGGCCATGGTTAGCTCCTTTCCCCGTCCCGGCAGCGGGCCTACTTCATGATGTAATAAGTCCCGCGCTTATCCCCCACCTTAAGCAGCACTCCCTGCTCCACCAGCTCGGCCAGGTCCAGGCGCAGGGTTTCGGGACTGACGCCGGGACACAGTTGCTGATACTCACGGTTGGTGATGCGGCCGTGCTCGGCGATGTAGGCTAAGGCCCGCGCCTGACGTTCGTTGCCCAGCAGGGGCGTTTCCAGCGGGACGCGCTCCCGTGCCTGCATGAAGATCACCGAAAAGGTGTGTGGCGTGTCCTTGAAAATCGGCGGATTATGGCCGGCCCGCACCATCTCCTGAATCATCAGGTCCACGCCCAGGCCCAGCTCCTCGATGAAGCCCCACTCATACAGGCCCTTGACGATGCGCGGATTACGCGAAAAATGCTCCTCAACGATGTTATCCAGGGTCACGAACCCCGGCAGGCCGCCCGGGCTGATGATCTCCATACGGTCGCTGAACATGCGTACTTCAATCGAGCGCCCGCGCAGGCGATAGTCGCGGTGCGCGACGGCATTGACCAGCGCCTCACGGATGGCCGCCGGCGGGTAGAGCCACTGCTCGCGCCGCTCCAGGCCACGGACGACCGCCCCGACGCGCAGCTCCTGCTGCAGAATCTCCCAGGCATTTTCGATGATGCGCGCCAGCGGTCCATCCAGGTCCGCCCGGCGGCCATAGCCCGGCGAGCCGTCCTCGCGCCGGCCCTGGGTGATGCCCTCGAAGCGCACGAACACCAGATCGCTGCGCGGGATAAAGGTCTGGGGATGACGGCCAAACAGCAAAAGCCCCGCCACCGTCGGCCTGCCATCCAGGCTCAGCCAGCCCATCTCCTTGAGGAAATCATCGAGCGGGCGCGTGAGGTGCCGTCCCTGTCGCTCTTCCCATTTGGCGACAAACTCGCGCAGGATGTCGGGGTCTAAGTCCTCGCGCGTCGCGCCGGGCACGACCTCGGCCTCATACTCCAGCGTGCTGCGCGAAGCGGCCAGGTCCTGAATCTCCTCCTCGCTCAGCAGCCGATTTTCCGCGCCCGTGCGCACCAGCACCCGCCCGTCCACCAGCCGATGCAGCCCAAAACTGCGTTGTACCCGGCCCACGAACACAAAAGCGCCGCGCGCTTCGATCTGTTGCCAGGTCACGTTCACCGGCGGCGAACAGAGCGCTTCGGCCTGTCGCACCGTTTCGGTGAACAATTCTGGATAGACGTCGGTCGGAACACCCCGCTCATCTATGCCGATGTAGACGGTCCCGCCGTCAGCATTGGCAAAAGCCACCAGGGTCTCAGCCAGGGCCTGAAGGTCTGCCTCGGGTAGAATCGCTTCCAATTGACCAGGACGCGGGCGATGATCAGGCACAGCTTCCTCCTTGTGATTGGGTGGCCGGTCAGCGACGCATCAAGCAGGCAACGGATAGGCCAGGCCGGCCTGGGCCGCGGCCCGATTGGCTTCGGCATAGCGCGGATTGAGCAACTCGGCGGCTTTGAGCAGGGCCGCTTCCGGCAGGAGCTGCAGCAGCTTGAAGCCAGCCACGAGCAGAGCCATGGCCTGCTGTTCGCGCGGGACGTCGAACAGGGCCGGATCGAGCACCACGCGCCGGGCCGGCGTCTCCAGCGAGGCGTACTCCGGCGTCACGAACACCCAGGCCTGCGGCGGCAACTGCGGCAGATAGTGCGCCGTGCGCGCATAGCCATCCGCCGAAAGGATGAAGAGCGCATCGGGCAAGACAACGCCGGTGTGCAAGACCGGCTCCGGTGCCAGGTTGATTTCGCTCACACTGTGGCCAGAGCGCACGGTGACGGGATAATCATCCCGTTGGGTGGCCCAGAGGCCGGCGGCGGTCGCCGCCACGCCGATGAGGCGCGCGGCGGTGCGCACCTTGCCGCCAGCTGACCCGGCCACCACGATGGCGTATTGCCGATCAAGATGGCCCATTTCCACCAGGGGGATGGGCTGAGGGGCGGCGGCGGGCCGGCCGAGCTGCGCGGCGTAGCTCGCGCGCAGGGCCGCGCCGTATTCCTCCCGCGCCACAACCGGCAGCTTCCCCGCCTGGAAGCCCCATTCGTCCATGGCCGCCCGCAGCGCCTTGGGGGTGAAGCGGTTGGTAGCCGCGTAGTAGGCCACGCACATCTCCCAGATGTCGAGTAGGGCAAAGCCGGCATGGATGAGCGCCTCGGCGATGCGTTCGGCCAGGTCGGCATCGTAAGCGGTGCCGCGCCAGACGTAGGTGGCGCCGTTGAGGGCAACCGTCTGCGCGATGTCCAGGGGGCGCTCGACGTTCCCCCAGGGCGTGGTCGCGGTAATGCCGGCGGTCGGCGTGCTCACGCTGTGCTGGCCCCCCGTCATCCCAAAATTGAAGTTGTTGAAGACCAGCACCGTCATGTCCAGGTTGCGCCGCGCGGCATTCAACAGATGCGCCCCGCCAATACCGCAGCCGCCATCGCCGATCAGCACGATCACGTGCAGGTCTGGCCGCGCCAGTTTGATGCCGCTGGCGTAGGTCAGGCTGCGTCCATGCAGGCCGTGAAAGCCGCTGGTATGGAAGTACTGGTCCGAAAGCCCGACGCAACCGATATCCGTGACCAGGACCACGCTGGCCGGGTCCCATTGCTGCTGGACCAGGGCCTTATCCAGCGCATTGAGCACCAGGCCGTGACTACAGCCTGGGCAGAAGCCGTATTTTTTGTCGTTGCGATAGGTGGTAAACGACACGCTGCGCTCCTCGTCTTTTTCCAGGGACAAAGCGGCGCAGGGGACGGGGCTCCCCTGCGCCGACCGATTACACGATCACCTTAGGCTGATATTCGCCCCAGACCTGCCGCAGCACGCCGCAGATTTCGCCCAACGTGGCGGAAGCTTCGACCGCTTCGATGAAGAGCGGCATGAGCGGCGCGTCGGGCTGCCGGGCGGCGGCCTCGATGCGCGCCAGCATCGCCGAGGTGCGTTCGTTATCGCGCTCCCGGCGTACCTGCGCCAGATGGGCGCGCTGCTGCTCCTCGATGGCCGGATCCACCTTCAGGCGCTTGAGCGGGATGGTCTCCTCTTCGACGGTGAACTCATTCACGCCGACGATGATCTGCTCACCCCGTTCGACCGCCTGCTGCGTGCGATAGGCGGCATCGGCGATCTCCGCCTGGATGTAGCCGGCCTCGATGGCCGCCAGGGCGCCGCCCATTTCGTCAATGGTCTTGATGTAGGCGTTAGCTTTCTCTTCCAGGTCGTTGGTCAGGTATTCGATGAGGTAAGCGCCGGCCAGCGGGTCCACCACATCGGCGACGCCGGATTCGTAGGCGATGATCTGTTGGGTACGCAGTGCCACGCGCACGCTGTCCTCGGTCGGCAGCCAGAGCGCCTCGTCCATGGAGTTGGTGTGCAGGGACTGGGTACCGCCCAGCACCGCGGCCAGGGCCTGAATGGTGACGCGGATGATGTTGTTCATGGGCTGCTGCGCGGTAAGGGTGGAGCCAGCGGTCTGGGTGTGGAAGCGCAGCATCCAGGATTTGGGGTTCTTAGCGCCGAAACGCTCGCGCATGATGCGCGCCCACATGCGCCGGGCCGCGCGGAATTTAGCGATCTCCTCCAGGAAGTTATTGTGCGCGTTGAAGAAGAAGGAGAGGTTGGGCGCAAAGGTATCCACATCCAGCCCGGCCTCGATGGCGGCCTGGACATAGGCGATGCCGTTGGCCAGGGTGAAGGCGATCTCCTGGGCCGCGGTGCTGCCCGCCTCGCGGATGTGATAGCCGCTGATGCTGATGGTGTTCCAGTTGGGGACGTTATCCGCGCAGTAGCGGAAAATGTCGGTGATGAGGCGCATGGAGGGGCGCGGCGGGAAGATGTAGGTGCCGCGCGCCACGTATTCCTTCAGCACATCGTTCTGAATCGTGCCGCGCAGTTTATCGGGACTCACGCCCTGCTCCTTGCCCACGGCGATGTACATGGCCAGGAGGACCGCCGCCGGGGCGTTAATGGTCATCGAAGTGCTCACCTTGTCCAGGGGGATGCCGCGGAACAGGGTGCGCATATCGTCCAGGCAGCTAATAGAAACGCCCACCTTACCCACTTCGCCGATGGCCATGTCGTCATCCGCGTCGTAGCCCAACTGGGTAGGCAGATCGAAGGCCACGGACAGGCCCGTCTGACCCTGGTCCAACAGGTAGCGGTAGCGCGCGTTGGATTCCTCCGCCGTGGCATAGCCGGCGTACTGGCGCATGGTCCAATGGCGACCGCGGTACATGCTGGGCTGGACCCCGCGGGTAAAGGGATACTCGCCGGGGAAGCCCAGATCGCGCAGGTAATTCACCTCCACGTCGGCCGGGGTGAAAATCGGCGGCAAGACGGTGCCCGACGTAGTCTTAAACTCCGGCTTGCGCTCCGGAAAACGGTTGACCAGCTTGCGATAGCTCTGTTCCTCCCAACGCTGTTGGGCTGTTTTCAGGGTTGCTTTCTCTTCAGGATTCATAGCGCCCTCTCCTTAAAGTGATGCTCTAACAGAATCTCCAGCGCCGGACTAGACCAGGCGCTCCAATTCATCCAGGAACTCGGCCAGCAGGTCAAAACCGCCCTGCCAGAAACTGGCCTGGGTGATATCGAACCCCGCTTCGCCCACAATCTGGGCCGGGCTGGCCGAACCACCATGGGCCAGGATGCGCAGATACGTCGGCTCAAAGGCCCGTCCCAACTCCCGATACTTGCGGTACAGAGCCAGCACCAGCAGGTTGCCGAAAGCATAAGCGTAGCAGTAGAAGGGCGTGTGATAGATGTGCGGAATGGCCAGCCACTCCAGGCGGAAATCCTCGCTCAGCTCGACCGCGTCGCCAAACTGCTCCTGCAGGGTGGCGAAGTAGCGGCTGTTAAGCTGATCGGGCGTCGCCCCCTCGCGCACCAGCTGATGGGCCAGTTGCTCAAAATAAACGAAGTAGGCCTGGCGGACGATGGTGGCATAGGCCTCATCGAGGATGTTGGCCAGCAGGCTGCGACGAACCTGCGGGTCGCTTTCCTGCTGCAGCAGGTTATCGCTGAGCAGCATCTCGCCAAATACGGAGGCCGTCTCCGCCATAGGCAGCGCCGAGTGGAAGGTGAGGGGAGAATGATCGGCAGCTATGAGGGCGTGCACCGCGTGCCCCAGCTCATGGGCCAGGGTAGAGACCTCGCGCAGTTGAGCGGTGTAATTGACCAGCACCCAGGGGGTACTGCCGGGATAAACGCCATAGCAGAAGGCGCCATCAAGTTTGCCAGGGCGCGTCTCCGCATCCAGGCGCTGCTCATCTACGACGCGCTGCGCCAGGTCAGCCAGGGTCGGCGAAAAAGCGCGGTAACTTTCATCCACCAGACACAGGGCTTCCTCGTAGGTGTAGGTCTTTTCCACGTCGCTGAGGGGGGCGTAAATATCGTAACGACGCAGGCGCTCCATGCCCAAGAGGCGCGCCTTAAGCCGGAAGTAACGCTGAAACAGCCCCACATTCTGCCGGACCACCTGAAGCAGGGTTTCCACCGCGGCATCGGGGAGGTTGTTTTCCAGATTGCGCGGGCTGATGGGCTGAGCAAAGCCGCGCAGCCTGACGTTTTCCTCGCCCCAATCGCGCACACGGGCCGCGTAAATCTGCGCCAGAGCCGGGGCGTTCGCGCCAAACAGGCGGAACAGCTCCTGATAGGCCGCCGCCCGCAGGGCCGGGTCGGAACTGAAGGCGTAACTCATCAGTTCACCGCGGGTCATGCGTTTAGTCGTGCCATTCACCGTCAGCTCGTAACTGAAGCCGCTGGTAATGATGTCGTAGAGGGTGTTCAGGGCCTGCGAACCGTTCACATTCTTGAGGTTGATGATCCGTTCTTCCGCCTCGCTGAGGGTATGCGGTTTGAAGCGCCGCA
>Ga0068707_1003204_pt1 | contig 11466 bp, 6 predicted proteins | sample YNPNPMetaG_FD_66600 | JGI IMG/M metagenome (GOLD analysis project Ga0068707, IMG submission 66600) | Anoxygenic and chlorotrophic microbial mat microbial communities from Yellowstone National Park, USA - YNP NP MetaG | ecosystem: Environmental > Aquatic > Thermal springs > Hot (42-90C) >... | reverse complement strand
GACGGCGTCTACATGTCGGGGGGGCTGGCGATCCTGCGCGACCGCGAGGGGAACGACGACTACGAGTGCGCGATCTTCGGGCAGGGGACCGGCTACTGGTTTGCCTTCGGCATCCTGGCGGACGGCGGCGGGAACGATCACTACGACGCGCGGTGGTATGTCCAGGGCGGGGCGGCGCACTACGCGATGGCGGCGCTATGGGACGCCGGCGGCGACGACGTCTACAACGCCGAAGCCCGCCGGATGAACGTGACGCTCGGCGGTGGCCACGACTTCTCCAACGCCTTCCTGCTCGACGACGCCGGCGACGACATCTACGGCGCGCCGAACCTGTCGTTGGGGGCCGGCAACGAGGACGGCTTCGGGCTGTTCGTGGACGGCGGCGGGATCGATGCCTACGAGTGTTCGAGCGACTTCTCGTTCGGCAATGCGTCCGTCGATCCCGCCTCGGGTCGGCGCACCACGGTGCCGACGATGGGGCTGTTCCTTGACGCGGACGGCGACGACACGTACGTCCGGCCGGACACCGCCCGGCCCGCGGACGACGCGCTCTGGACGCAGCGGATGCACGCCGCGGCGCCGGTGATGGAATGGGAATGGGGGGCGGGGGTGGACCGGACGGCCGGCGTCACCGGCTTGTGACGGGCGGGCCGAGGGTCCGGCGACGCGGTCGGGGCCGGCCGGCGCCGCGACCGGCGGGCACCGTTCGTTGGCGCAGGGCCCGCCCGGACCGGAGATCGGGCGAATCCGTCGTTCCGGGGTCGCCGGCGGTGTTCCGCGACGAGCGCTTGCGCGAGGCCGCGCGGCGGGTCACAATGGTGGCGACGGCGGCAGGGTCGGAACCCGGCCCGCAGGAGGTTTGCATGTCCGGTCTTTCGAGAGTCTCCGTGGCCGTGCTGTGCTGGACGGTGTCGCTGGGGTGTTCCCCGGGCGACGAACCATACTACCCGCCGGTGGACGCGGGTCGAGACGACACGGGTGGAGTCGACATCCTGCCCTGTTCCGTGGTGACCGACACGGACGGCGACACGATCGCGGACCAGTACGAGTCGTCGGCGGACACGAACGGCGATACCGTGCCCAACCACCTCGACGACGACTCGGACGGCGACACGATCTCGGACCGCGACGAGGCGGGCAACGGGGGGGACTTCTGCGTCTACCCGCGGAACAGCGACTCGGACGTCACCCCGGACGCCTTCGATCGCGACTCGGACAACGACGGCCTGGGCGACGACGAGGAGCACGGGCGCTACGGCACCGATCCGTACAACGCGGACAGCGACGGCGACACGGTGACCGACCTGGGCGAGACGGCCTACGGTTCCGATCCGCTGGACTCCGGGTCCTCGATTTCTCCCGACGACTTCTTCGTCATCCTGCCGTACCTGGATCCGGAGCAGCACCGGGAGCTGACGTTCGGGACCGACCTGCAGGTGGCCGACGTCTACTTCTTGATGGACTCGACCGGGTCGATGGACGGCACGATCGAGAACGTCGTCAGCTCGTTGCGCAGCACGATCGTCCCGGCGCTGCGCGCGGCGATCCCCGACGTGCAGATGGGAGTCGGGGCGTTCAACGATTTCCCCACGAACCCCTACGGCGACGACGGTTCGTGGATGGGACGGGACGAGCCGTACTGGCACGACCAGAACATCACCCCGGACGACGGTCTGGTGCAGAACGCGCTGCAGCACTGCCTCGACCGCCCGCGCGGCTACGGCGCCGACTGGTCGGAGAGCTACGTGCCGGCCCTCTGGATGACGGCGACGGGTCGGGGGACGCACGAGGGCGGTGCGAATGTGCCGGACCAGAGCTGTCCGGCGATTCCGGACGAGGTGAGTCCGCGTCGTGGTTATCCGTGCTTCCGACCGGGCGCACTGCCGATCATCGTGCTGGTCGGCGACGCCCCGTGGCACAACTACCCGAACAACCCGACCAACACCGGCGAGGAGGACTACTGGTTCGCGGCGCCCTACTATGCCGACGCGCTTTCCGAGCTGTTGGGCATCGGCGCCCGGGTGGTCGGGGTCTGCGCCCGCTGTTCGGGCGGCAGCGGCGACTGGGCGTACGAGTACCAGTCGGCGGTGGCTCGGGACACCGGCACGGTCGACGAGACGGGCGCCCCGCTCGTCGAGATTTCCCCGGACGGCTCCGTGTCCAGTGCGATCGTCCACATGATCGAGACGCTGGCGAACTTCACGCCGCAGGACGTGAGCACGACAACGGAGGACGACCCGGGCGACCTGTACGGGGTCGACGCGCGCCAGTTCATCACGCGCATCACGCCGGTCCGGGCGATACCGCCCGAAGGTGCCGATCGGTGGGACGATTCGACGTTCTACATGGTGCAGCCGGGCACGCAGGTGGTGTTCGACGTCACCTTCTACAACGGCATCTTCCCGCCGCTCGAGGTCGCGGCGGTGTTCAAGGCGACGATCGTGGTCGTCGGGAACGGCGTCGCGCGACTCGATTCTCGGCAGGTCGTGATCATCGTCCCGCCGACGGGCGACTGGGTGCCGATCATCTGATGAAGACGACGAAGCCGTCCCGCAAGACTGGTTCGCGCCCCGCGGTACCGTCCGCCCACGCGCGCCGGCGGCGCATCGAGGCCGAGGTGAAGCGGATCCTGGCGGAGCGCGACCCGGGCGAGCTGCTGGCCGAGATGCGCGCGCACCTCGACGAGCTCCCCCGCGATCAGCTCGACTTCCAGCGCGAGCTGCTCGCCGTCGCCTCCGCCCGCTACGCCGAGATGATCCGCGGACGGCGCGGCTAGAACGTCGGTCCGGCTCCAACGCGCTTCGCGTGCCGCATCGTCGCCCCGTCGCGGCGCGCCTGGGGGGACCGAGCCACCCGGACGCCCGTGACGGCTTGCGGGTGGCGCGGCGACGATCCCGCCCGTCGCAGGCCGGAGCAATCCGTCGCTGCCGGCCGGTCGAACCGACCGGGGCGCCCTGGACGCGCCGGAAACGTCAGGGGGCGATCGGTCGGACGTTGAGCAGCAACGCCTCGGTGCAGGTGACCTCGCCGTCCGTGATCCCCTCCCCGCAGACCAGGCCGGTGCGCTCGCGGCGGATCTCGAGCAGGTTGACGAACGCGAAACCGGCCAGGCCAGCGGACGCCACCATTTCGGCCGGGATCGTGAAGGCGCCGTCGTCGAGCACGCGGCAGGAGATGCCGCCGTCGCGACCGGTGAGGTTCACGGACAGCTCGCTCGTCCCGTCCCCGCCGGTCCACTCCAGGGCCAGCGCCTCGGTCGTGACCACGTCCAGCACCGGGAAGCCGCCCGGCCCCATCACCGGTTCGGGCGAGGTGATCGCGAGCTGTGCGGGCACGTACAGCTCGAGGCGGTAGCGGCCGACGCCCGAGGCCCCGGCGGCGTCGCCGGTGCAGGCGTAGGTGGTGTCGTAGGCCAGCACGCCCGCCGGCAGCGTGCCGTCCGGGGTCGAGGTGTACGCGCCGTTCTGGCCGGCGTTGTACTGGAAGGTCTGGTCGCCGCCGGAGAACCCCGTGCAGGTGAACGGCCCGAGGTCGATCGGGTCGCGCGGCGTCCGGCACACGCCGGTGTCGGGGATCGGGTTTCCCGACGCGTCGGTTTCCGGCACGCACTGCTGTTCCGGGGCGCACTCCTCGGACGTGGTGCACTCGCGGACGTGCGTGCTGCCGCTACCGACGATGCAGCCGTCGAGCGGGATGTCGGGCGGCGGATCGGGCGGCCGGAAGTCTTCGCGGGCCGCCGGCAGGAAGCCGCCGGCCGCCAGGGCGATCGATTGGCCCATCATCACGGTGTCGCCGATCGTGAAGAACATCTGCACGCCGGGGTCCGCCGGATCGAATTCCGCCTCCGGGTCAGGGCACGGGATGCCCCAGTCGGGGGCGTCGAATGCGGCATCCTCGCGGCCCGCGTCGTCCGCGGCGTCCGGCGCGTCGGCCTCCGCGTCCGGCTCGCCGTCCGGCCCGGCGTCCGGCGCGTCCTCCGCGGGCGTATCGCCGGGCGTCTCGGCCGCGTCGGCGCCGCCGTCGTCCGCGTCTCCGGCGGAGTCGCCGCAGGCGACGCCGGCGAGCGCGAGCAGTGCCGCCGTTCCGAGAACCATCCATCGTGTCCGTTGCATGGCCGGCCTTCCTTCTCCGCCCTGCGGGATCGTGTCTCCGCCGGCCCGGCCTGTCAAACCGGGTTGCCGGGGCAAGCAAACCCCTCGGGCGCGGAACGCCCAGCGGCAGGAAACGGGCCGCGATCGCACGCTCGCCGCGGCAAGCGCGTTTCCGACAGCGGTCTGCGCCCCGGGCGGCGCGGGAGGTCGGCCGGCCGGACGGCCTATTCGGGCACGAGGATCATCCCGCCGCGCGGGGGCACGCGCAGGTCGGCGCCCAGCTCGCCGCCCGCGCCGACGACGAAACGCTGCTGCTCCGCCGCGGAGCACTCGTGCGCCCCCCAGCCGCCCGACGCGTCCTCGGGACAGTACAGGTTGATCAAGGTGGTGCCGGCGGGGAATGACGTGCGCATACCGCCGGCGCTGCCGAACGGGCGCGAGGTGGCGGTGTTGGAGGTGTTGAGCACGACCAGCACCGTCTGCCCGGCATGGCGCCGCTCGAAGGCGAAAATCCCCGCGTCGTCGGTCCCGCCGTCGGCGGGGGCCGGGGAGGACCAGACGATCCGCAGGTCGCCGCGACGCAGCGGGGCTAGCCGGCGCCGGAGCAGGGCGAGCGTGCGGATGGTGCGGTAGGTCGGGTGGTTCCGGTCGTAGCCGGAAAGCCACAGGTCCTCGCGGTTGGCCGGGTCGTTGCCGCCGCGGTAGCCCTGCTCGGTGCCGTAGTAGATGCACGGGATGCCGTCCTCGGTGAGCAGGAAGAACAGCGCATTGTGGTGGACCCGGGCGTCGTTCCACAGGAAGCGGAAGCGGGCGACGTCGTGGTTGTCGAGGAAGTTGACCAGCAGACGGCGCGGGCTGACCGGTCGGCCCTCCTCGTCGACCGGACCGCCCTCGTTCGGCACATCGGTGTACAGCGGCACGTGGCTCGGGTCGCCCGGATCGCCCAGCCGATCCCGGAACAGCCGCTCGATCTCGCGCGTCGGCTGCCCCTGGAGGAACACCCCCTCAAACACCCGGTACTTCTGCGAGAAGTAGAAGACCGAATCGACCTGACCGTTGCCGACGTAGCTCGCCAGGAGGTCGTCGTGGCCGTCGAACGCCTCGCCGAACTGGAAGAAGTTGCGCTTGCCAAGCGCGGCAGCGTGACGGCGGATCCGCGGGCAGAAGTCCTGCCAGAACTCATGCTCGACGTGCTTGAGCGTATCGATGCGAAAGCCGTCGAAGTCGGCGACGGTGATCCAGTGGGCGAAGGCCGCGAACAGGGCATCGCGGACGTCCTGGCGGGTGGTGTCGAGGTCCTTGAGGCCGCCGGGGAAGTCGCCGCGCGTCTCCTGCTGGCGCAGGTAATCGCGGCAGGCGGGGGTTCCCCACCAGTCGCCGGACCAGGCGGCGCAGGCGGCGGCGTCCAGCCCCAGCACGTGGCAGCACGCTTCGCGCTCGTGCCGCCACACCGTCACGCGCCCGCGCCGATTGTACCACGCCGGGTTGCGAAACTCGGGCGGCTCCGGCGGCACGCGGTTGATCGCCGGGTCGTAGACCCAGACGATCGGCGCCGGCCCCGACTCGCCCAGCGAGGTGAAGGCCTGGATGCCGCGCCCGTCGTAGTCCGGGTCCCACTCCGAGGTGCGGGTGACGCCGCCGGCGGAGAAGTCGGTGTTCGACGAGCCGTAGGCGGTGCCGCCACCGCCGATCAGGAAGTCGTCCGGCCGGCCATTGCCGTTGATGTCGTAGAAGAAGAGCTGGCCGATGTGGTTGGTGACGATGTCGAGAATCACCTTCATCCCGCGCCGGTGGCAGGCATCGACCAGCTCGCGCAGCTTCGCCAGGTCGCCGAAGTGCGGGTTGACGTGGAGGAAGTCCTGTGTCCAGTAGCCGTGGTACGCATCGAACCCGGCGTCGGTCTCGATGTTCTTGACCACCGGACTGATCCAGAGCGCGGTGACCCCCAGGTCCTCGAGATAGTCGAGGTGGTCGATGATCCCCTGCCAGTCGCCGCCGTGGTAGCTCCCCATCGCGTTGCGGTCGACACCGTAGTCGTTGTTCGGGTCGCCGTTCGCGAACCGGTCGACGACGATCTGGTAGATCACCTCGTCGCGCCAGTCGGCGACCTGGACCGGGGTGATGAACGATCGATCCCGGATCTTGTCCGGGTCGGGACAGCCCGCCAGTAGGGCCGGCAAGGCAAGCGGCAACCAGCGTGTCATCGATTCCTCCCGCGCCGTCGCACGCGCACCGCGATCATCGCCGGCATGGCGACGGAAGCAAGTCCCGAGGAGGGGCGTCCCGGCGCCGTGCAGCCGCAGCCGTCGCCGGGCCGGTCTCCGCCGCCGCCGGCGTCCGCGTTCCCGTCCTCGCCGCCGTCGGCCTCCCTCCCGTCCTCCGCATCCGCCGCACCGTCGGCATCTGCGTCGCCGTCCGCGCCCGGCTCGACCGCCCAGTCGCCGCAGCACGGCGCGGCGGGCGCCGCCGTGGCGCGTTCCGCCAGCGCGAGGACGTACGCGCCGGCCCCGAACCCGACCATCGGCACCGCTCCCTGGTAGTCCGCAGAAACCGCGTCGTGCAGCTCGGCGATCAGGTGCTGGTTGCGGACCGCCTGCCCCGTGATCCAGTCCAGCAGGTCGGCCGCCACGCCGGCGCGCCCTGCGCGCCGGAAGGCGACCGCGGCGCGCAGATCGATCACGACCCACTCCTGCGAGTCGTACCAGCCGCCGTCGTCGTTCCGGAAGAAGCCGCGGCCCGACGGCGGCGTGAGATGCAGGAGGAAACCGTCGAGGGTTGCCTGGCCGACGGGGCCGTCGGGACGGACGAGGCCCCAGTTGAGCGCCTCCACGACGGCCGCGTCCCGGTACCCCGACCCGGAGAGGAGCTCCTCGTAGCTTTGCGCCAGGGAGAGGTCGGGGGCGACGAGATGCCGGAGCACGGCGTCGCGGATGCCGAGCGCCGCGGCTTCCCAGGCATCGGCGAGCGCGGTTTCGCCGCGGCGCCGGGCCAGGCGGGACGCCTCGCACAGGCCGCGCGCCGCCGCCAGCGAGGTGTAGGCGTAGCGTTTTTGGCGGCCGTTCCAGTGCACCTCCCAGATCGAGGAGTCGGGGGAGATCAGCCCGGTGGCGGGGTCGCGCAACGCCACCAGCACCTCGGCGATCTGGTCGCGGATCGACGGCCAATCGGCTTCCCAGAACCCGTCGCCGCCCGCCGCGACGTACTCGCCCAGCGCCCACAGGAACAGTCCGAAGCCGTCGAACTCGATGTTCGGCCCGTTCTCGTTCCAGTCGCTCTCCTCGACGCCGTTGCCGAAGTACCGCGTGACGCTCAGGCGGTGCGGCCGTCCGACGTACGATTCGTACGCCCCGGTCTCGCCTTCCAGGAGGAAGACGAAGCCGGCGCGGGCCTCGTCGCGGTGACCGGCGTGGACCAGCGCGGCGAGCGCGTAGCACATGTCGCGCAGCCAGGTGATGTTCCACGGGCCGGGCGGGAGCGAGGCGACGATCTGTCCGCCGGCGGGCGCCGGCTCGCGCACCTGGGCCATCCGCAGCACGGCCGCCGACTGTCGCCAGACCGCCGTCTCGTCCGCCGACAGGCCGGCCGGCGGCGCGGCGTGCCACGCCTCCCAGCCGGCCAGCTCGTCGGCCAGCACCGCGCCCGCGTCCCGTCCCGCGACCCAGTCACGCAGGCGGTTCCGGGCTGCCGCGGCGCTCCCGGCCGCGTCGAAGCCGATCGCCACCCCCCATTCCGCCGCGGCGCCCGGCGACAGTGGCCCGAGGTCGATCTGGAAGCCGGCCACCGCGTCGTCGCGCGTCCCCGAGTCGTTGGTGTCGACCAGGTCGGCGCCGACCGGAACGACGGACCACGGGTTGTTCGGCGAGCAGGCATGGCGCGAGGGCGTCGCGAGGGGGCGATAGACGAACGCCGCGCCGCCTGGGCCGGTCTCGGCGTACGAGCCGTCGGCGCCGTCCCAGACGATTCGCTCGCCGTCGCTGCCCGGCTCCGGGCGTCCGCCGCCGGCATGGAAGTTGTGGATGGAAAACAGCGACACGGCGTCCGAGGCGGACGATCCTTCATGGACGACGCGGATCGTCATGCAGAGCGCGGGGCCCGGGTGATCCCACGGGGCGAAGAAGTGCTGTTCGAGGCGCAGGCCGCGCCAGCGCTGGACGACGCGCATCACCCCGGTCCCGGCGACATAGTCGGCCTCGTCGATCGGAACGTCGGTCAGCCACGTCGCCGCGCCGCCGACCCGCACGCCGAAGTAGCTGTCGTAGAGGAAGTCCCGGGTCTGCGTCGCCGCCCCGTCGGGCGTCGGGTACCGGTAGAGGTGCTCGACGAACGAGTCGAGGCGGCGGGATGTGAGGTCGTAGGTCGCGGCGCCGTAGCCGTTGGTGGTGGTCATCTTGTCCCACGAATGGTGCGGCTGCGCCTGGGCCGCCGTCGTCCACAGCGCCAGTGCCGTCCCCGCGGCCGCGAATCGGCTCATCGAACGCTCCCTTTCCTCACGGGGTCCAGATCCCGCTCGCCCCGGCCGCCACCGGCAGCGTGACGGCGCCGCCGGAGACGACGGCCGAGCCGCCGCCGAGGCGGTCCGTCAGCACGGTGCCGTCGGTCAGCCCGAACGACGAGGGCAGATACAGCGTCTCCAAGGCGGGGGCGTCACCGCGGTGGATCGTCACCAGCGCGACCTGGCCCGGTGCGGCGACGCGGGCGTAGGCCAGGAAGTCGGCGCTCGCCCGCAGCGGCATGCGGGCGCCGCGGCGCAGGGCGACCGACCCGGCGCGGGTGCGACCGACCGCCCGGACGTGGTCGAGCAGCCCGCGCTCGAAGGCCGACAGCTCGGCGCCGAAGCGCATCGGGCGACGGTTGTCGGGGTCGCCCGCCCCGGGCATCCCGATCTCGTCCCCGTAGTAGATCAGCGGTGCGCCGGGCAGCGTGAGCAGGAAGGTGAACGCCCGCTTCATCCGCTCGTAGGGGGCGGCGGTGACGCCCGCGGCGGGCGGGTTGTTCCACGCCTGCTCGCGTGAGCCGGCCCCCCACAGGTCGGCGATGTCGCCGTTGGCGTGCGAGAAGGCCCGCGGCACGTCGTGATTGCCCAGGAACGGGGACATCACGGTGCCGGGCGGATAGAACCCCTCGTTGGACCGCAGGGCGGCTTCCAGGGCGTCGAGGCCCCGGCCGTGGCGCACGAGGGCGTCGAGGGCGGCCCAGAAGATCGGGAAGTCGAACTGTCCGTCGAGGGCGAACGGTCCGAGGAAGCTGCCGATTTCCCAGCGGCCGTCCTCGCCGGTGAAGGTCTCGCCGACGAGGTAGAAGCGGACACCGGTGGTCTCGATCTCGCGCGCGATCTTCCCGGCCAGCCGCATCGTCACGGAGATCGGCATGTGCTTCACCGCGTCGCAGCGGAACCCGTCGAGGTTCGCGGTGCGGATCCACCACAGCGCGTCCTCGACGAACTGGACCGCGGCGTCGTGGTTCGTGAAGTCGAAGTCGGGGAGGTAGGAAGCGAACCAGCAGTCGAGCTTGTGGGTCTCCCAGTCGCACCCGTCCCGGCCGCAGACGCAGCTCCCGTCGCCGTTGAACCAGCCGTCGGCGCGATGGTCGCGCCAGTACGGGTGCTCCTCGTGGACGTGGTTCATCACCAGATCGACCAGCACGCGGATCCCGCGGCGATGGGCGGCGGCGGTGAGCGCCCGCAGGTCGTCGAGGCTGCCGAAGCGCGGCTGCGTCGCCCGCGGGTCGCTGGGCCAGTAGCCGTGGTAGCCGGTGTACCGGTGCCCGTCGGAGCCGGGGAACCCGCCGTCGGGGTTGTCGACGACCGGGCTGAGCCACAGCGCCCGCACCCCGAGCTCGTCGAAGTATCCTTCTTCGATCGCCGCCGTGATGCCCGCCCAGTCGCCGCCCTGGTAGTTCGCCGGCGTCTCGACCCCCGGCGCGGGCGCGTCGTTGTCCGGGTCACCGTTGCGGAACCGGTCCGTGAAGGCGAAGTAGATCACGGCATCGTTCCAGTCGAACGCCTCCGCCTCGACCCACACGGGCGCCCACAACGGCCGCGCGGCGCGCCCGGTCCGGTCCGCGGCGAACACTTCGACGGCGTACTTTCCCGGCTCCAGGTCGAGGCGCTCCACGGTCACCCGGCCGGACCGTTCGTCCAGCGTCACGTCGGCGGCGGCGGCGGGTGCCCCGTTGACCTCGACGCGCACCGAGGCCGGGTCCAGTCCTGCCCGGTGGGCGCCGTCGACGTACTGCGCCGCGACCCGCAGGTCGCCCCGCCCCCGCACCGGATCCCACTCCGTCGCCCAGTCCGCCAGCCGCAGCTCCGGGTCGCGGCAATCCTCGACGATGAGATCCGAGTTCTCCACGCCGTCCACCCACTTGCGGAACGGGTTGTCCGGGTCGAGGAGCCACTCGCCGTCGCGCACGAACTTGTACCCGTACTCGCCGGGCCCCAGCGACAGCACCGCCTCGAACACGCCGTCCCCGTCGTCGTCGCGCAGCGGATGCGCCGTTGTCGACCAGCCGTTGAACTCACCGGCCACGACCAGGCTGCGGATCGGGAAGGCGGAACGGTACCGCACCACGACGTCGCAGCTCCGCACGGGCATCTCGCCGTCGGGAACGTCGACCCCGTCGCCGGGGACATCCGCGTCCGCCTCGCGACCGCCGCCCTCGTCCCGCGCGTCGAGCGCATCCGAGGACGGCTCGTCGGGACCGCAGGCGGCGAGCAGCACAAGGAACAGCCAGGGGACCATCGGTCGTCGGGTCATGCTGCGACAACCTTGCCCCGCCTTCGGCCGGGTGGCAAGGGAGGCCGCGACGACGCGCCTCTCGCCTGTTTCGGAGCCAGGCATCCTCGCGGATCGTTGGCGGAGCCGGCGGACCCGCACGGCGGGCGTAGATCGGGCCGCGGGTTGGCGCGTAGGATGACGGCGTCGGTCGGCGCTCCGAACGACGGCCCGAGGTCCGGAGCGCGGGACGACCGGACGGAAACGGAGGAGGAGGCCATGAACCGAGCGACGAGGGTGCTGGTGCTGGTAGCGGTGGCGGCGTTGGGGGCGCAGTGCCGGACGGGACAAATGAGCGGCACGGTGGTGCCGCAGGCGGACCAGGTGTCGGGCGCGTCGGAGGGGTCGGGCGCGCCGGAGACAAGCGACGCGTCGTCGGGACGCACGAGCCGGGCGACGGAGACCGGTGGATCGCCTTACCGGACGGCCGAGTGGACCTCGGGGACGAAGTACACGGCCTGCCCACATGCCCTGTGCGCTTCGCGACAGGCGCCGGCGGGCGCGTCGATTCGCGGCTGCGAGGCGGGGGCGGCGCCGCCGGCGGAACCGGAACCGTTCCACTTCCCCGAGGAGTACATGGACAACCGGTGCAACGACGGCAGGGA
>Ga0068707_1003203_pt1 | contig 11467 bp, 10 predicted proteins | sample YNPNPMetaG_FD_66600 | JGI IMG/M metagenome (GOLD analysis project Ga0068707, IMG submission 66600) | Anoxygenic and chlorotrophic microbial mat microbial communities from Yellowstone National Park, USA - YNP NP MetaG | ecosystem: Environmental > Aquatic > Thermal springs > Hot (42-90C) >... | reverse complement strand
ACTCTGTGCCCTTTACCTGTCGCTGGCATGGGGATCGGTTCGGCGAAACCGAACTTGTTTCGCCCGTCGGAGCTGAAGCTGAACGCAGGCCTCCCTTCACGCACCAAGTTTGCGGCTTGCAACGAACAGGCCGCCATGCTGTTCGTGGGAGGAGGACGTGCGCGGCCAAAAGGCCCGCTGGCCCGGGGATACCCTGCACGAGGGGCCGCCCCGTTCCGACTACTCCGAAAACAGCCTGGACAGGAACGACTCAAGGTATTCGGCCGCCTCAGAGTAAAGAGGCTCCGGGACCTCTGCGGCCATGCTCTTCTGCACGCCCTCCAGGGTGAGCTCCCCATTGGACATGGCCACATCCAGGGACTGGTCGGGCGTCACGTCGAACAGGATGCACTTTGGCCCACCCGGATCGTTGGACCAGGGAAGCCACTCCGGAAGCCCAGAGCCCGGCGGATTCGGGTTTCCGGTGCGGAGGAACTCAGCGGCATAGGCCATCATGGCCGACGTGAGAACCTCCCGGCCGGGCTGGTTCTGCTTGTTGAACACCAGAAGCTGGAATACCTCCAAGACCGAGTCGTTTCCAAAAAAGAAGGGAATCTCCAGGGCGTGGAAGCACCCCAGGCGGAACCCCCAAGGATCCGGGATCTGGCTCTGGCCCGTGTCGCCGCCCGCTCCCCAGAGAAACTGGTAGGCGTACACGGCAGGCTGATCGCTGTTCGCCCTGAGCCTCCTGGCCATGTCGTCGACTCCGGCAGCCTTCCAGCCATCACTGCCGTAAGACGCCACGACCTGATAGAGATCGTCTCGACCCTGGAAGGTGGGGTCCAGGAACAGAAAGAGCTTGAGTTCCTCCTTGTTGCTGCCCACCATGACCGGAACCTTGTTCGGGTATGAACCTTCATCCAAGGCATCGTACCCGCCTTCAGGAATCACGAGGCCGTCGAGAAAGACGTTCGGGAATTTGCTGAACTCGAGCATGCCTCCGAGAGAAGGCTTGTAGACCGCCAACAAATCTCTTGAACTCTTGGATCTCAGGTACGTTTCGATCTCCTCCGGCTGCATTCCGTCCAGAACAGCAGCTGCCTGGTCCAGATCCGCAGCGAGCCCGTCTCGAACCAAAAGGCCTTTGATGAGTTCTCGGGCCGCTTGTTCGCCCTCCTCGATCGTACGCGCGCGAGGGATTCCACTTTCGGCAAGGGCTCGGTGAAAAAGGCCCTCGGCCCGCGGGGAGATCAACAGGGAAAAAACGTTTATCGCACCCGCTGACTCTCCGGCGATCATCACCTCGCGGGGGTCGCCTCCAAAGGCCTCGATATTGTCGCGCACCCACTTCAGGGCATGGAGAATGTCCAAAGTGCCGTAGTTGCCCGAGTCGTCCTCCGAGACTCCGACCCCTTGGTCTCGAATCGCGGGATGGGTGAACCACCCCAGGGGCCCGAGCCTGTATTGGGTCGTAACCACCACGACATTGGACCTGTGCGCCAGGTTGGCTCCGTTGTAATCATTCGACCCTGCGCTTCCGATGCTGTTGCCGCCACCGTGGATCCAAAAGTACACAGGAAGTTTCCGCTCGGCCGTGCAGGGCCTCCAGACGTTGAGGTAGAGGCAATCCTCGCTTCCCAAGATCAAGTCGCCCACAGGAGCATACTGGGTGCATGGAGAGCAAAAGACATTGTTCTCCCGCACGCCCTCCCAGGGCTCGGGATCTCGGGGGGCCTTCCAGCGGAGTTCGCCTACGGGCGGGGCGGCGAAAGGAATCGCTTTCCAGGACCATGTTTCGGACTTGTCCTCGTACCCGCGAACCGCGCCGTACCGGGTCTTCACCACCGGGTCGCCGGTCCAACTCGGCGTGTCGCCGTCTGAGGGATTTCCGGAACCGTCGCCGCCGCAGCCAAAAGCAAAAACCCCTACAGCCGAAAACAGCAAAAGAAGGAGCGAAAACGGCCTCAGTCTTTTGCCGCTGGAAATCTTTCCATTCATGTTCGCACCTCCGCTTTCTCGAGCGCGAAACCCGCGGCCACTCTCAGTTCTGCCCGGGACTATAAGGGACCTTTAAGAGTCCGGTCAAGGTTCTTGATCCGTCCCTGAAAGCATAAGGGCAGCCCCGTTGGTTGGCGCCCGCAGAGGAGAGCCCCAGCAACGGAAGAGAAAGGACGCGCTCCGTCGCGTCCGTCTTTGGGCCTCGCGCTTTCCGTGGCATGGCGCGCAAAGAAGAACCGGCCATGACAGAGCATGGCCCTCCATCGGTCGGCCACGAGGGACCGTGGCCCTCCATCGGCGATCCCCTGGAGGGACGCGCTCCGTCGCGTCCGTCTTTGAAAAGGGCGGCGGCAACCCCCGAAATCAGAAGGACGAAACCGCAAACCTGCCCGGAGAACGTCCTCGCGTTTGTCTCGCCCCGGCCTTCCATGATATGCGTAATAGCGGGTTCCAAGGGGTTCCGATCTGGATCGTGCTGGCCGGCCAAGGGTCGACTTGGAGGAGACAGGTGGAGACCTACAACGAAATCAGGCGACGGGTCGTGAAGGCTGCCAAGAAGATGGCCGACCGCGGCATGGTCGTGGGTACGGCCGGCAACGTGAGCGCACGAATCGAGGGCACAAGCCGATTCGTGATCACCCCCAGCAGCCTGCCTTACGCCGACATGGAAGCCGAGGATACCGTGGTCGCGGAACTCGACGGCACCGTGGTGGAGGGACGCCGCGCTCCATCGAGCGAGTTCCTTCTCCACAGCAGGATTTACACTGCGAGGCCTGACGTGAAAGCCGTTATCCACACCCACTCGCCCCACGCAACCGCCCTGGCGGCCCTGCGAATGCCGATCCCGCCTTTTCTGGACGAACTCGTAACCTATATCGGGGGGCCCGTGGCCGTGGCCCAGTACGCCCTTTCCGCGTCCAGAGAGCTTGCGGAAAACGCCTGCGCCGCCCTCGAGGACCGCGCCGCGGTCCTTCTGGCCAACCACGGGACTGTGAGCGTGGGAGCGGATCTCGAGAAAGCGTTTCACACAGCCGAGCTTGTAGAGGAGGCGGCCCGGATTTACCTGCTGGCGCGATCCGTGGGTCTGCCGGTCGAAATCCCCCCTGAAAGCTTCGAGCTGTATCGCACCCTGTACACCCTATCGAAGTCAGGCTCATGAAGCGCTCGATCCGACAAAAGCTGATTCTCTGGTTGGTCCCGGCTGTCTTTGGCTTGCTGCTTGTTCTCTTGGATCCAGTCGGGGCAGAGGAGGGGCAACTGGAAGACCTGCTCCGCAAAGGGGACGAACTCTACTGCACCCATCATCTCGCTCCGGGCCGCCTCGACGAGGCGATCCGATGTTACGAGCAAGCCTTGGGCTTGAAGCCCACGGAGTACGCGATCTTGTGGAAGCTCGCGGAGATGCACCAGATTTACGGTTTGACCCTCGGAGAACAGGAAAAGGCCAAGAAAGAAGCCCTTTGGGAGAAGGGCATGGAATACGGAAAGCGAGCAGTCGAAGTTTTCCCGGCCGGCAAGGAGGGGCATTTTTATTACCTGGCCAACATGGGCGCTCTCGCCCAGGAGCGGGGCGCCCTCCAGTCGGTCTGGAAGTTCCGGAAGATCCGTCAGGAACTGGACCGGACATTGGAGATCGACCCGAATTACGCCCCTGCTCTTGTGGCAAAAGCCCAGTACCTCACCGAGATGCCCGGTTTGCTGGGCGGGAGCGACGAAGAGGCCGCGCGCCTTTACGAACGGGCCCTGCGGGCGGATCCCGACTACGGGATCGCCCGCTATTATCTGGCTGAACTCGATGCGAGAAAGGGACGGTACGAACAAGCGCTCGCCCGGATCCGGGAAATCCTTGTTCCGCCGCAAACCGATTGCATCGCGAACTGGGCCGCCATCGACCGGCCTTGGGCCGAAAAGCTGCTGAAAGAGATTGAGGCAAAGACATCCCGTTAGGGATTGTCGAGATTCCCGCCCCCTAAGGTGGGCAACACACGTTCTCAGACAAAACAGAACGGAGGCGAGCATGGCCAAGGTGGTCGTGATGGGCGGATGCGGCGTGGTCGGAAGCGTTGCCGTGAAGACGCTGGCAGCATCGAACGCCTTTTCCGAAGTTCGGATCGCGGACATGAATCTGGACAGGGCCCGCGCCCTGGCTGCCGACCTTTCAGCGTCCGGCGCCACGGCCGTGGCCATGAACGCAGAGGACCCTGCCGAGGTTCGGCGGGCGATGCAGGGATGCGACTTCGTTCTCAACTGCGTGGGACCGTTTTACAAGACCGTGAAGACGATCCTCTCCGCGGTTCTCGATGCCGGGATCCAGTACGTGGACATTTGCGACGACGTGGACGTCACGCTGGAGATCCTCCAGATGGACGAGGAGGCCAAGCGGGCCGGGGTTACGGCCCTGATCGGCATGGGGGCCTCTCCTGGCATGACGAATCTTTTCGCGAAATTCGTTTCGGAAAAGCTCCTCGACGAAACCGATTCCATCGACATTTTCCACACCCATGGCGGAGAGCCGACCGAGGGAGAAGGCGTCATCGGCCACCGGTTTCACTGCATGAGCATCGATATCCCCATGTTCCTGGACGGGGAGCTCAAGTATGTGAAGTTCTTCGGCCAGGACGGGATCGCTCTCCGGCAGACCTTCGACTTCCCGGTGTGCGGCACCGTGCCGGTCTACCCGTACCCTCACCCCGAACAGGTCACCCTGCCCCGATACCTGAAGGTCAGGCAGGTCACGAACAAAGGATCTGTGCTTCCGATCGAGTATTACGAACTCATCGTCTCCCTGTGCCAGGCAGGACTGGCGGACAAAGAACCCCTCATGGTCAAAGGCCAGCCAGTGGTGCCGCATGACTTCGCCGTTGCTTTCATCATCCGGGAGCGGGAGAAGATCCTCAAGAGGCACGCCTTTGGCGAGCAGCGCGGCGCCGCTTCGGTGGTCGTCAAGGGCAAGAAGGACGGCAAGTACCGCGAATACAGGGTCCATTCAGCCTCCAGAGGCAGGGCCCTGGGTGAGGGAACGGGCATTCCGGCCGCCATGGGGGTCCTTTTGATGCAGCAAGGGAAGATCAGCGGCAAGGGCGTGCTGCCACCCGAGGCCTGCGTGAACCCTGAGGACATTTTCGACCTTGCGCGGCGGATGAGAGCCCACGAGGGGGAGAGGGAGGGGGGCTTGCTCCTCGAAATGGTCGACGCCGACGGCAAGATTACGGCCATGCAACTTTGAACACCGGGTCGGGGGACGACGCGACAGAGACCGTCAAGCCGGCCCTGGAGGCACGAGCCCGGCATGCAGAGCGAACCTCACCTGCTGGCCATTGACCACGGCACGTCCGGGATGAAGACCTGCCTCATCTCCACGTCCGGTCGCGTCGCGGACTTCGCCTTCGAGCCCACCCCGATCCGGTTTCTTCCCGGCGGAGGAGCGGAACAGGATCCGGAAGACTGGTGGAAAGCCCTGGTCTCCACCTGTCGAAAGGTCCTCTCAGCAGGCACTGTCCCGCCCGACCGGATCGTCGGAATCTGCATCTCCAGCACTTTCTCCAGCACGGTCGCCGTGGATCCCGAGGGAAACGCGCTCGGGCCGTGCCTGACCTGGATGGATTCAAGGGGCGCGCCCTACGTCAAGAGGGTCGTGGCCGGCTTCCCGTCCATCCAGGGATACGGAATCGGAAAACTCCTCCAGTGGATTCCCAGGACGGCGGGCTGCCCTTCCCTCACGGGCAAGGACGACGCAGCCCACGTGCTCTTCTGGAAACACGAGCGGCCCGACGTCTATCGCAGAGCCCATATGTTTCTACCCAGCAAGGACTATCTCAATCTGAGGCTCACAGGCCGCTTCGCCGCCTCCTACGACTCGATGCACCTTTTCTGGGTGACCGATTGCCGGGACATCCATCGGATCCGGTACGACAAGGACCTTGTCGGCCTCCTCGGCATCGATCCGGAAAAGCTCCCTCCGCTCAAGGCTCCCACCGAAATTCTCGGCCCTCTTTCGACGAAAGCCGCCGACGAAATCGGTCTGGATCCCCGGGTCCGGGTCATCGTCGGCTCTCCGGACCATCAGTCCGCGTGCATCGGGTCAGGAGCTGTCCGGGATTTCGAAGCCCATCTCTACATCGGAACCTCGTCCTGGGTGGAGTGCATGGTGCCCTTCAAGAAGACGGATATTCTGCACGCCATCGCCTCCTTTCCCACGGCCATCCCAGGAAAATACCAGTGCGTGAACGAGCAGGACCTCGCCGGCGGATGCCTCACCTTTCTGGCGGAGAACCTGCTCAAGAACGACCGGCGTCTGGAGCCCTCGGCTTCGGGCGGCGCACGGGCGAACGCTTACGAGATCCTCGACGCCATAGCTGCCGGCGTGGCGCCGGGAAGCGAACGAGTGATTTTCACGCCCTGGCTCAACGGCGAGCGGACGCCCGTGGACGATGGATCTCTGCGCGGAGGGTTCCACAACCTTTCCAAAACCACGACCATGGACCACCTGGTCCGAGCCGTCCTGGAAGGCGTGGCCTACAACACGCGGTGGAGCCTTCGTTACGTGGAGAAGTTTGTGGGCCGGAAGCTCGATCCGATCCACGCCATCGGCGGAGGGGCCCGCTCCGGGCTCTGGTGCCAGATCCTGGCTGACGTGCTCGACCGGGAAATCCGTCAGGTCCGGGAGCCCTGGCAGGCGAACGCGCGCGGGGCGGCCTGGATCGGAGCCGTGGGCCTGGGCCTCATGTCCTTCGAGGAGATCCCCGGGCTCGTATCCATCGAGCGCTCCTATCGGCCGAAACCCGAGAATCGGTCCCTCTACGACGAGCTGTTCCGCCGTTTCCTCGACATCCACCGGAAAAACAAGAGCGTCTACAAGCGATTGAACCCGGCCCCTTATTCGTCTCCGTGATATTTGAACGACAGGTGAACCCGGGCCCGGTACATGGCGACCTTGCCGTCCTCAATCGTGAGATCGAGCCGCACAACCTCCGCAATCCGAAGGTCCCGTAGGGTCTTGGAAGCCGTCTCGACCGCTGCCCTGGCCGCATCTTCCCAGGACTTGGTGCTCGTTCCCACCAGTTCGACGACCGTGTAAGTGCTGGGCGTCTTCTTGGCCATGTGTCTTTCCCTCCTGCGTGAAGGTCTTGTTTGCACCCTGAGACGGCCGGCCGCCGCTCCAGGCCAGGCCAATCTACCCCACAAATTCAGAAGGCCGCAACGGTTTTTTTCCGCTTCCCCGGGGCTACTTCGGCGGGCAAGGAGGCTTGCCTGAATCTTCGGGCGTCTTTTCAGAATCGATAAAGAGGAAACAAAATGACCCTTCGACAGGAGCTTTCACCATGACAGCGAGCGCCGGGGCGAGCAAAATCGGCCCTGTGAAGCATTGCCGCACCTACAGAGACTGCAACTCGCCTGATTGCATCTTTTACGAAGGCACAGACCCATGCTGGACCAGGGTTTCACCCTTCAAGATGCGAAGGCGTCCGTCTGCCCTCCTGAAGGACTCGGCCGAGCATTGCTTGTGCCTTTCGGCACCTTGTACAGAATGCCCTTTCTTCGAGGACTGATCTATCCTCTCCGTGCCGAACGGATCCCTTCAATCGCCTGCACGCCCGCAGATGAACCGGTCCCGGGCCTTTCCGCGCCTCCTGACAGGCCTGTCTGGATCCTACGGCCAGAGCGGTGCTAGAATGCCTCTGACTCCGGCGGGGCTCGTGGAAAGGGTTGATCCACGGGCCAGCGGGCCGCGCAGGGGTCGTCACACCGCACTTGTGGAGACGGCCATGAAGATTTCCTTGCCTCAGCGTCTCTGGTACGACAACGGCACCCTGGAAATCCAATTCCCGGACACCTGGCAGATCGAGTTTTGCCCCATGCGGGGAGCTGCCCGGCCGGCTATGAGCCGTGCCCAGATGGAGCAGGCCATCGAAACTCCGATCGGCACGCCCAGGCTTCGGGATCTGGCCAGAGGCAAGAAAAGGGCCGTGATCATTTTCGACGACATGACCCGACCGACCCGCACGTACGAAATCGCGCCCATCCTGCTTCGGGAGCTTCTCTCAGGCGGCCTTCAGGAGGAAGACATTACATTCGTTTGCGCCCTGGGAACGCACGGCGCCCTGACCATGAACGAATTCCGCAAGAAACTTGGACCTGAAATCGTCGAGAGGTTCCGGGTCTTCAATCACAACATTTACGAAAACTGCGTCGAAGTCGGAACCACAAGCCGCGGAACCCGGCTTCTCGTCAACCGCGAAGTGATGGAGGCGGATCTTAAGGTCGCTGTGGGATGCGTCACGGCCCACGCTCAGGTGGGTTTCTCAGGGGGCGGCAAGATCGTTCTGCCCGGCGTCTCCCACATCGACAGCATCGCCCACTACCACATCCAGGTCGAGGCCATGGCCAAGGAGACCACGGGGCTGGGGAACTTCGACCGAAACATCCTTCGGTTCGAAATCGAGGAAGCCGCCCGGATGACCGGCATCGACTTCCTCGTGAACGTGACCGTCAACAGCCGCGGCGAGACCAGCGCGCTTTTCGCGGGCGAGCTGTTCCAAGTGCACGAGCGGGCCGTCCGCCTCGCCAAGGAGCTTTACGCAACCTCGCCCAGACCTCGGGACGCAGACGCCGTCGTGGCCAACGCCTTCGTCAAAGCAAACGAGATGGGCATCGCGGTCCTTCTGGGGGTGCTGGCCCTCAAGGACTTCACGGGCACGGTCGTGGTCATCGCCGACTCGCCGGAAGGACAAGTCATCCATTATCTCCTGGGCCGGTTCGGAAGGAGTTACGGCGGCAGGCAGTATCCGGTCGCGGCAATCCCGCCGAGTGTGCGCCTCGTGGTCATGGCGCCTCACAAGGACAAGAACTCAGGGGACTGGTTCGCCAATCCTGAGGTCATCACCTGGACAAGAACCTGGCCCGAGACCTTGAAGCTCCTCGAAAGCACGCTTCGGCCTGGCGCCAGAGTCGCGGTGGTGCCCAACGCCACCATGCAATATTACGACTCGTGAAGGGACTCGGAGCTCTTTAGGTGCCTGGGTAGGGCATGCGGTCGACCCGTTCGCGGGCTTGCCGCCACGCCGCTTCCCAGCGCTCCTGCGCTTTCTCCCTCCACTGCCGCTCCGATGATGTCGAGCTCCCGCCTGGCCGGCTCCCCTCCTCGACGATCCCTTTGGCGGCGCCGCCCACAGCCTCAGCGCCTTGGCCAATGGCCCCGGCCGTGGCCGTTTCGACGCCGCGAGCGGCTGTCTCCAGATCGCCTTTGGCAATCCCTCTTGTCGTCTTCAAGAGCCCGGAAGCCGCCGTTTCGAGCATGCCTGCGACGCCTCGCCCGAGGGTCGAACCCGTCTTGGCTGCTGTATCAACGATAGCCCGCGGATCAGAAAGTCCGCCCAAGAAATTCGTCGCAGCGTTCTGGAGGATCTTGATGACGAGATCTTTGGTGTCGTACACAGGCCGGCTCGGCGTCCCGCCGATCCGGACGGAAAAGGTGTTCCCAGCGCACGTCTCAAGACGCACCACCACCCGCAAGAGATCCTGCGCGACCGAGCCCTCTGCACAGAGGTCCAGCGCGTCGCCGCCAAGAACCTTGGCAGCGCTCGCAGGCACGACGGATCCCAAGGGAGCCAATTCCAGATCCATGAGCTGAAAGGACGCGTTCAGGGGAGGAACCCCTTTTGCGATGACCCCCATCCTCGCGTAGAGGCCCAGCCATGCCCCGGGAAAGGGCTCCTGGCCGACTCGGCCGGTCAAAGCGACCCAGGCCGGCAGGCGCGGTTCGCCCGCCCGGGCAGGCGCATACGTAAGTCCTTCTGCCCGCAGGTCCACGTCTCTGAGTTCCTTTTCAAGCTTAAGGGTCGCGTCCGTGTAAACGAACCACAGATCCGAGATCGAAAGGCTCTCCACATAAAGCTCGATCGGACCGGACTTCTCCTTGGGCCGAGATTGAGTCGACCCCAGGTCTTTTCCTGGAACTCGGGCGTTTGCCGGCCCATTGGAAGCCTCGGGGAGCTGATCGCCGGCCTCCTGCGCTGCATGGGCCTCCTTCTTTTTGCCTTGACCGGAAAGAGCGTGCGCGACAAGGACTTCCAGGTTCATCCTGCGCGCGCGGTTCCTTTGCAGCCGGACCTGGGCTCCCTCGATCCGGATCTCCTCGACGACCCAGGGCTTTCCTCGAAAGGACAGAAGGTCCAGGTTTACCCCCATGCGGGAGATGGAAAGGGCTTCGCCTTCGGAAAACCCGGCCGGGTTCCCGATCTTGAGATTCCGGACGAAAATCGATCCGCGAAGCAGCCCAAGGGAGATTTGTCCAACAGAAGCGTCTGCGCCGACCCATTCCGGAAGCCTCCGGTTCACGATCCGGGTCGCAATTCGAGACAGAAGGACCTCCGCGGCAAGAACTGCGCAGACCGCCGCCACAAGAGCGAAGCCGATCCAAAGGCGACTCCTTTTCCGGCCCATTGTCTCCCTTCTTCCCGAGACCTCCTTCCGTTGGTCATCGAAAGCCAGGGTCGTCCAAGCCCAAAGGACTTGTGGCCCCGCCTTAATTTGCCGTTCCCGTCAGGCTACCGTACCGGGAGGGAAACCCGGCTGTCAAGAAGAGATCCAGGAGACCCTTGGAATGACAGACAGATGGAAGACCGCGTGAGGCCGGGGCAAATGAAAACGAAAAGAGGCCCCACCCTCCCCGAGGAGGAGCCTCGTCTCATTCTCGTCTTGTGGTCTTGCTCGGGGTCGCCCTACTTGGACCGCCTTCTCAGGAGGACCCCCACAACGCCAAAAGGCACCAAGAGAAGGACAAAGGACATCCAGTGGCCTGACTCTGCGGTCCCCTGCGCCTCCACGGTGGAAGACGGGCCGGGCATGCACCAGCTCATGCAGGCCGGATCCTGGCTGTCGGCCAGGCCGTTGCAGTCGTTGTCCAAACCGTCTTCGCAGGTGCCCTGCAGGCTGCAGCTCTCGAAAGCACCGGGATGCACGGCCGGATTGGCGTCGTCGCAGTCGTCGCCGCCGCACGCCCCGTCAAGGAATCCGTCCTGGTCAGCGTCGATGTCGTCGATCTGTCCGTTGCAGTCGTCGTCCGTGCCGTTGCAGACCTCGGCGGCCTCTGGGTTCACGGCCGGATTGGCGTCGTCACAGTCCGCACCGCCGCAAGCGTAAGCCACAAAGCCGTCTCCGTCCGCGTCCACATCGTCCACCACTCCGTCGCAGTTGTCGTCGATGCCGTTGCAGACCTCGGTGGCGCCGGGATTCACGGCCGGGTTGGTGTCGTCGCAATCGGGCTCGGGGTGCGGACACTCCCAAAGGAATTGGACCCCATACCCGTCCTTGTCCCGGTCCACGCAGCAGGCGTGCGACTGGACCGGTCCCCACCCGAGAACACAAAGGAACACCGCCAGCGCCAAGAAAACCCCCTTTCTCATGTTGGACCTCCTGATTTAGGGTTTTATTTTAGGATTAACTTATACGTACTAGGTATCACGTTTACGATCCCCTTGTCAAGCTTTTT
>Ga0068707_1003199_pt1 | contig 11472 bp, 8 predicted proteins | sample YNPNPMetaG_FD_66600 | JGI IMG/M metagenome (GOLD analysis project Ga0068707, IMG submission 66600) | Anoxygenic and chlorotrophic microbial mat microbial communities from Yellowstone National Park, USA - YNP NP MetaG | ecosystem: Environmental > Aquatic > Thermal springs > Hot (42-90C) >... | reverse complement strand
TAGAGGTTCTTATCGCCGGCGGCAAGGCCCAGGGGGTCTTCGCTCGTGAAGCGGCCGATTCTCCCGTCGTAGTAGCGGGCCCGGTAGTAGTACTGGCCCGTGGCGGCGTCGAACTCCCGGCCGGTGAACCGGAAACGGTCGCCCGCGGCCGGATTGCTCTCGGCAAGCACATTGCCGAACGAGTCGTAAACGATGTGATCGATCACCTCGCCGGCCGCATCGGCCAGGTCCCGGACCGTGCCCAAATGATCCGACAAGTACCACCGCACGCCCTCTGCCTCCGCAAGTCCCGCCATAATCATATCCACCGCCGGCCCGTAAAGATAGCGGTCAGCCAGCGTGCCGCGTCCGCTGAGCGGTCCTGCCGGTCTGCATCCAGGCAACGGTTTTGGTGGGCCGTGCCCACCCTACTCGACTTAGTCCGGTGGGCGCGGAGAGGCTGTTTTGGCGTAGGGCGAAGACGATCCGCTGCCACCACCGGCGCAACGCCCAGGCGCGGAAGAGCCACACGCAGTCGGCCAAACGAAGAATCCGACGGCTGGGCATCAGGGCTCAGCACCCTGAAAAGAACGGACGCAGACACGAGTTAACGCGGTAGCAGTAACCGAACCGCATGGCTGCCGCCGCGCCACGGTAATTCGAGGAGGGTGGGTTGGGGGAGGAGCTGGGGCCGGCGACGTGCTTTGTTTACTGCGCTGCCCGGGCGGCGTGTCCGCCAAGGATGCGATCGATGAACGGATAGGCCATTTCGCCGTGCCATTCGTGGCCAGCGTCCCAGATGTCCTGGGCGACCGCATCCTCGGCGCCGAAGACCTTGTAGCCGGCCCGGATGCGGGCGAAACCTTCTTTGGTATAGCGGATCGGAAAGCAGCCGTCGCGCGCGGCGCTTTCAAAGAGCAGCGGCCGGGGGGCAACCAGCAGGTGCACCTCGCAGATATCCATCAGTTCCACCAGGCCTGGCAGGCGCCAGCACTTGCAGTTGGGGACCGAGAAGACACCTTCGGTGGTGCACATCCAGCCGCTGACTACCGCGGCCTTCAGCCGTGGGTCGCAGGCGGCAATCCACATGGTCCATTCGCCGCCCATGGAGAGGCCCGCCACGCCAATCCGCTGGGGATCGACTTCGGGGCGGCTCTGGAGCAGGTCCACGGCGCGGAACAAGTCCCAAAGCATCATGGCCGCGTAAGGCCGATGGGGAAACGAGGGGGCCAGCACCACATACCCGCCCCGGGCAAAGCGGTCGGCAAAACCGTGGTAAAGGCCTTTGGGGTCGAAGACCGCCTGGGCCGATCCACCATGCCCATGCAACGCCAGCATCGCCGGATGCGGGCCCGCAGATTTGGGCACGGCCAAGAGCCCCTCGTAGCGGAGGGGTTTGCGGCTGTTGCCCTGGAAGGAGACTTTCCATAAGAGGTATGCACCGTGGTCCTGCGGCTCGGCTGTCTTCACGTCTAACGGGGCCTCCGCCAGCGTGATGCGCGGCTCCTGGGCGGCGACCAAGGCCATGAGCCTCGCCCGGGCCTCGGCCTGCCACCGTAGCGCCTCTTCCCTGTGCTTGGCGGTGAAGGGGAAGAGATACTTAGCCGGCGGGCCGGGTACCTTTACCTCGGGCAAAGGTTGCCGGGTGCGAAGAAACTGCGGCGGTTCGAGGGCGGCCGGGGTGATGCGTACCTCGTCCAGGCAGCCTAGAAAGGGCCTTGGGCCTGCGGTGGCGTAGCGGTCGGCCGAGCCGATTTTGAGATTTGCCTTGCCCGAAAACACGCCCGGTGCCGGCCGGGTCTTGCTGGCCACGAGGCGATGGTTGACATACAGCCGGCTGGTGCTGCCTTTGCAAACGGCCGCCACGTGGTACCACTGGTTGGGTTCCAAGACTTCGGCCGGGGTGGCAAGAACGTTTTCGGCATGGAACCGGCCGTCGGGCGATACGTCGAAGCGCAACCCCCCGCCGGGCAAGACCACCAAGGCCCATGATCGCTGGTCGGCCTCTTCGTTCCACGCCGCCGCAATGACTTGGTAATCGGCCGTGCTGCCCGGCTTTATGAAGGCTTCGCAGGTGAACTCGTTGGCCGGGACCCGCACCCCCGGGCCGTAATCGACACAGGTGCCCGGCTTCCCGTCCAGCATGGCGGCCGCCCGGTTGTCGGCCACCAAGCCCCCAAAACCGATAACCTCGGCCGTAAAGGCCACACCGCCGCACTTGCGCCCCACGGTGGCGTTCTCGAACCGCTCGTAAACCACCGGCTCGGCAGCATGAGCCGGCTCGGTGAAAAGGCCCAGAAACGCTATGGCCGCTGGAACCACCACGCTGATTCTCATGGACAGGCTTCTCCTATTCGGACACTTCTTGTCTTTTGGGCCGCGTTTGGAAAAACTGCTAGTTATGCACCACGCTTTCAACTGACCGAGCTAGCGAGCCAATTAACGGGAGGCGGGGTATCGCGTCTGGAAAGTGGGGGGCGCGTCGCGTCTGACAAATTGCGGAACAGGGCAAAGGGTAGCCTGGCAAAATGACTCAGTAACCTGCAAAACCAACCAACGAATTTACGAAATGCGGGGCTTCTGTCGCAACCCCGGCGGGCCTGTGGCCTTAGGAGGTGGCTTCGGCTGCCGCCGGGAAGCCCTGCTGCGGCACGCGGGGGAACCACAAGGCAAAGGCCACACAGCACGCGGCACAGAGGGCTGCGCAACTGAGCCAGATGCTGGTCCAGTCGCTGATGGCTGTAGTGCCTGGTTCGGCGCCAAACCATTGGCCGATCAGTCCGCTCATGAATCCGCCGGCAAAAAATCCCAAGGCTAGTACAAAGCTTCCGTAGAGGGTCTGCATGCTGCCCCGGATATCGTCCGGGGCGATGCGATCGACGTACATGTATCCCACAGCCAGAAAGAAGCCGAAGCACAGCCCGTGCAAAGCCTGACCGATGCCCGCCAGCACCAGCTTGCCAGCAAACGGCGGGTCCAGGCCGAACACCAAGGCGAACAGCACGCAGCGGCTCAGGTAGGCCAGCGCTCCCAGCAGCATCGTGGCTTTGAAGCCGATATGCCGCAGCACCAGTCCTAAGGCGGCCAGCACCCCCAACTCGCAGATCTGGCCCAGCGAGCTAAGGGTCTGCTCATATGCCCCCCAGCCGCCGGTATCGAGAATGTCACGCAGAAAGGGGCTATTCCACGCAACTACAAACTGGTGGGCCATGGCGATGAAAAAGCTGACCACTACCAGGCTCAGGAAATCGCGGCGGCGGAGCATGGCCACCACGGCCCCCGGGGCATACTTGCGGGCTTGGTGCTTCTGGGGCGGGGCATGCGGAAGGGTCAGGCAATAGGCGGCCATCACCAGCCCCGCAAGCCCGGACAGGGCGAACACAACCCCCCGCGCCTGCTGCAGCTCGACCCCTTCCAGCCCGCGCAGCCACCAGAACTCCACCACGTAGGCGGGGGCGATGAACCCCAGGGTGCCGAACAGGCGAACCCAGGGAAACTCCAATTCGCGGTCCTTGAGGTGACGGAACGCCAGCGAATTGGCCAGCATCATGGTGGGGACGTAAAGGATCGAGTAGAGCGTGCCCAGCAAGATCACCACCCACACCTGCCGCTGGGTGTACAGCTCCAGCATCAGCAGGCCGCCCACCAAATGGCACACCGCCATCACCCGCTCGGTGGCGAAAAGCCGGTCCACGAGTTGCCCTACCACGAACGGTGCCACGATCGGGCCGACTGCCAAGGCCGCGATGAACAACCCCACCTCGCCTTTGGAAAACCCCAGCGACCTCTCCACATAGACCGAAGCCACCGGCAGATACGCCCCCTGCACAAAGTACTGAAGGAACATCATCAGCGACAGTCGCCCCAGAAGCACCCCGGGCGAACGCCCTGGAGGCTCGGGTATCCCCATAGCTTCGCTACTCATGCGGTATCTCCTTGCCAGGCCGGCGGCACACTGCGGCTTTCGCCTGTTTCCAAACTGCTCCAAGATGATAGCCCGCCCAAGGCCATGCCGAAAGCAGGGCCCATAGGCTGCCGGCCGGTTTCAACCGATTGGCCCCCAAGGCTTGCGTGGGACGGACCAAGTACAATGGAAAGGCCCGCGCAGGCCAGCGCCGGGCGCGGCAAGCAGAGCTCAAAGATCGATGAGAAGGGAATTCTGCTATGGACTGGCGGGGATGCACATGGCGCGTGTCGCGTCGAGACTTCCTGAAAGGGCTTGGAGGCGGGCTGGTGGCAACGGAGGCGGACGGGGCCGACACCGTGCGGGTCCAGACGGTTCGCGGGAAAGACGCGCCCGATTCCCCCTTCTTCCTTACCCGAGGGGTGGTGCTGGTCATTCAGGATCTTCGCACGCTGGACTGGCCCGAGCGGGCCTGGCGGGCTGGCTTGACCACGCTGGCGACGCACATCTTTCCCCACGAGGTCGCGGCGTTCATCCAAAGCGAAGCGGGGCAGACGTTCCTCCGCCGCTGCGGCGAGCTCGGCCTGCATGTGGAACACGAACTGCACGCCATGAGCGACCTGCTGCCGAGGCAACTCTTCGAGCAGGACCCCACCATGTTCCCGATGAACGAAAAGGGAGATCGCGTGCGGGAGTACAATTTATGCGTACACTCCCAGGCCGCCGTTCAGGTGGCGTGCGAGAACGCGGCCAAGTACACGCGGATTCTCCGCTCCACGACTGGGCGATATTTCTATTGGATCGACGACGGCCGGCCCATGTGCCGCTGCCCGAAGTGCCGGGGTCTTTCCGATAGCGATCAGGCGCTTCTCTTGGAGAACCGCCTGCTGGAAGCCATCCGGCAAGTGGATTCGCAAGCCCGACTTGCGCACCTGGCGTATGCGCGGACTCTGGAGCCGCCCAAGCAGGTGCGGCCTGCAGACGGTATCTTCCTGGAGTTCGCCCCCATTGAGCGGCGTTATGACGTCCCCCTCAGCCGCCGCGACGCGCAGAGCTTGGGAGGTCTAACTCACGGCCGGCTTCTGGACGCCTTGGATGCCAATCTGGCGTGGTTTGGAAGCGAAGGTGCTCAGGTGCTGGAATACTGGCTCGACGTGTCGCGCTTTGCGGGGTGGAAACGCCAGAACGTCCGGCCGGTTCCGTGGAACGACGAGGTCTTTGGCGATGATTTGGCCACTTATGGCCGGCGGCGGATTCGGCATATTACTACATTCGCGGCCTGGATCGACGGCGAGTATGTGAGGCGTTTTGGCGATCCGCCCGTGGAGCGTTACGGCGCCAGCCTGCAGGGCTATGCTGCGCGGGACATGTAAGTGGAGAACCGCCAGGTTTTGCGCCCGACCGGCGGCCGTTGCCGTTTTTCTCCATCCGCCAAACATTACCGGGAAGCGCGTATTTACGGCGGCTTTTTGCGAATTTTTCGATGCGGAACTCTTTTGTGTTTTTTGGCCGCGTGCTATCATCCGCTCGAAACTGGCGTGAGTTCAATTGGCCAAGGAGGGTGCTTCTGTGGCACGGCCCGAGCCTATGCAAGGGCCAACGTTTGCCGCCGGGGGCGTGCCGGCGCCGCCGACTCTGCAAAAACCGCCTTATGCAGACGGGCATGAGGTGAACCGAGGTGTGTGCTTCTTTGAGGAGGCGAAGATCATGCGATGCCACCGGGTGTGTCTTGTGGCTGCGTTGTTGATAGCAAGTGCGACGGCGGGGTTTTCTGCCGAGCTGCGCCGGGGCCCGGCAGCGGCAAAGGAAACGGCGCCGGCCACTTCCCTTGCGGCTGGCGATATTCCCTTGCATCGGGTGCCAGCGGCGTTTCGGCCTGATTTGGAACGGGTCGGCGAAATCGTCTTCGCCGTGCGGACCGTGTTTCCTGAGCACTGGTACGCCAACTTCGGTTATTTCTCGCCGGCGGGCGAGCGCCGCTGTTATGGCCGTGGCGGCCGGCTGTGCAAGCTCAATCTGCGCACCGGCAAACTTACGCTCCTGGTCGACGATCCGGAAGGGGCGGTGCGCGACCCGTGTGTGGACTACGACGGCCGGCGAATCGTGTTCTCCTACCGCAAAGGCAACTCCGATGCGTATCACCTATACGAAATCCAGGCCGATGGCTCGGGCCTCCGCCAGTTGACCGACGGGATGTACGACGACATCGAGCCGTGCTGCCTGCCGGACGGCGGCGTGGTGTTCGTCTCGGCCCGGGCACGCCGCTGGGTCCAGTGCTGGCTGACTCAGGTGGCCACCCTGCATCGGTGCGACCGCGATGGGAAGGACATTCGCCCCTTGTCGGCCAACCTGGAGCACGACAACACGCCCTGGGTACTTCCCGATGGCCGGATCCTTTACACACGTTGGGAATACGTAGATCGGTCGCAGGTCCATTACCATCACCTCTGGACGATGAACCCGGATGGCACGGGGCAGACGGTCTTCTTCGGCAACTTGCACCCAGGCGACGTGTACATCGATGCCAAACCCGTCCCAGGCAGCGGCCAGATTGTGCTCATCCGCTCGCCCGGCCACGGGGCGATGGAGCACGCGGGTTTTCTTGCCACGCTGAGCCCCAAGAGCGGTCCGGACCATTTACCCTCGCTCCGCACGCTCACGCGGACGGCCGATTTCCGGGACCCCTGGCCCCTCGGTGCCGAGGCCTTCCTGGCCGCGCGGCAGGCCGGCCTGGTTTTGGTAACCGCCGACGGGACGGTGCACACTGTGTACGAACTGCCGGCCGAGTTCGGCCCGGCCTGGCTGCACGAGCCGCGGCCTTTGGCGGCCCGGCCACGCGAGCCGGTGCTGGCCCCCTTCGTGCAGCCGTCGCAGCCCACCGGCCGGTACCTTCTGGCCAATGTGTACCTCGGTCGCAACATGGCCGGTGTCCGGCGCGGCGAAATCAAGAAACTTCTCATCATGGAAAACCTGCCCAAACCGGTCAACTTCACCGGCGGCATGGACCCCCTGAGCTACGCGGGCACCTTCACTCTCGAACGGGTGCTGGGCACGGTGCCGGTGGAGGAAGACGGATCGGCGCATTTCGTGGCGCCGGCCATGCGCAGCCTGTTCTTCGTAGCGCTGGACGCAAACGACCTTTCCGTCAAGCGCATGCAGAGTTTCACCACCGTGGCCCCGGGCGAGACGCTTTCCTGTGTAGGCTGCCACGAGGAGCGGACCCGGGCGCTGCCCACGCATACCGACCGGTTGCCCCTGGCCGCCCGGAGGCCCCCCAGCTCAATCGAGCCTATCGCCGATGTGCCGGACGTGCTGGACTTCCCGCGGGATGTTCAACCGGTGCTGGATCAGCATTGCCTGCCGTGCCATGATTATCCCCGGCGCGACGGCGGCGTGATCCTTTCCGGCGATCGGGGTCCTATGTTTTCTCACAGCTACTACACGCTGGTCGTTTGGAAGCAGGTGGCAGACGGGCGCAACCTGCCTCGCAGCAACTACCCGCCCCGCGCTCTGGGCAGCGGTGGAAGCCCGTTGATGAAGAAACTGGACCCTTCGCACTACGGCGTACGAGTTTCGCGTCGCCAACGGACCGTCGTTCGCCTGTGGCTGGACAGCGGCGCGCCTTATCCAGGCACGTATGCCGCATTGGGCACCGGGATGATTGGCGGCTATCAGCAGAACCAGCAGGTGCTGGAAAACGATAGCGACTGGCCTGAAACCCGCGCTGCCGGCCAGGCCTTCGCCCGCCGCTGCCAGTCGTGCCATCACGAGAACCAGCACCCGATTCCGCGGTCTTTGTCGGACGAGATTGGTTTGAGCTTCTGGGCGCCGGACATGAACGATCCCCGCCTGCGGCACAGCCGGCACATCGTGTTCAACCTGACCCGGCCAAAGTTCTCGCTGGTGCTCTTGGCGCCGCTGGCTCGGGCGGCGGGGGGCTACGGCCTCTGCCGGCCGCCGGGCACGCCGACGGATTCCGCCCCGGCGGTGTTCGCCTCGACCGACGACCCGGACTACCGGGCCATCCTGGCCATGTGCGAGGCCGGCAAACGCCGGCTGGAAGAGATCAAGCGGTTCGACATGCCAGGCTTCCGGCCGCGGCCCGAGTACCTCCGCGAAATGAAGCGCTACGGCGTGCTGCCGGCCGATTTCGATCCGCGCAAAGACCCCGTGGACGTGTACGCCCTGGACCGGGCGTATTGGGAGCTGTTCGTGTGGCGGGGCGGCGCCGCCGGTGGTTCCGACGCTTTTGGCCCGGCGGCTCGCTCCTCGGCTGCCGCACATTGACGCTCCGGGTTAGGCTCGGTATAAGGGCAATACATCTCCCCGCCGAGGGCCTGGGCTGCTGCGCAGGCTCGGCGGGCAAAAATCCGCCTGCGCGACGTACGGCCACTTGTTTCGCACCGTTTAGACCGCAAGGAGCCGACGAGTGTCGATCTGCGAACGCAAGAAGGAACTGCGGCGAAGACGCCACCGCCGCAAGAAGCTGGCGCAACTGGCCAAACGTCTCAAGAAGGCCACGGTCTCGGAAAAGGCCATCATCGCCGAGAAAATCCGCAAGTTGACCCCCGGTGCCGAGACCATCATCGCGGCCTGGGGACTGGAACAGCGGTAGCCTAGCCCGCAGGGTGATCCTCCGCAGCGGCACGTCTGTCTGGCACTGGGGTGCCGGAATGCGTGCAAAGCCAGTGGCTTACCTGGCTGGCAAAGGACGGCGCCGCAGGGCTACGATGGCCAAAAAGCCGCAACCGGCCAAGCAGGCCCCCGCGAACCAATCGCCGTACCGCAAATAGAGGCTATGGCGGGGGTCGGGGCACACTTCGGCCAGAATGGCGCCGGTAGCACGTCGCGGTCCCCGGTCCAGAATCCGGCCGTTGGCATCGATCCATGCGGAAAACCCGGTATTGGCGGCAATCAAGAACGGTTTGCGCATCTCTACCGCGCGAAACACGCCGCAAATCAGATGCATGTCGAGTTCGCTGGAGCCCCAGAACCAGCCGTCGTTCGTCAGGTTCAGCAGGACGTGCGGTTCGCGGCCGGCGTGGGCCAGCGTCTGTACCTGCCGCCGTATGAGGTGCGGCAGCACACTTTCGTAGCAGATATTGGGGGCCAGGCGGAGCGTGCGCACTTCGAACACCTTGGGCTCAGCCCCCGGCGAAAGACTGACCTTCAGCGGCGTCAGCCCTTGCAAAGCCGGAAACCAGTGGGCAAACGGCACATACTCGCCGAACATGACCAGGTGCATCTTGTCGTAACGGCCTTGGACCTGGCCTTGGCGGTCCACCCAAACCGCGGAGTTGTAAAACCGGTGCTGTCCCTGGGCAAACGATTCGGTATCGACGCCCACGACCACGGCGGTCCCCAATTCTTCGACCAGCCGGGCCAGTGCCCGGTGGCTCTCGGCCTGACCTTTGTGGAGCTCTGCCAGGGTCGCACCTCGGCTCCAGCCCGGCGGAATCCAAAAGGCCTCGTCATAGTCCACCAGCGGCTCGCGGAACATGGTCTCAGGCCAGACCACCAGATCTAATGGGCCGCTGGCCGTATATTGCTGCACCGCCTGAAGCGACAGTTGCCGATAGTGCTCGTGCACGCGGTTGCGCATGGAGGGGTCGGACTTGATCTGGCTGTCGATCGACCCCTGGATCAAAGCAATCCGGGCCTTGGGCCCCGTAGGAGACACCCCCATCCGCACGTGTCCGTAAACCACGGCCGCCCCCATGCCGATTAGCAACACGGGCGCCGGCCACCAAGCCATTGAACGCCGGGCGCATGCCGGGGGCCCAGGCGATGCTGCCGGGTCGCCGGTCTGGGCGCATGCCGTCTTGGTGGTGGGATCGACCGGAATCATGCGGCCCAGGCAGGCGGCCGCAAACATCACCAGAAAACTCACTCCGTATGCCCCCACCAAGTCGCTCACCTGAATCAGCGCGATCCAGCGATACTGGGTATGCCCCAGGCTGGCCATGGTGAATCCCGTGAGCAAATGTGCGCGGGCCAATTCCAATCCGGTCCAGATGACCGGCGCTGCCACGATGGGGGAGATGTGCAGTCGATGGACGGCTACGCGGCCCAGGCCGATGAACACCGGCAGGTAGAAGGCAAAGTAGGCCGAAAGCGCCACCCAGCCGAAGCTAGTGGCCCAGTGGGGCAATCGCAGCCAGTGCAGCGCGGCCAGCCAGAAGCTGAACCCTATGGCCCACAACACGCGAAAGGGATGCTGGCCGGCCAATTGCGGCCGCCGCATGAGCACAATCCAGGGCACGGGGGCGAAAAAAGCCAGCGGGCCGCAGTCCAAAGGAGGCAGGGCCGCCCACAGCAGCACCGCCCCCGCCCCGGCCGGTGCCAGCGTCGAACCATACCAATGGGCCAGTCGTTCCATGCGTCGTGAGGACTTGCAGTGCGGCGCGGCAGCCGCCGGGCTCATAGGGCTGGCGGTCCGCCTGGGCCTCGGCCGGTTTCAGATGCGCAGCTCCAAAAAGCGGGCCAACAGCGTCGGCCCGCATTCGGTCAGAAAACTTTCTGGATGGAATTGCAGCCCCACCAAGGGGTAACGCTTGTGCCGAATGCCCATGATGACCCGCGTCCCGTCCGGCGAAATGCTCCACGCCGCGACCTCGAACTCGTCGCTCAGCGTGTCCGGGCGGATGACCAGGCTGTGGTACCGCGTCGCCTGGAAAGGGTTTTCTAGCCCCTCGAACAACCCGCGGTTATCGTGATAGATGGCATCGATCTTGCCATGCATGATCCGGTCGGCCCGCACGATCTCGGCCCCGAAGGCTCGCCCGATGGCCTGGTGCCCCAAGCATACCCCCAGGATCGGAATCCGGCCGGCAAAGCGCTGGATGCAAGGCACCGAGATGCCTGCCTGATCTGGGGTGCACGGGCCGGGCGAAATGATCAGGTGCGACGGCCTCTTGGCCTCGATCTCGTCCAGCGTGATACGGTCGTTCCGGTATACTTCCAGGTCCAGCAATGGGTCCAGTTCCCCCAAGCGCTGCACCAGGTTGTAGGTAAATGAGTCGTAATTGTCGATCAAAAGGATCATGGCCCGGACCCGCGGCGCTTTGGGTAGTGTACCGATGGGACGGGCAGCGGAAAAGCGCCATCCCGACCTACTGGAGGGCCGGCGGAAGCCGGTTGGGCCAATCGATGCCCGACATCGCTGCCAGGGCCAGTTCCAGGGCCTGGGTGCCCGAGCGGCCGTGTCCCAGAGCCGCCACGGACAGATAAAGCTGGTGGACCAGGGCCAGGCCGGGCAGTACCAGTCCCATGCGGCGGGCCTCGTCCAGGGCGATCCCCATGTCCTTAATGAAATGCTCCACGAAAAATCCCGGCTCGAAATCGTTGGCGATAATCCGCGGGGCGAGATTCGCAAGCGCCCAGCTTTGGGCCGCACCCGAGGCGATGGAGCGAAGCACGGTGTCCAGATCCAGGCCGGCTCGGTAGGCATACAACAGCGATTCACACACGCCAATCATGGTGCCGGCGATGACCACCTGGTTGGCCAGCTTGGCGTGCTGGCCGGCCCCAGGCCCACCTTGATGGACGATGGTGGTGCCCATGGTGGCCAGGCAGGGCCGGACGGCTTC
>Ga0068707_1003198_pt1 | contig 11475 bp, 11 predicted proteins | sample YNPNPMetaG_FD_66600 | JGI IMG/M metagenome (GOLD analysis project Ga0068707, IMG submission 66600) | Anoxygenic and chlorotrophic microbial mat microbial communities from Yellowstone National Park, USA - YNP NP MetaG | ecosystem: Environmental > Aquatic > Thermal springs > Hot (42-90C) >... | reverse complement strand
GACCGGCCGCTTCCTCTGGGCGCACTGGGACGGTTCCAGGCGCTACCTGCGCTGAACACGCCGCGAGAAGGGGCCGCCTTGATCGAGGCCGCCGATCCCCAGGATCCGCAGACTCACTACATTTACATCCTGGGAGGCCGCAACGCGGCGCAAGTTGCCCTAAACAGCCTCGAAAGAATTGCCATCACCCAACTTGCCGACGGCCGCCAGCAATGGGCCTCGGCCTGGACAGTGGGCGCGGCCAACATCGGGCCTGCCCGCTGGCAGCTCGGAGCCTGGAGGGCCGACCAGTACTCGGCGCCGGGCATCGTTCCTGCCGGTGAAAGCTGGATCTATGCCGGAGGCGGTATCGATGCGGCGCTTCAATTCTTGCAGCCGAATGTGGTGGCCTTGAAGGTGGAACCGGGCGGGGCTTTAGGTGAATGCAGCGGTTGCCGTTACGAGGTAGACTCCATGCAGCCATATAGAGCTGGCTTTGCTAGCGCCGCCTGTAACCAGCAGCTCTTTGCCTTCGGCGGCACCATGGCCAACGCGGTAATCGAAGGGTCTTCCATCGAGCTCTGCCCGGTAGGCGGCGCCTGCTCCAATCAGATTCCCGATCCGCCGGACACCGCCAACTGGAACAACCTGGGCATAAATCTGACCGTACCCCGCTACCTGATGGGCGGGGTGACCGAAAGCGCTTTCATCTTCCTCATCGGCGGCATAGACGCCACGCCTCAGCCGCTCAACAGTACCGAAAAGACCCTTTGGTAAAGGAGGTGCGCTATGAAGAAAGCGATTTTCCTGTTCGCTATGCTGTGGGCAGCGCTGGGCACGGCCGCAGAGACCAAAGAAAAGAAAGTCATTCTCGCGGGCGCCGCGGCCGGCGTGTCTCTGCCGCAGATAAACTCCGAACTGGGAACCACCTTCTCGATAAACTTGGAGTTGGGTTATTTCTTGCCCGTCTGGCGAGGGAGGCTGGGCCTGATCACCTCGCTCGGCTACAGCCAGCCGACGGCATCGGGCACCGGCGAGGACGCCCGCTTGCCCGAGGGCCAGTACAGCTGGGAAATCACCCAGAAGATACTGGCCTGGAACATAGCCGCGGCGGTCCACGTCATGCCCGCCGAAAGCCCCTGGAACCTGACCATTGTGCTGGGCCCGAGGGTGGTTTTTCTAAAGCAGCTTACCGACGGCCAGGCGGACGGCGAGCCTTTCGGAGAACATTCCGAACAGGCTACCCGTCCGGGCCTTTTGCTTGCCTTCGGCGGCTCCTACCGGCTGGGGCCGGGGGCGCTGTGCGCTAAGCTGGCGCTGCCTATGACTTTCGAAAACCTGCGCACCTCGGGCGAGGTCAACGTAATCCAGTTGGAAATTCTGCTGGGTTACCGCTTCCTTTTCAGCTTCTAGCCGCGCGGTAGCCGTTCGACAAATTTGTCGATTCCCTTCAATAATGTCGATTCGCCTGGGGTGAGCGTTTTGAAAACATCTTATATTTCAGCATGTTATCAAAAAACAAGTGTTGGCACGCAAAATGCAAATTCATTTTTTGGAATGTTTGGAAAAACCGAAAACCAAAGGAGGTCGGAAATGAAAAGCAAACTGATGACCGTATTGGCGCTGGCCGTGGCTCTGGCTTTCTCGGCCGCCTGGGCCAAGGACCAGACCCAAACCAAGGAGCAGAAAAAGGCCCAGGACCAGACCGCCAGCCAGCAAAAAGCTCAGAACCAGGACCAGATCCAGAACCAGGTCCGCACTCAGGACGGCGAAGGCAACATGATCCGCAACGAGTATCGGTATCGCCATCGTAACCGCACTGGCGAGGGAAGCGGTCAGGAGCAGTCTGGTTCGAACGAAGGCGGCGAGAACTCCGGCGACGTTCCCTTGGACGACACTGCTTTCGTGGACACCAACGGTGACGGAGTGGGTGACAACGCAGCTGCCGAAGGCGATGGCCAGAAGCAACAGAAGCGTGGCCAGCATCGTAACCGCCACATGAACCAGGTGCAGACTTCCTCCGGCGCTGGCGCGGGCACCATGCAGGGCTCGGGCGGCGCTGGTTACGGAGCCGGATACGTGGACGCCGACGGCGACGGCAAGTGCGACAACTTCCAAAGCCGCAAAAAAGGTGGTAAATAAGTAGTTGGACAAGAAAGGAGTGGCCGGAGCCCGACAGGGTTCCGGCCACTTTACCTCATGAAAAAGCTACCGCTGATAATGCTGCTTGCACTGCTCGCCTGGCCCGCCGCGGCGCAGGATGAAAAGGCTCCGCCCCCCGCAGCACCTGTAGTAAAAGGCAACAACGAGTCAGGTCCCCCCGCCGCCGCCACCGGCAAAACCGAAGCCGATAAAGAGAAAGCCGAACCGGCCGAAAAGAAAAGCAGCGGTGAAGATAGCGGTGAAAAAACCGCGCCGGACGATGGAACTTTTATCGACCGCGACGGCGACGGCATTCAGGACGGCAAGGAGCATCGCTTTCGGGGAAAACACCGGCAGCATGACAGAAAGAACCCGCACGGCGAGCAAGGAGAAGAGGCTAAAATCCGCCATCGTCAGCAAAACGGAAGACGCTAATCTAATCCATGAAAAGATTTCTAATTCTCTTACTGCTTGCAGCTGGCCCATCTACCGCAGACCAGGGCGCCTTTGAATTAGCCGTGGATTTTTCCAGCGGCTATAGCTCCAACGTTTTTTTGGACCGCTCTTTGGAATGGGACATAAGCCTGCGCCCTTCATTAGAAGCCAGTCTGGATTTCGGCGAGTTCTGGTCGGCCGGCTACAGCGGAGAGCTGAACGCCTACACCCGTCACGACCAGCTGCTTTCTCACTGGCACGAATTGTTTATTTTCCTAAACCCAGCCTGGGGCGAGGAGGGCGAAAACGAGTTCGTCCTGGAGGCTTCGCTGCAGACGCTGCGCAATCAGCCTGAATTTTCCGCGCTCAATCTCCTGCAGCCAGGCCTGCTGGCAAAGCTCATCCTGGAGCCGAAAGACTGGCTGCGTTGGCGGCTTTCTGCCCAGGGCATCTACCGCTATTTTTACGATGACAATTTTTCCAGCTCGATCGACGGCTGGCTGGAAAGCGAGCTTTCCTTCACCCTGCCCTTTAGGGCCACCATTTCACCCCGGGCTGGCATAAGGGGACGTTACTTGCCCCGAATTACGGTAGGCCAAAGCGGCCAGGGTGCCGATCGATTCGATTTCCAGGCGGCGGGCGGCGCCCATTACAGCCAGTCGCTGGGTAAAGCCTGCGGCCTGCAGCTCGACTACCTTTATCTCGTTACCGTGGGGAAGAACAGCCTGCTGGAACGACAGCTTACCCAGGTGCAGTTCACCTATCTGGGCGAAGAATTCCTTTTCGGCGGCCACCAGGTCTTCGGCGCGGTGAAAGTGCTTCTTGGAAAACTGGGAGCGATTTCCGCCGGCGGCCGTTACGAATGGCGCCAGTACGCCGGTTGGCCGGCTCTGGACGAGCAGGGAGCGCTTATCGGCGCGGATCGTCGGGATCAACGCCTCGGCCCCAGGGTGGCTTTTGATCTGCATTGGGAACCGAAAAAGAGTCAGTCCCATCTTCCGGAAATAACCCTTTCCGCCTCCTACCAGTACCTGCGTCAGTGGTCCAATCACTGGTGGTACGACACCTCGCTGCATCAGGCAGCGCTACTTCTTGCCGGAAGCTGGTAGCATGGCGAAAAGATCCGTAAAGCGCCTGGCGCGGGGGACGGCCATCTGGGCGTTTACTGCCGTTTGTGGATGGGGGTGTCGATCGCACCCGGGACAGCAGGAACATAATCCAACCGCAGAAATTGCCATTCCCTTCGCCAGCCAGCCGCCGCAGATAGACGGCACGCTGGAGGAAATCTGGTCCCGGGCCGCCGCCGGCGACTTGTTTCTGGGAGACGGCCGTTCGCCGCCTCAGCAGAGCACTCGCTACCGCCTGCTCTGGAACGAGTCGGCGCTCTATTTCGCCTTCGAGTGCCAGGACCCGGACATCTCGGGAAAATACCACCGGCGCGATGAGCCGCTTTATCTGGACGAGGTGGTAGAAATTTTCCTCGACCCGGACGCCGATCGGCAGGACTACGTGGAGATGGAAATAAGCCCGCGCAACGTTTTGTTCGACGCTGCTTTTAGCGCCCGGCGCCAAGGCATGAACCTGGACTGGAATCCACCGATTGTCTCTGCGGTGGCGGTAGATGGCACCATAGACGATCATGCCGACCGCGACCGGGGATACCGGGTGGAGCTAGCCCTGCCCTTTTCGGCCCTCGCCGGCCAGGGGCGAATTCCTCCGCAGGCGCAAGATATCTGGCGCATGAACCTCTACCGGCTGGATAAATCGTCCGGCCGGGAGGAAGCCTCCATGCTCAGGCCGGCGGGAGGGGACTTTCACAACCTGGACGCTTTCGCCAGTATACGCTTCGCCGTGCCGCCGTAAATTTACGGAAACGAAGGCCTATAGTGTTTTTATATTACCGCCGGATTTTACATGAGCAGCGGCCTTTGTATAATAAACCATGGCCAAAATGAATTTCCTGGAACAGGTGGAAGAGGCGCTCTGCCAGCTCGGTTTCAATCGCAGCCAGGTGCGGCTCTATCTGGCGCTACTAAAACAATTCCCGGCCACCGGTTACGAACTGGCGGCCCGCTCGGGCGTGCCCCGCGCCGCCATCTACCACACCCTGCAGGAGCTGGAAAAAGAAGGCCTGGTGTCCAAGGTCCAGGAAAGCCCCGCCCGCTATCAACCGCTCGAGCCCGAACGGCTGCTACAGATGCTGAAGCTGCGCTTTCAGAAGCACTTTACCGAGCTGGAAGAAGGTCTCAAGAACATCGCCCGTCCCGCGGCGCCGGCCGGCACCTGGAACGTAATCGGTTACGACCAGCTCATCGAGCAGGCCCGGGTGTTGATTGCGGGATGCCGCCGCAGCGTGCATCTTTCGCTCTGGCGGCGGGAGGCCGACCAGCTGGCCGACACCTTACGCCAGGCGCAAGCCGAAGGGCGCGAGGTGGTTCTGTTTTCCTTCAACCCCCTGCCGGCGGACTGCGGGCGCTCCTTCACTTATGACATACCAGAGCAGAAGCTCGAGAAGCACTGGCCGCACAAGATCATCCTCATCGCCGACCTGGAACAGGCGCTGATGGGTGGCGCTGAAAAAAGCACCGAAAACCGGGCGGTGCTCACCCGCGAGCCGGCCCTGGTGGAAATGGCCATCTCCAACTTGGTGCTCGACCTTACCCTCTGGGGCCAGCGCCATGGGCAGGACACTTCGGCGGTCATCTCCGGCATGACCCGCTTTCTGGCACCGATAGAAGATCTGGCGAAAAAATAACCGGGCTATATTTATGGGGAAATTGACGCCGTTGATTCGGAGCATTGGGTTATCGGGTGCGGAGGTACTGTTATGCAAAAGATAAATATTTTGCTCGCCGGAGAGGCCGGCCAGGGAATCCAGGCCATTGAAAACCTGCTGGCGCGCGTGCTCAAGAGCGAGGGTTACCATCTTTTCGCCACCAAAGAGTACATGTCCCGCATCCGGGGCGGGGTAAATTCCACCACCGTCACCATCGCGGAAAGGCCGATCGACGCCTGGCACGAGAAAGTCGATGTGTTCATACCGCTGGTGAAAGAAGCGGCTGGCCGCTACCGCAGTCGCCTCAAGTCCGACACCCTGATAATGGCCGAAGGCGCGGTGTTTCCCTCGCCGGGTCTGGCACTTCCCCTGGAAAAAGCCTCGGCTGAACTGGGAAGCCCCATTTTCGCCAACACTGTCGCTTCGGGCGCCCTATTTGGACTTCTGGCAGTAGAAAAAGAAACGGCCGCGGCTTACCTGCGCCGAACTTTTGCCGGGAAAGGACAGGAACTGGTGGAGAAGAACCTGCGCGCCTTCGAAATCGGCTATCGCCTGACTGAAGGACGCGGCGAAAAGCTGGCGCCCTGTAAAAGCCAGGCTTGCGCCGAGCGCCTGTTGATGAACGGAGCAGACGCCATCTCTCTGGGCGCGATTACCGGAGGCTGCAACGCCTGCTTTGCCTATCCCATGACCCCTTCGACTTCGGTCTTTACCAACCTGGCCGGCTGGTCGCGCGACCATGACCTGGTGGTCGAACAGGTCGAAGACGAAATCGGCGTGGTCAACATGGCCCTGGGCTGCTGGTACGCTGGCGGCCGGGCCCTGGTGACCACCTCCGGAGGAGGCTTTGCGCTGATGACCGAAGGCCTGTCGCTGGCCGGCATGACCGAGACGCCGCTTGTGGTCCATCTGGCCGGCCGTCCCGGTCCGGCCACCGGCATGCCCACGCGCACCGAACAGGGAGATCTCAACCTGGCCCTCTACGCCGGCCACGGTACTTTTCCGAGGATCATCCTGGCTCCGGGAAACCTCCACCAGGCTTTCGAACTGACCGCCCGGGCCTTCGATCTCGCCGACCGCTTCCAAACGCCGGTGATTATTCTTACCGATCAGTATTTCATAGACAGTTACTACGACATCGAACCATTTGGGCCGATTTCCCAACCGCAAGCCCATTTCATAAGAACTGAAAAAGACTATCGACGCTACGCCATAACCGCCGACGGCATCTCCCCCCGTGGCATACCCGGCTGGGGAGAAGGGCTGGTGGCGGTGGATTCGGACGAACACGACGAGGAAGGAAGAATAACCGAAGACTTGAACGGTGTGGCGCTGAAAATGAAAGAAAAACGCCTGAAAAAATTTGCCACCGTAGAAGGCGCGGCTCTATCACCTTTGTTGTACGGGAGGCAGGAATTCGACACACTGCTTATAGCCTGGGGCTCAATTCACAATACCTTGCTCGCCGCACTCGAAGAACTAGAACCGCAAGGAGTCTCCTTTATGTTCCTGCCTCAGCTTTTTCCTCTGCATCCTCAGGTGACCCAATATCTTTCTCGGGCTAGGAGAATTATTGCCGTCGAGAACAACCAGACGGGACAGCTAGCGGATCTGCTCCAGCAAAAAACCGGCGTGTTGATAAAAGAGCGTATTCTCAAATACGATGGCCTTCCCTTTTCTGTAGAAGCACTTTCGGCGGAATTGAAGGAGAGGTTGTGATGGAAAATGTTTTCGAGCGTCAGGGCCCGACCGCCTGGTGCCCGGGGTGCGGAAATCATGTGCTTCGCAAAACCGTGCTCGAAGCCATGGCCGAGCTTGGTCTAGACCAGCAACGGGTGGTTTTCGTCTCAGGAATAGGCCAGGCGGCCAAGGCGCCTCATTATCTGAACGTGCACTACTTCAACGGTCTTCATGGGCGGGCCATACCGGTGGCAACCGGCATAAAAGCGGCCAATCCCCAGCTTACGGTGATTGTCGAAAGCGGCGACGGCGACCTTTACGGAGAAGGCGGCAATCACCTGCTGCACGCCTTCAGGCGAAATCCCGACATCACGGTGATTGTCCACAACAACATGGTCTACGGCCTTACCAAAGGACAGGCCTCACCCACCTCGCCCGCCGGTATGATAACGCCGATTCAGATAGAAGGCGTAAAACAGGCCCCGCTCAACCCCCTGGCCCTGGCCATCTCGCAGGATGCATCATTCGTGGCCCGCGGCGCGGTAAGCGAACCGCGGCTTACCAAAGAGCTAATAATACAAGCAGTGCGGCACCGGGGATTTGCCCTGGTGGATGTTTTTCAAAATTGCGTCACCTATAACAAAACCAATACTTATAAGTGGTACAAGGCAAACACCTTTGTAATCGATTCCGCGCACCGGCCCGAAGATCGCGCCGCGGCCTTCTCCCTGGCCCTTAGGGAAAACCCATACCCGCTCGGGCTTTTCTACCGGCATGAAAAGCCCGCCTTCGAGTACACCCTGCCCCTTTATCGAAGAGGCCTTGAACCTCTTTACAGAAGGAAGAACGAAATTTCAGGTATAATTCAATCTTTCAGATAACCGGCCAGGGCGTCCGGTTCGACATTGCCTCCAGAAAGAATGACTCCTACGTTTTTGCCCCGCTGGCCGAAGTCGCACTCTAAAAGGGCCGCCAGCGGCACCGCCGCGGAAGGCTCGATGACCAGTTTGAGATGTTCAGCCGCCAGGCGCAGGGCCTTTACCATGGCCTCTTCGCTTACCGTGACGATGCGTTCCAGATGGCGCGACAGGATGGAGAAGGTAAGCTCGGAAAGCTGGGTGCGTAGCCCATCGGCGATGGTTTGGGGATTTTCCTGGGGAAGCAGTCGTCCTTCCTGCAAAGAGCGAAAAGCGTCGTCAGCGCCGCGCGGTTCGGTACCTACTAGGCGAACCGAAGGTCGCGCCAGGGCAGTCGCCAGGGCGCAGCCACTCATGAGCCCGCCGCCTCCTATGGGCGCAAGCAGCAGGTCAAGTTTCGGCACCTGCTCGAAAAGTTCCAGCGCCGCCGTGGCCTGGCCGGCAATCACCAGAGGCTCGTCGTAGGGATGTATAAAACAGGCTCCGGTATCGGTAATCACCTTTTGTAGGGTTTTTTGGCGGGCGGAAAGCGTCGGTTCGCAAAAAGTAATTTTCGCTCCGTAGTACTCCACGGCCTGAACTTTTATCCGTGGGGCGTTGGCGGGCATGACAATGTAAGCCGGCACCCCACGCAAAGCGGCCGCCCGGGCCAGCGCCGCCGCATGATTGCCGGAAGAATGCGTGGCCACGCCTTGGCAGGCTTTTTCGGCGGCGAGGGAAAAAACGGCGTTGGTAGCACCGCGGGCCTTGAAACTTCCCGTCTCCTGCAAACATTCGGCCTTAGAAAACACCCTACAGCCGAGCAACCGATCCAATCGTTCGCTGTTTACTACCGGTGTATGTTTCACAAGATTGCCGATGCGTGTGCGCGCCTGGATGATGTCTTCAGCGCCTGGCGGATTTTTGGTATCGGCCATGGCAGAACTCTCCCTGAAAAACCATTTGGAACTATACTCCGATTTGGATACGCTTCAAACATGCCTGGCTACAATTTTCGACTGCATCCCGGCGTGTCCCGCTGGCTGGACGAAGGAGAAGGAGGAGAAACCAACCGCGCCTTCGCCGCCTGGCTCGACAGTGTAGAATTCGGAGCAGAAACACTCAGGCTGGGAAATGTTTGGGTGGACCCGGCCGTACTGAGAGCACGGTTTTTGTGCCGGCCTTCCAGATGCGCCCCCTGGGCCGGGCGGGAGAGGTGGCGCTGCTGCTGCGCCGACGTGGCGGTGGCGGTTGAAAATAGCGAACGCCAGCGATTGTTGAAAAAGGCCGAAATACTCCAAGCCGTGTTGCGGCCCGAAAGACCTCGGCTGGCCCTACGCGGCACCAAAGCTTGGTTTTTTGAAAAAAATTTTCTAAATCGACCTTCGGGCCGTTGCGTTTTTTCGACCCGGGATCGGTGGGGACGCATCCGCTGTGTGCTTTACTGGGCGGCGGAAAGACTCGGAGTCGAAATCGACAGCATTCAGCCCTTTTCCTGCCGTCTGTTCCCGTTGATTGTGGTGCGCCTCGGACGCGAAAGGGTGCTGCTTTCGGTCGTCAACCAAGAGAACTATCGGGCCTTCGGCACCTTTCACCCCAGACACTTCGGCTGCCTCACTCGCGGCTACCGGCCACCGTTGATAAAAAGCATGACCCAGACGCTAGACTGGCTTTTTGGCGTGGGATTTAGTCGTTTTCTTTCTTGCCTGAACAGAATTTAGCAGGCTGTGGGCCTTTCGGTCTTGCCTCTGCCTATGCTATGGTAATGCCATGCTACGTTATTTTTTGTGCGGCGTTTTTTTACTGGCAGTTTTTACCTTTTCGAAACCAACTGGTGGCGCAGAACCAGATGAGCCCATTCTTACGCCGGATGCTCTGGTCGAGAAAACGTCATCCAGGATGCGTGAATTTTTCAAGCTGGTTTCATCCGCCAAACTGAAAGCGGAAAAAGATTGCGAGAAACTCATCCAGCGCATCGACGGCTGGGTGAAGAAGAACGAGCCGCAGATGAAAAAGCTGCACCAGGCTTATGAAAAATTCTCTCCCGCCCAGAAAGCCCGGGCCAAGAAAAAAGGCGAGGCATTGACCGCCCGTATTATCGAAAAGTATACCGATGCGGTTGTCCGCTTCGACAGGTGCTGCCCCCGCCACAGCCACCAGCTGGAAGAACTTTTGGGACGTTTACTTGTGGGCTCCTGCCAGGGTCACGAACACGACAAAGAGCCGCACCAGGAGGAAATTCGCTCCGAGCAATAAAAAAAGCCGTCCCTCATGGGACGGCTTTGAAAATTAGTTCCGGCGGCGACCTACTCTCCCACACAGTTGCCCGTGCAGTACCATCGGCGCTGGAGGGCTTAACTTCCGTGTTCGGAATGGGAACGGGTGTAACCCCTCCGCCATGGCCACCGGAAACCTTGTTTCCGGCAATTCGCGATGGTTCAATCTTGGCGCCAGCTCTTGTCGAGAATACTGACCACCTTTCCTGGGCGGTTCGCTTTTATTCCCTAGGTCTCTCTCGGGACCGAAGAAATAAAAGTGTGGTCAAGCCGCACGGGCAATTAGTACCGGTCAGCTCAATGCATTACTGCACTTACACTTCCGGCCTATCAACCTCCTGGTCTTGAAGGGCCCTTTAGGCCTTCCCCGAAGGGAAGGACGGGATACCTGATCTTGAGGTAGGTTTCCCGCTTAGATGCTTTCAGCGGTTATCCTTTCCGAACATAGCTACCCAGCTGTGCCGCTGGCGCGACAACTGGAGCACCAGAGGTTCGTCCATCGGGGTCCTCTCGTACTACCGATAGCTCCTCTCAAGTATCCTACGCCCGCGACGGATAGGGACCGAACTGTCTCACGACGTTCTAAACCCAGCTCGCGTACCGCTTTAATTGGCGAACAGCCAAACCCTTGGGACCGACTTCAGCCCCAGGATGCGATGAGCCGACATCGAGGTGCCAAACCGCCTCGTCGATGTGAACTCTTGGAGGCGATCAGCCTGTTATCCCCGGGGTAGCTTTTGTCCGATGAGCGACGGCCCTTCCACTCGGCACCGCCGGATCACTAAGGCCTGCTTTCGCACCTGCTCGACCCGTCGGTCTCGCAGTCAAGCTCCCTTCTGCCTTTACACTCAACGGCTGGTTTCCAATCAGCCTGAGGGAACCATAGCGCGCCTCCGTTACAATTTGGGAGGCGACCGCCCCAGTCAAACTACCCACCAGGCAGTGTCCCCGACCCGGATTACGGGCCCAGGTTAGAAATCCAACCTGACCATGGTGGTATTCCACTGCTGCCTCCACCGAGACTGACGCCCCGGTTTCAACGCCTCCCACCTATTCTCTACAGACCAGATCGAATTTCACTGCCAAGTTGTAGTAAAGCTCCACAGGGTCTTTCCGTCCTGTCGCGGGTAGACGGCATTTGCACCGCCAGTTCAATTTCGCTGAGACCCTCGTCGAGACAGTGCGGAAGTCGTTACGCCATTCGTGCAGGTCGGAACTTACCCGACAAGGAATTTCGCTACCTTAGGACCGTTATAGTTACGGCCGCCGTTTACCGGGGCTTCGGTTCGCG
>Ga0068707_1003195_pt1 | contig 11478 bp, 10 predicted proteins | sample YNPNPMetaG_FD_66600 | JGI IMG/M metagenome (GOLD analysis project Ga0068707, IMG submission 66600) | Anoxygenic and chlorotrophic microbial mat microbial communities from Yellowstone National Park, USA - YNP NP MetaG | ecosystem: Environmental > Aquatic > Thermal springs > Hot (42-90C) >... | reverse complement strand
GCCGGCCGCGGTCGAGACCCAGACCCCGGAACTCTTCTGCTCCTCCTGGTCCGAGCCGACATGCAGGATGTACCGCGACGTCGCGGCCGGGACCCGATGCGCGACGAGCACGTCGTTCAGCGCGGGGTGCGGATGCGTGCGCCCGTCCACGACCACCTCGATCCGCGCAAGCGGGGTCGGCGTCTCCTGCGCGGCGAGGATCGCGGCCAGCACCTCGCGGAACCCGCCCGCGACCGTCCGGCAGAAATGCCCGACGCTCGTGGACGGCGACGAGTTCACCGCGAGGACCGGCGTCGAACCGACCCATCTCGCGACGTCGAGGACCGTCCCGTCCCCGCCGACGACCACGACCAGCGCGAATCTCCCGTCCGGGATCCGGCGCAGCCGGTGCGGCTCCGTGTATGGGAGTCCAAACTCGGCCAGCACCGACCGGACCGTTTCGCGCGAGCGGAGCGTCTCCTCGTGACTGGTCCGGACCTTCTCGGGCACGGCCGAACCGGCTCGCTCGACCCAGCCGCCAGGACCGATCCGTAGCCGGTCGGACGGCCTCTTCGAGAACATCTCGTACAGGCTCAACTTGTTCCACAACAGGATGCGACGTTGCGATGCGCTGTTTCGGGTGGAACCCATCCGCAACCTACGAGTTCGCGTCGTTCTTCGGCTCGGGTTTCTCCGCGAATCGCTTGAGTTTCGCGGCTGCGAGCCCGAACACCGTATCCGGAGGGTATTCTCCATCAGGTCCGCGCTCGCCGGCGGGCCGGCCGGTCAAAAGTTCCAGCGCCTCCTCGACCGTGCGGACCGCGATCACGTGGAACCGCCGCCGCCGCACGGCCTCCACGACATCCGCGTCGAGCATCAGGTGGCGCACGTTCGCTTCCGGGATCACGACCCCCTGGCGCCCGGTGAGCCCGTGCTTCTCGCAGACGCGGAAGAATCCCTCGATCTTCTCGTTGATCCCGCCGACCGCCTGGACCTCGCCGAGTTGGCTCACGCTGCCGGTCACCGCGAGGTCCTGCCGGAGCGGCACGCCGGACAGCGCGGACAGGATTGCGCAGAGTTCCGCGCACGAGGCGGAGTCCCCGTCAATCATCCCGTACGACTGCTCGACGACCAGCGTCACCGTCAGCGAGAGCGGATGCGTCTGCGCGAACCGCTCCCCGAGATACCCGCCGAGGATCAGGACCCCCTTGTTGTGGATCGCCCCGCTCAGGCGCGCCTCCCGCTCGACGTTCACGACGCCGGCCTTCCCCTGGAACGTGCGCGCGGTGATGCGCAGCGGTCTCCCGAACACGAGGTCCGCGAACTCGAAGACCGCGAGCCCGTTCACGACCCCGACGCGGCGGCCCTCGACATCCACGTGGAGCGTCCCCTCCACGATCTCCTCGACTTCCCGGTCGGCCAGAAGCGAGATGCGGCGCTGCCGCTGCGCGCGCGCCTCGACGACATGGCGGCGCGTGATTGCGCGGGCCGCTTCCTTCGCGGCGAGCGCATCGGCCTCGATCAGCAGGTTCTGGACCTCGTTGAATCTGAGCGTGATCCGATCGGACGACCCCGCGAGCCGCGCGCCGATCTCGACGACCGCGCCGACGCCGTCCCGGTCCACCGGCCTCAACCCGTCGCGGCGGCAGGTCGTCGCGATGAAGCGCGCGTACTCCATCACGGTGTCCGGGGTCTTGCGCACCGTCGAATCGAACTCCGCCTTCACCTGGAAGAACTTCCCGAAGTCCTCGTCGAGCCGCATCAACAGGTGATACAGGTAGTTGGACCCGATCAGGATCACCTTGCACTGGATCGGGATCGGGTCCGGCCGCAGCCCGGACGTCGGCAGGAACTGGAAGTGTTCGCCCATTTCCTCGATCTGGACCTTCTGGTGCCGGAGCGCCCCCTTCAGCGCGTCCCACGCGAACGGATACGTGAGCACGTCGCGCGCATGCAGAACCAGATAGCCGCCGTTCGCGCGGACCAGCGCGCCGGCCTTCACCAGCATGAAGTCCGTCGAGTAGATGCCGTGCTCGACGCGTTTTTCGATCTGGCCGACCAGGTTGTGATAGGTCGGGGTCGTTTCGAACACCACCGGCGCCCCGCGCGTCTCGGAGTTGTCCACGAGCACGTTCACGCGATACTCCGTCATCGGAGGCTCGCGCCGCTGCGACTGCCGGCGTTCCGTCTCGTCCGGCAAGAACCGCGGGAGGTTCTCGAGGATGTGCGCCTCGACCGCCTTCAGGTGCTCGAGAACCGGCTCGAACGCCGCGAACGCCTCGCGGATCGGCTTCAGGTGGCGGGCCAGGATCGAGCGCCCGAGCGCGCGTTGCGCGTCCTGGATCTTCCGGTGGACCTCGAGTTCCGTGTTGCGGGTTTCCTCCAGAAAGCGCGAGATCAGCGGTTCCAGGCGCTGGCGGCCGGCCTCGACCTGCGCGCGCTGCGCGTCGGTCAGATCGCCGTATTCCCGCGCGCCGAGCGGCTTGCCGTCGAGCACCGGGATCGTCACGAGCCCGTCCTTCGTGCTCTTCACGAGGAACCCGCATTCCTGCGCCTCGCGCGCGAGTTCGAGAAATGCGCGGTTCTCGGACTCGAGACCCTCGTTCAGGATTCGCTGGATGCGCTCCTGGTGCACCTTGCCGTGAAACGCCTTCGGGAACTCGACCTTCAGGTCCTCGATCAGGCGGTCCATCGCGGCGCGCAGTTCCGTACCGCGGCCCGGCGGCAGGCTCAGCACGGTCGGGCGATCCGGATGGCGGAAGTTGTGCAGGAGGCATCGGTCCGGCGGCGTCTCGCCGGACGCGGCCACGCGGCGCAGGATCGCCTTCAAGATCGAGGACTTGCCGGTCCCGGACGCGCCGGCCACGTACACGTTGAAGTTGCGCTTGTGGATCGAGAGCCCGGTTTCGAGCGCCTCGATTGCGCGGGCCTGCTCGATCACCTCCTCGAGGGTCTCGAGGTCTTCCGTGGTCTCGAACCGAAGACTCCGAGGATCCACCTGCGGATGCAGTTCTCGAAAACCGAGCCGCCTTCCGCGTCCTGCCTGATCCGGTCTTGGCACCCTGCGCCTCCGATTCGCGGACGGGTCGGACAATACCACAAACAGAGGCCCTGATACAGCATCCAGCCGCCAGCGGTGGATACGACATCAAGCTTCAGACTACATTCACAGCGGAGAAAATTTGCGATTTGACGCTTCGGTGGAAGCGTGATAAAAAACTTCGCCCTTTTGGGGGCGCTGCGGTCGTGGACGGCGTGGTCAGGAGGTCGGACGATGGAATATCCGCTGGTGACGGTGAGGCGGCGCGAGGTGACCGGCAAGGGCGTCGCGCGGAAGTTGAGGGCGCTCGGATACATTCCGGCGGTGCTGTATGGCCCCGGGATCTCGACGACTCCGCTGGTGGCGGACCCCAAGGAGATTCTGAAGGCGTTTCGCGGCGAGCGCGGCGTGAACACGGTCGTCCGCCTCCAGTTCCTGTCGGGTGAGCAGGACGGGTGCCTCGCGCTGGTGAGGCAGTATTCGGCGCATCCGGTGCGCCGCACGCTCGAACACTGCGACTTCATGAAGGTCTCCGAGGACACGGAACTCACGCTCGAGGTCCCGATCCGGGTCGTCGGGAAGTCCGAGGGCGAAAAGATGGGCGCCCGGGTCTCGAACCCGCTCACGCGAGTCCGGGTCCGCACGAAGGTGCGCGACGTGCCGGCCGCGATCGAGGTGGATGTGACCCCGCTCGGCGTCGGCGAAGGGATCATGCTCTCGCAGGTGCCGGTGCCGGAAGGGGTCCGGCTGGTCTATACGAGGGATACCCCGGTGGTCCTGGTCCGGATGGGGCGCGCCGAGAAGGGTCCGGCGGAAGAGGCCGCCGCACCGGCCGCGGAGGGCGAGAAGACCGCGGAAGGCGGCGCTGCGCCTGCCCCGAAGGAAGAGTCCTGACGGCCGGAGGGGGGCGTGAAGGTGGTCTGCGGGCTCGGAAATCCAGGCGAACAATATGCCCGCACGCGCCACAACGTGGGGTTCCTCGCGGTCGAGTTCTTTGCGGAACCGCTGTTCGCGCAGTGGACTCGCAAGCACTCGGCGCGGGTCGCGCGCGTCCGCGTTCAGCGGGAGGACGTGCTTCTGGTCGAGCCTCAGACGTTCATGAACCTGTCGGGGCTTGCGGTCGCGGAGGTCGTGCGGTTTCACCGCGTGCCCGAGCCGGACCTGCTGGTCGTGCACGACGATGCGGACCTCCCGTTCGGGCGTTTGCGGATGCAGGCGGGCGGGGGGGACGGAGGCCACAAGGGCGTCCAGTCGGTCGTGTCGGCGCTCGGCGCGTCCGGGTTCGCGCGGCTGCGGATCGGGATCGGGCGCCCGCGGGATTCGGAACGCGGGTTGACGGATCACGTCCTTTCCGGTTTCGAGCCTGAAGAGTGGGAACGACTCGGCGAGGTGCTGCGGCAGGCCTCGCTCGGGATCGAGGACTGGCTTCTCGGGGGGGTCCCGAGGGCCCAGAACCGGGTGAATCGCAGGGAGCGCCCGGTTCGAAAACCTTCTTGCCGGGAGCCGGTGGACTCCCGGCCGTCAGACCGAAAGGAGGATGCATGAGTTCGGCGACCCTGAAAAAGTACGAGACGGTCGTGGTCGCCCGCCACGACGCCGGGCACGACGCGCTCGCGAAACTTCACCAGAAGGTGAACGACCTGATGGAGAAGGAGGGGGCCCGTGCGATCCGGTTCGAGTTCTGGGGGAAGCGCAAACTGGCCTACCCGATCGCGAAGGCGACAAAGGGTATCTACCTGTACCACTCGTACCTCGCGGAGGGCGATTTCGTCCGCAAACTCACGAGGGCGCTGCAGGTGTCCCCGATCGTGCTGCGCTACCTGACCGTGAAACTCGCGGATGGGATTGACCCGGAGGCGTACGATTTCGAGCGCGAGCAGCACTTCGATGCGCTGCCGGCGGAGTCCGAGGAGATCCGCGAGCACGCCCCGACGACCGGCTGGAGCGCGGAGGTCGCGGGGGCGGGGGTCTCCGAGTCCGAGGACGAGGACTCGGAAGGCGAGGACTCCGAGGACGAGGACTCGGAAGGCGAGGATGTCGCCGAGGAAGACGACGAGGAGGAGTGAGCGATGAATCAGCAAGCCCAGAAAAAGAAGAAGCGCCGGGGACCGCCGCGTCGCAAGGTGTGTGTGTTCTGCGCGGACAAGAACGCGCGGGTGGACTACAAGAACCCGGCGATGATCAAGCGCTTCGTGACGGAACGCGGGAAGATCGTGCCGCGGCGCATCTCCGGGATGTGCGCGAAGCATCAGAGGGCGGTCGCGTTGGCCATCAAGCGGGCGCGCCACCTCGCGTTGATCCCGTATGCGGCCACCGGCGCTGCGGGCTGACCTCGAACAGGGAGCAGTGGGACATGAAGGTGATCCTTACGATGGACGTCGAGCAGGTGGGCCGGGCCGGGCAGGTGGTGGACGTCGCGCCCGGGTTTTCGCGGAACTTCCTGATCCCGCGAGGGCTTGCGGTCCGCGCGACCACTCGTTCGATCGCGCAGTTCGAGCACCGCAAGCGCGTGGTCGCGGAACGGCTCGCGCGCAAGAAACGCGAGGCCGAGACGTTGAAGGAGCGGCTGGAAGGGGTGGCCTGCCGGATCGCGCGGGAGGCCGGCGAGGAAGACCGGCTGTTCGGGTCCGTGACCGCCCGGGACATCGCGGCGGCGCTCGCCGACGAGGGGTTCAAGATTGACCATCGCGCGGTGCAACTCGAGAATCCGATCAAGCATCTCGGGATCTATCAGGTCGAGGTGAGACTGGCCCCGGACGTGACCGCGCAAGTCAAGGTCTGGGTGATCGCGAAGGACTGACCGCTCCGGTTCGGGCGGTGCGATGTGAAGCCGCCTCCGCGCATCTTCATCCCGCAGGAATGCGTTCGCATCGGCGAGTGCCATCCGCTCGATGCTGAACTGCGGCACTATCTCAGGGACGTGCTGCGACAGTCGGACGGCGCCGAGGTCGCCCTCGTGGACCGGGCCGGCGCGACGTTCCGCGGGCGGGTGCGGGTCTCGCGGGATTCCTGGGCCGTGGAGGTGGTCGGCCCGTCCGCCGAGGACCGCGCGGTGCGCGAACCCCTGCGGATTCATCTGATCCTGGCGCTCCTGAAGGGCGATCGCACCGAGTGGGCGGTCCAGAAGGCCACGGAACTCGGGGTGTTTCGGGTCCTCGTGGGGGTCTGCGAGCGCAGCGTGCCTCGCGCGGGGTCGTTGCAGAGTCCGCGCGTGTCTCGATTGCAGAGGGTCGCGGCCGCCGCATCGTGCCAGTGCGGCCGCGCGACCGTGCCGGAGGTGTCGTGGCACGACGGGCTGCGCGCGGCGATCGAGGTCCTGCCGGCCGCGGCGTTGCGCTATCGGCTCGACGAGTCATCGGGGGTGCCGCCGCTTGCGACCCTGCTGCACGAGCCGGCGCACGACGTGGTGCTGGCCGTCGGGCCCGAGGGCTCCTTCTCGGCGCGCGAACGGGAACTCTTGGACGGGGCCGGTTTTCTGCCGGCCGCGCTCGGCCCTCGCGTGCTGCGCGCGGAGACCGCCGCGGTGGTTGCGGTCGCGGTGGTGCAAACGGTGCTCGGGGACCTCGGGCCGCGGCCCCCGGGGTAATCTCGGGTCGCTCTACGGGGCGGTTCCGCTCGGCCTCTGGTTGATCTGCGACGCCGGCTCCCCCTATGATGGGACCGGGCAGTCGGCGGTCCAGGCCCATGCAGAAGGTCGCGCTGTTTCTCCAACCCCCGCTGAACCTCCCGGCGGACCACATTGACTATCCGTGTTTCGCGGACCTGTCCGTGTTGCAGGCCGCCGCCCGCGTCGCGAGGGCCGGCTGGCGCGTGCAGGTGCGGGATGCGTTCGCGCAGCCCGGGTCCACGCGGCGTGCGCGGCCGGACGGCGGGTGGTCGCTCGGCGCTGGCGTCGCCGCGTTGCTGTCGGCGGTCCCGGATGGGCCGGTGGACCTCGTCGTGATCGGCGCCTCGCCGTTCTTGCACCCGTGGGAGCCCGACGAGGACCTCGAGGCACTCGTGCGCGGGCTGCGGAGTCGCTATCCGACCGCGAGTCTGATCCTTGCGGACTGCTACCTCGGCGGGATGCACTACGTGGAATATCGTGGCGAAACCGTGCTGCGCCGCTTGCCGGAACTCGACGCGGTCGTTCGGTACGCCGCGGACCACCTGTTCGATCAGCCGGACCGGCTGCTGGGGCTCGCGCGCGCGGTCGTGGAGGAGCCGGCGCATCGCGACGACACGCCTCCGTTTCCGCTGTACGAGGCGGTGGACTGGGGCCTGTACGGCGCGTTCCTGCATCGCGTGTACGAGGACCGGCGCTGGGCGAACCCGTTCGGCGTGGATGCGGCGACGCGCGCGTTCTGGACCACGAGCGGGTGCCCGCATCGCTGCGTGTTCTGCACGAGCAATCCGGGCTGGCGGCGGACCGGCCGGAAGGTGTACCGCGTGGTGCCGCGGCCGGTCGTCGCGCACTGGGCGTACCTCGTGCGGCAGGTCGCGTCCGCGCGCAAGCTCTTCATCCTGGACGAGATGGCAAACCTGCGGCCGGATTTCGAGGACCTGCTCGCGGTGTTCGAATCGCTGGACCTGCGCTACGAGTTCCCGAACGGGCTCAGGGCGGATCGGCTGACGGACCGCGCGATCGCGCGGATGGCGGGCCGGCTGGGTCTCCTGTGCGTGTCGGCCGAGAGCGGCAGCGACGAGGACCTCGCGGGGCCGATCGGGAAGCGCCAGCCGTTGCGGGAGGTCGAGCGGGTGCTCGACGCGGCGCGCCGATCCGGGATCCCGGCGCTCGTGCACTTCGTGGTGGGGTTTCCGTGGGAGACGCCGGCGCACGTGCAGCGCACGCTCTCGCTCGCGTGGCGGTTGTACGAGGCGTTCGGTGCGACGCCGGCGGTGCAGTTCGCGACGCCGATCCCGGGGTCCGCGCTGGCCGACCAGTGCGTGCAGGCGGGATTGATCCGGCCCGAGGACCTGCGCTGGCCGGATGCGACGCTGTTCCAGCATCGCGCGGCGTTCCGCCCGCCGGCGATCCCCGAGGGCTATCTCGAGAAGGCGGTGCACGCGCTGAGGCTGAAGGTCGCTTCCGCGCAGTCTCGGAAACTGATCATCAACCTCACGTACCAGTGCATCAACCAGTGCGTGTTCTGCGCGGTCGCGAACCGCGTGCGCAGGCATGTCCCGCTCGGGCGGGTGTTCGCGATCCTCCGCGACCACCGGCAGCGCGGCATCGGCCTGTTGGACCTCGACGGCGGCGAGCCGACGCTGCACCCGCACCTCGTGCGCGTGGTGCGCCATGCGCGCGCGATCGGGTATCGCCAGGTGAACGTGACCACGAACGCTCGCCGCCTCGCGGTCCGGCGATTCGCTCGCCGCCTGATGCAAGGCGGCGTCACGAGTCTCTTGATCTCGCTGCACGGTTCGACCGCCGAGATTCACGAGGCCGCGACGCGCGTGCCGGGGTCGTATCGCGAGACGGTCGCGGGCCTGCGCAACGCGCTCGCGCTCGCCGAGCCGTGCGGGGTATCCGTCGGCGTGAACACCACCGTGTTCCACCAGAATGTCTCGGACCTGCCCGCGCTCGCGGGCGTGCTGGTCTCGCTCGGCGTGTCGCGCTGGAACATCCAGTTCTTGACGCCGTTCGGGGCGGCCTCGCGCGCGGTCGCGCCGGACCCGCGTGCCGCGGCCGACTCGGTGCGCCGCGTGATCGAGGAGTACCGCGACCGGATCGGCATCCAGGTCGTGAACGCGCAGTTCTGCCTGTTCCCGCCGGAGTTCGAGCCCTACCTGGTCGCGGATACGCAGAAACTCGGCCGCACGATGGTGTTCGTGACGGAGGAGGAGGTGAACCTGTTCCAGTACATCGCGGCGAGGCGCCGGCGCGTCGCCGCCTGCGAGGTCTGCCCGCACGTGCCGGTCTGCGACGGGTTCTACGAGTTCGGCGAGCCGGAAGCGGAGGTCCTGGATGGCGGTTGAAGGATTCGAAGACCTCTCCGACGTGCTGCTCGACCTGATCCTCGGGTACGAGTGCAACGTGCAGTGCGACTACTGCTCGGTCACGGACGAGATGCGCCGGCACAACCTGACCACGCGCGAGGCGGTCGCGGAGATCGTGCAGGCGCGCGCGCTCGGCCTGCACAAGGTCAGTTTCGGAGGCGGGGAGCCGACGATCCGGAAGGACCTCTTGCCGCTCGTGCGGCTCGCGCGCGACCGCGGCTACGACTTCGTGAAGGTCGCGTCGAACGGGCTTCTGTACTCGTACGAGCAGTTCGCGCGCGACGCGGTCGAGGCCGGCGTCACGCGGTTCCATATCTCGGTGATGGCGCACACCGCAGCGCTGTACGAGTCCATCATGGGCCTGCGGGGCGCGCTGGACCTCGTCGAGCGCGGGGTGAAGAACCTGATCGCGCTCGGGCAGAGGCCGATCCTGGACCTGATTATCAAGAACGACACCTGTCGGCACCTGGCGGACATCGTGGAGCACTGGGCGCGGCTCGGGGTGCGGGATTTCGTGTTGTGGCTCGTGTCGCTGACGGACCGCAATCGCGACAACCTCGCGTCGCTGCCGCGCGTTTCCGATATGCGCGACGCCATCGTGCGCGCGTTCGAGCGCTCGGACGCGCTCGGGGTCGCCTGCGAGTCGCGCCATATCCCGCGCTGCATGCTGCGCGGCTACGAACGATTCGTGCGCGACCTGAGGCAGGACCGCGTGATCGTCGTGACGCCGGGGTCGCGATTCCGGCTCTGGGAATCCGTGATCAGCGCGAACACATATACGGAAAAGTGCCGCGACTGCCGCCACTACGAGGGCGATTGCATGGGGCTGCGGCGCGATTATCTCGAGCGCTACGGGGACGGCGAGGTGGTCCCGATCCACTGAAGCGGCTCCGAGACGGCGGGCTGCACCGGAGGGCCGGACTTGAGCGGGGTCTCCAACTCGTTCGATTACACGCCGGTCCGGGAACTCGAGGGGTTCCGGCTGGACCCGAGGGACTGCTCCGCGCGTACGCTCGGGCTGCACCGCGCGCGCACGAGCCGCGCGGTGCTCGTCGAGCGCGCTCGGCGCGTGTTCGTGTGCGCGACCCGCACGCAGGACTTCACGGACGCCGAGATCCGGGAGGTCGTGCACGGCCTCGGCCAGTTGTACCTCGACGTGTCCGGCAAACCGCAGATTGACGATTTTGCGAGCGACGTGCGGCAACTCGTGATCACGCCGGAGTGCCGCGCGTGCGCGGACCTGGAGACCTGCGTGGTCTGCTATCGCGAGTCGGTTGTGTCGTTCTTCGCGCAGGACGAGGCCTGGCTTCGCGACCACCTGCGCGGGCTTTCGGGGCGTGCGCTCGACGTCGGGGTCGGCCGCGGGCCGTATCTGGACGCGCTCGCGCAGCGCCTCGAGTCCGGGGCCGTGACGCTCGACGCGCTGGACCCGGAGCCGTGCGCGGACCTCGCGAGGTGGCCGATCCGGCTGATCGAGGGCGGGATCGAGACGTTTCGCGCGGAGGGCCGCGGGATTTACGACCACGTGCTCGCGATCCGGAGCCTCCATCACGTCGAGGACCTGGAGCGAGCGATGCGGGTGATCTGCGACGTGCTGCGACCTTTTGGCCGCGCGCTGTTCATCGAGTCGGTCGCGCTTCCGCTCGTGCGCTCGCGGCGGCACAGCGACGCGAGCCACGCGCAGGCGACCGGCGGATTCCAGCACCTGCGCAACTGGGATTCGACCCGGATGCTCGCATTCCTCGACGGCCGTTTCCCGCTGCGACCGGTCTTCCACCGCCCGGTCGGCCGCGCGACCTGCGACCAGTGGATCCTCGTGCTGGAACGCGCCGCTGGCTGAATCGTCCACCCTGTTGCCAGACGACTGGGATTCGGGTGCGGCGCGGTTCCACCCGAACCAAAAAACGTTCGCCGCTCTCGGAACTTCGCGCAACTTCTATCCCAGAACTTCCGACCTTTTTCTCTGCCGGACTACCCAGGAGATCGAGCGCGGCCGGGGCCGGTGCTCGACGAGCGGACCCCCCAATCCCGTGTCGAGCGTTGGACTCGGATTCCCATGTTTTGTCTACGGGGTTCGTTCGATCGCATTGACAGGGCTTCTGCGACGGTAAAAGAATTCCAACGAGCGGTTTTCTATGGGCAGGTGTCAGATGAGGCGAGCATGGTTGTTCGTGGCAGGGGTTTTTCTGTTCGCGCGCGTCGCTTCCGCACAGCGGGTACCGGACCTGCTGAACGTGCAGGGCGTTCTGCGGAACGGCCTCGGGGAGGTCGTGAGCGGCACCTTTCCGATCACGTTCCGATTGTGGGATGCGGAGACCGCGGGGAACAAACTTTACGAGCGCACGATCCCGGCCTTGAGCGTGACCGGGGGGGTCTTCAACGTCTATCTGGACGGGATCCCGTCAACGGTTTTCTCCGCGCACCCGTCGGTCTGGGTCGAGATCCAGGTCGGCGCCGATCCGGCGCTGCCGCGAAGACCC
>Ga0068707_1003194_pt1 | contig 11480 bp, 9 predicted proteins | sample YNPNPMetaG_FD_66600 | JGI IMG/M metagenome (GOLD analysis project Ga0068707, IMG submission 66600) | Anoxygenic and chlorotrophic microbial mat microbial communities from Yellowstone National Park, USA - YNP NP MetaG | ecosystem: Environmental > Aquatic > Thermal springs > Hot (42-90C) >... | reverse complement strand
GGCATTGCAGGTATTTTTCAGCTCTGACGACTCGATATCCAAGCCGGAGTTCGAGCGGCTTCTCTTGCTGCTTGCCTTCGCGCTCCCGTTTGCGGTTTATGTTTCTACGCTGTGTCCGGGCGTGTATCTGGTAGACTCAGGCGAGTTTTCAACCAATCTCTACACACTTGGCATCTGCCATCCCACTGGCTATCCCACCTACACGATGCTGGGTTATCTCTGGACCCATGCGCTTCCGTTCGGAAGCGTGGCGTTGCGCGTCAATTTCCTCAGTGCGGTGTTTGGATCGGTTGCCTGTGGACTGATGTTCATACTGGCGCGCAGGTTAGGGTTGGGGCTGGTTTCCTCTCTGATTTGCGCTACGTTTGCGGCGTTTATGCCTGAGTTCTGGTCAGTCGCCACGGTTGCCGAGGTATGGACCATGGCCGTGGCGCTATTGTTGGCCATTCTGATTCTCTTGATAAGATTTCGCGAGAAACCGGAGCCGCGCAGGCTTTATGCGCTGGCTTTTATGTGCGGGCTGTCGCTGACTCATCATATGCTCACGGCATTGTTCCTGCCGGCGATCGTGCTCTACGCTTATTCAGTGGGCAAGCGGTGCTTCACCGATCGCAAGGTGTTCGTGAAGTCCGTTGCGTTGGGAGTTACCGGAGTGCTGCCCTATCTCTATCTTCCCATACGGGCAGCTATGGACCCGATCATCAACTGGGGACAGCCCGACTCCATCCCTCGGTTTGTCTACCACATAACTGGCCGCCAGTTCAAGGGACTGATGTTCAGCGATCCGCCATCGGTGGTCTGGCGTCATTTCGTGCAGTACCTCGATCTGCTAAACAAGCAGTTTACGCTTCATTTGGGCTCGACGAGCGTCTGGCTGATCTGGCTGGTGCCCCTTGGAGCCGCCGTCCTATTCAAAAGCGATCGCAGGTTCTTGTATTTGCTGTCCGTGATCTGGGCCGTCAACGTTTTCTGGGGTGTGAACTACCACATTGTCGATATCAATTCCTACTACATTCCGTCGTTCCTGATTGCGGCATTGTGTATGGGGTTTGGTGTCAAGTTTATACTTGACAGGACTGGAATCGCAAAGCTGATAGTTGCGGGAGTCTGCGTGCTGATCGTGGTGGGTTCGCTGTCCACAAACTTCAGCCGAATGGACCGCAGCAATCAGGATATGGTCGAGAACTACGTTCGCGATTTGCTCAGACCGCTTCCGCGCAACTCGCTGGTGATCTCTTGTGGCGACGGTATCTGTTCGGCCATCGAATACGTTCAGTTTGTCGAGGGCTTCAGGCGTGATGTCAAGGTGATCGACCGCAACATCTTGCGCGGGTGGTACTCTGGATCAAGGAGGTGGTGTAACGGCTGGTATCTGCGCACTCTCGATCGTGTTGAGCCGTGTGTGTGCGATGTATACCGATGCCGTGAGTGGACGAAGAAAGAGATCACCCGTGAGGCGCCAATGCGGCAGGTTGTGGCACAGAACGTCGGCCGGCGTCCTGTTTTCTACAGTTGCAACGCCGCTGCGTATAGAATTCCGCCAAGGGATCACTACTTACTTGCTTACCTCAATCGGAACTACAAGCTCATCCCCTATGGTCTGGTCTACCGGGTCGTGGAACGCCAAAGCGAGCCCGATCACGTGACCGTTGCGGCGTCCAACGACGCCGCGTGGGGCTTGATCGACTGTGACGGCATAATGCCGGTGGACTCCTACTCCGACCCGTTCGAGGCGGAGATTGCCACTCGCTACGCGACGAGCAAGGCGGTGCTTGGCAACTGTCAGATGATGCGAGGCTTGTGGAGACGGGCCGTGACGAGCTATGAGGATGCGCTGCGGCTCGATCCTAGTCTGACACAGGCGCGCAAAGAACTCGCTATGGCATATTTTCGTCTGCGCATGCTTGACCGGGCGACGGAGCAGTGGCGAGCGGTGCTGGCGGCTAATCCGTGCGATCGTGAGGCGACAAACGGATTGACTGCAGTGCGTGCGATCAAACAAATCTCTCGGACCGGTCTATAGGATCTGTATTTCCTGGTAGTGTTGCCGTATTTCCGTTGGGCGGCCTGATGGACCCGATTATGTGTGTGAATCGTCGGGAAGCGTGTGGAACAAGCCAAATAGATGCACGCGGCCGGCGAGGAATGCCAGTCTGTTGCTCACGGCGTAGGCGGCCTGGGCAATACATCAAGATTAATGCTTCACTAGTTGGAGGAGGTAACAAACACTTATGAGCAGACTCGTTAGTAGAAGGCGCAAGGGCGGTTTCACCTTGATCGAAATCATGATCGTCGTTCTGATCATAGCGATCCTGTTGGCCGTCGCAATTCCGAACTTCCTGCGCGCAAGGGAGAGCTCCAGGGCCAAGAGCTGCCAGGGTAACCTGAGGCAGATCGAGACGGCTAAGGAGCAGTGGGCTATGGACACCAAGGCTTCTTCCAGTTCCACTCCCACTGCAGCGGACCTCGTCACCGAGTACATGAAGGGAACCGAGGATACGCTCCCGGGATGTCCCTCTAGCGGCACGTATACAATCGGCAACATGAGCACAAGGCCGACCTGCAGTATCGGTACCAACGGCGATTCGGACAGTTACAACGATCACGTTTTGCCCTAACTAAGGTATCTACATCTCTGGTATCTACATCTCTAGCGACTATGAGTTGTTAGTCGCTCTTCTCAGGCCCGTTACGGAAAATGCCCGGAACCAATCGGTTCCGGGCATCTCTTGTGCGCTTCACACATTCTCCCCGGCCAACTTGCCAAGACAACCTAGTACGTGGACAGCGTGTAGTTTGCTCCGACGAAGAAGTCATCAAAATCTATCGTGCCGGCTTTGATAGTCACGCCTTTGGTGGCATTGAATTTCAGCGCGGCGTTAACGGTGCTATCGTCACTGATACCCTGACTGAGGTATTCGACCATAACGTCAAACTTCGGCGCGGTCGCCCAGCTAAGGCCGGCGAAGATGCCCTTGTAGATGCCGGTTCCAAGGCCGAATGTCCCGCGAATCGGCTTGCTTATCATCCCGCTCACGCCTTCGGCGATATTGGTGATATTCTTGCCGACGACAACGAACGCGCTCGCGGTGTCGATGTCGGAGTCATACTTCTCGAGCTGATTAAATAGGTCAACTACGCCAATCGTCACCGACGGCTTCTCCAACGACTCGGCCATAATCCGATACTTGGCATTTGCCAGTGCCCTGGTTTTTACGCCAGGGTTGTCGGAGTCAAATCCGACCGCTCCCACCTCCAAATTCGGCATAATGCCGATCATGCCGCCGAAAGTTGTGACCTTGTAATCACTTTTGGCGATGTCGTTCACCTGACCGTAGGTCAGCGCCACGCTGTTGGTGGGGGTGATGCTGTCGTCCGGAGTCTCGATCAGACCGCTTACCCCAACCAAGGTCAGGTCAGCCTTAACGGCGCCCGAGCAGAGAATCATCGTGGCCAGTGTTAACAGAGCTACCTTCATTCCCATTTTTAGTTCGCCCCTTTCTGATGGTTTCCGACTGCGAGGCGTTACGAGAGTAGCCGTGTTTCCTCTCGGAGTGTGTCTCGCCGCCGGGTTACGACTGATTGGTCGCCTCCGTGAGGACTATACCGCTGTCCTTAGCGGAAGAGCGACATCCAATCGCCAAGATGGTTCAGACGCAGCCAATCAGTGCCCATTGCCGAGTTGCTCAGAATGAGTGCGTCTTATCCTGGCTGTTAGATGCAGTTACACACAATTCCTTCACTCTACTACAACCCAGGTTTGAAAACCGTTCCGGGTTCTAGGGGGCAGCCACGTCGTGGATGGTAAAGGTTTTCTTGCCAATTTCGCGCAAGTTGCCCAGTGGAGGAAGCGTTTTGCCGTTCAGCTTGAGTTGTACGCCTCCTGCCATTCCTGCTTTAATGAAGATCTTCTGCCGCGCCGTCCAGGTTTTGGTGGCACCCTTGGGTATCGTCGCTCCGAACACCTTCTTGCCATCAACTTCGATCAGAACCCAGTCGTCCACGAGCGCCGACACCTGAAGAACGATCTTGTCGTAATGGGGAGCGGGCTTTGTGGCTATCGACTCGGCTTGTTCCGCAGGATTGGCTGTCGGAGCAGCCGACTTGGGCAGTTCGGAACGGTTGTCGGCAGTTACTTCAACCGGCGGGCGGGATGATGCGTGCTTGTGCGGAGGATTCCAGCCCATGTAGGCAGCGAGGCACAGGCCGGCGAGTACTACTACCGCTGCGATCACAATCGCCGCTACCTTGAGCCTATTTCCCTTCACCAACGTCGGGGTCGATAGCGTCTCCGGTTCGGTCGTGGCGTTGCGCTCTTCCTCATATCTTTTGAGCAGCGATGCGCTGTCGAGTCCGAGGAAGTTGGCATAGTCTCTCAGGAACGCGCGCGCGTAGACCTTATTAGGGAACTCCTCGAAACGATTCTCTTCCAATGCTATGAGGTTACTCAGGGTAATGCGCGTGGATTCGTGCACGTTTTCCAACGTCAACTGCTTCTGCTCGCGCTGTTGCCTGAGTATGTCGCCGATTGTTTCCATACGCCTCGGTCCTGATATGCTGCATGCTTGACGGCGCGTGCAAGATATCCTACAGTGAGAAGCTGCCCTCAATTAACGCGGCGTCAAACGTGGCTAGGTCAAATCCTAACGTCCTTATGTGAATCTTCGCGCTAGACATCGCAATAGTAGCAAAGTTCCATGATTTCGCCAAGTATGTCAATGCTGCACACTCTCACGCGTTTTGGTAGCAACAGAAGCGCGCCTGAGAGGTTCAGTACTGCTTTCACCCCGTGACGCGCCGCAATCTCTGCGGCTTGTTGGGCTTCGCTGCCGGACAAACTGATCACCGCTATACACGGGCGGACGGAAGCCAGAACGGATTCCATCGCGCTAACAGGTTGAACTTCGTAATCGCCGATGTGTTTGCCTATCTCGCCTGCGTCGCTGTCAAAGACTGCCGCCACGTGCATTCCCTGTCGTTCCAGTCGATTGAGTCTGGGCTCCTGCTTTGCAAATGTGCAAGCGCCCACCCACACTATGCTTCTCCGGACGCCCAGATGCAGGATATCCTTGATGCGATCGTAAAGGTAGTCGATGCGGTAGCCTGAACTAGGAGTACCGAACTCGCCGAATTTGGAGAGGTCTTTACGGATCAGCGCGGCGTTGACTCCCACTCTTTCCGCCAGTTGCCAGGAGGATACCGAACCCACGCCTTCCGACTGGAACGATTCCAGCGCTGTCAAATACCACCTCAGGCGTGACAAGACCTTCTCGGACATGTGCGACTCCTCGGCATGTCTCTTGCGTCTTTCGAGAACGCGCGCCATTCGGCCAGCCCACCATCTGGTGCTCTCAAATCGACTACGAAGAGGGCAGACCGAGCGCACGTTTCGCCATAGGCTACAAGATTCCTCATTACATTCGGAGCACTTACTTATGCCCTGAGTGGATGTGCACGAGAAGATCGAACACTGCTCCGATCCCTGTTTCGCTAACTCGAGGTTGCCTCCGGCGCATCCCAAGCAAATATCCGAAGCCCTGTGGACGCACGTTGAACAATCATAAATACCACACGCCGACGTTGTGGTTTCCATTGGTTATCACCGTTGGCTTAGCTCATGTGGGCAGGTATCTTGACCGTAAAGGTACTGCCTTTTCCGAGCTGGGTCTCCACTTGTATCTCGCCGCCATGCGAGTCCACGATGTCCTTTACGATCGACAGACCAAGCCCGGTGCCACCCAATCGTCGTGATCGGGCCTTGTCCACCCTGTAGAACCTTTCAAATATCCTGCCGACTTCACCTTGAGGAATGCCTATACCGTTGTCCTTGATCTCGAATATGACTGCATCGCCCGCCAACTTGGCGCTTATCTCAACCTTGCCGCCTTCAGGTGTGTATTTGATCGCATTGTCTACCAGGTTGCGAATCATCTGCTCGACCTGCATCTCGTCGCACAACGCCACCAGACCCTGTTCAACACCCACTCTCACGTCGATGTTTTTCTGCCGGGCGGCAGGGCTGGTTATATTCACGACGCGCCCAATTACTTTCTCCACCGACACTGTCTCCATCCTGGTCTGAAGGATCCCGGAATCGCGTTTCGCGATGTCCATCAGGTCTTCGATGAGGGCCGAGAGCCTTTCGCTTTCCAAAACGATCGTGTTCAGGAACTTATCTACCACGGCAGGATCATTCTTCGCGCCCCCCATAAGAGCCTCCGCAGTTGATCTCACGGCTGTTATGGGCGTGCGCAGTTCGTGGCTGACGTTGCTGACAAACTCTTTTTGATGGTTTTCGTGTCGCCTGACCTCCGTCATATCCTGGAGAATCAAGACAGCCGAATCCTGACGACCGTCGGAAGCCTTGAGCGGCGCCGCGCGCATCCTCACGACCTTCCACGGCACTCCGGGAAGTTTTACCTCGGCTTCACAAACGGTTCCGCCAGCTATGCAGTTCGACACAAGACGCCTTATCTCCGGATGCAGATCCAAGTCTGCCAACCTCTTGCCGATTACCTCGGATTCCTCTTGCCCCAGTATCAGCGAGGCCGCGCGGTTGAATAGGTCGATCTTACCTGTGGAGTCAATGGCGATTATACCATTAGCCGTCTGCTGTAGCACAGTCTCTGTTCGACGCCTCTCCGCCCTGAGAGACGACATTGCCTCGCCGAGTTCCTCGATAATCTGGCGCAGTTTTGAATTTCCTATCTCCCGAAGGGGTGCTGAGCCATCTAGGTGTCTGCGCCAGGCGTGCTGGTCGTTCAAGATGGCCGAAAGTGTCGCACTCACCGCCGTGTGCATCCGCATCATCGATGCGTGTGCCTTCACGAAGATGGCTGAGATAGCGAACACTACTATTAGCGTGAATAATTGAGCACGGTGTGGAAAGAAATGATGCCCCAGGGCACAAGCTCCAGCCGACACAAGCCCCAATGCCATGCCGAATACTATTGCTAGGCCGATATTGGGCAATATAAGGCCGCTAAGCCTAGTCTTCACCGTCATCGACTAGCTTGTAGCCTATACCTCTCATAGTACGAATGTAGCGGGGATGGCTTGGATCCACTTCGATCTTCTCTCGAAGCCAGCGAATATGTACGTCCAGGGTTCCGGTGTCGTAGGTGGCATCTGTGTCCCAGACGGTCTGAAAAAGTTCCTCCCTTGTAAGCACTCGGCCCTTATTTGCAAGCAGAACTTTCAGCAACTCAAACTGCTTTAGCGGAAAATGAACCTGTTCTCCGCCCACTGTCACTCTCCGCCTGGCAACGTCCATCTCGATTCGTCCTGCTTTGAGGGTGGCTTGCTGTTGTTGTCTGATTTTGGTGCTTTCGGTGCGTCTTAGCACCGCCTTGACTCTTGCGACCAATTCTCTTACGCTGAATGGCTTGGACACGTAGTCGTCTGCCCCAAGTTCCAATCCAACCACGCGGTCTATCTCGTCAGTCCGCGCTGTGAGTATCACAATCGGCACGTTGGATTCCTTGCGTACGATACGGCAGAAGTCCAAACCGCCGAGCTTGGGCAACATAAGGTCCAGAATGATTAGATCCGGGCGATAAGAACGGAACGCCGATAAGCCGGCAAGACCGTCGGTTGCGACATCAACCTTGTATCCCTCATTTTTCAACGAGTAAGCTACGGACTCGGCGATAGCGCTCTCATCCTCGATAAGCAGAATCTTTTCACTCACTTCCAGAAGAACTCCTCTGCGATCCTGTATTATGAGTGAGACTTTGTGCTTATTAGCACAATCGAGTTAATAATACTTGGCCTTGGGCTTGATGTCAATGTGCCATGCGCAACCACATAAGGCGGACAAAAGCGTACGAAAAAATCTTCTGCGCGATGCTTGACAACGGCGAAAACGGTCCGATATAATAACAGGGTTCGACAGGCCGCAGGTCAGTCGACCGCAAATTGCCGACAGTTAGGGGGCGATTAGCACACCTTTCTCGTTACGTGGTATCGGGAACAACTGGTTTCTCTAGGTGGACTAATGCCCTCCGATTGTGTCGGGAGGGTTTTTTTGTTGCCCTCACATCGGTGATAACAGGAGTGTCAGATTGCCGACAATCAGCCAGCTTGTTAGGAAGGGTCGCCACCCGATCAAGAAGAAAACCAAGGCCCCGGCGCTGAAGGGTAATCCGCAGAAGCGCGGTGTATGTCTCGTCGTCCGAACGGAGACACCGAAGAAGCCTAACTCGGCGCTGCGCAAGGTTGCCAGAGTTAGGCTTACCAACGGAATGGAGGTTACCACCTACATTCCTGGTATTGGGCACAATCTTCAGGAGCACTCGGTTGTGCTTATCCGAGGCGGCAGGGTGAAAGACTTGCCGGGTGTCCGTTATCACGTCATTCGCGGTACACTTGATGCATCGGGAACTAATGATCGCAAGCGCGGCAGATCCAAATACGGAACTAAGAAACCTAAGTAAGCAATCATGGCGCCAAGGAATGCGTCGCGGTAGGCTTGGCCGCGGCTTGAGGCGCGCCGGCAATAAGTAGTTCGCGAAAGCGGGGGGGGGTCTATGCCTAGAAAAGGTCCAGCCAAAAAGAGGGACATCGCGCCCGATCCGATCTACGGTAATCGCCTGCTTCAGAGGCTGATCAACCGAGTGCTTCTTAACGGTAAGAAGAGTGTTGCCGAGAAGATCGTTTATGGCGCTCTTGACCTGATAGAGGAAAAAACCAAGAGGAGCGGGGTTGAGGTCTTCGAAGAGGCTATGAAGAATGTTATGCCGATGATCGAAGTGCGTCCGAGGAGAGTTGGCGGCGCAACCTATCAGGTTCCAGTCGAAGTTCGACCGGAGAGGAAGATATCGCTGGGTCTGCGCTGGGTAGTTACGAATGCTCGCAAGCGATCGGGACATACGATGATCGAGAAGCTAGCCGGTGAGCTTATGGATGCTGCCAATAATACCGGTGCTTCCGTGAAGAAGCGCGAAGATGCCTATAAGATGGCCGAAGCCAACAAAGCCTTCGCGCACTATCGCTGGTAGGTTTCGCGCCGGGATAAGAGTATAGGCGAGTGCCTTATTGAAAGATTGAAAGTCAGAGTGCTTTTATTTTTATCAGGAGGGACCTGTATAGAGGGCAAGAGTTAGTCGTGGAAAGGGGAACGTAGACAAAATTAGTCTGCAGCCCCGCGGCTAGCTTGCGTTCGGATTTCCCTTCGGGAGAGATCACTTATAAAAGGTAGTTTTATAATGCCACGCGAGTATCCGTTGGAAAAAATACGGAATATAGGCATTGCTGCGCACATCGACGCCGGTAAAACGACCACGACCGAGCGAGTGCTATACTACACGGGTCGTATTCACCAGATGGGCGAGGTGCACGAAGGCTCCGCCACCATGGACTGGATGGCTCAGGAGCAGGAGCGTGGCATCACCATCACTTCCGCTGCAACCACTTGTGAGTGGAAAGAGTGCCAGATCAACATAATCGACACCCCCGGACACGTCGATTTTACCGTTGAAGTAGAGCGAAGTCTCAGAGTCCTGGATGGCGTTATCGCTGTTTTCTGCGCTGTGGGCGGAGTACAGCCACAATCGGAAACAGTGTGGCGTCAGGCCAACAGATACAAAGTTCCCCGAATCGCCTTCGTCAACAAAATGGACCGCATTGGAGCCGACTTCAACCGTGTGGTTACCCGTATTCGAGAGCGCCTTGGTGCCAACGCCGTGCCTATTCAAATCCCTATGGGCGCAGAAGAGAGGTTTGAAGGCGTTATTGATATTGTCCGTCTTAAGGCGATCAGGTATGTCGACGAGCTTGGCGAAACCTACGAAGAGATGGATATACCTGATAGCCTTGTGGATCAAGCGCGGGAAGCACGAGATTACCTGATCGAGAAAGTCGCCGAGATCGACGAGCACCTAATGGAGAAGTACGTCGAAGGGCAGAAGATCACTCCGGAAGAAATCCGAGCGGGTGTTCGCAAGGGAACTGTTACCAACAAGCTGGTTCCTGTGCTGTGTGGTTCCGCCTTCAAGAACAAGGGCGTGCAGCCTTTAATGGATGCTGTGGTCGATTACCTCCCGTCCCCGCTTGATATTCCGCCGATCGAGGCGATCAAGATGCCCGATGGCGAAACGGTTACCCGCGAGGCCTCGGACAACGAACCCTTCTGCGCCTTGGTTTTCAAGATTACTAGCGATCCTTATGTTGGTAGGCTGACATACTTCAGGGTATACAGTGGCAAAGTCGCCCGCGGCAGCACAGTTTTCAACGTGACTAGAGGCAAGCGCCAACGACTTAACCGAATCCTGAGAATGCACGCCAACCGGCGGGAAGAAGTAGATGAGGTATATGCTGCCGATATTGTTGCCGTTGTAGGGCTGGACGATGCCGTCACGGGTGACACGCTTGCCGCAGAGCACAGCAAGGTGTTGCTCGAGAGCATCCACTTCCCTGAACCGGTTATCTCGGTGGCGATTGAGCCGAAGACCAAAGCCGACCAGGAAAAGATGGCGTTGGCTCTGGAGAGGCTCTCAAACGAGGATCCCACATTCAAGACTCATACCGACGCGGACACTGGACAGACAATCATTTCCGGTATGGGGGAGCTGCACCTCGAGATTATCCTTGATCGCCTGTATCGCGAGTTCAAGGTAGAGGCTAATCACGGCAAGCCGCAGGTAGCCTATAAGGAAACCATAACTCGGACCGCTCAAGGCGAGGGGCGCTACGTCAAACAAACGGGCGGTCGCGGCCAATATGGGCACTGCATTATTGTAATGGAGCCGATGCCCACCGGCACCGGGATAATCTTTGAGAGCAAAATAACCGGAGGTGAGATCCCCAAGGAGTTCATTCAGCCAGCAAGGCAGGGTATCGAGGAAGCTCTCGAGTCAGGCGTGCTCGCTGGTTTTCCGGTTTTGGACGTGAAAGTTCAGTTAGTAGGTGGGTCGTTCCACGAGGTCGATTCCTCGGAACTTTCTTTCAAGATAGCTGGATCGATGGCTGCGCGTCACGCCGTTGATAACGGAAACCCCACGCTTAAAGAGCCTATTATGGCAGTTGAGGTCGTAGTGCCGGAGGAGTTTGTGGGGGATGTGATATCTGATCTGAACGGCAGGCGTGGCGTCATAACGCATCTAGAGGTCGCTCCGGGCGGTTCGCAGGTTATCCAAGCTAACGTTCCGCTTGCTGAGATGTTTGGTTATGCGACTGTGCTGAGATCGGTGACACAGGGTAGGGCCTCCTACACCATGGAGCCCAGCCACTACGAGATTGTTCCGGACCAGACCGTAGAGCAGTTGGTGTTGAAGATGACGGGTAGGCCCTTGGCAAGGCGATAGAGTATGTCGGGCCTGAGTGTGTTTGGATTGGAGTTGTGAGTAACTAAGAATTCAACCTTTACCAATTCGGGAGGCGAACTAAGAAATGTCTAAGCAGCGGTTTGAGCGGACTAAGCCGCACGTAAACATTGGAACGATTGGGCATGTGGATCATGGTAAGACGACGTTGACGGCGGC
>Ga0068707_1003190_pt1 | contig 11488 bp, 8 predicted proteins | sample YNPNPMetaG_FD_66600 | JGI IMG/M metagenome (GOLD analysis project Ga0068707, IMG submission 66600) | Anoxygenic and chlorotrophic microbial mat microbial communities from Yellowstone National Park, USA - YNP NP MetaG | ecosystem: Environmental > Aquatic > Thermal springs > Hot (42-90C) >... | reverse complement strand
GACGAGGCGGCGGCGGAGCGGGTGACCTACTACGGGATCGTCGGCGGGAACGACGAGGTCCTGTCCGCCGCCGACGTGGCGTACGACCACGCCGAGTGGCAGGTCGTGGTTCCGGGCGCCAATCACAACAGCATCCGGGATCACCCGGAGCTGCGGCGACGGATCGTCGAGTATCTCGGCAACTGAGGATGGACGAGCGCGCCGTTCCTGCGGCGTGCGCGCGTCCCGTCGCCGGCAGGGGGAGCGATCCCCGAAGGACGATCTCGCGGGCGGAAACGACGACACGACGGCGGATCGGGTGGCATGGCGGTGCGATCGGCCGGGCGGCGTCGCGAAACGTCGGGCGGGTCCCTCTGGCCCGGATCGAACGCCGCGCCGGGCGCGTGGCCCGTCCGCCGGCACCGCCCGGGACCCCGGTGCCGGCGCGGAAAGATCCGATCGCCGGTCAGGTCCGTTCCGCCAGCACGGCGCGCAGCGCCGCCAGCACCTCGGCGTGCCGCGTCCCGTTGCTCGCCGCGTAGGCGGTCGGAGTGCGGACGTCCGGGCGGTTGTACGGAATCGGGGCGCCGTCGGCGTCGGTCAGTGCCCCGCCCGCCTCGCGGAGCAGGATCTCGGGAGCCGCGAGGTCCCATTCCTTGGTGCCACCGCCGAGGTGGACGTAGAGGTCGGCCTCTCCGGCGGCGAGGCGGAACATCTTGAGGCCGACGGAGCCGCACGGGGTTTCGCGGGTCAGGCCGAGCCGGGCGCGCAGGGCGTCGATCTTCGCCGAGCGGTGCGATCGGGAAACGAGCAGGCGGAAGTCGGCGAGGTTCCGGCGGTCCGAAACGCGCAGGCGCCGTGCGCCGCCCGCGTCCTCCGCCCACGCCCCTCCACCGCGCCGCGCGCGGATCAGCGTCCCGGACACCGGGTGGAAGATCGCCCCGGCCACCGGCCGTCCCTCCTCGACCAGCGCGATCAGGATCACGAATTCCCCGTTGCGGGCGACGAACTCGCGGGTGCCGTCGAGCGGATCGACGAGCCAGAGGCGGGGGCGGCCGAGGCGGGCCGGGTCGTCCGCGGACTCCTCGGCAAGGATGGCGTCGTCCGGAAATTCCCGGCGGATCGCTTCGACGATCCGGGCATTGGCCTCCTTGTCCGCGGCGGTGACCGGGTCGTCGTGGCCTTTCCATTCCAGCCCGAGATCGTCGCCGCGGGCGTACCAGCGCAGGACCACCTCGCCCGCACGGCGCGCCAGATCCGCCGCGAAGCGCTCCTCCCGGGCCCATCGTGCCGCCGACTCGCGCATCCCGCTTGACTCCCGTCCCCGTCCGCCCGACGCTGGGGGCGCGCGGCGCCGTCGCGGCGCCGCCCGGAGGCTACCATGGACGCCGTGCGGCTACGAAGCCTTGTGGGCAAGCGGGTGTTGTTCCAGTTCGACACCGGTTCGCAAGTGGTCGGCACGCTGGCCCGCTGCCTGCCGGACCTGGGGGCGGTGCACCTGGTGGAGGTGGAGCAGGCCGCCCTGATTTCCCGCGAAGGGGTTCTCTTGCGCGAGGTGCCGTCGTACCCGTTCATCCCGGCGACACCGGTATCGGTGGCGGAGGTCTGAGCGCCGCGGACCCAGGTTGAAGCGCTGCGCCTGTACCCCCGGCGGCTCGATCCTCCAGCGTGGCGGAGGTCGGAGCGCCGCGGACCGGGGTTGAAGCCGGAGGTGCACCTTCGAAGCGGCGACGGTTCCTCTTGCATCGTTTTCCGACTGGACCCATAGTCTGCCGCGCCGGCCGGGCGCGGGGGGATCGCGACGGGGGGGGGAGAGACGGGTCGAGAGATGGACGAAGGCGTGCCAAGTCCGAAACGGACGCGCAGGATGCTTCTCCGGTAGGTCGGGACGCGCGGCCCGCCACCGGAGCGCGGGAGGCGGGCCATGGCGCTGAGCGGCGCACAGACCCAGGCGATTCGAAAACTACTGCGGACGGGGGCCACGGCGCGGGTGGCGCGCATCCTCGAACGCCACCACCCGGCGGACGCGGCAGCGCTGTTCACCGATCTCACGCCGGCCGAGAGCCGGCTCCTGTTCGACGCGCTGCTCGCCCTGCCGCGAACCGCCGAGGTCCTCGAGGCGCTTCCCGAGCCGCTGCTGGAGGAAGCGCTCCGGCGAACGGCCGACGATCGACTGGCAACGGTGCTGGCCCACCAGCCACCGGACGACGTCCTCCGGCTGCTCGACCGTCTGCCCGAGGACCGCCGCCGCGAGGTGCTCGACCGCCTGCCGAACGCCCTGGCCGAAGAGGTGCGTCGTCTGCGGCGCTACCCGGCCGGCAGCGCCGGCGCCATCATGAGCCCGCGGTTCCTCGCGCTGTCGCGCGAGAGCACCGTCGCCGAGGCGGTGACCGAGGCGCGGCGCCGAGCCCCGGAGCTGGGCACGATTTTCTACCTCTACATCACGGACCCCGACGGACGGCTCACCGGAGTGCTCTCGCTCCGCCAACTCCTCCTCGCGGAGCCGGACGTGCCGCTGCACGAGGTGATGACCGCGGAGCCGGTGGCCGTCGAGGCGACCGAGAGCCAGGAACGAGCCGCGGCCGTCGCCGCGCGCTACAACCTCCTGGCCGTGCCGGTGACGGAGGACGGGCGGCTCGTCGGCGTGATCACGGTCGACGACGTGCTCGACGTCCTGGAGCGGGCGGCGACCGAGGACATCCAGAAGATCGGCGGCACCGAGGCCCTCGACGAACCGTACCTCCGCATGCCGCTGCTCCGGCTGCTCCGCCGGCGCGCGGGGTGGCTCCTCGTCCTGTTCCTCGGCGAGATGCTGACGGCGACCGCGATGAGCTTCTTCGAGCAGGAAATCGCGCGCGCGGTGGTCCTCGCGCTGTTCGTGCCGTTGATCATCTCCAGCGGCGGGAACTCGGGTTCGCAGGCCGCCACGCTCGTGATCCGCGCCCTGGCCCTGGGCGAGGTGCGTCTGGCGGACTGGTGGCGCGTCCTGCGACGCGAGCTTCTCTCCGGGCTGAGCCTGGGAACCGTGCTGGGCTGCGTCGGCTTCCTGCGCATCACCGTCTGGGCGCTGGCCTTCGACCTGTACGGCCCGCACTGGCCGCTGGTCGCCGTCACGGTGTTCCTGGCGCTGGTCGGCGTCGTCCTCTGGGGCACTCTTTCCGGATCGATGCTCCCGCTTCTGCTGCGCCGTCTCGGGTTCGATCCGGCCGCCTCGTCGGCTCCGTTCGTCGCCACCCTCGTCGACGTGACCGGGCTGGTGATCTACTTCGCCGTCGCTTCGATCACCCTCCGCGGCACCCTGCTCTAGCCGCACTCGCGCGCCGGGCTTCCTCGCCTTCCTCCACCGGGCGACCCGGTTCCCGCCGTGGACGGAGGCCGGACAACGGGCGGGGTCGATCCGGGGGCGGTCGTTTCCGGCGCGTCCGCCGGGAACGGGTCCGAGGGCGGCGGCTCGACCGGGTCGTGCGGCAGGCTGCCGCGCGGGGCGCGCAGGTAGGCGAACGGCGTGTGGTGCAGGAAGTTGGAGACGCGGGAGGTATAGATGTCCGCCGATCGTTCGAGCTGCCGGGCGAGGTGGCTCTTGTCGTTGCCGGCGCGCAGGAGCAGGCCCCAGTGCGGATTGGACAGCTCGGTCGTGGCCCGGGCCAGCGGCGCGATTCGCTCGTCCAGCGCCGTCAGCTCGGCGCGCAGCCGGCCCAGCTCGCGCTCCAGCTCCGGGATCGACTCGCGCTCGGCCCCGCCGTAGCCGCGCCTGCGCCGCTGGAGCCTCAGCCGGACGCCGGAGATCTCCCGCTCGCGCCGCTCCTTCTCCCGCATCAACGCCGCCAGCCGGCCTTCCAGCTCGCGCGCGCCCTCGATCGCCGCCAGCTCGCCCTCCAGCTCCCGCAGCACCAGGCAGGTCCGCCAACGCAGCACGCTCTTCGACACCATCACGTCGCTCCAGACGTGGTCGCCGACGTAGAGGATCTGCTCGCCCGACAGCCCGAGGTAGCGTTCGACCTGCGCGGCGTGCCCGCCGTGCCACAGTCCAGGCCGGGCGAGCCCGCCGGGGGCCGGCCGCAGCAGCCCTTCCGGCTCGACGACCTCGAACAACGGCAGGTCGCGGACGAAGAAGTCCGGCTTGCGCGCCGCAACGAGGATCACCTCGAACAGATCGCGCCACCGCATCCCGCGCGGCAAGAAACGATCGAAGGCGTACTCCATCATCGCCGCGGTATAGGGCCAGTCCGAGTTGGTGATGAGCAGCAGCTTCTTGCCCGACTCGCGCTGATCGAGCAGCGCCAGGGGCAGGTCGGGGTCGAGCTCGACGAAGCGGTCCGGATCGGCGATGATCTCGGCCTTGAGCCGCCCCGCCATGTGCGCCTCGTCCAGCTCGGCCTTCACCCGCCGGTACAGGTCGGCGTAGCCGAGCACGCCGGGGAGGGCGCGGCGGTCGAGGACATCGACGAGCTGGGCGAACATCCAGGCCTCGGAGAGCGAAAACAGGGTACTGAGGAACACCCAGCGCGGCTCGGACAGATCGACCAGCGTTCGGGCGTAGACCCGGCGCTGCTCCTCGAACTCGAGGAATCGGGTGCCATGGCAGGCGCGCTTGACGTAGCCGAAGCGATCGGCCTTGACGACGTTGCCAAGCTCGAGGTCGAGGACGAGGCCGCGGATCATGCGCCGCGGGTCGAACTCCAGCCCCTCCACCGGCCAGCCGAACCCGGCCAGCGCCGCGCGGAGATGCTCGTAGGCCCGCCGCTCCCAGGATTCGACGCGGTAGTGCACCAGCGTGTAGTCGAGGTCGTAGCCCACGGCGCCGATCGCGCGCAGGTTGAGCGTCCGGTTGCAGAAGATCGTCATCGGTCGCTGGTTCCGCCCGCGGCGTCCCCCGCCGCGGCCGTTTGGGCCGGCCCGGCCTGCACCTCTTCGTCGGCCGTTTGGCCCGGTGCGACCTGCGCCTCCGCCGCGGCCGTTTGGGCCGGTGCGGCCTGGGCCTCCGCCACGGCGATCTTCTCCGGTTTCGCCTCCTCCGCAGACGTCTCGGCGACCGCCGGCGCCGGCGGGGCCTTGAAGAACACGGCGGCGAGCGGCGGGACAGTGATCGAGACCGAACAGGGTTGGCCGTGCGAGGGCCGCTCGACCGCCTCGACCCCGCCCAGATTGCCGACGCCGCTGCCGCCGTAGACCTCGGCGTCGCTGTTGAGGATCTCGGTCCAGCGGCCCGGGCGGGGCACGCCGAGCCGGTAGCCGTGGCGGGGCACGGGGGTGAAGTTGCAGACGATCAGCACCACGTCGTCCGGGTGCTTGCCGGTGCGCAGCATGCTCAACACGCTCTGGTCGGCGTCGTGGCAGTCGACCCACAGGAAGCCGTACGGCGAGAAGTCCTGCTCCCACAGCGCCCGTTCGCGCCGGTACACGTGGTTGAGGTCCTGCAGCCAGCGCAGCAGGCCGGCGTGCTTCGGATACCGCAACAGGTCCCACTCGACGCTGGCGTCGTGGTTCCATTCCCGCCACGACCCGACCTCGCTCCCCATGAACAGCAGCTTCTTCCCCGGCTGGGCGTACTGGTAGGCGTAGAGCGTGCGCAGGTTGGCGAACTTCTGCCACTCGTCGCCGGGCATCTTGCCGAGCAAGGAGCTCTTGCCGTGCACCACCTCGTCGTGCGACAGCGGCAGCACGAAGTTCTCGCTGTAGGCGTACATCATGCGGAACGTCATCTGGTGATGGTGGTACTTGCGGTACACGGGGTCGTGGCCGAGGTACTGCAGCGTGTCGTGCATCCAGCCCATGTCCCACTTCATGCCGAAGCCGAGACCGCCGACGTAGATCGGGCGGGAGACCATCGGCCAGCTCGTCGATTCCTCGGCGATCGTCACGATGTCGGGGAACGAGCGGTACATGTCGGCGTTGAAGCGCCGCAGGAAATCGATCGCCTCCAGGTTCTCCCTCCCCCCGTAGCGGTTGGGAATCCACTCGCCCTCCTTGCGCGAGTAGTCGAGGTACAGCATCGAGGCGACGGCATCGACCCGCAGGCCGTCGGCGTGGAACACGTCGAGCCAGTAATGCGCGTTGGAGAGCAAGAAGCTGCGCACCTCGTGGCGGCCGTAGTTGAAGATGTAGGTGTCCCAGTCGGGGTGGTGGCCCTGGCGCGGGTCGGCGTGTTCGTAGAGGTGGGTGCCGTCGAAGTACACGAGGCCGTGGCCGTCTTTCGTGAAGTGCGAGGGGACCCAGTCAAGGATCACGCCGATGCCGTTGCGGTGCAGGGTGTCGATCAGGAACATGAAGTCCTGCGGCGTGCCGTAGCGGCTGGTGGGGGCGTAGAAGCCAGTGATCTGGTAGCCCCACGAGCCGTAGAACGGATGCTCCATCACCGGGAGGAACTCGACGTGCGTGAACCCCATCGCCCGCACGTGCGCCGCCAGCCGCGGGGCCAGCTCGCGGTAGGAGAGCGACCGGTACCCTTCCTCGGCCACGCGGGCCCACGATCCGAGATGCACCTCGTAGATCGCCATCGGCCGTTCGGCCAGCGGCCCGCGCCGGCGATCGGCGAGCCACTCCGCGTCGCCCCAGTCGTACCAGAGGTCCGCAACCACCGATCCGGTCCTGGGGGGCGTCTCGGCGTGGAAGGCGAACGGGTCGGCCTTGTCGAAGGACAGGCCCCCCAGGCGGGAGACGACGCGGTACTTGTAGGCCATCCCGCGGCGCACGCCGGGGATCCAACCTTCCCAGATCCCCGACACGCCGCGGGGCCGCAGCGGGTGCCGGTACGGATCCCAGTCGTTCCAGACCCCCATCACGAACACGTCCTGCGCGTTGGGCGCCCAGACGGCGAAGAACGTGCCGTCTTCCCCGTCGACGGTCAGCGGGTGCGCCCCCAGCTTCTCGTACAGCCGCAGGTGGCTCCCCTCGTTGAACAGGTAGAGGTCCTGGTCGTTGAGCAGCGACACGTCGTAGCGCATGGCTCGCACCCCTCGGCCCGGCCCCCTCGGCAGGCGATTTCCTACCGCGGTTCGCAACGCGTGTCACCACCCGCCGCGCGGCGGCGGGTCCGGAAGGGGCGGGGGCTCCGCCATTGCACCCCGAACGGACGCACCGGGATGGACCGGTCCTACTCTTGCTCGCACGCCGCAGCCGGCCACGAAGCGCGCTGCACCCCGAACGGACGCACCGGGATGGACCGGTCGGCCGCTCCTTCGTCGGAAACCGGGAACGCGACAACCCGGTTGACTCGCCCGCGCCGCGCAGGTAACACCCCCTGCGCGGCAAGGAGGTGCCCATGCCCTTCGAGAAGTCGTTCGTTCCGTACGGCGGCTACTGGTCGACCCCGTTCTGCCGGTGGCAGGGAAGTTTCGCCCACCTGCACGCGCTGCAGTTCGCGGCGGAGGTCGCCCAACGGGCGCTGACGGAGAGGCAGATCCCGATCGAGCAGATCGAGACGTTCATCCTGGGATGGACGGTGCCCCAGAAGTCGGCGTTCTACGGCGCACCGTGGACGGCCGGAATGCTCGGCAACCCGCGCATCACCGGCCCCATGATCGCCCAGGCGTGCGCCACCAGCGCGAAGTGCCTGGAAACGGCGGCGCACGAGATCGAGTGCGGGGCGTCCGGACTGTGCCTGACCGTGACGGCCGACCGCTGCTCGAACGGACCGCACCTCTACTTCCCCAACCCGCTCGGCCCGGGCGGCACCGGCGAGAAGGAAGACTGGGTCCTCGACAACTTCGGCAACGACCCGTACGCCAGGAACGCGATGATCGAAACCGCCGAGAACTGCGCGAGGGAGCACAAGATCACCAAGCAGGAGCAGGACGAGCTGGTGCTGCTCCGCGAGAAGCAGTACCGCGACGCGCTGGCGAACGACCAGGCGTTCCAGAAACGGTACATGGTGCTGCCGATCGAGGTGAAGGACCCGAGCGGCCGGAAGGTGCTGGCGACGGTGAAGGGGGACGAGGGTCCCCGGACGAGCACCGCCGAAGGGCTGGCGAAGCTCAAGCCGGTGCTTCCAAACGGCACCGTCAGCTACGGTGCCCAGACCTTCCCCGCCGACGGCAACTGCGGGATGCTGGTGACGACGCGGGACCGGGCGCGCGAGCTGTCCCGGGACAAGAACGTCGAGATCCAGATTCTCTCCTACGGCCAGGGCCGCGTCCGCAAGGGCTTCATGGCCGAGGCGATCATCCCCGCCGGAAAACAGGCGCTCGATCGCGCCGGGATCGGGATCCGGGACGTCGCGGTCATCAAGACGCACAATCCGTTCGCGGTGAACGACGTGCTGTTCTGCCGCGAGTTCGGCGTGAAGTGGGAGCAGATGAACAACTACGGCTCGTCCCTGGTCTACGGCCACCCGCAGGGCCCGACCGGCATGCGGCTCATCATCGAGATGATCGAGGAGCTGGTGCTGAAGGGCGGCGGGTACGGCCTGTTCGACGGCTGCGCCGCCGGTGACACCGGGGCCGCCGTCGTGGTCAAGGTGACCTGCCGGTAGCCCGCGCTCCCCGTTCCCCCGTTCCGCCGACCGGACGACCGGCCGCGGTCGGAGACGACCCGCCGGCAGCCCGCGCTCCCCGTTCCCCCGTTCCGCCGACCGGACGACCGGCCGCGGTCGGAGACGACCCGCCGGCAGCCTGCGCCCTCCCTTGCCCCGTTCCGCCAAGCGGATGATCGGACGGCGGTCGGAGACGACCGACCGGGGTGGGGGTCCGGGTGCGGGATGACGGACGATCGAGTCGCGAGGCGGGAGAGGCGCGAACCGCGGGAGGGGGTTGTTCTAGAAGTCCATGCCGCCGTGGGAGTGGCCGCCACCGGCCGGCTTCTCCTCCTTCGGCTTCTCGGTGACCACCGCCTCGGTGGTGATCATCAGGCCAGCGACCGAGGCGGCGTTCTGGAGGGCCGAGCGGACGACCTTGGTGGGGTCGATGATCCCGGCCTCCATCAGGTCCTCGTACTTGTCGGTCGCGGCGTTGTAGCCGAAGGCTTTCTTGCCTTCCTTGACCTTCTGGACGGCGATGGAGCCATCGATGCCGGCATTCTCCGCGATCCGGCGCAGCGGCTCCTCGAGGGCGCGACGGATGATCTCCATCCCGTAGCGCTGTTCCTCCGGGAGCTTGAGATCGTCCAGCGCCTCGATCGAGCGGATCAGGGCGACGCCGCCTCCGGGAACGATGCCCTCCTCCACGGCGGCGCGGGTGGCGTTGAGCGCGTCCTCGACGCGGGCCTTCTTCTCCTTCATCTCGGACTCGGTGGCCGCACCGACCTTGATCACCGCGACGCCGCCGGCGAGCTTGGCCAGGCGTTCCTGGAGCTTCTCGCGGTCGTAGTCCGAGGTGGTCTCCTTGATCTGGGTGCGGATCTGCTCCATCCGGGCCTTGATGTCGGCCTTCTTGCCGGCGCCGTCGATGATCGTGGTGTTGTCCTTGTCGAGCTTGACGCGCTTGGCGCGGCCGAGGTCGCCGAGACGGACGTTTTCGAGCTTGATGCCGAGCTCTTCGGAGACGACCTGTCCGCCGGGGACGCCGGTGAGGATCGCGATGTCCTTGAGCATCTCCTTGCGGCGGTCGCCGAAACCGGGGGCCTTGGCGGCCGCGACCTGGAGCGTGCCGCGGATCTTGTTCACCACCAGCGTCGCCAGCGCCTCCCCTTCGATGTCCTCGGCGATGATGAGGAGCGGCTTGCCCGCGCGGGCGACCTCCTCCAGCACGGGAAGGAGGTCCTTCATGTTGGAAATCTTCTTCTCCGAGATCAGGATGTAGGGCTCGTCGAGCACCGCCTCCATCTTCTCCGCGTCGGTGATGAAGTACGGCGAGACGAACCCGCGGTCGAACTGCATGCCGTCGACCGTCTCGAGCGTGGTCTCCATCGACTTGGCCTCCTCGACGGTGATCACGCCCTCCTTGCCGACCTTCTCCATCGCGTCGGCGATGATCTTGCCGATCGACTCGTCGTTGTTCGCGGAAATCGCCCCGACCTGGGCGATCTCCTTCTGGTCCTTCGTCGGCTTGGACAGCTTCTTCAGCTTCTCGACAACCGCCTCGACCGCCTTGTCGATCCCCCGCTTGATCTCCATCGGGTTGTGGCCCGCGGTGACCAGCTTCATCCCCTCGCGGAAGATCGCCTGGGCCAGCACGGTCGCGGTGGTGGTGCCGTCGCCCGCCACGTCCGAGGTCTTGCTGGCCACCTCGCGCACCATCTGCGCGCCGATGTTCTCGAACTTGTCCTCGAGCTCGATCTCCTTCGCCACGGTGACGCCGTCCTTGGTCACCACCGGCGCACCGAAGCTCTTCTCGATCACGACGTTGCGGCCCCGCGGCCCCAGCGTCACGGCCACCGCGTTGGCCAGCATGTTCATCCCGCGCAGCATCTTCGCCCGCGCACTCTCCTGGTACATGATCTCCTTGGCTGCCATCGCTCACCTCCCGGACGCGGCGCCCCGCACGCCGGCGGGGACCGGTCGAATCGCCTTCGCGGCGGTCTACTTCTCGATCACGCCGAGGATGTCCTCCTCGCGCAGGATCAGATGCTCCTCCCCCTCGATCTTGACCTCCGTGCCGGAATACTTGCCGAACAACACCCGGTCACCTTCCTTCACATCCAGCGGCCGCACCTCGCCGTTCTCGAGGATCTTGCCCTTGCCGGCGGCAATCACCCTGCCCTCCAACGGCTTTTCCTTGGCCGTGTCCGGGATGATGATCCCACCCTTGGTCTTTTCCTCTTCCTCGAGACGCTTGACGATGACACGGTCATGCAACGGACGGATCTTCATGGCTCAACCTCCTATCTCGGCGATTCCATAGCGTTTCCCGCCGCATCCGTGCGGGCCCGCTGCCGGAGCGGCGGCACCATAATCACGGCCCCGGGCTTGTCAACGGTCCGGAAGCGCGCCTCCGGCGACGGGCCGACGTTCCGGTCCACGCGTCCCGACGTCGTCGGGCCAGTTCCAGTCGGCGCGGGCGCCGAGCGATCCGCCGTCGTCAGCGCCGCGGGCCAGCCGCGGCAGGGCCGCGACGCCGACCATCGCCGCATTGTCGGTGCAGTCCCGCCGTTCCGGCAGGTGGAGTTCGATCCCGACCGTCGCGCAGGCCGTCGCCAGAGCCTCGCGCAACGCGCCGTTCGCCGCCACGCCGCCGCCGATCGCCAGCCGCCGGATGCCGGTCATCTCGCAGGCACGCAGCGACTTGGCGACGAGCGACCCGATAACGGATCGCTGGAAGGCGGCGGCAATGCGCCGGACTTCGTCCCGCGACGGAGCCGGGCGTCCCCGCAACAGGTCGGCGACCGCCGTCTTGAGCCCGGAGAAGGAGAAGTCGAGCGTGTCCTTGCGCGGGAGCCCCTGGGGTAGCCGCAGGTCGCCGGGATCGGCGTCGCGGGCGGCCGCTTCGATGGCCGGGCCGCCGGGGTAGGGGAGGCCGAGCAGCTTGCCGACCTTGTCGAACGCCTCGCCCGCCGCGTCGTCGCGCGTCGCCGCCAGCGTCGCGACCGCCTCCGGTCCCTCGACGCGGTACAGCGCGGTGTGGCCGCCGGAGACGAC
>Ga0068707_1003189_pt1 | contig 11491 bp, 8 predicted proteins | sample YNPNPMetaG_FD_66600 | JGI IMG/M metagenome (GOLD analysis project Ga0068707, IMG submission 66600) | Anoxygenic and chlorotrophic microbial mat microbial communities from Yellowstone National Park, USA - YNP NP MetaG | ecosystem: Environmental > Aquatic > Thermal springs > Hot (42-90C) >... | reverse complement strand
CAAATTGACTGCTGTGAATAAGTTTAAAATAGTCATTTCAAGATATGCGTATGTGTTCATTTGGTGCATCCCTCATTAATGGAATGGGGGATGCACTAAAAAAATGTAACCTACTGAGGTGTAACAGTTATCATAATGTAAAACCAAGAGAGAAGGAGAGTATAATGACGTCTAAGAGTTTATTAGGGTTGCTTTCTGTCATAGTTTTTTTTTAGTGCGTTCATATGGCTTATAATTGCTCCTGACAAGAATTCGTCTTTGTTTTTTATAGTGTTTTTTGTTTTATTGTTGATATTTTTTGTAATGTTGATCCTGATTTTTATTCTCGATAGAAAGAAATCTAAAGAAGCTTTAGATGCGTTAGTAACAACTCATGGTTTTTCACCTGAGCAAACACTGAATATATCAGTTCAAGATGCTATATCAAGGATATTCTCCAACTATTATCGTATCAACTTTATTGATGAGTTTTCTAATATTTACTCTAAACAAACCTCAAAGGGTAAGATGGTTATCTTCGATGCTTGTTATGGGGCACGTTATCGTACGAGAAGCAGGAGGCGATGATAGTCATGACCCATCATAGTCATCATCGTCGCACTCATACGCATGCTACGCGCACTACATCATATAAAGAACGAATCATAGCATTTCCATTTAAGACAGGTGTTCCTTATTTATTTTCTATCGCTAAGAAAGTTTCTAAGCATAGTGGAGTCTTTGAAGGTATGCTTTCTGTTATGCAGGAGCAGAGAGTCGTCAAGACAGGTAACCCTGATTTTGATGATAAATATACGTTGCTAGTATCTAATGAATCTAATTTGAATGATAGTAATTGTGTTAATATTGCTCTTCGTGTTTTACCGTATCTAGATCAGCATCTCTTAACGGTTGATAAAATACTTGTGGGTCAGACGACTTATACTTGTATAATCTCATTTTTAGATGACATCTGCTTCGTCAGGTTTAACAGTCATGTTAGAGATATAACGCCTTTTTATAATCTTGCATCAGCATTGATGAATATGTAACTCTCTTCTTAGTTTTATTATCTATTATTTAAAGATAGAGATGTTAAATTAAGGTTAACCTAAATTTAGGTCAACCGAAATGTTTATATTCTGTTGAGGATAATGTATAAAATATATGCCGCAAGAGGATATAGATGAATACATTGAAGCAATTTATGATACAGCAGGTAAAGACGGGGTAGCGAAGACTTCTGAGATAGCTAAACGTCTTAACAACGCTCCAGCTAGTGTCACTGAAGCCTTCCAGAGAATGCAACGTAACGGCCTAGTGAAGTATGAATCGCATAAAGGAGTATCATTGACAAAAAAAGGATTAAAAAACGCTTTGAAACTTAAAAGAAGACACCGGTTACTAGAGGTTTTTCTACATAAAACCCTTCATCTCCCTGTTGAAAAGATACATGATCAAGCATGTAAAATGGAGCATACATTATCTGATGAGACTGAAAACGCGTTATGCAAAAACCTAGGTGGGCCGACTGAATGCCCTCATGGTTCACCTATACCTCCATGTAATCTAGATGTAAAGAACTGCTATGAATGTATACACGATGAGAAGAGCAGTGATAATACCGGTAAACGTAAAAGAGAGATTGTTAACATAGCATCATTGAAACCAGGTCAGAAAGCGCGTATATCATTCATACGTGGAGGTAGAGGCGTCGTACAGAGACTATGCGACCTGGGTTTAACTAACGGTACATTGATATCAGTTGTTAGATCAGCTCCATTTAACGGCCCTGTGGAGATATGCGTAAGAGGTTGTAAACTGGTGATTGGTAAAGGTATAGCAATGAAGATATTTGTGGAGTTAGTTGATCCTAAATGAAGAAGGATTTAACAATAGCACTTGCAGGTAACGCTAATGTCGGTAAAAGCTCCGTGTTCAACCAGCTTGTAGGTTTTAAACAGATTGTAGGGAACTGGCCTGGTAAAACAGTTGAGAAATTAGAGGGTAAACTAGTACATAAAGGTATAAAAATCACAATCGTTGACCTGCCTGGTATCTACTCTTTATCAGCGTATTCACAGGAGGAGATTATCGCTAGGGATTATATCTCTACTGAGCATCCTGATGCAGTTATCAATGTCGTGGATGCCACAGCTTTGGAACGTAACCTGTTCCTAACGTTGCAACTAATTGAAATGGGTGTGCCTCTTGTTTTATCGTTGAATTTTATAGATGAGGCAAAGAGGAAAGGATTAGATATTAACATAGAGAAACTGCAGTGTATACTAGGTGCACCTGTTGTACCCACAGTCGCTTCTAAAGGAGCTGGTGTGAAGGAGGTTATTGATAAGGCTATATCTGTCGCTCTGGATAAGAAAACGCCTGAGTCTGATAGGATTCATTACGGTGTTGAGATTGAGAAGCGTATTGATAAGATGATGATGCTTCTAGAGAAGATCAATGTTAGTTATCCTCTGAGATGGACTGCTATAAAGCTTCTAGAAGGAGATAAGGATCTTATAAAATTATTTGAGAAGGATCACCCAGAGGTGGTTTTAGCTGCTAGGATACTATCAGAGGAGATAGAGTATATACATAAGGAACCTTGTTCGATTGTTATCACATCTGAGCGTTACGCCTTGGCATCATCCATTGTGAATGATGTTTTAACTGTTAAAGAGCCTGCTAAACCATCGTTAAGTGATAGATTTGAATCGTTTAGTATGCATTACATCTCTGGTTATCTTTTCATGTTTTTTGTTATGCTTTCAATATTAGTATTCATCTCTTCTTTTGGTGGTTGGCTCACAGGTGTTATAGAAGGCTTCTTCAATAGTATCAAACCAGGTGTTGATGGTTTATGGTTTGACTTATTATGGAATGGCGGCATGGTTGGATTCTACGCTTCGTTATCAGTTGCTCTTGGTTTCATACTACCTTTCTACGTTATATTAGGTGTACTGGAGGATTCAGGTTATCTACCTAAGATAGCGTATTTGATGGATAAACCCTTTCACTCTATAGGTCTGCATGGTAAAGCATGTATACCTCTTATTGTTGCTTTTGGCTGTAACGTACCAGCTTGTGCCGGATGTAGAATCATGGAGAACAGGAGAGATCGATTGATAGCGGTGGTGTTGTCAACGTTGATTCCATGCTCTGCCCGTACAGCTGTTATTATAGGTTTAGTAGGTGTATACGTAGGGGTTGAATGGGCTATACTCTTGTATATTATTGATTTCGTACTTATATTTTGTATTGGTAAGATTCTTAACAAGCTCATACCTGGCTCATCTGTTGGCATAATAATGGAGATGCCTCCTTACCGTGCACCATCATTAACCATAGTGTTAAAACAGACCTGGTTCAGATTTAAACCATTCCTCATATTTGCAACGCCTTTGATAATTATTGGCAGCGTTATCATTGAGGGTATGCGTATAACTGGTTTAATAGAAATGATATCAGATTTTCTAAGCCCTGTCACTGTATGGTGGCTTGGTCTACCTGCTTTCACAGGTTTTTTATTCATATTTGGTGTGCTACGTAAAGAAGCTGCGCTCGTGTTATTGAGTACTGTTGCCGGCTCTGCCAACGTGAGAGCGGTTATGTCTCCGTTGCAGATGATTGTTTTCGCTTTAGTTATAATGATCTACATACCATGTATCGCTACCATCGCGGCTTTGGCGCGTGAGGCAAACTGGCGTAGTACTTTTTTGATAGCTGCAGGTGAGATAAGTCTAGCTTTTTTTATCGGCGGTGTAGCTTACCGTGTATTAGATGCATTCATTTAATAAAATATTATTTGAAAAAAACTGTGTTCATGCGTTTTACTCTACATTCAGTCAAAATTATTTGAATTTATCGTCAAAGAAAAAGTAATTAAATTTAACAATGAGATTTTAATAATGAATGGATCATGATGCCTGTGATAAATCATATCTGCGTAACCTTTTTTAGATGTACGAGTCCATATTTAAAATACGCCTAAATAAAAATCAAATCAAATAACTTGATAGATATATAACATCTTTAAAAGAAAGAAAAGAATTTTTTTAAAAATTATTTTTTCTTATTTCTTCTTCTTTGTTTTCTTAGCCGCTTTTTTTGTCTTTTTAGCAGGCATGTTTTCTCTCCTCCATTTTTTAATTAGTATATGACATTACTTGTTTGCTTAAAAACATATTGGTTTATTTATGACGAATTCAAAAAATTTTTTATCAGTTTCCACGTAGTTAACATGTCAGTAAATTTTTTAAACAAGATTAATTTATAACTGTTACACTATGACAAGGTTTCTTCTTCCGTCACTTAGAAAGTTCATGATTTCGTCATTTATAATTCTATTAATAATAATGACTTCGTTTCTCTCTGGTTGTGTTAAGCGTTCGTCATACATGGTTGAGATGCGTGATGGTATTCACCTTGCGACAGACGTGTATGTTAACAAACGTCAGACTAGTCCTCATGGTGTTATACTCATCAGGACGCCTTACAATAAAAATCTACTAGCTACTCTTGGTTTTATCTACGCGCAGAAAGGTTGGCCCACAGTAATTCAGGATACACGTGGTAGATACGCATCAGAGGATATAGATAGGTTATTCCGTACGGATCATACCGATGGTTACGATACTGTAATGTGGATTGCTAATCAGAGTTTCTGCAACGGTAAGATCGCTACATTCGGCTCATCAGCTTTAGCTATAGCTCAGTATCTCATGGCTGGTACTAATCCACCTCATCTCGCCTGTCAATATATAGACGTTGGTACTCCAGATCTATATAAGCATGCTATATTCCACGGCGGTGAATTAAGATACAATCTAGTTGTCGGCTGGCTAGAAAAACAGGGCAGCACCTACATACTACCTGAAATATACGCAAATGAGAATTACAGTTTAGATTTCTGGTCTAATGTTACACTTGATGGTAAATGGAGTAATGTTAATGTCCCTGCTATTCATCATGGTGGCTGGTATGATATATTTCTAGCTGGTACGATAGAAGGATTCATAGGATATCAATATTTAGGTGGACCTAACGCGAGAGGTAAATCAAAATTAATCATCGGACCATGGACACACACAGGCTCTATAACCACAAGACAAGGTGAGTTGAACTACCCTGAGAATTCAATTGATACATTCACTATTAAACTATTCTGGGAGATGGCTAAAAAATACACGATGAATACAGACTCGTATTATGATGACTGGCCCGCGGTTATGTACTACGTTATGGGTGATACATCAACTAAGGATGCACCTGGTAATGAATGGCGAACAGCATCAGACTGGCCAGTACCATCAACAGATAGATGCTGGTATATGCACAGCGACAGGTCACTCAGCACTACGCCACCATGCGATACTAACAAATCATTCACTTACACTTATGACCCATCCAACCCTGTGCCAACTATCGGCGGCCAAAACCTTAACATCGCAGCAGGACCATATGATCAATCCCCTGTTGAAAACCGTGATGATGTACTAGTATTCACTAGTGGTATACTAGATGAACCATACGAGGCTACAGGTAGTATAAAAGCTAGACTATACGTGTCATCAGACTGCCCTGACACGGACTTCACAGTGAAACTGACAGATGTTTACCCTGATGGTAGATCCATGCTGATCACAGATGGTATTATACGTATGCGTAATAGGAATGGTACTGATCACTGGGAGTTCATGGAGCCTAACCGTGTATACGAAGCAGAGGTTGACTTATGGTACACATCCTACATCTGGAATAAGGGTCATAGGATACGTGTATCCGTGTCATCATCTAACTACCCACGATTCCTCAATAACCCTAACACTAGAGACGGTTTAATGCAGAATAAAACATACAATATCGCTCATAACACATTACATGTTGACAAGGATCACCCATCATGTATAATGCTACCTGAGGTTAGAATATAGTAGGGATACCACGCTAAAACAAAAACTCCATTTTTTTTTAAACAATGAAATAACGAGAGTTAACTCAAAATATTTATTGAGTTTCTATCCATAAGACTATATCGTTTATCACTTCGTTGGATACATGCCCCTCAATAAAATATTCTGTACGTGTTGGCCTACCAGTTCCAGGTATGAATAAATGATTTAATGAATTATAAATCTTCAATGTTGCAGATGTTTCTCCAGAAAATGTTTCATCCCAAGTGTTGAAATCAGTCATCGTAACTTGAAAATCTCTCCCCCCTTGAAGAATCAATAACGGTACATTCAGATTCTTTGCGGTTGCAACTGGATCATACGTCTGAAGATCACTCCAATATGATCGTGGAGCACCTAACACCATCTCTTTATCACTGATATTCAACGTCTTAATCTTTTTTACTAGGTTTTCTATCTCTGAAAGCGATGTATCATTTTCATCCGGTGTCTTATACAGACTGTTAAGATACTTCATCTGCTCTAAAAACAAATCCTCGATATGTCGTGTTGGCGCAGCGAGAAGAATCAAACCTGAGATTCTTCGATCCTGTGTTGCAATACGAGGGGCGAGCATACCCCCTAGACTATGACCTAGGATGAACATCCTTGAATGATTAACCTCCGGGGTAGTATTTAACAAGTCAACCGCAGCAATCGCATCATCAATCGTTTCATCCTGAACTGTAAAGTTTTCGATCTCAATAGTCTGCTGTTTGTATTGCTTTGTTCGTTTCTCATAACGTAACACTACTATACCATTAGATGCGAGACCCCACGCTAGATCCTTAAATGGTTTATTTGGTCCGGTACTTTCATCCCTATCGCACATGCCAGATCCATGCACTAGAACTACTCCTGGGAAGTCCCCTCCCTCCTTAGGGATCGTGAGTGTACCAGGCAGCATCCATTTATCAGAACCAACAGTTACATTGACTTCATAAAATGCATTAGTATCAACGTAGTCAGGTGGCGTATACTCATAGGTATCCTCCACTGGTAGAATCTGCATTCCTGCAATCAGATCCTGGTCATCAAAAAACATTCTAATATTAATCTCTCCTGATATTGAAAAGTCACATGTAACATCAACAAACGCGTGATCCAGGATTACACCTGTATCGGTTTTTACAATACCTAAAAAGAATCCGTACTGCTCAAGGATACTAGTCCATATACGCTCCAACTGAGCAATGGATATCTGACTAGTCACATGAGAGTTAAAAAAACTATACGCGTCACTGTATTTACCGTTACTTAACAGAGTAATCGCTTCTTTTGCATGTGCCTCCTGGATATTCATTGTTGATCGCTGTTGCGTGCAACCAGCCAGCAGTATTCCTTCTATTAGAATGAAAACCACCAATATAAAAGAAAGTATCTTTTTTCTCTTCACCCTTATTCATCTCCTATTTATTTTTTTAATTTTTAATTCATAAAGAAATTATCCTGCAATGTGTCTTATCCTAACAGCTTCTCCTTTATTTGATTCTTTCATCTCAGATCCATTCATCTGCGCTACCCCAACAGCGTAGGGTTTATCGTTTCTAACCACTACGACCTCGTCACCTATACGTATCATAGGATCAGCATCCTTAACACCAGGTGAGAGTAATGATCCTTTTAATAGGAAATCATCATCTATCAGTACCCAGTACGCACCTGATTGGTATAACCGTTCAGCACCATGCATGGTTAATGATAGATACCCTCTGTTTCTAGTCATCATCGCGATCTGTTTCTGATATGAGAATAACTTATAACCAGGGTACCTGCCTTTTACTTCGCAGTCTTTGATGATGTTCTCGCCAGCTACTCTACCGAACTGGAAGCATGCTAACGACTCTATATCTTCTAGTATACGAAGCTTATAGTGAACCAGTTCATAATCATTAGTAATACCCTTCACCTCCTTATTTAAGAGTTTAAGTGAATCCTCAGATACAGGCGTGTCGACGCATGTTATGATAGGGTCATCGATTAAATCAACTATGAACTCCTGCATATTAGCAGGGAGATGAACTATGACATGGTCATATTTATTTGATCTGAGGTATCTCCTCAGCAAGATTCTTATCATCTTTTTCTCATCCTCATCCCATACACCTGTCACTGGTGTATCATACCTAGAGGCAGGGTATATTACTTCTAACTCACGTGGGACTAAACCTAGAGGCGAAGTGACGATAACCTCATGTATAACTGATGAGGCACCGGAGTCAGCGATGTATTTTTTAAATAACTGATGAGTCTTAGAGAACGAGTAAGGCTTCTTAGCTGAGCAGGGTAATAGTATTAGTATCTTTGTGCTTCTTGGTTTACGGTAACGTTGATCTAGGCGATCCTGGAATCTTCTGATTTCAGGTCTGTTCAGTGACTCTTTACTAGTTGATACAAGTACGTTCCTTCTTGTAACAGGTGTTCTCTCCTCTAGGAAATCATAGTGATCAGTGTCAAGTATACGCAACATACCTGTGTACTCAGATCTAACCCTTACTCTTCTCTCAACTAGGTCTCTTATAGTCTCACGTGTTATAGCATTCCTAACTATCTTCAACTCATTGTAGTAAGCGTAGTAGTTATGATCTAGTATATCCTTGAATCCCATATCTGAAGGGTCGTTGACTCTACTACATGCAGGGCAGCAGCAAGGTAGTTCATCTAAATCATAAATATTGCAGCATCCATCGCTGGTTAGCAAAAACCCCTGTCTAGCTGCTATTACACCAGGTAAAGAATCAAAAAGATCAACACCTAGATAGCATAGGAGAGATAGGTTATTAGGGTCAGCGACACCTGGTAGATGAATCAAACGCTGATAACCCACATGTCTTCTAAGGTTCACTATGAAACCAACAAATAAACGAGGGTTAAGCATTAACTGATAAGCATCACTAACAATAACCCCTCTAGTAGAGGATGGTATACTAATCGTGGATAAAGCATCAATATTAGACGGTATGATCACCCATGTTTCCTCATCATACTCACATGAACTCAATGTACTAGAATTAATATGAACCAGTGTTGCTCTACTTGGTATATAACGCGGTATCAAATCAGGATTTGAAGAGACGTTAGATGATAATAAAAAATCATTAACACATAAGCAGGGTTTACTCAGTCTCATCTTTTTTTTATCTGATACTACTATATCTGCGAATACAGGGGGTTTATAATGATCAGTATAAGGGTAGAATATGTTAGGTGTCTTTACAACGCTACTATTAATTCTTAGTTCACCTATACGAGCAGGTCCATCGTGTTTAACTACGTGAAACTCCATAAACAAGGATTAGATAATAACTATTATTATATAAAATAAATACGGGTCAATTTTTTTTTAATGTTTGAAGTACCTTTGACCTGTGAAGACCATTATTATACCATGCTCGTTAGCCGCTTGTATAACCTCAGCGTCTCTTATGGATCCACCTGGCTGTATAATAGCTTTTACACCAGCGTTAGATGCAACATCCACAGCGTCACGGAACGGGAAGAAAGCGTCACTAGCCATGATAGAGTCTTTTATGTTATCTTTACCTTTGAATGTAGCGATCCATGTAGCATCAACCCGGGAGGTCTGTCCTCCGCCGATGGCGACAGTTCTCGTCCCTTTCACAAATAAGACAGAGTTGGATTTCACGTGTTTCACGCATCGAACAGCAAAATCCATGGAGTCTAGGTCATCTGGTGAGGGTTTCTTCTCTGTGACGACTCTCCATTCGTTTCTAGGTTTAAACCATACGTCACGATCCTGTATTAAGTAGCCACCTACTACACTCCGCACATCTAATCCTCCTCTGTTTTTAGCATCCTCTAAACCCTGGCATTCCAAGAGTCTTATGTTCTTCTTTTTTCTTAGTACTTGTAAACCCTCTTCTTTGAAACCAGGTGCTATCACTACTTCTAGGAAGTACTGTGATAACTCCTCAGCCAAGGTCTCATCCACTACTCTATTGAATGATACTATACCACCGAAAGGTGAATACATATCAGTAGCGTAAGCATCCCTCCAAGCATCTAGCAGGTTTGACGCGGTAGCGATACCGCAAGGTGTAGCGTGTTTTATGATAACGCAGGCTGGTTTGTCGAATTCTTTGACGCATTCTATAGCGCAGTCAGAGTCTAGTATATTGTTGAATGATAACTCTTTACCATGCAGCTGCCTAGTGTTAGCTACACAAGGCTCAGTAACTATTGGTATAGCCCTGTAGAAAGCTCCTCTCTGATGCGGGTTTTCACCGTACCTCATATCCTGTATCTTACGCATAGTAAAAGTATAGTTAACAGGGAATACTTGGTCGTTTAACCATAATGATCTAAGATAATTGGATATTATAGCATCGTATTGAGCTGTATGAGCATAGGCTTCAACAGCTAATCTCCTTCTAATCTCTAATGGGATTCTTTTTTTTGTTTTTAAAAGACTGATAACCTCGTTGTACTGATCCGGGTTAGTTATAACTAGTACATCCTCATGGTTCTTAGCAGCTGCTCTGATTAAAGATGGTCCACCTATATCAATATTCTCTATGATGTCTTTTATACTAGCATCTTTTTTTTGTGTGACAGATTCAAAAGGGTACAGGTTACATACTACTATATCTATAGTCTCTATCTTATGAGTCTTTAATGTTTTAACATGTGTCTTGTTTGAACGATCTGCTAGTATACCAGCATGTATGACCGGATGAAGGGTTTTCACACGTCCATCTAGTATCTCAGGGAAACCAGTTAGACTGGAAACCTCTGTTACTCGTAAACCTGCTTCACGGAGAGTGGATGCTGTGCCACCAGTAGATATTATATTTATATCTAGGTTGATTAAAGCCTCTGCGAGGTCAACTACACCTGTTTTATCTGATACACTTATCAAAGCGTTTTTACAATTCATTTTAACTTTTACCCAATACGCATATATAAACGATTCATAAACCTTTGTGTTTTTTAGGTTCTCTCTCCTTTTCAATGGCTTCTCTGAGTGATAATTTACCATGTAGGACTTCTAAAGCTGTCTTCTCTGATATAGTGTATCTCCCTTCAGTGAGCTGCCTGCTGCATCGTTGAAGATCACGTATAGCGCCTTTAGTTGGTTTTAACGGTAGTTTACTCTGTATCTTACCGCCTGGTAGTAGCGCTATAGCAGCTGCTGCTTCACTGTCACGTTCTGTTCTTTTCACCTGTTGGGTTGACGTAGTCTTTGATTCATCCACTATCTCTATGGGTACTCTTAACGATATTAAGGAGTTTATGATCCTGTTACGGATAAGTACGGAGCCGTGCCCTATACGTATAATGGTGACGTGAGAAGGGTACTCTTTAAGGTATCGTCTTAGAAGAGGTAGTACTTTTTCAGGGTTGTCAACCTGTGTTTTATGTAGTATTATACCGTCACCTATTAGTGCTACACCTGGTCTTTCACCTGGATCTATACCTATGAGTACTTTGGAGTACATCTCTTTACCTTTAAGCATCTGTAACGCTAAATCCACAGCGTGGTCAACCGAGTCGTACACATCAGCAGCTATAGTTTTCTGGTGTTTTACATCGTGTAA
>Ga0068707_1003188_pt1 | contig 11491 bp, 9 predicted proteins | sample YNPNPMetaG_FD_66600 | JGI IMG/M metagenome (GOLD analysis project Ga0068707, IMG submission 66600) | Anoxygenic and chlorotrophic microbial mat microbial communities from Yellowstone National Park, USA - YNP NP MetaG | ecosystem: Environmental > Aquatic > Thermal springs > Hot (42-90C) >... | reverse complement strand
TCCAGGCGGGGAGCCTGGACGCCGTCATCGTCTGGGACGCCGTGGCGGCGCAGTACGCCCGCCACGGGGAAACCGTGTCCATCCCCCCGGATCGGAACGTCTACTCGACGGTCGACGCCGCCGTCCTGGCCTGCTGCCGGGATCCGGGACGGGCCCGCGAATTCGTCGAATTCCTCGCCTCCGAGCGGGGGCGTGCGATATTCCGCAGGCATCACTACCGGGTGGAACCACCGGATGGAACAAAAGACTGATTCCCCGGAAGGGGGGGAGCCGAAGATCCTCATGGAGAACCGGTCTTGGGAATGGGCCGGGGCCCTGCTCCTCCATGCGGCCTTTTTCATCCTGATGCTGGAATATCACCGCTGGAGGGGGCGGAACTATTTCCAAAGCCTGCCCTCGTTCCTGTACGTGGGGAACAAGGCCCTGGGGATCGCGTCGGTCCTCTCCCTGTCGTGCGCCATCGCCTCCGGCCCGCTCCGCCGTCTCATGGGTCTGTCCGCCGCCACGGTCCGGCTCCGCCGCCCCCTGGGGGTGACGGGCGCCCTGGGGATCCTCCCCCACGTCCTTCTTTCCCTGTTTCTTCTGGGCGAGAAGTTCGACTGGCCCTATTACGCCAGGCATTGGATCTCGGCGGTCCTGGGCGTCCTGGCCCTGCTCGGGTTCCTCTGGCTGGCGCTGATCTCCTGGCCGTGGGCGTTGGAAAGGTTCGGCCCCGGCAAATGGAAGGCCTGGCAACAGTGGGGGTACGTCCTGGTCGCCCTGGTCTTCCTCCATGCCGTGGTCTCCACCGGAAAGCTCGCCAACTGGCCGGAGTGGTTCGGCAAGATCGGGAGGCCGGGGAATCCCCCCGTCCCCCCGGGGTCGTTCGTCACGGGGATGGCCGTCGCGGCGGTCCTCGTCCTCAAGGCGGCCGACACGATCGCGGCGCGCCGGAGGAGGCCATGAGCCCGGTCCGGGGGCGTCCGGACCGCCTCCTGGCGGCGGCGGTCTTCCTCTTCGTGGGGCTCTTCGCCGCCTTCGCCGTCGTTCTCATCGCCGCCGACGCGCTGTACGTGGACCGGAAGGCGGTCCTGACGATCCTCACCGCCGACTTCATCCTGGATGCGCTCTGGAGGAGCCTCTGGACGAGCGTCCTGACGACGGCCATTGCGCTCCTCTTCGCGGTCCCCATGGGGTACGCCCTCAGCCGGTACCGCTTCCCCGGACACGTGCTGGTCGACACCCTGGTGGATCTTCCCATCGTCTTCCCGCCTCTGGTGGCGGGGATGACGCTGCTGGTCTTCTTCCACCAGACGGCGCCCGGGAGGTGGATCGAGGGCGGTCTGGGACTCCGCTTCGCCTTCCAGCCCGCGGGGATCGTGCTGTGCCAGTTCGTGCTCGCCGCGAGCTTCGCCATCCGTTCCGCCAAGACGGCCTTCGACGAGGTGGACCGGCGGCTGGAGGACGTGGCCCTCACCCTCGGCTGCACGCAGTGGGGGAGTCTCTTCCGGGTGGCCCTGCCCCTGGCGCGGGGGGGGATCCTGGCCGGCGGAATCATGACCTGGGCGCGCTCCTTCGGGGTCTTCGGACCGCTGATGATCTTCGTGGGAACGTTCCGGGGAAGGACCGAGGTGCTGTCCACCACGATCTTCCTGGAACAGTCCGTGGGGAACCTGGAGGTGGCCCTGGCGCTCTCGCTATTGCTGATCGGCGTCGCGCTGGTCTCCCTGGTCGCCATCCGCCTGGCGGCGGGACCCCCCTGGAGGAAACCGTGATCCGGTCCGAGGGGGTCCACTGCGAGGCCGGCGGGTTCCGCCTCCAGGGGATCGACCTGGAGATCGGGCGGGGGGAGTATTTCGTGCTCCTGGGACCCCCGGGGTCCGGCAAGACCGTTTTCCTGGAATGCCTCTGCGGCCTGCGCCGGATCCGGTCGGGACGGATCCTCGTGGGGGGCGAGGACGTCACGCGGGCCGAACCTCGACGCCGCGGCGTGGGATACGTCCCGCAAGACTACGCCCTGTTCCCCCACCGGTCGGTGGCCCGGAACATCGCCTTCGGCCCGGAGGCGGCCGGCCTGGATCGGGGCGAGGTGGAGCGGCGGGTCCTCCGGACCGCCGAAAGGCTGGGGATCCGGCACCTCCTGGATCGGAGGATCGCGGGGCTGTCGGGGGGCGAGAAGCAGCGGGTGGCGCTGGCCCGGGCCCTGGCGACGTCCCCGCGCGTCCTCCTCCTTGACGAGCCCCTCAGCGCCCTGGATGAGACGACCCGGGAAGAGGTCGCCCTGGAACTGCTCCGGCTCCAGGGGGAGCTCGGCACCACGACCCTGCACGTCTGCCACGTCTTCGAGGAGGCCCGGATCCTGGCCGGCCGCCTGGGGATCATGATCGGAGGCACCCTCGCCCAGACCGGCCCCGTGGAGGAGGTGTTTTCGAGGCCCCGGACCCCGGAGCTGGCGCGGTTCCTCCGGGCGGGAACCGTCCTGGAGGGGACGGCGGAACCGGAGGGGGATGGGGCGCTCCTCCGGGCCGGGCCGATCCGGCTCCGGTCGGAGGCCCGCGCCTCCGGTCCGGTGTCCTTCGTCGTCCTGGCCGACGCCGTCCGCCTGTCCTCCGGGGGCACGGCCGGGGGAGAGAACGTCCTGGAGGGCCGGCTGATCCATCTCTCCCCGAGGGGCCTGTTCGCCCGGGCGGACGTGGAGATCGCCCCCGGGGTGCGCCTGGAGGCGCATCTTCCTCGGACGGATCCCTGGCCCGCCCCCGGGACGACGGTGACGGTCCGGTTTCCTGCGGCGGCGGTCCACGTCTTCCCCGGCCGGGGAACGTGATCCCCTCAGCGGGTCCGGCTCAGGACCAGGAGCGCCATGGCGGTGCCGTAGCTCTTCCCCAGCTCGTGGCTGTCCACGAAGCTCCCGTCGATCTCCGGAAGGGCCAGGACCCGTTCACGGAGCCGCCGGAGGTGCTCGCCGCGCCCCGGTTCCCCGAGCGCCCGCGCCGCCTCGGCGGCGTGGAAGAGATCGTAGTAGAAGAAGAACCCGGCCAGCTCCCCGTCGGAGTGGAAGTCGCAGACGCGGACGGCCTCGAGGCGGCCGTAGTGCCTCCAGTAGACCTCCAGGCCGGCGGCCACGTCCTCCGGGGAACCCCGGCCGCACTCGACCAGGGCCAATTCGCACAGGGCCGTCCGCCCCGCCGAGTCCTTCTCCGGGGAGGGCGGGCGGGGGAACAGGTAGGCTTGGCGGCCCCCGCTCCCGCGGGTCTTCAGGAGGGCGTCGGCGGCCTTCTGGAAGAGGGGGTCGGGCACGGAGGCGCCGGCCTTCCGGGCCTCCGCCAGGCAGTGAACCACGCCGGCGGTGGCGAAGGGATTCGGATACTCGTGGGCCCAGAATCCCTGCTTGTCCTGCTGGGCCGCCAGCCGGGCGACCAGCCGGTTCATGCGGGCGGCGTCCTTCTTCGAGGCCCAATAAAGGAGTCGGTAGGCATCGGCATAGCATTCCTCGTTTTGTCCCCGGTTCATCCGCCGGTCGTCCTCCAGGTGCGCCTCGGCGCGGGCCAAGGCGGCCCGGATGCGGGGCGGATCGATCTCCGCCCACTCGGAGAGGGCCAGGGCCGCCAAGGCCGTCACGGCCATCCAGGTGTTCGGCTGGATGCGCGGGTCCGGCCAGTAGGCGTACCGGGCGTCGTTCCAGGAGCCGTCCGGCCCCTGGGCCCTGAGGAGGAATTCCACGGCGCGCCGCACGGCGGAATCGGCATCGGAGGCCGGCAGGGTGGTGCCGCGGGGAGGTCCCTCGGCGGGGCGGTACTGAAGATCCTCGAAAAGGTTCGCCAGGGGACCGTCGGGACGCGTATCAGGGCCCCGGACGAGATTCGCTGCGGCCCGCCAAGACCACGGGCTGTCGGGGTGCCCCTCCACGAGCGCCTTCCAGCGGGGCGCGGGGTCGCGGCCGGTCCAGCGGTCGATCGCCGACAGGTGGTACAGCGCCTCGGGCGAGGACTCCTTCTCCAGAATCGCGCGGGACTCCTCCAGCCGGCCGAGTTCCAGCAGGGCCAGCCCCTTCTGAAGGGCGGGCCCATCAACCTTCAGGGCCTCCTCCGGACGGCCCAGGAGCCGCAGGATCAGGGACATCCGGGCCGGCTCGGTCTTGCGGAGCGCCTCTTCGTCATCGCCTCCGCAGAGGAGATCCTCCGCCGATTCCCCCGCCGGGGCGTTGAAGGCCGGATTCTTCCGGAGGACCCCGGCGAGCGCCGAACGGATCCAGAGGGGATTGAAGGTCCGGAGGCGGCTGATCGTGTGAACGACCCTGCCTTCCGGGGTCAAAAGGACGAACCCGGGCTCCACGAAGTCGAAGGTGCGAATCCCCAGGGCGGACCCCAGGTCCGCCTCGCAGGCCATTCTCAGGGGGACGAACTTGGACCGGACAAGATCGGTCACCGCGGGGTCCGTGAAGACCGACGCCCTCATGTAACGGTCCAGGAGCCTCCCGCGGTACATGTGCGACCCGGGGAGGCGGAAACAGTACCAGAGGATGAGCCGGTTTCTCTCGGCCGCCAGGCTCTTGGCCCGCTCCAGAAGGGCGTTCCGGTCGACCGCCGGTTCCTCGGGGGGGCGCCCCCCCACGAGATTATCCCGAAGCTCGATGCCGTCGGAAATCCATGGGATCTGCGAATCGCACTTCTGATAGAGGGCACCTTCCCGGGTCTGCTGGGCCCCTGCCAGGCAGGCTCCCAAGATCAGTGCCCACGATCCGACCATCCATCGGATGATACGCCCCCACATCCGGTGTTACCAGAAGAAATCTCAAATCCGGGGACCCGAAGGGTGGCAAAAACCCACGCAATGACCGACCAAAAAAACCGTTGACAAGGTCTCCTTTTCAGAGATAATGCAATTGATTTACATCTAAAATATACGTAGACTCATCAAAGGGGGAGCGAAAGATTCGATGTATCCCTCTCATAATCAAAATATAGCGATGCTTCCGAGCGGTACACGCGTCACCAGTACGCGCAAGTTGCTGTTGAACCTCATTTGCGACTACGACGGCCATTTCACGGCCAGCGACTTGGCGGAACGACTCAGGGCCCTTGGACATTCCATATCCCTGGTCACCGTCTACCGAAACCTGCCCATCCTTGAGAAGGCCGGCCTGATCCGGCGCACGTGCCTGACAGGAACGACGGCCCGGTACGAACGTACCTGGAAGCGGAGACATCACGATCACCTGATCTGCGTCCGTTGCGGGAAGGTCGTGGAATTCGAGTACTCCGCCATCGACGTCCTCCAAGACGCGGTCGCCGCCGAGCACGGCTTCCTCCCCACCGACCATCACCTGGAGCTGATGGGGGTCTGCCGGGACTGCCGTGCCTCCGGGACGGCGGCGGGGCCGGAGGGCCGGGAGTCCCCATGACCCTCCGGGAGGCCCCCCTGGGGAAACGGGTCCGGGTCGTGGGCTTCGACTCCGGCCGCGGCCTGGCCGCGCGCCTGGCGGCGCTCGGGGTCCACGTCGGGGAGGAGCTGACGATCCTCTCCGAAGGCCCCATCGGCGGCCCCCTCCTGGTGGAGCTCGCCGCCTCGGGGTCCCGCGTGATGCTGGGCCGCGGAATGGTGGGGAAGATCCGCGTGGAACCGGTCGCTCCGCCGGCGACGCCGGACCGTCCATGACGGAACCGCGGGAACCGGTCCTGGCGCTGGTCGGCCAGCCCAACTGCGGGAAGAGCACCCTCTTCAACGCCCTGGCGGGGTTCCGGGCCCACACCGCCAACTTCCCGGGGACCACCGTGCAGCGGCTGGAGAGCGCCGCCATGGCCGCCGGGCGGCGCTTCCGGATCGTGGACCTCCCCGGCACCTACTCCCTCTCCGCCCACGACCCGGCCGAGGAGGTCGCGCGGGAATATCTCCTCTCCGGGGACGTGGACGCCGTCCTCGTGGTGCTGGACGCCTCGATCCTGACGCGGGGCCTGGAGCTGGTGGTGCAGATCCTCGAGATGGGCGTGCCGGCCGCCGTCGCCCTGAACATGATGGACGAGGCGGAACGGAAAGGGGTGAAGGTCGACGTGGAGGCCCTGAAGGCGCGCCTCGGGGTGGCCGTCGTCCCCACCATCGCCACCCGCGGCCAGGGCGTGGCGGACGCCGTGGCCGAGGCCCTGAAGGCGGCGGAAGGGCGGCTCCGCGGCCGCCTCCCGCGCTACGACCGCGACGTCGAGGAGGCCGTCGAGGAGATCCTCGCGCGCCTCCCCGCGGGCCTGGCGGGCGGCCGCATCACCCCCCGCTTCGCCGCCCTGCGCCTCCTGGAGGCCGATCCCGCCTTCGAGCGCCGGGCGGCGGGCCTCGACCCGGCCTTCGCGGAATTCGTCCGGGAACGCCGGAGAAGGCTCGCGGAGCTCCACGGCTGGCCGGAGGAGACCGTCCTGGCTTCGCACCGCCACGCCTTCACGATGGACCTCGCCGAGGAGGTGGCCAAGGTATCCTCCCGCGGTCGTGTCACGGCGGCCGAGCGCCTGGACCGGATCGTCCTGCACCCGGTCCTGGGATTCGCCGTGGCGGGGCTCCTCCTGCTGTCCCTCCTGGCCCTCTCCTTCTGGATCGGGGGGAGCCTGGCCGCCGTCTTGGGAAGGCCTTTCGAACAGCTGATCGATCTCATCGGCCCCCGTGCCCTGGAACACCCGGGCTGGGCCGTCCTCAAGGGGCTCGTGGAGGGAGTGGCCGGCGGGGCGGGGATCGTCCTTCCCTACCTCGTCCCGCTCCTCCTGATCCTCTCCTTTCTGGAGGACGTCGGCTACCTGCCCCGCCTGGCCTATCTCCTGGACGGCCTCCTGCACCGGATGGGGCTCCACGGGAAGAGCGCGGTGCCCCTGATCCTGGGCTACGGGTGCACCGTGCCGGCCCTGATGGGGGCGCGGATCCTGGAGAACCCGCGCGACCGCCTGGTCGTCTCGCTCCTGGCCCCGTTGATCCCCTGCTCGGCCAGGACCGTGGTGATCCTGGCCCTCGCCGGGGCCCTGCTGGGGCCCGCCTGGGCCCTCGGGATCTACGCCGGGGGCCTCCTCCTGACCGGCCTGGCGGGGCGGATCCTTGCGAGATTCCTTCCCGGAGAGGACATCGGCCTGCTGATGGAGGTGCCCCCCTACCGCGCCCCGTTCCTTTCCCTCCTGGCCCGGAAGACGGCCCTTCGCCTGTGGGACTTCCTGGCCCGGGCTTGGCCGGTGCTCATCGCCGGCTCGGTATTCATGGGCCTCCTGGAATATGCCGGGGCGGACCGGGTCCTGAACGGCCTGCTGTCGCCCCTGACGCAGGGACTCCTGGGACTTCCCCCCGCCGTGGGGATGACCCTGGTCCTGGGGATACTGCGGAAGGAACTGGCCCTGGTCCTGCTGTACTCCGCCCTGGGGACGTACAACCCGGCCTCCGTCCTGACGCCGGTCCAGATCCTGACCTTCACCGCCTTCGTGGCCTTGTACGTCCCCTGCCTCTCCTCCCTGGCCGTCCAGGTCCGCGAGATCGGCTGGCGATGGACCCTGGGGTCGGTCCTGTTGAACACCGCGGCGGCCCTGGCGGCGGCGGGAGGAATCCGCCTCCTGGCCTGGGCGGTGCGGGCGGTCGGCTAGGCTTCCGTTCCCGGCCGCCGGCGGCGTAATGGTCTGAGGGGGAGTCTGGGAACCCTCCTTGGGGAACCGGAGCGGGGTCGAACATGGAGCCTCGTTTCCCTCGGGTCCTGATCCTTCTCGGCGTCCTCGGTGCCGCGACGGAGACCGGCGCCAACGACTGGACTCCCGCCGGGGACGACCCGTCTCGACACGTCGTGGAGGCCAAGCGCCGAGACCTCTGCTTCGACCTCCGCGGAAAGTTCCATATCACCCTCGACGGCCTGGGGCTCTTCGCCGGAGGGATCGAGACCGACGAGCGCAGCGCCGGCATCCTCCTGGACGGGATCGAGGCGAGATACGTGGGACACGCCCTCTGGTACCCGGGCTGGTGGTCGCTGGCCACCCCCTTCGCCATCAACCTCCGGGGCCCCGACAGCGAGATCCGCCACAGCACCGTCGGCTACGCCGCCGGGCACGCCGTCTTCCTCCAGGGCCCCCGGTCCCGGGCGGTGAACAACGTCATTCACGACCCCCACGCGCCCACCGACGGCAAGGAATACTTCGGGAACGGGGCCATCTACCTGGAGGGGCGCTGCCGGAACTTCGTCATCCACCACAACGTGATGTGGAACATCGCGGGACCCGGGATCTACCTGCCGGGGATGGAGGGGGAATTCTCCGGAATCCAGGTCTTCAACAACACCAGCGATGCCCCCTTCAATGTCCTCAAGCCGGCGGGAGTGACGCTCAAGAACAACGTCTTCTGGGCCTTCCAGTTCGACCGCGTCCCGCCGGGGGACCTGGGGACCAACGTCACCTTCCGAAAACAGCACCCCACCGTCCCGTTCCTGAAGGACCCGGGATTCGAGAACCCGGCGAAGTTCGACTTCCGTCCCCGGCCGGGATCCCCCCTCGTCGACCGGGGCGTGGCGGTCCCTCCCTGGACGGACGGCTTCGCGGGGAGGGCGCCCGACGCGGGGGCGCTGGAACACGGCCGCCCTCCCTTCACGGCGGGGGCCGTCGTGGCGGAGCGCCACCTCCCGCAGCTGCGCCTGTCCTATTCCGGCCCCGCGTCCTCCTCGACCGTCTTCACGATCCTCAATGTCCCCGCGGACCGGAAACTGCCCCCGGATTTCAAGCTCAAGATCGGCGGGAACGAACCCGGGGGCGAGGTTTCCTATGTCGACGGGGTCTGGACGGTGCGGGGGGTCCCCTGCCGCGGCGCCCCCTCCTCCCAGGCGGTGGCCGCCGTGATCGGCGCGGGGAAGCCGGTCGTTCTCCCCCGGGCCCCCCTTCCGCCGGCCCGCCCCTGAGGCCGTGGGGCCGGATCGAAGGCCCTCACATCCCCTGGGCGCGGAGGAAGGCCACGCTCTTCTTGAGGATCTCGGGGGTTCCCACGATCTCCAGCGTGGAACTCTCGATCCCTGCGTCGCGGAGCACCGCGCAGACCCCCTTGAGGTCGATCACGCCGTCCCCCAGGGCGATGGTGGAGAACCCGCACCCGAACTTCCGCCCCCGCTGGGGGATCCATTCGGGACCCAGGTCCTTCCAGTGGATGTGGTGGATCTTGTTCTTGAACGTCCGGGCCATCTCCACGGGGTCCGCTCCCCCCAGCCAGGAGTTGCCCGTGTCCAGGTTCACCCCCAGGGCCCGGGGATTCCCGAGCAGGTTCATCACGTCCCGGATCCCCTTGATGGAGTCGGTGATGGGACCGTGCGGTTCCAGAAGGAGGCGGACGCCGTAGTCCTCCGCCATCCGGACGGGGTCGTGGAGCTTTTCGGCGATGATGAAGATTCTCTGCTCGTAGGTGAGCTTCTCGGCCCACTCGGAGCGGGGGTCGGTCTCGGTCGTGATGACGTCCTTGACCCCGATGGCGGCGGCGAACTTGATGGCCTTCATGATCTCCGCGGTGCCGTACCGGGCGGGGTTGCTGGGCTCCAGGAGCGCGGCGTGGGCGCAGACCGTGGAGGGGGTGATCCCGTACTTCTCGAACAGGCGCCGCACCTCGAACGGGTTGTCGTCCAGGCTCACGGTGGGCGAGAACCCGGCGGACCCCAGCATGCTGCCGCCCGAGTTGGTGTCCGTGATGTCGGCGTGCGTGAACCCCATCTCCCGGGCGCGCTGGAGCTGCCGCTCCACGCTGGCGAACGGCTCGATCAGGAGGAACACCCCGACGTTCATGGCAGGCCCTCCATCGCATCACCGGTTGGAAACGGAACGGACGCCCCCGGCGTCCCACGCACCCATTCTAGTCGCGCCGGCAAGGACCGCGCAAGCAATCCGGGAGAGGATCACTCCTGCCGGAACCTTTCGCGGAGCTCCAGGGCGGCGGCGTTCCCCGGCTCCTCCTGGAGCGCCCGCTCGATCTCCGCCCGGGCGCGATCCTTCTCGGATCTCCTCCAGAGGAACCGGGCGTAGGCCACCCGGGCGGCCACCCCCCGGGATTCCCAGCCGACCGCCTCTTCCAGGAGGGCACGGGCCTCCTCGAGCCGCCCCTCCGCCTCCGCCACCTGGGCCAGTCCCACCTGGGCCTCCGCGAGGCGGGGCTGCGCCTCCAGGGCCTCGCGGTACCGCTGCACCGCCTCCCCGGGCCGCCCGGACCGGGCGTGGATCGACCCCTCCAGGACGAGCGCCTTCGGATAGGCCCCCGACAGCGACGGAACGCCCGCCAGGAGGCGCAGCGCCCGGTCGAAGTATCCCGCCGACTGCAGCCGGAAGGCCTCCCGGTAGGCGGCCTCCCCCTCCCGCTCGGCGCAGCGCGAGGCCAGCTCGTCCTCGGGGTTCGCCCGGAGGATCGCGTCCATCGTCTCCCGGAAGGCCCGGGGATTTTTCCCCCCGCCGTACTGGAGGGCCCGGCAAAACCTCCGGCGGGACTCGGTGAAGCGATCGAGCCTCCCGGAGGCGACCTCGTCGAGCCCCTCGGGCTCCAGGATCTCCTTCGGGTTCCGGCGCCGTCCCTCCAGAAGGGCGGTCATCTCCGGCAGGCTGGCGCGGAGCATCGAGAGGGGCGCCGTGTACTCCACCCAGCAGTCGTCGTCCGTGACGACGCGGGCCCCCCGTCCCAGCTCGAAGAGGGGACCGGGCCCCATCGCGTAGTGCGCCAGGAACTCGACCGCGTCCCGCACGCCGATCGACGAGAGCTTCTCGAGCACGGGCGGGCGGCGGAGGCGGTCCTCGAGATCCCCGATCCGCCACTTCTCCTCCCCCAGCGTCCCCACCAGGAGATAGTCCCCGCCGGGGTTCATCTCCCAGAGCAGGGAGCGGGGAAAGACCTCCGTGAACGTGCGGACCACCCCCTGGAAGTCGCGGGCCGAGAGCCGATAGAGGTGGATCCACTGGGCGAAGATCCCCCCGGGCTTGAGCCGCGCCCGCGCCTCCCGGAAGAACTCGACCGTGAAGAGGTGGGCCATCCCGCTCACCCAGAGGTTGGAGGGCTCCGAGGCGATGACGTCGTAGCGCCGGGGGGCGTAGCGGACGTGGGTGCGCCCGTCCCCCACGAGGATCCGCGTGCCGGGACGGGAGCAGGCGTCCCCGTTGACGTCCGCGAAGTGCGCGGCGGCGCGGACCACGGCGGGGGAGATCTCCACGCAGTCCACCGACGCCGCCCCGTGCGCCTGGGCGCTGGAGAGGGTCAGCCCGCTCCCCAGGCCGATCACGAGGACGTCGCGCGGGTCCGGATGGAGCAGGAGGGGGATGTGCGCCGTGAGCGCCTGGGCCGGCATGTCCTCCCGTCCCCACGAGGCGTCCGTCTTCCCGTTGATCCGCAGGTAGCGGGCGCTCTCCGTGCGGTACACGATCACGAGCCCGAAGGCGTCCCAGTAGGCGGCGTCGATCTGGCGGATGGGATTCTTCCAGGAGATCGGCCGCTCCCCGGCGTCCAGGACCCGCCGGTATCCGGGGGCGTAGAGGTACATGCCGAGGGAGACCGCCCCCGG
>Ga0068707_1003186_pt1 | contig 11493 bp, 8 predicted proteins | sample YNPNPMetaG_FD_66600 | JGI IMG/M metagenome (GOLD analysis project Ga0068707, IMG submission 66600) | Anoxygenic and chlorotrophic microbial mat microbial communities from Yellowstone National Park, USA - YNP NP MetaG | ecosystem: Environmental > Aquatic > Thermal springs > Hot (42-90C) >... | reverse complement strand
CCGTTAAGGCGGTTACCTTAGGATCACGAAAGGAGCCAGGTGGAATGGACGAGTCGCATTCGATGCTCAAGGATTTTCTTAATTTTCTGGCGCGCAACCTGTTTCCTCTTGCTGCTTTAATCGCTCTTTTGGCTCTGGCGGTCACGGGAGCGCCGCTGGTGCTGGAGTTCAAGAGCAACTTCCTGGAAGAAGGCCAGCGCCTGATCACCTCACTTTTTGTGGTAACGGTCTTTCTGGAACGCGCTCTGGAAGTTTTCGTGGTCACCTGGCGTGGGCCAGAAAGCAACCGGTTGGATTCAGAAATTTCCCTGCTTTCGGAGGAAATTGCCCTGGAAGCCAGGCGCGGCGGTGGGAGCGAAAAATTGCAACAGCTGCAAAAGGAGCTGGCCGCCAAACAGCGCAAGCGCATCTCCTACAAGTCGGATACGCAGCGCATGGCTCTGTGGGGCGGTTTGCTGATGGGGGCGTTGATCGGCGTCGCCGGCCTGCGGGTGTTGAGCAGCCTGCTGGCCAATCTCGATCAGTTGTCGGGGATTCAGCTTACCGTGTTCCGCATCACCGATGTGCTGCTCACCGGCGGGTTACTGGCAGGAGGCAGCGAGGGCATTCACAAGATTTACAAGGTTTACAGTGAATTCATGGATGCTACGGCCAACAAAGCCAAGGCCTCCAATCCCAACAGCGATGTGGCGCTACGTGCCGAAGCGCGCAGCGCCGAGACCCGCACTAGTGAAGAGGCTAAGCCGCAACTGCTGGGGTTTGAATCTCCCTTTGGCGGTGCGGGGGGATAAATCCAGGCGAACCAGACGAACACGGCGGGGAGACTTCTCCCCGCCGTGTTGTTTTTGGGGTGGCGTGCGTTTAGCGGAATCCGCGTCGTCCGCCGCCGCCGCTGTGGCTTGAGCTGCTGGAGCGATGGCTGCCGCCGAAACTGCTGCTGCGGCTGGAGTGGGAACTCCAACTGCTGCGACTGGAGCCGGAACTCCAACTGCTGCGGCTGGAGCTCCAACTGGTCCGGCTGGTGCTGCGGTAGCCGCTGCTCCCGCCGCCGGAGGCGGAACGCAAAATGCGGTCCAGATCGGCCTGGGTGGAGGGGGCGCCAGGGGTGCTTGTGGCATTGCTGAGCGCGGCGCTCAATCCGGAGCTGGCATTGTTGATGGCGCGGATCAGGCCATCCGAAACGCTTTGGAGGGAGAAGTCGGGCCGACTGGGCGGGGTGGGGGTGGCGGCGTCCGTTGCGCTCGGAAGGGCCCCGTCCGCCGTGCTCAGGGCTATGCGCCGGGGAATCAGGGTGCCATTGTGGACCTCGATGATGGTCGGTAGGGTCCAGACCGGCAGGCGCGCCCCCAATTCCACGGCCTGATGGATGAGCACCTCTTCCACCTCCAGGGCGACGGCGTAGGCGAAGTAGCGATCCAGCATATATTGGGCATTAGGCAGGTCGCCGTATCGCTTCAGGTCCTGTAAGAAGCGCTGGAAGGCGCGCCATTTGGCCGCCTCCAGGGCGCCGGCTGCAGTGCGCCGGGGCATCCAGCGCGCCGTGATGAAGAGCCCAAGGCTCCCGATGATGATGGCGACACCGGGGAAACAGGCCAACATCCCCGCCTCTTGCCCCAACAGGCTTGTGCCCAGGCACAGGATCAGCAGGCCGCCCAACAGGACCAGCGTGGCCAGGCCCTGCCAGGTACGGCGCACGCGATCCGGCCGGCCTGCAAAGAACTGCCCGGCTTCTTCTCCCATTTGCTCATACACTTTGGGCAGGGCATTCAGGAAATGGGGGTAAATCTGGCTCAAGGTAGCCCCCTCAGCGATGTGAGGCCGCAGCGCGTTGAACAGCGTGGCCATATGCGGGGTTATCCTGACCGTCTCCTGCGCGTTGAGTTGAATTGGCATGTCGGGATTCAACGTATCCTGGTAAGCACACTGGAGGAACAGGTCCTTCCCCTTGAAGCTGATGGTGAGCAGGCCCAGGTTGGCCAGGTGGAATAGGGTGGCCAGAGCGCCTTTCACAGTGGCTTCTTCTTTGAGCAGGTAGGCCACGATGCCGGGCGGCAGATCAGAGGGGGGACGGGGTAACACGTCGGCGATGGCGCCAACCTGAGCATCACGGCCCCACAGGTACCAGGCCAGGAGCGCCCCGCCCAATCCGCCGATGAGCAGCAGGAAGCTGCTTACCGCAGTGCCAATCTGAATCCAGGCCTGGCGTTTGCGGGCCGCCTGGGCCTGCAGGTCCACCGCTTCCACCTCTTCCTGCCAGGCCGCTTTGGTCGCGGAGGTGGCCTGTGGGGGCAAGGTGAGGCTCACCTCCCAGCTTTCGCCGGGGTCAAGCCCGGCCTCGCAAGTGATGAGCAGCGTTCCATCCGTCTGGCGGCTCACCGCTCCGCCGCTCACCGTGACCTGATTCGGGGACACGCCTGGCGGCAACACAACCTGGACCTGGGCCGCTTCGACGGGGACCTTACGGCCTTCTCCCGTCACGGCCTGCCAGACCAGGGCCTGGGCTTCGGGCGTGATGCGCAGGGCGCCGCGGAGGCGGTAACGCAGGATGAAGGTCGTGCGCTGGCCGCGCAAAGGAGGAAAGTCCCAACGCACCTGCGTCCGGCCGATTAACGCCTCGTCATACGTCACTTGTTTCGACCAGCTTTCGTAGTAAACCCAGCCAGGTCGGGTCGGCTCTGAGATCACCTGATAGCAGCCCTCGCAAGGTGCGTCGCTTTTTTGATAGGCCAGGTCGCCTTCCCAGACGCCGAGCACCTCGACCGCGTCCACGAAACGGTGGGAGAGGGTGCGGTCCAGGCCGTAGAGGGCGCCGTTGCGCACGTTGATCTGCTGGCGTTCCTCGACCAGGACCGAGCCATCGGCGGCCAGGGAGAGGGTCACATCCCAGCGTTCGATAGCGAAGTCCAGACCGCTTTCATCTTCGGCCTGTTGCCAGGCGGGGGGCTGAATGGGCAGGGTGTTGGGGGGGAGCGTCACCTCGACCTGGAGGTAGTCGCCATCGGAGATGGGGCCGGCTGCGTAAATGAGCTGCTGGCCTTCGGTGCGCAGGCTCGCCTCTACCCCGCCGCTCAGGGCCATCACGTCCTGGAGGGAGATTGAGGCGGGCAAGATTACCCGCACCTGACTGGCCTCGATGGGGATGCCGCTGCGGTCCGCGGGGACAGCGCGCCAGCGCAGAATCTGGCCATCCGGGTAGACCCACAGGCCGCCGGTGACGCGGTAGTCCAGGCTGAAGGTACGCACCTCACCGGGGGCGGTCGGGGTGTAGGTCCACTCGACATAGTAGCTGCCGTTCTCTTGACTCACGGTGTAGGAGCCGGGGCCGCTGCCGTCGCGGACGTAAGGGGTGTCATCTTCATAGAAATTTTCTACCTCCACGCTTTCGGTGTAGGCGAGGGGGATTTCGGCAAAGCCCTGGGTGAAGCTGGCATCGAAGCGCAGGACGTAAGTTTCGCGCACTTTGAAGCTGCCATCCTCCAGGAGCTGGATGGTCACGTCGTAGCGCTGGTATGTGATCTCCGAGGCCTGCGCCGGGCGCGCCGCCAGTGCGCTCAAACTCAGCAGTATGATGGCTAAAAAGCTCAACCAACGACGTGTCATGGGTTCCTCCTTTCATCTGGTCTCGTGTCAGCGGGAGCCTGGATAGGCTTTGATTATAGCTGCATTCGGTGAAATCTGTACTGGTTGAGGGCGGACGGGGATTGCGGACGGGGATTGCGGACGAGGACGTCCGCGGTCCCAGGGACGTGCGCGGTGCCGGTGCGGACGAGGACGTCCGCGGTCCCAGGGACGTGCGCGGTGCCGGTGCGGACGAGGACGTCCGCGGTCCCAGGAGCGGACGAGGACATCCGCGGTGCCGGAGCGGACGGGACGTCCGCGGTGCCGGAGCGGACGGGACGTCCGCGGTCCCAGGAGCGGACGGGGATTGCGGACGAGGACGTCCGCGGTCCCGGTGCGGACGAGGACGTCCGCGGTGCCAGGGACGTGCGCGGTGCCGGTGTGCCTGATCAGGGTTCGGCGTACTCCGGTAGCAGTCGTTCCAGCCGCTCGACGCTATCCGCCAATCCGCCGGGACGGTTGCGCGCCAGCCAGAGGGCGCGATACTCAGCGATGATGGCCTGCAGGTCGGCGGCCAGGGAAAAGGCGGGCTTTTCACCGAGCAGCGCCAGGCCACGGTAGCAGGCGTGACGCAGCATCCGGGCCGTGAGCTGGAGTTCCCGGCGGATCAGGGCCGCGTCAGGTCGGGCCAGCTGCGCCTGCTCCAGCGGAGCAATGGCCGCCAGGGTGGCCTCCAGGGCGCGGTGTAACTCGCCGGACGTAAGGCCCAGGTCGGGCAGCAACGCTTCCCGTGAGCGCTGCAGCAGCCAGAACAGGGGCGTTCCGTTCGTCAGGGTGAGATCGAGGGCGCGGTATACATTGCCCAGGTCATACGCGACCCGTCCGGTCACCTCCTGCGCATCCTCGAAAGCGTGCCGGCTGAGCAACGTCGGCCAGTCAGCGGTGCGGTTGGATTCCAGGCTCCAGCTAAAGGCCGCGCCGGCAGCGAGCCCCAGGTAGCTGACAGGCAGGGTTTGCCAGTGTCCGCCATCACCCCAATCGGTGATGAGATAACCGATCGCGCCGTGAAGCTGGCCCGCTTCGGCGGCGTTGACCAGGTTGCCCAGTGCGTTGGCCGTCCGCCCCGCCAGGCTACACCAGGCGGAGGTGCCGGGGCAGACGTAGAAGGGGATGGCGGCGGCGGCAAAGCGCGCGCCTTCTTCCGCAAAGGGATGGTCAGCCTCATAGCCCCAGTCCAGCGCGATGAGATCACGGGGAAGTTCGCTCACCAGGTCAGGGTGACGCAGGATAATATCGCCCCAAAATTGCATGGTGAAGCCGCGTGCCGTGACCTCGCGGTATAACGCCAGCAGAAAGTCCAGGTAAACTCGCCCTACGCCGCGTTCGGCGCAGAGCGACCGGCTCTGACCGTGTCCCAGGTCGAACGTTTCATCCCCGCCTATGTTGAACTGGCGGCTGGTGAAATGGGGCAACAGCTCAGCGTACAGGCTGCGGACCAGCTCCAGGCTGCCTGGATGGGCGGGCGCCAGGCTGAAGGGGCCGTGCATCGTCCCCCACGGCACGGGAAACTCACCGTGACACTCCGCCAGCGGCGCATAACGCGGATGCTTGAGCCAGCGTTCCATATGTCCAAACGAGTTCTGGTTGGGCACCAGCTCAATAAACCGTTCGCGGCAAAAGGCATCCAGCGTGAGGATGTCTTCACCGGTCATGGGCGAGGCGTCGCGCCAGACGTCGGGATGCTGACGATAGGCAAAGGTGTGCTCGGTATAGAGCTGGAGCTGATTGATTTTCCAATCGGCCAGCCGGTCTACCAGCGCCAGGAGCGTCTCCATCCGCGGTACCTTATCGCGGCTGATGTCCAGCATCACGCCGCGCACGGGGAAGTCGGGCCAGTCCTCGATCGCCAGACAGGGCAGCGCTTCCGCCGTGTAGAGCAGTTGGCGCAGCGTAGCGACGCCGTAAAACAATCCGGCGGAGTCGTGGCCCGTCAGCCACAGGCCGGCAGGCGTGATCTCCAGCCGATAGCCCTGGGGCCAGGGCACGGCGCTCGGATCCAGACGTAACGTGAGTCGGCGTTCTTCCGGCGGGACGAGGGGGGAAGCGTGCAGCTCCCAGTGATAGCCGTGACGCGCCTCCAGCGCCTGCTGCAAGCGTTGGGCAGCGTAGCGCGCCGCCTGAGGCCGGGCCAGCTCCAGCACGATCAGGCCCTCAGGCGGCGGGACGTAAGTCCCCGGAAGCCGCTTCAGATGCCGGGGGGCGGGGAGCAAGTGTAGCCTGTCGCTCATCTCATCCTCCCGTGACCAGGGTTTTGGCCAGCATCAGGTATTGGCGATAGGGCTTGAAGCCGAACTGGCCGTAAAAGGCCACCAGGTCCGTCCAATCAATGACGCAACCGCGTACCCCCAGGGCGCGCAGATGCCGCGCCGCACCGTCTACAATCGCTGCGCCGTACCCCCGTCCGCGCGCCGCCTGCGCCACGCCCAGCGGGCCGTATTGCCCCCAGGGACGCGGCAACTGTTGCGGGTAGAAGCGTTCCATGGGTCGCAGCGAATCTTCCAGGGTGATCTGGCAGAAGCCGAGGGGCGCTTCCCCATGGCTGGGCCACAACAGCAGCCAGTCGTCAGGGCGTCCGCCTTCGCGCAGGAACTCCTGGGCTTCAAAATGCCAGCGACCAGGGAACTCGCGTGCCAGGAAGTCCAGCAGGAGCGCCTCCTCGCCGGCGCGGACGGGGCGCAGCGCGACGTCGGTGGGCACGCCGGGCGCCGGGAGATAATCCGCCAGATCGCGGGCCACATCCCAGACGGCGCCTTCTTGTGCGTAGCCGCGGTGCTGGAAGAAGGTGCGTACCGCGTCACCGGCGCTTGCCGGCAATCCGGGGACGAAGGGGCGCAGACTGCCGCCCAGGGTGACACGTCGGCTGCCCTGAGCGCGCAGCCACTCCTCGGCCCAGGCCAACAGGGCGCTGCCGATGCCCTGTCCCTGCGCGTCGGGCCTGACGGCCAGGGCGTCAATCCAACCTGATTCGTCGGTTGCGGTGCGCAAGGCGCTGGTCAGGACAAAGCCGACCGGCTCCCCATCACGGAGGGCCAGTTGCCCGGCCTGGGTTGCCCCGGTAACAGGACGGGTGTTAAAGGCCACCAGGTGCGGCGAAATCGCCAGTTCCGGCCCGCACGCCGCCGTCCACAGCGCGGCTGCCAGCCGATGATGCACATCAGAGGTCAGGTCAAAGTCCTGCAGTTTCATAGGCTCCTCGGAAAAGGCATTTACGTGAGCTTGATTGTCGCATGAATGGGCGGGTTTTCAAGCAGGCATGGGAACAGGCAAGCAACAGGATGGGCAGGCATAGGATGCCTGACCTGTCCCAACTCATGTCCGAACCTCAGATAGTTCTGTTTGACAATTTTCCCGAAACGAAGTATACCTTCCTGCGGATGTTTCGATTCTTGAGAGGAGGCCTACCATGTTAGTTACAAGTAAAGAATTGCTCCTGGATGCCCAGAAAAACGGTTACGCTGTGGGCGCTTTTAACACCAACAATCTGGAAATCACTCACGCCATCATTCGGGCGGCGGAAGCCAAGCGCGCGCCGGTGCTGGTGCAAATTTCGGCGGGCGCTTTGAAGTACGCCGGACCCGAATTCTTGCCCATGATTGTCGCCAAGGCGGCGCAGCAGGCTTCGGTGCCGGTGGCGATTCACCTGGATCATGGCCCGGACTTCAAGACCGTCCTGCTGGCCCTGCGCACCGGCTTCACCTCCATCATGCGCGACGCCTCCAAACTGCCCTACGAGCAGAACGTCGCGGAAGTGCGCAAGGTTGTCGAGGTTTGTCATGCCCTGGGCATCCCCGTTGAGGCGGAAATCGGCAAGATCGGCGGGGCGGAAGAGCATGTCGTGGTCAGCGAGCGCGAGGCCCTGATGACCGATCCCGATGAGGCGGCGCGCTTCGTCGAAGATGCCGGTTTTGATTTTCTGGCGGTAGCCATCGGCAATGCGCACGGCTTCTACAAGGGCGAGCCGAAGCTCGATTTTGACCGCCTGGATGCGATTCGCCGCAGGGTTTCGGTCCCCCTGGTGCTGCATGGCGCTTCCGGCATCCCGGACTATCAGATTACCGAGGCCGTCAAGCGCGGTATCTGCAAGATTAACATTGACACCGAAATCCGCTACGCCTTCATCACGACGATGAAGAAGATCATGGACGAAAAGCCGGGCGAAATTGACCCGCGCAAGATTCTCGGTCCGGCCATTGACGCGATGCAGGCCGTGGTGGAAAGCAAGATCGAAATCTTCCAGAGCGCCGGACGCGCTTAACCCCCTGGGGCAGTTTCGAGGGCGCGCCGTGTCGCGCGCCCTCGATTTTGTGTCTGGCGGGGTCTTGAAAACCAGGAAAGAAGGAGACTCAGGATGGAGGGTGTTGAAGAAACTGTGCGGGATCACCTGGCGGGGTTGCTGCGCCGCGCCCTGGAAGCGGCTCAAGCGGCGGGGGCCTTGCCCGATTTTCCCCTGCCGGAGGCGATGCCGGTGGAGGCGAGCAAACACGAGGGGCATGGGGACTACGGCTCGCCGCTGTGTCTGACCCTGGCGCGGCCGGTGCGACGCGCTCCGCTGCAGATTGCGCAGGCGCTGCTCCCTTACCTGCCGCCTTCAGCGGCGGTGGCTAAAGTGGAGGCGGTGGCGCCCGGCTACATCAACTTCACCCTAAACCCGGCCTGGCTGGCGCAGCAGGTGGCGCGCATTTTGCAGGCGGGCATGACCTGGGGTAACGTGTCCCTGGGGCAGGGCGAGCGGGTGCAGGTGGAATTCGTCAGCGCCAATCCTACCGGGCCGCTCACCATCGGCTCGGCGCGGAATGCCGTGTTGGGCGATGCTATCGCCTCGGTCCTGGAGGCGGCAGGGTATCAGGTGGAGCGTGAGTACTACGTGAACGACGCTGGTTCCAAATCGCGCGTCTTTGGCGAAAGCATCTACGCGCGCTACGCCGAACTGTTGGGCGTAACCTATCCCTTCCCGGAGAAGGGCTATCCCGGCGCTTACGTCACCGGGCTGGCGCAGCAGTTGGTGCGGGAGGCGGGACGCCGCTATCTGGAGATGGAGCCGCGCGAGGCGATCCGCGCCATCACCGATTGGGGGGTCGAGCGCGTGCTGGCATGGATCCGCGCCGATATGGAGCGGATGCGCATCCATTTCGATAGCTGGTATCACGAGCGCTGGTTCTACGAGCGGGGCATGTTTGAGCCTGTCCTGGAACGCCTGCGCGCCGGCGGTTATCTGGTGGAATATGATGAGGCCGTCTGGTTCCGCCATCCTGCGCTGGAAAAGGACGCGGTGCTCATCCGCTCCCCGCGGGTCGTGGCGGAGCCTGACGATCGCCCGACCTATCTGGCTTCCGATACGGTGTACGTGTGGGATAAGCTGGTGACGCGCGGTTTTTCCAAGGCGATTTATGTGTGGGGCGCCGATCACCATGGCGACGTGCCGCGGGTGAAGGCGGCGGCTCAGGCCCTGGGATTGGACCCGGAGCGGGTGATCATCATCCTCTATCAGTTGGTCACGCTCTACCGCAACGGGCAGGAAGTGCGCATGTCTAAAAGCTCCGGGGAGTTCATCACCCTGCGCGAGCTGCTCGATGAGGTGGGGGCGGATGCGGTGCGCTTCATGCTGCTCACGCGCACGGCGGATGTGAAGTTCGATTTTGATCTCGACCTGGCTGTAGAGCAATCGGATCGCAACCCCGTGTACTATGTCCAATACGCCCACACGCGCATCGCCGGCGTTTTGCGTCACGCCGCCGAACAGGGCCTGGCGCTGGAGCCGGAGGCGGATCTGAGTTTGTTGCAACATCCCAGCGAGCTGGCGCTCATCCGCAAGATGCTGGAGCTGCCGGAGGTGATCGCTATGGCGGCGCGCAGCCTGGCCCCCCATCATTTGACGGGGTACGCGCTGGAGCTGGCGGCTCTGTTCCACGCTTTTTACCGTGACTGCCGGATAGTGATGCTGGAGCCGGAAGCGCGGCCGCTGGCGCAGGCCCGCCTGCATCTGGCGCGGGCCGCCCAATTCACCCTGGCGCGGGTCCTGGGCCTGATGGGGATGGACGCGCCCGAACGTATGTAACCTGAGGGGGAAAAATGGGTCTCAGAGCAGATAGCTGGATTCGTAAGATGGCGCTGGAGTACGGCATGATTGAGCCTTTCGTCGAGTCGCAGGTGCGTAACGGCGTCATTTCGTATGGCCTGTCTTCGTATGGTTACGACATCCGGGTGGCGGATGAGTTCCTGGTGTTTACGCCCGGGGTAGGGGACCTGGCCGTTGTGGATCCCAAGCATTTTGAAACGCGCGCTATGGCGAACTACAAAGGCGAGGTGTGCATCATCCCCCCCAATTCTTTTGCCTTGGCGCGGTCGGTGGAGTATTTTCGTATGCCCCGCAATGTCCTTGGGGCAGTTCTCGGCAAGTCGAGCTATGCCCGTTGCGGCATCGTGACCAATTTCACCCCGCTTGAACCGGGTTGGGAGGGCTACATCACCATCGAAATCAGCAACACGACGCCCATGCCCGCTAAAATTTACGCGAATGAGGGCATCGCTCAGGTGCTCTTCTTTGAGGGTGATGAACCCTGTGAGGTGTCCTATGCCGATAAGAAGGGCAAGTATCAAAAACAGGTCGGCATTGTGCTGCCGCGCTTATGAGCCTGGAAACCTGGGTAGACGTTGTTCCTGCTATGCGCAACGGCCTGCACGTGGCGCTGCTGGCGCGTGTGGCCGTCATGCGCCTGACGACGCCCATCTATCCGGCGCAGGAGCGCGTGCTGCGCGCGCTGGAGCTGACGGATTTTGACGCGGTGCGGGTGGTCATTCTGGGTCAGGACCCCTATCACGGCCCGGGGCAGGCGGATGGTCTGGCCTTCTCCGTGCCGGAAGGGGTCCAGGCCCCGCCTTCTCTGCGCAACATCTTTGATGAGATTCAACGCGATGTGTATGGCGGCCAGCCGCAACCCTTCAGCACCGATTTGAGCCGTTGGGCCAGGCAGGGGGTGCTCCTGCTCAACGCCGTGCTCACCGTGGAGGCGGGTAAGGCGGCCTCGCATCAGGGCCTGGGGTGGGAGCCGCTCACCGATGAGATTGTCGCTACCCTGGCGCAGCAGCGTGAGCATCTGGTCTTCATGCTCTGGGGACGCTTTGCGCAGAGCAAGCACCGCCTGATTGATGGCCGTCGGCATCTCATCCTGGAAGCGCCGCATCCCTCGCCCCTTTCGGCCTCGCAGGGGTTCCTGGGCTGTGGGCATTTCTCCAAGGCGAACCGGTATCTGGCCGAACATGGCTTTGCCCCCATCCAGTGGTAGGACGTTCGTCAGGAGACCATGACTTCATCAACGGTTGATTTCAAGACGCGCGGTTTGTGGATTTTCACTATCATCTGGATCGGCCAGGTCTTCTCTCTGCTGGGCACATCCATGAGCAATTTCGGCCTCACCCTGTGGGCCTATGATGTGACCCAGAAGGCGACCCCGCTGGCGTTGATCGGCTTTGCCTTCGTGACGCCTATGACCTTGTTGGGGCCTTTCATCGGCGTGCTGGTAGATCGCGGCAATCGCAAGCTGATGATGCTGTTGAGCGATCTGACCGCGGCGAGCGTGTCCCTCATCATCCTGATTTTGTTGAAGCTGGATCTGTTGCAGGTCTGGCAACTGTACCCGTTGGCTTTTATCGCCGGGGTGATGCAGGGCTTTCAGTGGCCGGCCTACTCGGCGACCATCTCGCTGATGTTGCCCAAACAGCATTATGCGCGTGCCAACGCGATGTTGGAGCTGGCGGCTGCGGGTTCAGGCGTACTGGCGCCGCTGCTGGCCGGCTCCCTGATTGGCTCGATCGGCCTGCAGGGCTTGCTGTTGATTGACCTGTGCACAGCCAGCCTGGCGGTGCTCATCCTGCTCC
>Ga0068707_1003185_pt1 | contig 11497 bp, 8 predicted proteins | sample YNPNPMetaG_FD_66600 | JGI IMG/M metagenome (GOLD analysis project Ga0068707, IMG submission 66600) | Anoxygenic and chlorotrophic microbial mat microbial communities from Yellowstone National Park, USA - YNP NP MetaG | ecosystem: Environmental > Aquatic > Thermal springs > Hot (42-90C) >... | reverse complement strand
ACGAAGCGGGTATGATCGATGAAGGCGACCGCAGGGAAATTGAAAATGTCATCGACGACACACTCATTTATACCTCAATTCCCATAGTGGTGGTCACTTTGCAGAGCCGCCGCAGTTACGCCATAGGTTCCATGTCCATCGAGCAATATGCTCGCCAGCTCTTCAATCACTGGGGCATCGGGCTTTCGGGAAACAATTACGGCATTCTGCTACTTATCATAAAAGCCGAACGACAAGCACGCATCGAGCTAGGCGCAGCCTGGGAGCACCGTAAGGACCGCCTGTGCCGAAAGATAATGGACCAGTACATAATCGCCTGTTTCAAACGCGGCGAATACTCTCGCGGCATAAAAGAAGGGGTGCGTGCGCTTTCGGCCATGATAAAGGATGAAAGGCTGCCCAGCCCTCCCCGCAGCACATGGTTCTACCTGCTGCTGGCCGGCCTGGCGCTTTTTGGTGGAGGTTCGGCCTGGTCGTTCGTGCGCCGTGGTTCCGACGGATGGGCTTGGCTGATCTGGGGCGCTTTCTTTTCGCTCCTGGGCGCTCTGCTCCACCGCGGAAGTTCAGATTCATACCGCAGCGGCTCGCGAAGTGGGGGCTATTATCAAGGTGGCTCTTTCGGTGGTGGCTTTTCCTCAGGCGGCGGGGCAAGCGGAAGCTGGTGAAAGATGAAGAAGGCAGCCGATATTTTCTCGCCCGAAGAAATCAATAGCTTGAACCAGGCGATAGCCCGCGCCGAGCAGCACACTAGCGGAGAGATCGTTTGCGTGGTAGCAACCCGCAGCGATGATTATCCGCGGGCGGCAGACATAGCCGGAATCTGGCTGGGCCTGCTTATATTAGCGTTGTGCTGGTTCCTGCTTTCCAGACCACCCTCCGGCTCCTGGGGTCCAGCGGTTCTCGAAGTGGACTGGAAGATGCTGCTGGCCGGACTGGGGATTTTTTTGGCTGGTTTCATGGTGGGCGCTTTGGTGACCGATCGGCTGCCTGTTGTGAAAAAACTTTTTATCGGGCAGCGGCTTATGCGCGAGCGGGTGGAGCAGGCGGCCGTGCGCCTGTTTTTCCAGAACCGGGTAAGCTGCACGCGCCGGCGCACCGGTATTCTTATCTACATTTCGCTCTTCGAAAGAATGGTGCGTGTGTTGGGAGACATCGGCATAGCCGAAAAGCTTTCCGACGCCGACTGGTTCGGGGTGCGCGATCTGATAATCGCCGGCATGCGTTCGGGAAAACCATCAGAGGGCCTAGAAAAAGCCATTGAACTCTGCGGCCAGAAGCTGGCTGCCCATTTTCCTCGCCCCGCCCAAGATAGCAATGAACTTCCCGATCAAATAACCTTTATCGATTAAGAACGGAGTTTCAGCCATGAAAAAATTAGTGGTAGTCGGTGGAGGTCCCGCCGGATATGGCGCTGCACTCAAAGCCGCCGCTAACGGAATCGAGGTGACGCTCGTTGAGCAGAGCCCCCTTCTGGGAGGGACGTGCCTGCGGGTGGGCTGCATCCCCACCAAGACGCTGTTGGAAACCAGCCGCCTGTACCAGTTCGTGAAGCAGGGCGCGGAAGAACACGGCCTGGCGGTGCAGGGAATAGAGCTGAATCTACAAAAAATGTATCAGCGAAAAAATCAGGTAATGAAAAAACTGGCCGAAGGGTTGGCCGGCTTAGTAAAACGCGCCGGCATCAAGGTAATCACCGGCAAAGCCTCCTGCCAGGCGAACCGCCGGTTGGAGATAATATGCGCCGGCGGCAAGACGGAAATCCTGGAGGTAGAGCAGGTGCTGCTGGCCACCGGTTCCCAGCCGATAGCCGTCCCCGGCTTGGAATTCGACCAGCGGCAGATTATCGATTCGACTAAGGCACTGGCCCTGGAAAAGGTGCCGGAACGGCTGGTGGTGGTGGGCGGCGGGGCAGTGGGGCTGGAGCTCGGCCAGCTATGGCAGCGGCTAGGAGCGCAGGTGACTGTGGTCGAGATGATGGATCAGATCATCCCCTCAGGCGGTAAAAAACCCATAGCCCAGCTTACCCGCGTTTTGAAAAAAAGGGGTCTAGAGATTCTCTGTAAAACTCGCGTCGCCGGCTGTAAAAAAACTCCCGAAGGGTTGGAGCTGGTGCTGGACGGCCAGGCAGGCCACAAAACCATCTCGGCCACTCATGTCCTGGTGGCGGTGGGACGCCGCCCCCTGCCGCCGCCCGGGCTGCATAACTGGGGTGTGCAGACAGATGAACGCGGGCGGGTAAAAGTAAACGAGCGGCTGGAAACTTCCGCCGCTGGGGTTTACGCCGCCGGCGATCTCGTCGCCGGGCCCATGCTGGCCCACAAGGCCCATTACGATGGAGAGTTTGTCGCCCAGCAGCTCTTAGGCGGGGAAGGCCAGCTTTCTTACCGTACCATACCATCGGTGGTCTACACCTGGCCGGAATTCGCGGCAGTGGGTTTTTCCGAAGAGCAATGCCAGCAACAGGGGCTGGAGTTCGTCGCCGGCACGGCCTATTTTGCGGCTAACGGCCGGGCGCTTAGCGCCGCCGATAGCGAAGGGCTGATTCAGGTGGTGGCCGAGAAGGGAAGCGGCCGGCTGCTGGGGGTGCACATGGTAGGTCCACATGCTTCCGAGCTGATCGGCCAGGCGGTGGTAGCCATGGAAGCCGGCCTTTCGGCGCAGATTCTTTCCGAAATCGTCCAGGCTCACCCCACTCTATCGGAAGTCATCCGCGACGCGGCCCACTCCGCCTGTGCGGTTCTGGCCAAGAAAAGCTGAAAGCTTTTCTTCCCCCGCCTCAGCGCAGACTTTCTAAGCTCAGCCCCGCTTCGCGCTGGGCTTCTTCGATCAGTTTTTCGGGTTCGGTGTCCAGGGCGCTGAAATCCAGGGGATAGAGTTTTATCTCCTCGCCGTCGCCCAGCGCCAACCAGCGGCCCTTCTTGTCGAAGGCCACGGCTACCACTTCGCTGCCAGCGGATATTTTCAAAAGCGGCCGGTAGTCCTTCGCGTCCCATAGGCGCACGGTGCGGTCGTCGCTGGCCGTAGCCAGCAGGCGATCGCCGGGGCCGAAGCGCACCGTATTTACCCACTGTTCGTGCCCGCGAATCTCGGCCAGCTTCCTGCCGTCCTCCGGATCCCAGATGATCACCAGGCTGTCCTTGCCGGAAGTGGCCAACCGACGACCGTCTTGAGCAAAAGATAGCCCGGATATCCAGTCAGCGTGACCGGCCATTACCCGCAACTGCTGCATGGAAACGGCTTCGAACAGACGAATGCGCACATCGTGCCCCACCGAACCCAGCAGGTTACCGTCCGGCGACCAAGCCAGATTGTCGATCTCCCCCTGGTGGGCAGCCACGTCTTTTATCAGGGCAAAAGTCTTGGCGTCCCACAACCGTATGTGTCCGTCCATGCCGCAAGAGGCAAGCGTCCGCCCATCCGGAGAAAAGGCCACGCCGAACACGATACCTTGGTGTCCGCGGAGCACCGCCAGGCTGCCTCCGTCGGCGATCGACCACAGTCGCACGGTGCTGTCGCGGCTTGCCGACGCCAGTATACGGCCGTCCGGCGAAAAGTCCACGCAGTCGATGACCGACTGGTGAGCGCTGTAGCTGCGCACCAGTTCCAGCTTTTCCAGATCCCACAAACGGATGGTTTGGTCCCAACCGGCCGAAGCGAGCAAGCGACCGTCCGCCGACAAAGCCAGGGCGTATATGGTGCCCCGATGGCCACCCAGCACCGGAAGGCGGCGCAGTTCAAGCAACTGCCAGAAGCGCAGGAATCGATCATAGCCGGCGCTTACCATCACCCGGCCTCCCGGTTGGACCGCCACTCCGTAAACAAAAGAAGGATGGGAGATGCTCAGCGTGGGCAGCTTCCCCTGCAGATCCCAGACGCGCACCGTGTGGTCATAGCCTCCGGAAATCAACGTGCGTCCGCTTTCGGCGAAAGCGACGCTCATTACGCCGTCCTGATGCCCGCGCAGGCGCCTCAACAGCAGGCGCCGCTCTGTGTCCCAGAGAAAAACTTCCCGATCATCACCGCCGGCGGCCAGCAGCGAAGAATCAGGAGAAAAGGCCAGCGCGAATACCTGCTTTTGCGGGCCGACCAGCTCTTTTTGACGACGCAGGCCGTTGAGCGTCCATAACACCACCCCGCCCTTTTCCCCGCCGCTGGCCAGCCACCGCCCATCGGAGCTCAGGGCCAGGGCGGTAAGCTTTCCCTGGCCGGCCGGTTTTATCTCCGCTGCGCCGCTTGCCAGATCCCACAAGCGCAAGCTGCCGTCTTCCGCAGCCGAAACCAGTTTTTTCCCTCCGGGCAAAAAGCGCACCGCTCTTACCTCGCCCCGGTGGCCGGTAAGCTGCCTCAACGGCTTGCCTGAAGAGAGTTCCCATACGTTGATGCTGCCATCGTGGCAGCCGGCGGCCAGCCGATCGCCGGAAGGGGAAAAATCGACATCATAGACCCGGCTCTTTGCCCCTAGCACTAGAAGCTCGCGGCCCTCTCGGTCGAAAACCGTCACCGAACCATCGTAGCTGCCTACCGCAAGATAGTCTCCCGAGCCGCTATAGGTGGCGTGGGTAAGAACCTCCCTCCGTTCCAGGGCGCGCAGCAACCGGGCGTTGCGCTGAAAGGAAAGTCGAAAAAGCTGGGAAGCCGCCTCCACCCTTAGCTGCTCGGCAACCGGATTATGGAGCAGGAAGTCACGGTCGTAATGGGGGCTACGGGGATGCGCCGGATTGTACAGCAGCGAAGCCGCCGCTAAAAGGCGGGCCTCGAGAAAACGCCCCGAACCAATAAGCCGGTCTGATTTCTCCGCGTAGGCCCGGGCCAAATGGAAGTTAGCCGTCAGTCTCTCCAGGTGTTCCTGGCGAAGAGCTTGCTGCTCGCGTTCGCGCGCCGCCGACTCGGCCCGGTGGGCCTCGGCCTCTGAACGCAGGGCGAGCGAGACGGCAACCAACGCCACTATCAGCACCAGCAATATGGATAGCGCTGCCGCCAGTGCCGCCTTATGCTGGGCAGCAAATCGGCGCACCAGCTCCCAGGTGGTGTAATGGTGGGCGGCCACCTTTTCGCCGGTCATATAAGCGCCAATGTCCTCGGCCAGCTCCCGGGCGCTTTGGTAGCGCATCTTCGGGTCGAACTGCAAAGCCTTCTGGGCGATGGCCGCCAGCTCGGCCGGTGCATCCGGACAAACCTCGCGCACCGGCTGGGGCGGTTTGCGACCGGCTTTTATCAGCACCTCCTGACGGGTCTTTCCAGTATGAGGCGGCACACCGCAAAGAATCTCGTAAAGCACCGCCCCCAGGCCCCATACATCCGAGCGTTCGTCTATTTGATCAATCAGTCCCTGAGCCTGCTCCGGGCTCATGTAAGCCGGAGTGCCCATGGCGGCACCGGCGGCCGTTTTTTCAATTTCTTCTTCCGCTATAAGCTTGAGTTCGTGCTTGAGTTCACGGGCGCCGATGTCACGCTTGCCCCGGACCTTGGCGATGCCCCAATCCAGAATCACCGTTTCACCGAACTCGCCCACCATGACGTTCGAAGGTTTTATGTCCCGGTGAACCACTCCCCGGCTGTGAGCATAGGCGATGGCCTTGCACACATCCCAAAACACTCCCAGCAATTTCAGGCGTTCGGCCAGCGTGCGACAGGCTTTTAGTTTTTGGGCCAGGGTTTCTCCCCGCACCAGACGCATGGTGTAATACAGGGTACCGTCCTGACGCCTGCCCAGCTCGTAAACCGGCACTATGTTGGGATGTTCCAGCTGGCCGGTCACCCGCGCCTCGCGTAAAAAGCGCACCACGCCAGGAATGGAATGAGGGCTGGTCCAGGGAGAGCTTCCCTCCCCGCTCTGGGTGTCCGGAAGCAGCTCCTTCAGCGCCACTTCTCGTCCGATGTGCCCGTCGAAAGCCAGCAGCACCCGCGCCTGTCCACCCCGGCCGTGCACCCCCTGAATGGTGTAACGTCCGGGTTGTTCCGGAGTAACCGTGCCGATGGTGTCGTCCAGCGAGGCGTTTTGATCCACTTCGGTCTTTTCCGCCAGCCCGCTTCCAGCAGCCAGCGTGGCCAGGGCATCGGAAAGTTCCTCTTCCACCTGATGCTGGAGCTTCTCCATGACACTGGCAGCGAGAAACTTCTCCGCCACCAGAATCTGCTCCAGCGGCAGGTTGCGGCCCAGGGCCAGCCGAACCGCGCGGGACATTTCCTGCGCCGTAATTAGCCCCTTCTCCACCGCCAGCACCGCTAGCAGCATATTTCGGTCATTTACCTGGGTTATCAGCATGGTAATTTATTCCCTGCCAGCCGTCGATCTGCCGCAAACGCTCGGCCACCATCCGAAAGACCTGCCCCTTTCGTGCAAACCACTCGGGTGCCAGCATCAACCGCTGCGGCGCCTCTCCGGTGAGCCGGTGCACAACCAGCCACGGCGGCAATAACTCCAGGAACTCTACCACCAGCTCGACATACTCTTCCAGCGGGCGCAATCTAACCTCTCCCCGACGCCAGCTTTCTTCCAGCGGAGTGTGCCGCAGCACGTGCAGGTTATGTATTTTCACCCCATCCACCTTCAACTCACCGAGAAACTTGGCGGTGCCCTCTAGCTCGGCCCGACCTTCCCAGGGCAGGTCAAGAATGACGTGGGCCACTACTTCCAGGCCTGCGCTCTTGCAACGGCGCGCCGCCCGGGCAAAATCTTCTGCGCTGTGGCCGCGACGCAGCCGCTTCAGGCTCTCGTCGCTCGCCGACTGCAAACCTAGCTCGATCATCACCGGCTTATGCCGGTTGAGCTCGGCACATAGTTCCAGTACCTCGTCGGGCAGCCAGTCCGGACGAGTTCCGATGGCCAGCGCCACCACCCGTGGATGGGAAAGTGCAGACAAATAAAGAGAACGTAGCACTGCCAGCGGAGCATCGGTGGCCGTTTGATCCTGAAAATAGGCCAGAAAAAGATTGGCGCCGGTACGTAGCTCCACCGCCCGAATGCCTGCCTGGAGCTGTTCCGCGATCGGGCCGAAGGCCGGACCGCTGGCGGGAAGCAGGGCCTGCTCGGAGCAGAATATACACCCGCCTGTTCCCACCCGGCCGTCGCGGTTCGGGCAGCCGAAGCCACCGCGCAAGGTGACTTTGTGCACCCTGGCACCAAAGCGCTCTTTTAGATACGGCCCCAGGCGGCGATAGCGCTCGCCGCCCGGAAAGCTGACAGCAACCTGTCTCATGCCCGTATTATCCAGATACTGACACCAGATTGGCAAGCGCCAGTAGCAGGCGAGGATGGCGCAGCAGGCCCTTTATGGAAACTCTTCCCTTGAGGATCCAACCGGTAGTCCGACGTCCCTCCGCCTGCAGCAGGTCGGGTAGGCCCAGGCGCAGCGGTAGTGTCGACAACGCCATGATATCCTCTGACGATGCCCGAATCAGAAGCTGCGCCTGGCTGTCCAGGCCATCTTTGAACAAACAGACGCCCGGCGAAAACTCCAGCGTAAGCCGCACTCCCGCATCCAGGGCTTCGATGCTCACCGTTCCTCGCAACCGGCGCAGCCATTTTTCCTTTTTGGGATGTTGCTCTAGGTTCTGACGCATCAGATCGGACATCATGCAAGCCAGGCCGTTTTCGGCCGCGTCCTCTGCCAGCTTTACCTCGGCCATTGCCCTACCCTCATAAAGCCTGTTTCAACAGACCGACGACCTCTTCTATTTCGGATATCGTCTTCGGGCTGTAGATGATGGAGCCATCGCCCAGGGCCAGTTCGGCCAGCCCGGGCAGATCGGCTTCTTTCACCCCGTAATCGCTCAACCTTTCGCCGAGGCCGGCTCCGCGGATGAAACTTTCCATAAAGTCAGCTGCCTGGTGGGCGGCCCTTTGCTGGTCCGCCTCGCTTATTCCCAGGGCCCGCGCCACCAGGGCCAGGCGGTCGGCGGCCACGTCGGAAAAATAGCGCATGGTATGGGGCAAGAAGATGGCATTGGCCGTTCCGTGATGCACTCCGAAGCGGGCCCCCAGGGCATGGGCCAGGGCATGGTTGAGAACGACCATGGCATTGGAAAACGCCGAACCAGCCAGGGCCGCGGCAATGAGCATCTGGCCCCGGGCGGCCAGATCATCGGGCTGGCGCAGGCAGCGGGGCAGGTTGTTCACAATTAACTCAATGGCCTGGATGGCGCAGGCATCGGAAATGGGATTGCGCAGGTTGCTCAGCAGGCTCTCTACCGCATGGCTCATGGCGTCCAGGCCGGTGGCGGCGGTAAGTTTCGCCGGCATCTTTACCGTAAGCTCCGGGTCCAGCACCGCCGCCAACGGGTGCAGATAGTAACTGCCGATGAAGGTTTTCTGTCCGCGGGCGGTGTCTTTGATTACCGTCACCATGGTCATCTCGGAGCCCGTGCCGGCGGTGGTGGGCACGGCGATGTGCGGCCAGGGCTCACGGGTCAGGGCATGATAGCCTTCGTGATCCAGCACCCGGCCGCCTTCGCGCAGCACCACCGCCATACCTTTGGCAGTATCGATGGCGCTGCCGCCGCCTATGGAGATCAAAACGTCGCAACCGATGCGACGGGCCTCGTCGGCACCTCGGTCGATGGATTCGGCGGTTGGGTCGGGCACCACGCCGCCGTAGACGCCGGCACAGCGCGGCCCCAGGGATTTTCGGGCCCGCTCCACAAAGTCGGTTTTTTCTAGCAAAAAAGCGTCGGTGACGATGAGCGCCCGCTCAAAGCCCAAGTCACCGACCAGCGATCCGATTTCATTAAGCGCTCCCGCCCCGAAATTTACCCGCCGGGTGTGAGCGAAGGAAAAGTTCAGATCCGCGGAATAGGTCATGAGTTATTTTTCATCCAAAAATTTAGTTTCCACGGTGGTGGTGGCGTTTACCAGCTCCTGTGCGGCCTTGACAAACTTGACGATGACGGTGAGGTTACCCTTGAGCTTGAGTTTTCCCTGCATCATGCCCTTTATGGGGTCGAGCTGTTTGCGTATGACCTGCTTCCACTGGGCGTAGCTACCGGTGATGCAAAAAGGCTGACGGTTGGCCTCGTCCATATCTTCGGTTACCCAGGCCTTGCGGCACACACCCTGGTGCAGATCGAGAATCAGCGCCGTGTCCTTGGCCAGGCCAAGCGCCGGTTCGGCCTTTACCACCAGGGCCAGCGGGCCGTGGGTCCAGTCTTTTCCCGCCTGTCGGTAAGCATCCGAGGAATTTACCGCCTGCATGTAAGCCTGCGTCCACTCATTACTGGGAAACAACAAAGGCATTTTTCCCTCCTTGCTAAAAGAACCAAAAATCTCTCTTGCCGGGCCTTTCAGTGTATCCCGCAGCCGGCGATACTTGTCAATGCTTTAGATCTGCGGTAAAGCCAGAGCGGAAAATTAACCAAGGAGAAGAAAATGATTCCACGCTATAGCCGGCCGCGCATGACCGAACTGTGGTCAGACGCAAAGAGGCTCGACACCTGGCTGGAAGTCGAGCTCTGTGCCTGCGAGGCCATGGCCGAAGCCGGCCTGGTACCTCAGCAAGCGGCAGAGAATCTGCGCAAGCGCTGCTTTCGTTTCAACGAATCGCACATCCGGCGGGTGGCTGAAATAGAAGAGCGTTGCCGTCACGATATCATAGCCTTTCTCACTTTCCTGGAAGAAGAACTGGGCCCGGAAGCGCGCTGGTTGCACAAGGGGCTTACCAGCTCGGACATACTGGACACGTCCTTTGCCCTGCTTTTGAAGCAGGCGGCGCAAGTCATCGAAGAGGATCTCGACCAACTGCGTAAGGCGCTGGCCGAACAGGCCGAGCGGCACAAATACACGCCCATGATCGGACGCACCCACGGAGTGCATGCCGAGCCAACCACCTTTGGCCTGGTGCTTGCCCTTTGGTGGGCGGAGCTCGGCCGCCAGGCGGAAAGGTTGCGGGTCGCTAAAAAAAGCATTGCCGTGGGCAAGCTTTCCGGAGCGGTAGGCACCTTCGCGCATCTGCCGCCGAGCATCGAAGAAAGAGTCTGCCGCCGGTTGGGGCTGGAGCCCGCGCCCATCTCCAACCAGGTGATCCAGCGCGATCGGCACGCCGAGTTTTTCTGCGCCCTGGCCAACCTAGGAGCCACCATCGAAAAAATCGCGGTAAACCTTCGCCATCTGCAGCGCACCGAGGTGGGCGAAGTCCTGGAACCTTTCGCCTCGGGACAAAAAGGCTCTTCGGCCATGCCCCACAAGCGAAACCCCATCGGGCTGGAAAACCTTACCGGCGTGGCTCGCCTGCTTCGGGCCTATGCCCAGGCCGCGCTGGAGAACGTCGCCCTGTGGCACGAGCGAGACATTTCCCATTCCAGCGTAGAAAGAGTGATCGGCCCCGACGCCACCACGCTGGCCGACTACGCCCTGCACCGTCTGCATGGAATAGTGAGCAAAATGCAGGTGGACACCGAGCGCATGCACCGCAACCTGGAACTTACCCGCGGCCTGGTCTACAGCCAGGTGGTGCTGCTCAAACTGGTCGAGGCCGGCCTGGAGCGTCAGCAGGCTTACGAAAAGGTGCAGCGGGCGGCGCTGGCCGCCTGGCAGGGGCCGCAGGACCTGCTCACCCTGCTAAGGGCCGATCCGGAAATAACCGCCCGGTTGCCCGAAGCGGAGCTAGTCCGCTGCTTCGATCCCCGGAGCATGCTCCAGAGAGTAGACCAAATCTGGGAACGAGTCTTCGGCCGGCGAAGCTAGAGCGTTTTTATGCTGGGCGGCTACCGCATAGAAATAAAAGAAGTGGCTCCAGGGGTACTGCGCATCAATCTTTCCAGCCGCCTCACCCGCGGCCTGGGTTTTCCGGTAAGCTGCTATCTTCTGGAGGACCTGCTCATCGACACCGGTTTTGTGAAAACCTCGCATTTACTCGTCGATTTCTTGCGGGGTCGCCAAATCTCGGCCGTGGCCTGCACTCACCACCATGAGGATCACGCCGGCGCCTGCGGACTTGTGGCCAGACAGCACGCCGTACCTGTCTTTCTCAACCAGCCAGAATCGCGTTTTTCCGAAGGACTCTCGGCCATGCGTCCCTACCGGCTGGTGTACTGGGGAAGGCCCGCTCCCTATCAACCCGAGCCCATGCCGCCAGAGCTGAAAACCCGGGGCGCCAACCTGCAATGCCTTCCCACGCCCGGACACTCGGCGACCCACTGCGTGTTTTTCCAGCCGGAGAACAAAATTCTTTTTTCCGGCGATCTTTTCGTCGCGCCGGGGGCGACAGCGATTCTGCTCTACGAAAACCCCTACCAGCACATCGCTTCCCTGCGCCGGGCGGCGGCGCTCCATCCGGCGCTCATGCTAAGCGGCCACGGACTGGAGCTGAAGGATCCGACGCCGCTTCTTCTGGCCAAGGCCGAGGCCATTGAAAAAGCCGCACAAATGGCGGTGGCTCTCCACCGCCAGGGGCTTTCGCCAAAGAAGATTGTGACGGAAGTTTTTTCCAATGGCTGGTGGCGCGACCGGGCCTATGCCCTGCTTACCGCAGGGGAGTTTTCCCGCTTGAACTTTGTAAAAGCC
>Ga0068707_1003182_pt1 | contig 11506 bp, 10 predicted proteins | sample YNPNPMetaG_FD_66600 | JGI IMG/M metagenome (GOLD analysis project Ga0068707, IMG submission 66600) | Anoxygenic and chlorotrophic microbial mat microbial communities from Yellowstone National Park, USA - YNP NP MetaG | ecosystem: Environmental > Aquatic > Thermal springs > Hot (42-90C) >... | reverse complement strand
CTTGCCAAGGCGATTGCGTACTTCTCTCCCCCACCCCTGGCGGCATCGAAACGATCGATGATCAGGGCGACCTTCAACTCCCGGGCCTCTCCCGGCCCCGCTCCAACTCCCAGAGCTTGGCGTACTTCGCGAAGACGTAGAACATGGTGGAGACGACGATGATGATCCCTGGCATCCCGTCCCGAAACCCCTGCCTTACCAGATATTCCTTCAGGAACCTGCCTATCGGATGGAGCAACATCTTGCGAAGCCGGAACCTCTCGCCGCGCCTGTGAAGCCCCTCGGCCGCCATCTCCGCGTAACGATCGATGGTGCGTATCTGCTGGCCGAACGAGGCGTAGTTGAAGTGCCAAAGCTCGTTGCGCAGTCTCTTGACGGGTCCCTTGACCTGGACGGCGGCGTGAGGCTCCTCTCCTCCCCACCAGTGTCCCTCGGCCCGAAACAGCCTTATGGAGAGGTCGGGATACCACCCGCCGTGCCGGATCCATCGCCCGAGATAGAAGGTGCATCTGGGTATCAAGAATCCCTGCGTACTGCCCGGACCATCGGTCAAGCTCTCCTCCATCTCCCTGCGCAAGGCGGCGGAGACCACCTCGTCTGCGTCCACCCAGAGGATCCATTCCCCCGTGGCCTGTCTCTTGGAGAAGTTGCGCTGTGGGATGAAGCCGTCCCACTGGCGCTGAAAGACCCTGCTCGTGTAACGCCTTGCGATCTCCACGGAATCGTCCGTGCTGTGAGAGTCCACTACGACGATCTCATCCACCCATGCGATGCTCTTCAAGCACTGCTCCAAGGTGGACCCGTTGTTCAGGGTCAGCACTGTGGCAGAGATGGTGGGGCGAGTCATGGAGGGCTTCCCTGCCTAGAAACCGCCTCTTTCAACATGGCCTCGGCCGCGGCCAGCACATGGGCTGGAGTTATGGCCTCCAGGCATCTGTACGAGCCGTCCAGGCATTTCCGCTTCAGGCAGGGTGAGCATTGCACGGATGCCTTTACGATGCGATGAGGCCCCATGGGGGCCGTGGCCGAAGGATCTGTGGACCCAAACAAGGCCACCACCGGGGTACCCAAGAGCGCGGCGAGGTGCATGGCGCCCGAATCGTTGGAGATGACCAGATCGCACAAGGCCAACAGGGCTGCGAGCTGTTCGGAATCGGTGCGCCCGCTCATGTCCAAAACGCCGCGATCCAAGGTGGCCGCCATCCCACGGATGAACCCCGCCTCCTGGGCGCTGCCCATGAGCATGATCCTAGCGCCGTGCCGATCCCTCAGCGCCGAGGCCACCTCAACGAATCGGGACGCTCCCCAGCGCTTGGCGGGCCCGTAAGCGGCACCCGGGCACAGCCCTACCAGGGGTCCTGCCCGCGCTTCGTCACCGACCACCTCCCTGGCCCATCTCAAACTCTCCTCCCGGATCGTCAGCCTCACCCGGGGAGGTCTGGACCCCGACCATCCCAAGGACCTGACGATCTCCAAGTAGGACTCGGAATGATGCATGCCCTGAGATGGCTTGGCCCGACGGACCGGGTCGCTCAGAAGCCAGCCCCGCCACTGTCCGGCATACCCGCAGCGCCGGGGGATATGGGCGCACCAGGCGATCCAAGCCGCCCTGAAGGAATTGGGAAAGAGGACGGCACGATCGTACCCCCCCTGCCGCAACCGCCTTATGCGACGGGCTGTTGAGAGCCGCTCGTCCCTCTCGAGGATGCCGTCGACGGGGATGGCCAGACGGATCAGGACCCCCAGGGGACGCGGGGCCTCAACGTGTATCTCATCTCCTCGAAGGTGTTCCCTCAGCGCTGCCAAGGCCGGCAGGGACATGATCGTGTCGCCCAGCCAGTTGGTCCCTATCACCACTGTGCGGGGACGCCTTTGTTCGAGTCCACGGCCGCCCATCCCTCGCCCTCATTCCGTCAAGGGCGTGGCCTCGTCGATGAGCATCACCGGGATGTCGTCCTCTATGCGATATACGAGGCGACAGTGGTGACACACCAGTTGATTGGCCGCCTCCCTGTACTCCAGCTCCCCTGTGCACCCGGGGTCACGGACACACTTGGGACACGCCAGTATCTCCAACAGGTCTTTGGGCAGGGCCATCTCTCCCACCTCCTGCGATTCCATCGGGACGGTCCACGCACAGGCCTGGGACGGGCCTCCCCTTGAGCCAAACCCGCTGTGCGTCGTCAGTGACGGGTCGCCCTTGGCTCGGCGCGCCGCGGATTGATTCCACGTGCGACCCATCAGACGACGCCCCGGGCGACTCACCGCTTGGCTCCTGTTCACCCCCCAAGCATCTCTACCATCCATTCGAATTCCTTTGCGATCCCCTCCCTGAGGCTCACTTTGGGCTGATACCCGAGCTCCTCCTTGGCCCGGGTCAGATCCGCCCAGGTGTGTCTTGCGTCCCCTTTTTGGGCCTCCTGGAAGCGCACCCCCGGTCGCCGCCCCGTGACCTCCGCGATGGTCTCCAGGGCCTCCAGGAGCGTGGCTCGGCTCCCTCCCCCGATATTATACACACTCCCCTGTCGGCCTGCCTCGGCGGCCATCAGGCTCGCCTCCACTATGTCGGCGACGTAAGTGAAATCCCGTGACTGTTCTCCGTCGCCGTACACGGTGATAGGCTCTCCTTTCAAGGAGGCCTCCAGAAACCTGTAGAAGGCCATGTCAGGCCTTTGCCTGGGCCCGTAGACCGTGAAAAACCTGAGGCTGACGGTAGGCACCTGGTGGTTTCTCCAGTAGAGGAGGCACAGATGCTCCGCCGCCAGCTTGGTCACCCCGTACGGCGAAAGGGGACGGGGAAGGACCTCTTCCGGGGTCGGGTAGGCGTCCTGTTCCCCGTAAACCGAAGACGAAGACGCGTAGACGAAAGAGCGCAGCGGCCGATCCCTGCACGCCTCCAGGAGCCGCTGCGTGGCCAGCACGTTGCGACTCAGGTAGATCTGGAAGTCCCGCCCCCAACTCGATCTCACCCCGGCCTGCGCTGCCAGGTGAAACACCACATCCACGCCATCCACCAATCGCTCCAGATCGGCCTCCGCAAGGTCTCCCCTGACGAGATGGAACTCCCCACCGGTCCGAATACGACTGATGTTGGCCTCCTTGAAGGACGCTGGATAGGCATCCGTGAAGGCATCCAGTCCGACGACTCGATGCCCGTCCTTCAAGAGCCTTTCGGCAAGGTGGGACCCTATGAACCCGGCGGCCCCGGTGACCAGGCACTTCATGCTCATCTCCCAGGCCCAAGGCAAGACAAAGGCCGAGCTGCGGACTCGCTCCAGTCCGCCCCTATCCCCGGCCGCTGCCCTATCCTGCCTGGGCCTTTTCCTCGAGGACCTCTCTGACCGCCTCCAGGACCTGCTCGGGCCCTATCTGCCGCATGCATCTCCTGGTGTGACACCTCCTGAGGAAACAGGGGCTGCAGGAGACGGCGGCCCGCAATACCTTGTGTCCCTTCCCGTACGGCCCTGTCCTCCAAGGCGCCGTGGGCCCAAACAGGGCCACCACCGGTGTGCCCAGGGCAGCCGCCAGATGCATGGGACCTGAATCGGTGGAGATCACCACAGCGGCCCCGGCCATGAGAGCGATCAAGGTTCCGAGGTCCGTTCTCCCGGCCAGATTCAAGGCGGGGTACCTCATCCTCTCCAGGATCATCTCCGCCAACGATCGATCTTGAAGGGCCCCGCTGACGGCCACGTGAAACCCGAACTCCGCGACCAGGCCATCCGCGGTCCTGGCAAATGCGGCGACACCCCACTGCTTGGTCTTCCACCTGGCCGCCGGGACCAGGACCGCGTAAGGTGCGCCGGGGTCCCAGCCCTGTTGGCCCAGCAGCCCCCTCAGGGCCTCTCTGCCCTCCCGCGACGGACGCAGCCCGAACTCCGGGGCGATGGCCCTCGCCCCTATCCCTTCCGCCAAGAGGAGATAGCGCTCCACCGCGTGTAGGTCGGGATCCCCGTCCTGGATCCTCTCCGTGAGAAATAGGCGGCTCCCTTCACGGGCAGCCTCGTAACCCACCTTCCTTTCGGCCCGGGCCAGACCCATCCAGATGCCGCTCTTTAGCAAGCCCTGCAGATCGATGGCGATATCGTATCTTCTCCTCAGCAACTCGGCGGCAGTCCTCCTGATCCCTGCGAGGGCCTCGGGACACCTGGTTGGATTCCTCCAAGCCCCTCTCCACGCGGCCCTGCGCCACACCACCACACGGTCAACCCCCGGGTGGGAACGCACGATCGGGGCGGCGGCATCCTCCACAAGCCAGTCAATGCGCGCCCCTGGAAATCCTTCCTTGAGCGCTCGGATCACCGGAAGGGCCTGAATCACGTCGCCAAGGGCGCTCATCTTGATGATCAGGATGTCCACTGGACTCACCGAGGCGGCCTGCGGCCGCGATCCACATGAACGCTTCAAAAAAGGCCGTGGTCAGCGAAGAGACACGATGCCGCCGCCTGCACCGACCGTCCCTCCGAGGACACCCCAAGGGCGGTGCCCTCCTTCACAGGAACCTCGCAAGAGACCCATGGAGCATCTCCGGCTGCTCCACCTCCAGGTCCACCTTCAGTACCCATATGTCCATCTCCGCCGCTCCGGCCCGCTGCAACTTCCACCAGTCCTTCTCCGTAGTGACCAAGGCCTCCACCCCGCGGCGGATGCGCCTGAGCCGTTCCATATCCCAGGAAGTATACCAATGGTGGTCCGGGAATGAAAGGAGCGCCTCCACCCTCGCACCCAGCGACGCCACCGTGGCCTTGAACCCCTCGGGCCTTCCTATCCCGCATACGAGGGCCACCTGCTTGTCCGAAAGGAGATCCAGTGGCAGCGGCCTCCCCTGCGGCATCTCCCAGAGTCCCCTCGGTCTATAGTGCGCCGCGATAACCGCGAGGTCGCCCGCGATCTCTCGGACCTCCTTCAACGATCTCTCCTTGTCTCCAGGATCCCCTTGAACCACCAAGATCACCAGGTGCGCCCTCCTGAGGGCGCCAGGAGGCTCGCGCAGAGGACCCGAGGGAAGCAGCCTGCGGTTGCCGAACGGTCGAGGGCCGCGAACCACCACCAGGTCCAGATCGCGATGCAGCCTCCGGTGCTGAAATCCGTCATCCAGTATGAAGACATCGAGGGGTGAATCCCTTAGCGCGGCCTCGCCGCCCCGAAACCGGTCAGGGGCAACCCACACGCATACCCCCGGGAGCCGTTGGGCCATCATGAAGGGCTCGTCGCCGGCTTCTTCCAGGTCAGCGAGCACCCTCTTTCCGTCGCATACGCATCGAACGCCCTTGCCCTTCCTCCTGCCGTAACCTCGGGAGAGGATGGCGACACGCCGTCCGGAATCCCTCAGGAGCTCGGCGATGAGCATCACCACAGGGGTCTTGCCCGTTCCCCCCACCGTCAGGTTCCCCACCGAGATCACGGGGACCGGTAGGCGCCTGCTCTTCCAAACGCCTCTTCTGAGGGACCATGACCGGGCACGAACCGCCATCCCATAGGCCCAGGAGGCCGCCTTGAGGGGTCCCTCCCATGGACCCGCGGCGGGGCCCTCCTCCCAGATCCTCCTCTCCAGCGAACCCCTCAAGCCCAATGCGCCCGCTCCAGCAACGGTCCGAGGGCCTCCATGGTCCTCTTCACCGCCCCCCTGTGCGAGAGCAAGGCCCGGTATGCCGCTGCCCCCATCTGAGAGGCCCTTTCGCGGTGGGAGAGCAGCTCTTCCAATGCCTCAAAGAGCTCCTCCTCGTTGGAGACCTCCCTCGCCCCTCCTGCCTGCATCAGCACGGCCGCGATCTCAGGGAAGTTCTCCATGTGCGGTCCGAAAATTACAGGGCACCCGTGGGCCGCGACCTCCAGGGGATTATGGCCGCCTCGCGGGACCACGCTCCCCCCGACGAAACCCACCTCGGCCACCCCGTAGACTCGGGCCAGCTCCCCGATGGTATCGAGCAGCAGCACCTCGGGGGCGGATCCCGTCCCGGATGTCCCGGCCCCGCTTCGTCGCTTGAACCTCAGGCCCATCCCCCTTGCCAGGGCCTCCACCTCATCGAAACGCTCGGGCGCGCGAGGGGCCAAGACCAACCGAAGCCCGGGGAAACTGGGACGCAACCTCTTGAAGACCCTGAGGATGATCTCCTCTTCCCCCCTGTGAGTGCTCCCTGCCACCAAGACCGAGCCTTCTGTCCCCAAGCCCAACTCCTTCAGCCAGGAGCTCCTGTCCACCGCCTGGGGCAGCTCCTGGTCGAACTTCATGTTCCCCGTGACCACCACCCGTTGAGGGGGTGCGCCGATGGCACGGATCCTCTCGGCCGCGACCTCCGACTGCATGCACAGCAGATCGAAGCACTCGAGGACATCACGGAAAAAGAACCGAAACCTCCTGTACCACGCAAAAGAACCATCGGAGATACGCCCATTGACAAGGACCACGGGCACGCCCCGATGGCGCAGCCTCCAGACGGTGTTGGGCCATATCTCGGTCTCCATGGCGATGAAGATGCCCGGTCTGAGCCTGCGGATTACCCTGTCCACCACACACGGATGGTCCAAAGGGAAGTAAAAGGTGCCTGCGGCGCGAGGTACCCTTGATCGGGCCATGGACTGTCCGGTGGCGGTGACGGTGGAGATCCAAAGGGGCCTGTGCGGCAAGGCATCCATAAGCCCTTTCATCAGGGGGAGGGAGGCCATCACCTCCCCCAAGGAGACCGCATGGTACCATACGGCCCGCCCACTGGATGGGTGCCTGATCGACACGTTTCCCGTGATCTTCTGGAGGAGGCCCGCTCGATGCCTTTTCCTCCCGATCAGCAGGGCCCCCCACAAAGGCACGGTCCCCACCGCCCCCAACGTGAGCAAGGTATTGTAGGCGTGCTCGAGCGGCCTCACCTCCCCCCCTCGAAGCGTTGGGATTCGAAAAAGCGGTCCGCCTCTCGGGTGAGACGGCAGAGGTACTCTTCCAGTTGTCGGCGGCATTCTTCGAGCTGCTGGGCGTCCGCAGTGGGATCTACCGAGATGGGTCTCCCCCATATGAAGACGCCCCTGGTGAAGGGACGAGGTATGAGGAATCCGTCCCAGCTCGGGCAATGAAATCGGCGCCGCGCGCTGTAGGTCAGCGGCAATATCGGAGACCCGGTGCGTCTGGAGAGCTCTATCACCCCCCGCTGGACCACGTACCTGGGCCCTCTCGGCCCATCTGGGGTGATGGCTATGTCCCACCCTTGTCGGGAGCTTCTCACCAATTCCCTGAAGGCCGACGCCCCTCCCCTTCTGGAGGAGCCCCTGACGCTCCCGAAGAGAAAACGCCCCATGACCCGACGGATGAGCTCACCGTCAGCGTGCCGGCTGATCAAGATCTTGAGTCCCCGGCCCCTGTAAAAAAAAGGCGGCATGAGCATCCGGTTGTGCCAGAAGACGATGATCACCCCCCTCCCCCCTTCCCAAAGCCCCCGCGCCACGTCCGCATTGAGCTCCGTCCATCGAATGGTCCTCTGGAGCAACTGCATGAAGCGGTAGATGAGAGGGGGGGCCAACCGAAGCGTGATGGATCTAAAGACCCTTGAGGCCAAGTCACACACCCTCCTGGGCCCCGGAGCTACCGGGCAGTTCCCGCTTGGCCCCCGTGCCGCGCGTCGTCGATTGCACGGCGGCCCTGGCAAACGGCCCCGTCCCACAATGAAGAGCTAACCAGCGGCGGCAGGCACCGGCCCGGGTTCCATTGCGCTCCATCAGGCCACGGCTCCGCGTCGGCGAGATTCGAGCTCCTGACCGCTTTGCAGCTCGTAGAGACGGCGGTACTCCCCTGACCTCGACATGAGCTCTTCGTGAGACCCCATCTCCACGATGCGTCCCTGACGCAGGACCACTATCCTGTCGGCACTCCTCACGGTGGAGAGCCGATGGGCTATCATGAGGACCGTTCTGCCCTTCATGAGGACATCGATGGCCTTCTGGACCTCCTCCTCCGACTCGGAATCCAGGGATGATGTGGCCTCGTCCAGGATCAAGATGGGGGCGTCCTTGAGAAGCGCCCGCGCGATGCACAGCCTCTGTCTCTCACCCCCGGAGAGCTTCACCCCGGCCTCGCCGATGACGGTGTCGTACCCTTGTGGCAGGGCCTCGATGAACCCATCGGCGTAAGCGGCCTGGGCGGCCCTCCTTATCTCCTCGAAACCGGCATCCGGGCGGCCGTAGGCGATGTTGTTCCTCACGGTGTCGTTGAACAGGACGCTGTGCTGGGTCACCAAGGCGATCTGCCCCCTGAGGGAACGGACCGTGACATCCCTGATATCGACGCCGTCCACGAGGATAGCCCCCTCCGTCACGTCAAAAAAACGAGGTATCAGGTGGGCCATCGTGGTCTTGCCGCCGCCGCTTTCCCCCACCAGTGCCACGACCTCCCCTTTTCGGATCTCCAGGTCGATCCCCGTGAGGACCGTCCCCTCCCCGTAGCTGAATCCCACCCCGCGGAAGGATATTCCGTGTCGGATGGGGGGAAGCGGCGTTGCCCCTGGCCTGTCCTGGATTTCGGGGATCTCGTCGAGGATCTGGAAGATCCGCACCGCCGCAGCCATCCCCTCCTGGATCAGGAGGTTGACCTTGTTGAGCCTCTTGATGGGCTCGTAGAGCATGCCCAAGGCTGCGACGAACGAGAAGAATTCCCCCGGGCTCATGACACCGTGGAGCACCCGATACCCTCCCACGTAGATGGCCACGGCGGCGCCAATGCCTCCCAAGGTCTCCATGACCGGGGAGGAGAGGGCCCGAACCCTGTATCGTTTCATGAGGGTGCGGAAGAGCGTCCGGTTCTCCCTGCGGAAACGCTCCTTTTCGTAATCCTCTTGACAGAAGGACTTCACGATGGGCTGGCCGGAGATGGTCTCGTGGATGATGCTGGTCATGGAGCCCATCTGGACTTGGGAGCGGCGGCTGAACCTTCGGACCCTCCGCCCGAAACGCACCAGGGGGATCACGGCCCAGGGAAAGACCAACAATGCTATGGTGCCCAAGAACCAGTCGTTGTAGAAGACCACCACCGCCAAGGCCACTATGGTCAGGGAATCCTTCAACAGCCCTGTGAGCGCCTCTGTGACCGACCCCTGGACCAGTGTGACATCGTTGTTGATGCGAGAGATGAGGACGCCCGTGGGGGTGCGGTGGAAGAAAGAGAGGGACAGGTCCTGGAGGTGATGATAAAGCCGGTCGCGGATGTCCGTGATCACCCGTTGCCCTACGTAGGACATGAGATATGATTGCCCGTAATCGGCCAGTCCTTTCCCGACGCTCACCACCATGAGCGCCAACGGCAGCATCTGCAGCATGAACATGTCCTTCTCGACGAAGACTCGATCCACCACGGGCTTCACGAGCCACGCCAATGCCCCGGAAAGGGCGGAGTAGGCCAACATGCACACCACTGCCGCGAGGAGTCGCCTCCAGTAAGGCCAAACATAGGTCAGCAGACGGCGGTATTCCTTCATCACCCGCCGCTCCCCTCTCGGGACAACATCTCCAGGACTATCTCCGCTGTCCTGCGGCTGGCCACCCCGGAGCCGAGGGATCCGGTTACCTGACGCAGCCTCCGCACCATCTCCCTGCACCCCGACTCGTCCTTCCACAGGTTCACCAGCGCATCGCAAAGGCTCCTCGGCGTGAGGGCCCCTTGGATCAGCTCCGGGACTATCCTTTCCCCTGCCAGGACGTTGACAAGGCCCACGTGTTGGACCGTAGCGAGGAGCCGCCCCAGCATATAGGTGATCCATGACGTACGGTAGATGATCAGGAGCGGCGTCTCCAGGATGGCCGCCTCCAGCGTGACCGTGCCGGAGGCCGCCACGGCCACCTTGGATGCCCTCATCACCGTGTGCGCCTGACCGGCTACCACATCCACCTCCAACCCGCAGCTTCTGATGGACCCCTCTGTGCGCTCCTTGGACACCAAGGTCGAGAGGGCCACCACGGGCTTCATCTCCGGGATCTGCTCCATAGCGAGCCTCACGGCCTCCAGCATGATCGGGAGGAGCCTCTCCACCTCGCCCGGCCGGCTCCCGGGAAAGAGACCCAGGATCGGGGTCCCGGGGGAAAAGCCCAGGAGGGTTCGTGCCTCCTCCCTGGAGATCCTTCCGTCCACCTGCTCCAGGAGAGGATGCCCCACGTACTGCGCCGCAATCCCCGCCCTCCTGAAGATCTCCTCCTCGAAGGGCAGGATGGTCGCGACCCTGTCGAGGAGCCGGGCCATGGTTCTCACCCGCCGCCTCCGCCAAGCCCATACCTGCGGGACGATGTAATAAAGCAACGGCACTGCCCGGCCCCTGAGGCTGCGGGCCAACCAGAGATTGAAGTCCGGGAAATCTATGAGGATTCCGAGGACAGGCGGGTCCCGGTCCACCTCCCTCAGGATCGCCCTGCGAGCCTCCAGGACCGCCCCAATGTGCCCCAGGACCTCCGAGATCCCGACCACCGAAAGCCCTTTCATGTCCACGAGGAGTTCCACTCCCTCCCGGGCCATGTGCTCCCCTCCCATGCCCCAAAGCCTCGTTTGGGGCAGCACCCCCCGGAGGGCACGGGCCAGGTCCGCCCCATGGCGATCCCCTGACGGTTCCCCGGCCACCATGAGGATCCCGCTCACCTCACCCCCCCGGGAGGCCCTTTCGTTCCGCCCCGAGGGAACTTCGCCTGACCCCATCGATCACCTTCAGCGCCACCTCCAAGGCCCGAATCCCGGCCCTGCCGTCCACAAGGGGCGGCCTCCGGGAAGATACCGCCTCGACGAAAGACTTGACCTCCTCCATGAGGCTGTCCCTCTCCTCCACCTCCACCCGTTGTGCCGTTATCCTCGGCCCTGCCTCAGGCCCCTCGGGAGGCAGCCTCCTGTACTCGATGAGTTCGCCCTTGGCGGAATCGGCCGAGAGATAGGCATCCGGCTGAAAGACCCTGATCTTCCTGAGGCTCTTGGCCGACACCCTGCTGGCGGTCAGGTTGGCTACGCAGCCTGTGGCGAAGGCGATGCGGGCATTGACTATGTCGTAACGTTCTGTCAAGACAGGTACCCCGACGGCGTCCACCTGCTCCACCGTCGTATGGAGGATGTCCAAGATGAGGTCTATGTCGTGAATCATGAGATCGAGCACCACATCCACATCCCCCCCCCGGCCTGGAAAGGGGCTGATCCTGTGGCACTCCCAGAATAGTGGCTCCGTCAGCCTCTTCCTGAGCGCCTGAATGGTGGGATTGAAGCGCTCCAGGTGGCCCACCTGGAGGACGACCCCTTGACGCTGTGCGGCCTCGACAAGCCTCTCGGCCTCATCCAGGGTGGCGGCAATGGGTTTCTCCACCAGGACATGGACCCCTGCGGCCACGAGATCGCTGGCCACGGTATAGTGCTCCGTGGTCGGCACGGCCACGGTGGCCAGGTCCACCAGGCCGATGACGTCCCTGTGACCACTGAAGGCCCTGACACCCATCTCCCTGGCCACCTCGTCGGCCCTGTCCGCCCTGATGTCCGCCACCCCGACCAGCTCCAGCCCGGGAA
>Ga0068707_1003181_pt1 | contig 11508 bp, 9 predicted proteins | sample YNPNPMetaG_FD_66600 | JGI IMG/M metagenome (GOLD analysis project Ga0068707, IMG submission 66600) | Anoxygenic and chlorotrophic microbial mat microbial communities from Yellowstone National Park, USA - YNP NP MetaG | ecosystem: Environmental > Aquatic > Thermal springs > Hot (42-90C) >... | reverse complement strand
GGTCCCTCCGATATGCGAACCTGACAGGCGGGTCCCTCCAAGGGGACGCGATGCAAGTCCGTGCCTCAAGTTGTTTGATCAGCTTGTAGGAGCTGGGCGAGCCGCAGGAAGATCTGCTCTGGTTCAGCCATGCGTCCCGGACCGACCATTCCGCAACTGAGATAGCCCTCGCCTGGCTCAATTACGATGAAGCCGTCATCACGGAGTCGTTGAAGGTTACGCTGGACGGCGGGCTTCTGCCACATCCGGGAATTCATGGCCGGGGCCACAACAATCGGGCCGGGAAAGGCGAGAACCGTCGTCGTTAACAAATCATCGGCGATACCACAGGCTGCCTTGGCCAGGAAGTTCGCCGTGGCAGGTGCAATGCAGAACACCTCAGCCCGTTCTGCCAGCTCGATATGCGCATGGGAGGTGAGCGGTGCCCAGAGGTCAAGAGCAACAGGCCGCCCCGTGAGGGCCTCGAAGGTCTTGGGGCCGATCAACTGCGTGGCCGAAGCCGTCATAGCCACCGTGACCCCTGCGCCTGCCTGCACCAGTTTGCTGACCAGGGCAGCCGTTTTGTAGGCGGCAATACCGCCTGTAACGCCGATAAGGACTTCGTGACCTTTCATAGTGAGCGGAAATCCCGAATACCGGAATCAGGTTCGGGTAAGTCGGCGACGGTTCGCAGTTCACCACCTATGTCGAGGTAAATCTTGTCTTCCACAATCTCCCGCAACACGATTTTCATGCGGTCCTTGGTGTCTAAATCCACAAGCGGCGGGGCGCCCTTCATAAGGGCCACCAATCGCTTTTGGATAAGCGTGGAGAGTTTGAAACGACCCCCAACCTTGTCAATCAATCGGTCGTCTCGCAGTTCTTCATACATGTTGATCAACCTCCCAAGGTAAAGCCTTGCTCACATCAATTCGCCAATCGGGACGCATCGGCAGATTCCTTTTTCAAGATTTCGATGACATCCCGCACTGTTTGATCCAGTTCATCATTCACAACCCGATAACGATATTTTTCGGCAAGTCGCAATTCTTCCGCCGCACGATCCAAACGAACACGGAGAACCTCCTCGGGTTCGGTCCCCCGTCCGCGAAGGCGTTGCTCCAATTCTTGCCAGCTTTTCGGCAAGAGGAAAATACTCACGGCATCGGGAAATTCAGTCTGAACGGCCAAGGCCCCCCGCACATCAATCACCAGCAGGACCCACTTTCCCGAAGACAGAGCCGAAACCACGGGTTCTCGTAACGTGCCGTACCAGTGCCCGTCCCCAAACACTTGAAAGCATTCGAGAAACGCATGTTGATTGCGGAGCCTTTCGAATTCATCGGGACTCAAAAAACGGTAGTGGACACCGTCAATTTCATCCGGTCGCCGAGGGCGAGTTGTTGCCGAGACACTCCGAATCATGGGGACAGGCGACTCGGCCAGAATTCGGTTGGCCACGGTCGTCTTTCCCACGCCCGATGGACCGGAGAGAATGACGATCCGTCCCGGCAATTGGCCACTCATCATCGCGCCCCATCATTCAATATTCTGAACCATTTCGCGAATCCGTTCCACGATGGCCTTCATCTCCACAACACAATGACTGATGGTCACATCGTTGGCTTTGGCACCCATGGTATTGATTTCGCGAAGCATTTCCTGGCTGAGAAAATCGAGCCGTCGTCCCGGCGTTTCTTCACGGTCCTTGTCGAGAAACCCCTGGAATTGTTGGACGTGACTCCGCAAACGCACCAGTTCTTCCGAAATATCCGACCGCTCCGCAAAAAAGCTGACTTCCTTGATGATATCCTCCGGCCGCAGGGCAGTCGCCGCGTCACCGAGTAGTTGCACCATCCTCTCTTGAAGCCGCTGACGATAATCTTCGACCACCAGGGGAGCGCGGGTCTCCACCTGGGAGACAAGCTCCAGGAGCCGTTGGCAATTCCCCCGGAGATCGTCCGCCATCGCCTTTCCTTCTGTTGCCCGCATCTGCTGAAGTTTGTCCAGGGCCTCCTGCACTGCCGCCAGCACATCGGGGCGTATCCGTTCCGAGTTCGCCGCCGGATCGGAAAGGTCGCTTACCACGCCGGGCAACAGCAAAAACCCCTCCAAACCTCCGGGTGGCACCAGACCGTGATCGACCGCCAATTGAGAGACCTGCTGTAAATAACTCAACAGAACCTGTCGATTGATCCGGTAATCGCCAGGGTCTGGTTCATGGTCCAGATAAACACTGACGTTCACCGTTCCCCGGCGAATCACCTGGCGAACCAGATTTTCAACTTCATTCTCAACACCGACCGTAAGCCCATTATTGCTACGGATGCCGATTTTCAGATAGCGGGCATTGACGGCGCGGATTTCCACCCGCACGGAAAAACCGTCGTGTTCCTTACGGGCTTCGCCAAAACCGGTCATACTGAGGAGCAAGGCTGCCTCCGTAGTTCTTCTGTCCAGCAACTCGGATCATGGAGCCCCTGTGATCCGAAGACGACGGTTATATCAGGAAACCAATGCCAGGTCTCAACTTATCTTCCGCTGGCGATTGCCCAGACGATTGGTTAGTTCGATGAACCGGAGTCCGTAGCGTTTGACCCGAGATTGCTCGCGCCCGTCCCGCTAGGGGTTTCCTGCCCAGACGGCGAGGGGAGCCTTGTCGGCTCGAGCGGTGCGGGATTGGTGACGGATGGCCCTGTCGGCCCCAGGTCCAACCTGGAGCGATGCGTCCAGCGAAAATACAGCAAGGTGAAAATGCACAGGCACATCCAAAAGGCTGCAACACCGATGGTGATGCGGGTGAACGTATCCCCCGCTTTAGCGCCAAAGGCACTTTGGCCACCGAAACCACCAAAGGCGCCGGCAAGCCCCCCACCGCGACCCCGTTGAATAAGGACCAACAGGATCAGAAATATTGCCGTTACCACCAAAAGAATCAGCAAAACAAACTTCATAATCCCATCCCGATTTTCACCGCGTCACGTCCCGGCTTAGCCTTTGACCTTCTGGGCCGCCGCCACAATGCCGAGAAACTCATCTGCCTTGAGGCTGGCCCCGCCGATCAGACCACCATCCACGTTGGGTTTTTGAAAGATATCAGCAGCCACAGAAGCCTTGACACTTCCACCGTACTGAATTCTGACCGACTCCGCAACTGCCTTCCCAAATCGCTCAGTGAGGAGCCGGCGGATCTCGGCCTGGACCTCCTCGGCTTGCTCCGGCGTGGCATTTTCGCCAGTGCCGATCGCCCAGACAGGCTCATAGGCGATCACGCACTTCTGCATCTGTTCCGGAGAAAGTCCCGACAAGCTGCCGTCAATTTGACGGCGCACAACGGCCAACGTCTTGCCTTCTTTTCGCTGGCGGAGTGTCTCGCCAACACAAATGATAGGTTTGAGGTCGCATTCCAGTGCGGCAAAGACCTTTTCGTTGACGAATTCGCTGGACTCCCCCATCGCCCGTCGTTCGCTGTGACCTAGAATCACAAATTGGCAGCCCATATCTTTGAGCATTGGGCCGCTGATCTCGCCTGTAAACGCACCCTTGGGCTCTGGATACAGGTTCTGAGCGCCGAGCATGACAGGGCTTCCGGCAATGGCCTTGGCCACTGTCTCGAGGTAAACAAACGGGGGGCACACAGCGATGTCCACCTGCGGGTAGTTTCCAGCGCCTTCTGCAACCGCTTTGGCCAGCGCCGCAGCCGACGCCCGTTCCATATTCATCTTCCAGTTTCCGGCTACGAATGGCCGCCGCATAAGTCTGATCTCCCTTTTGTTGCTTTCTCTATGAATCCACGACATCAATCTCACGCATCAGATCCGCTTAACACATTGTTCGGGGAAGCGGATCATTCAGAAGACTGTCGACGTTGTGCCTTCACACGCGAAAGTGCTCCTTTTTGCCCTGCGAAATGATCGGCTGGCACCCACACTAACGCCGCCCTTCAGGCGCGATCCTTCGGCGCAGTCGTAAACCCTCATCTTCGCCCATGTTGCTGCTTTTGACAAGGGGCAGAGGTCTTTGGCGATACCCCTTTTTGGGTGATGTCATCCGCGCGGCAACCAACAACCGTTACCCTGGATTGCGGCGGAGCCCACTCGTTCTCCGGAATTTACCTCCATTGCCCGACTACTGGGGTTTCCACGGAATGACCTCCGCTCCGTGGGACGAAAACACAACCGTGATTGCTCCGGCTTCTGCTGTGTGCATCACTTGGGGAACCTGATTTTGAAAACGCTCCGCCACCGATGCCCGGCTGGACTCGCCGCCGCTGACAAGCAACCATTGTGGACGACACCAATCGACCAGCTCGCCCGCCTGACTTCGAAGACTCCCGTGATGAGGAGCAATCAAGACGTCCACGGTTATGGGCGGCGTCTTTAGGATGGCCAGTGTTCCTTCACCCTCCAGGTCACCGGGGAGGAGGATCCGCCGGCCTGCGTAATTCACCAGGAGAACAACACTTTGGGCGTTGTCGTTCCGTGCTGTGAAGTCCGATGGTGGATGAATGACCTCGATGCGGCACCCGTTGTTGTCCCATTTTTGTCCGGCTGACACGACCTGGCAGGGAATCTTGGACTCGCTCAACAACTGGCGAAGTTCCTCCAGGGCTGGCTCGCTATGTTGGAACATGCGTGGTGAAATGATGAGTTTTTTGATCCTAAAGTAATCAATTAGCAGGGGAAGGCCATTGAAGTGATCTAAATCGGCGTGCGACAGGATCAGGGTGTCGATGCGAGTGTAGCCCCGAGACCAGAGAAACCCCGCCATGATGCGGGCAGACCATCGCTGGTTGCCAAAACTGCCGACGTCATAAACCCAGACTTCCCCGTTGGGCAGTTCCAGGGCGCTGGCCAGTCCGTGCCCTACGGAAAGCAACGTGAAGCGAAGTTCGTTTGATTCCGCCTTTCGGGGGGTAGTAAAAATGAGGATACCTCCGAGGAACCACACGGTCAGACCGAAAAAGATCGGTCGCATCAGCCAGCGCGGTCCCTGCCAGCCCCAAACGAGAAAAATGACCCAGAGCGCATAAAAACCGCTCACCCAAATCAGTGGTGGTGAGGGCAACCACCAATACCAGGGGAGAGAACGGCACGCGAAGGTGATCACAGTCTGGGTGATGCTCAGCGAGATATGGCAAAGCCAGGCAAGAGGGACGGCCCCCACTCCAATCAATGGACCGAGCAGGATCAGGAGAAAGCCGGTCAAAAGGGCGACTGTGACTGGCAAAATGAGGATTGGAGTCAAGACCACGCCAAGGGGATTGACGATATGAAAGTCGTTTATGACAAGGGGAAATGTCACAAGCCAGATGGCGGGACTCAGCAGAAAAAGGGGAAACAATTGGGTCCGCACAATTCTTCGCAACACCCGAACCCACCGACGGTGCGGTTCGAGGAGTTTTTCGGGCAATTGCTGGGACGACCATAAGCTCGTGGATGTGACAACAATCAGCACAGATGCCGCCAGGAATGACAGTTGCGGCCCAGGGCGAAACAGGTCACTCGGATTAAGCAGTAGCAGGATCAATGCAGCGACGGCCAGGGTGTTCAGCGAGAAGGTTGAGCGATGGATCATGCATCCGATGAGGAAAATGCCGAGGGTGACGGAAGCCCGAATCGTCGATGGCTGCCCCCCGGCCAAGGCAAGATAAAAAATGACCACGAGCAAAAGGATCACGGGGCGAAAACGTCGGGGGAATCGCAGGAGTCTTAAGGCGGTCTCGAAAGCCCCGGCCAGGATCCCGACGTGTAACCCCGAGATTGCTAGGAGATGGATGGTTCCCGTCTTCAGCAGCGCATCCTCGAATTCGTCGGGGATCTCGTTACGAAATCCGAGGAGAAGGGCTTGAGCTAAGGCATGGTCTGATTCCGGCAACGACTTGTGGAGAATCCGCCGCGCGGCAAGTCGCCATCGTCCAAGGATGGCCGTGGGATGCCAAGGCGTGGCCGATTTGACGAGGGTGATTCCTTCCGGATATTCGACCGTTATTTGGGCCAGGATGCGATCTGCCCGGCGGTATTCGCGGAGATCGAACTGGCCGGGATTCCGGGGAAGGGGTGGCCGCATGAGTTTGCCCACAATTCGCACACGATCACCAGGTTGACAGGGCGATTCCGATCCGGCTATCGAAAGCAAGATCCGCCCGGAGACGTCCCGCCAGGTGGTCCCATCACGGAGACTCACAGCGTAAGCCGTCCCGCGAAGAAAGGGCTTGGGTTCGGGAAACGTCATCGGATCGGCGGACATGACTGATGGTTCGAGCACACTCGTCAGGATGATCTCCGCACAGATGGGCTGAGGTTGATCCTGGGCAAATCGGCCAATGTCGTTCGCCGCAAATAATCGCCAGTGGAGGTGATGCCTGGCCGCTCCAGCCAATGCCACGGAGACGAGAAGGAAAGCGAAAGCCACGCCGTTTTGAGAAGTCCTTATCAATCGCGCGAGAGAGACCACGACCAGGCCGATCAGCAAGTAAAAGAGCCACAAGTTCGGCGGCGAGGCGTCACCCCAAAACCAACGGTCCGCCGCAATTCCCAGGCCAAAGGCCAGGACGATGGGAATCATCGGCTGATGCCAAGCCGACATTCTTGGGAATGATGTTCCGACTTGCGAGGACATTTGAACGATTGTCTCAGCCTACCTTTCCCCTTATTGTGAATCATAATAATGGCGAGAGATCGCGCTATTATGAAACGAAAAGGCATCACGTGGGAATAAGCCGTCGTTCATGACAGGGTCAGGATATGTTATCGCGACCGAGTTGTGCTTGGATTGCCCAATCGCTGTTTGCCGTATTTTGGCCACTCGTGTTGGGACACTGCCTATTTACGTCTGGGTGCCGCCGAGCGGAGGTTTCACCAGATGCCCAACCCTGGCCTGGTGCAGTTGAGGATGTGCGCGAGCGAGACGGTGAGCCGGGGACCTGGCCCATGTTTCGCGGCCCAAACGCCCAGGGAATTGGCATCGCGGCTCATCCCCCGATTGTCTTTAATGACGATCAGAATCTCCGTTGGAAGGTGGCTCTCCCCGGCGATGGCAACAGTTCACCCGTCGTGTGGCATGACAGGATCTTTTTGACGGCGGCTGAGGGTGACCGCGCGAATCCCACAGGGGTTGTGCTCGCCTATCGCCGCCTGGATGGTGCTCTTTTGTGGCGATACGAAGTGGGGAAGCTCACTGGACGAACGCACAGCAAGAACGGTTATGCATCGCCGAGCGTGGCCTGCGACGGCAAGCGAGTCGTTGCGTTTTTTGGTTCAGCAGGGCTCGTTTGTCTCGACTGGGATGGAAATCTCCTCTGGCGCAAAGACCTGGGACCGCAAGAGCACGAATATGGTGTCGGGTCTAGCCCCATCATTTTTGGGAATGCCGTGATCCAGTTGTGCGATCGTGAGCGGGATTCGTTTCTCATCGCTCTAGATAAGAACACTGGTAACGAGCTCTGGCGGACACCTCGACCTACGGTGGGCTGCTGGACGACGCCCGTGGTCGTGCATTCCGACCAAGACAAGGGTCAGCCGGTCCTGGTGGTTAACGGCGGCGACATGGGTTCGGTCGGCCGCATTGCCGCATATGACCTGGCCAGTGGCAAGGAGCTTTGGCACCGAGAGGAGACGGAAACCCTGGTGACACCCGTGGCTGTGTTCGCCCAAAACGTTCTGATCAGCATGAGTGGCCGCAATGGACCAATCCTTGCATTATCGTTATCCGAAAAAACAATAAACCAGGCCCCCAAGCTGCTATGGAAACTCCCGCGAGGTGGTCCGTATATTCCTTCAGGCCTTCTCTACCGGAATCGCCTGTACATCGTGGCCGACGCCCGCTACCTTGCCTGTCATAATCCCGGCAACGGGGCGTTGATTTGGCGAACGAGTTTGAATGGAACGTTCACATCGTCATTGGTGGCCGCGGATGGAAGAATCTATGCCGTTAACGAACGTGGCAGTGTGTTTGTGATCAAAGCGGGGGATGATTTTCAACTTTTGAGCGAGAACCGGATTGGCGGACGCTGTTTGGCGACTCCTGCGCTTGTGGAAAACGACTTGATTCTGCGGACCGATCGGTTTCTCTATTGCTTCGCTGAAAAGACCGGTTCACCAGGTAGCGAGGATCCTCGTGAAGAGGATAATCAGAAGCCAGCGGACCATGCCGCCGCATCGCGGCCTGAGGTTTCTCAAGGCCGCGAAAAGCAGGGCGGGGAAGCGGAATCTGTCGCCCGCGTTGAAAGCTCAGACGAGCAATGGCCAGTCTTTCGCGGCACGCCAGAGGCGACCGGCTTTGTGCTTGCGGACATCGGTTCGGACCTCAAATTGCAATGGGTTTTTACGGCAGAAAAGGACCAGTTTACAGCTACCCCGATTGTTGGGGAGAAGACGATCTTCCTGGGGGGCGCAGAAGGTGTTTTTTATGCTTTGGACCTGACCGATGGGAAGGTTCGATGGAAAAGGGAGGGCTATCCCGGCTTTGCCGCCCCAGCCGGCTTTTGGAACGGCAGGGTCTATGTGGGTGATCTCGACGGACGATTCCATTGTCTTCAAGCCAATGACGGACAGCCTCTCTGGCAGGTCGAAACCGGGGCCGAAATTGACGGCGGCCCAAGTTTCGTCACCCTCTCGTCAGGAAAGACCGGTGTGATTGTCGGTTCCCAGGATTCGTATCTTTATTGTATCGAGGCCACAACGGGCGAGGTCATTTGGAAGATCGCGGCTCAAGATCAGATTCGATGCACCCCGCCGGTGATCAATGGGCGAACGTTCGTCGCCGGGTGCGACGGTAAACTTCATTCGCTTGCCCTGGATGATGGTCGTGAGTTTGCTGCCGTGGACTTGGGCGGACCGACGGGTTCGACACCGGCACTCGTTGGCCCATGGGCCTATGTGGGCACAGAAAACGGCGTGTTTTATGGCATTAATTGGGAGAAGGCTCAGGTCGTGTGGAAGTTCGAGGACACCCGATCCGGTGACGCCTTCCGCTCCTCGGCAGCCGTTAATGAGCGTTATGTTGTCGTGGGAAGTCGCGACCGCAAGGTCCATTGTTTTGATCGAAAAACGGGCGAGCACCGCTGGGAGTTTGCAACACGGCGATACGTGGATGCTTCTCCTGTGATCGTCCGAAAAAAGGCCGACCAGGATCCCGACGACGATCTGGTCATCACAGCCTCGCTCGATGGTCATCTTTACGGATTGCGTGCCGGCAATGGCGAAAAGGTCTTCGATATCACGGTCGGGGGCGGCATTTCAGCCTCGCCGGTGGTCGTGGGCAGCCGCGTGATCGTGGCCACGGAAGACGGCGACGTGTGTTGTCTCGTTCCAGCAAATCAAGAGGGGTAATCGAATGGCCGATTGGTGGCGAGCGTTGTTTGATCCCCGTGTGGATCAGGAGGCGGTCCAAAAGAATCTCCGCGAACTCAAGAATCGTCTGCCGACGCCGGTGATCTGGCTCCTGGGCAAGGCCCAGTCGGGGAAGACATCGATCGTCCATGCCCTGACTGGCGACCCACGGGCGAAAATCGGCAACGGATTTCAGCCGTGCACGAAGGCAAGCTTTCGTTATGCGTTTCCGAGCCAGGAGCTAGCTTTGATTGAGTTTCTCGACACACGGGGACTCGGCGATGCGTCTTATGATCCGAGCGAGGACCTGAAATGGCATGAAGAGCAGTCGCACCTTGTGATGGTCGTGATGCGGGTCATGGATCACGCCCAGGGTTCGATCCGTGCTGTCGTCGAATCCATTCGTAAAAGAAGACCAGATTGGCCTGTCATCGTCGTTCAAACGTGTCTACATGAGGGATACCCGTGGCGAGAGCCGCGGCACATTCTCCCCTATCCGTTCCAGGAGGAGCCGTTGCCGTCGGTGGTTCCTCAGGACCTGGCCCGATCGCTCCTGGCGCAGCGAACGTGGTTCCGTGGCGATCAGGTCCGTTTTGTGGCGGTCGATTTCACGTTACCCGAGGATGGTTTCACGCCTCAGTTTTATGGTTTGGAACAACTGTGGCAGACCCTGGAGGAGGTTTTTCCGGTTGGCTTGTGGGGACTGCTGAAGGAAAGTGGCGAGATGCGGCAGAAACTTGGCGAGGTCTATCTCCAGGCAGCCGAAAGTACGATCCTGGCACACTCTTTGCTAGCCGCTGCGGCAGCCACGGTGCCTGTTCCTGCCCTGGATATTCCTTTGATCGTCGGAATCCAATTCCATATGGCGCAGCAAATTGCCAGGATCTACGGCCAACCGCTCAGTCGCGACCGCTGGCTCGATTTGATCGGAACCTTAGGTTGGTCACTCGCCACGCGAATGGGGGTTAGGGAAATGTTGAAGTTCCTCCCCTGGATTGGCGTTCCGTCGGCCATCGTGTTCATGGGGGTTTCGACCTACGCCCTGGGACGATTGCTCTCATGGTATTTCGCGGAAATCAAGCTTGGCCATTTACCGGACAAAGCCACCTTACGGAAAATGTATCAGCAGGAATGGGATAGGGCACATCGACAAATGGGGGGACAGTTCCAGACGTTTGCCAGTCGAACCGCAGGAACTCACGACAAGAAAACAGACCAAGGGGGGTAACTGTGTTCTCGCGACGTCAACAGATGATCTGGATCCTTGCCGTCATCGCCCTGCTAGTACCTTACCTGGGGTTAATGGCCGTCGGCGGATACGCCCTTTGGAAAAACGGTTGGTTTTGGGTTTACGGCGGGGTGACCGCCGCGATCACGGCCCTGGTCTATGGCTTGGCGGTTTATCTCCGCGGCAGGCGAGGTCTGCAAGAAGTTACGCCACTGCAATTTGAGTGTCCTGAGAGCTGGCCTCCGCGCGAACGGGAAGCGTGGAGTAAAGTCGAACGTCTCGCGCAGCAGGCAATACAAGGGGAAATCCCCACGAAAAACATCGACGACTTGCGGAATCTCCTGGAAAGGCTCATTCGGGAAATCGCCCTCCATTATCATCCTGATCACGAGGATGCTTATCTCGATATTCCACTGCCACAATTGCTGAAGATTGTGGAAAAAGTCTCTCAGGACCTGCGGCAGGTGGTGCAGCAATACGTCCCGGGATCCCACATCTTGACCCTCCGGGATTGGGTCAAGCTCAAGCAGGCGTACGACTTTGTGCAGCCGCTTTATGAAACGATTTATATGGCCTATCGGATCGCCACGGTTCCGGTCTCGCCGTTGAATGCCCTGTGGCGAGAGATTCGCCGGTACGTGACGGGTCAGGCCATTGATCTTTCGTTGGGGGAACTGAAATCGGGACTCGTGTCTTATGTTGTCCACCGGATGGGTTTCTACTTAATAGAACTTTACTCCGGCCGCGTTGTCCTCGACGAAGTCGAGTTCGATAGAGCTTGTCTGACCGCCGAACAGGCGGAGCTCCGCGCTGCTCAACCCGATGTCGATGATTCTTTTCCAGAGTTCATTCGGATTGTGATTGTGGGCCAACTTAAAGCCGGCAAGTCCAGCCTGGTCAATGCCCTGCGGCGGACATGGCAGGCCAGAAGTGATGTCCTCCCCTGCACCAATGACGTGCAATGTTACC
>Ga0068707_1003180_pt1 | contig 11509 bp, 8 predicted proteins | sample YNPNPMetaG_FD_66600 | JGI IMG/M metagenome (GOLD analysis project Ga0068707, IMG submission 66600) | Anoxygenic and chlorotrophic microbial mat microbial communities from Yellowstone National Park, USA - YNP NP MetaG | ecosystem: Environmental > Aquatic > Thermal springs > Hot (42-90C) >... | reverse complement strand
CCCTTCCATGGCATCTTAAATTACTTCATCTCTCTATTCGGCCTAGAGCCCATCAACTGGCTGGGAAACCCGAAGACAGCCATGCCGGCCATCATCGCGATGAGCATCGTGGTTGGAGTAGGGGTCTCGGTGGTCTTCATTACCGCTGCCATGGGGGGGATTCCTACTGAGCTATATGATGCAGCCAAAATCGATGGCGCCAGTGAGTGGGTGCGGTTCTGGCGGGTGACGGTACCTCTGTTGCGGCCCACCCTGCTCTACCTTTTCGTAGTGGGATTTATTGGTAATTTCCAGGTTTTCGAGCAGATCTACATCATGACGCAAGGGGGGCCTGGCTACCCGGGCGCTACAGAGACGGTGGGCTTTCTCATCTACGCTGCCGCCTTCCGCTCGTTCAACATCGGCCTGGCCGCGACGGAATCGGTAATGCTGTTCTTTGCCATCATTATCTTCTCCGTCGCCCAGTTTCGCCTCTTCGCTTCTGAACTGGAGTATTGAGGGCAAGCCATGACAACCGGTAGCCGCGCCACCCGCAGGCAGCACCGGTGGCAGATCGAGGACGTGATCACCGGGCTCATCTACGCTATACTGACCTTCTGGTCCCTCCTCTCCCTGTTCCCTATCTACTGGATGGTCAAAAACAGCCTGGAGCCTAACCAACTTCTCACCATCTGGCCACCGCGTATCCTGCCCAGTTGGGACCGTTTGTCCTTCAACAACTATCTCAGTCTCCTCGCGCGCTTCCCTCTATCTCGCTGGTTCCTCAACAGCCTCTTGGTAGCAGTGGTGCGCACGGCAGGCGCTGTCTTCTTCGGTTCCCTGGCAGGCTACACCTTCGCTAAACTGCGCTTCTTCGGCAGAGAAGTGCTGTTCTGGGTCTTGATGACTGTTCTCATGCTCCCTGGCTTTATCCTGATTATCCCTCGCTACCAGATCATACGGGCTCTCAACTGGTACGATACCTTCTGGGCGCTGCTGGTGCCCGATCTCAGCGGTGGCGTATGGTCTATGTTCCTGATGCGCCAGTTCATCCGCACGTTGCCGACGGAACTTATCGAAAGCGCCCGCATCGATGGCGCCAGCGAGTTCACCATCTTCTTGCGGGTGATCGCCCCTCTGGCCAAACCTGGCATGGCGGTACTGGCCATCTTCCAGTTCATTGGCAACTGGAATGCTTTCATCTGGCCGCTGATCGTCACCAGCAGTAAGGAGATGCGCACGTTGCCCGTGGGCCTGGGCCTGCTGACCAGCCCGAAGGATACCGGGCAGGTCACACCTGTGGGCGAAATCATGGCAGGCTCAGCCATTGCCGCCGTGCCGATGATCCTCGTCTTCCTCTTCTTTCAGCGCTATTTCTTGCGCGGCATCACCATTGGTGCTATCAAAGGCTAGGAGAGAGAGCATGGTACGACAGATCGATGCCCGACCGCAGATGTTACCCCGTAGGGTAAGGCGAGAGACGCTTTTGGTTCACCGAGATGGCGTACCGGCTGCGATCCTGTACCCAGGAAGGGACGCAGCGTACCGTTCTCTGGCGGAGGCGGTAGCACATGCTGCGGCACGGTGCTGCGGCGAGCCGCTGGAAGTCGTCGCCGACACCGCTATCTTGCCAGCGCGCCACTCCCGGTTGCCCGATGGCTTCCGCCGCCGCCCGCTAATCCTCTTGGGCAACTTGAATACCAACCGTGCCCTTCTCCCCTTGTACGCCAACTACTACTGCGCTACCGATGCCACCTATCCGGGTGGGGATGGCTACGATCTGCGGACCATTGTCAACCCTTATGGCACCGGTGAGAATGTCGTCCTGGCTGGCGGCAGCACGCTGGGCGGTGTTCAACGGGCCGTGGAACGGCTAATCGAGCACATAGCCGAGGCTGGAGAGAGCAGAGAGCTTACGCTCCCTTTCTTGTTGGAGGTGGAACTGGCTCCACACCTGGCCAGGATGCTCGCCGAATGGCCAGAGGCGCCTCTCGACGCACCTCTGCCCACACGTCAGGAAGGGGTGCGGAAATCGGCGGGCTTCATCGAGGCCCTGACGCGAGCCATTGGTTCCTATGGCATCCTCTACGCCTGGACAGGGGACAGGCGCTATGGCCTCTTCGCCAGGAATGCCCTCCTGGCGCTGAACGCCGAAGTGGACGAGAGCTACGGCGATTGGCACTACCGGGCAGAACGCATCCTGCGGGCCCTACCCTGGCTTTGTGCAGGTGGCTTCTTAGAAGGGGACGATCTCCTGCACACCGACACGCTCCTACTGAACACCGCTCTGGGTACCCAAGACATGTGGTGGCGGAAGCGCACCACCGAACCCCCTTTGGGGCATCGTCACCATGGCCGAGGCACCTTCGAGTTCTTCCTGCTGGCCCGTTACCTGCGCTACCAGGCAGCGCCCAATGAGGCAGCCCGTCAACTGGCCGACCGCTGGCTGGCCGAATGCCGGACCTTCCTGGACGCTCTGGCCCAGGCAGGCATCGATGACCAGGATGACGAGTCCACCCTGAACAACCTGGCCATGTTGTTCTGGTACGCCCTCGGCGATGAACGCTTTGCGTTCTTCGAGAGCGGCATGGCCCGTCGCGTCGCACAGCGCGCCCTTGCCCTGCACGACAATATGGGCGCCGGGGCAGGGCAGGGTGGCTACGGCGAGGCGCTTCCCGGGGCCATGTACCTCCAACAGGAAGCTACCATCCCGGTGGCAACCAGTGTCTTTTACTACCAGGATGGCAGGCTGAAATGGGTCCTGGAGCACATGCCCCATCTCAGCATGCCGCTACGGCAGTCCTTCCTTCAGTTCTCGCCCGTCTTTATGCACAAGTTCGACACCGGCCCGGAACTGCTTGCAACCCCTCCCGAAGGCCTGAGCGGATTGCAGGTGTTGCCGGTGACCCTGCATCAGCAGCGCCTCTGTCAGGATCCGCCTGAGCACATCGAACCTATGGGACATGCCGTCAACGCTCCGGAAACCTGGCTCCTGCCTGCAGGCGTAGGCAGGACCGCCCTCCCGCAAGAGCAGGGTTTCGACAAGATCGTCCTGCGCGATGGCTTCGCCCTTGAAGCCCCCTACCTGTTGCTTCAAGGGTACCAAGGGGGGTACCGGTGGCAAGGGCACATGCAGGCTGCCAACTGCATTGTGCGCTTCTGCCAGGAAGGCCATATTTTCCTCCTGCAAAACACCTCTCACCCCTCGCTGTACCATAAGAACGGCGTCTTTGTCAGCGACGGTTGCAATGACACGCCCTTGCCGCCCATCGCCGAGTGGCTGGCTGTGGACGACTCCCCGATGCTGGGAGTGAGCATCACCCGCCTGGCGCCGTACTGGAATACGGAATGGCGGCGGCATATCTTCTGGCGAAAAGGGAAGGAGGGGTTCTTTGTCGTCATCGATGTGGTAACCCCTGAAAAAGAAGGATTCTACTCAACCACGTGTACCTGGCGGACTCCCGCCTATGCTACCCTGGAGGGCAGGACGTGGCGCACCTTCCAGGGGGAGCACCGTTTCACCCTGCGCTGCAGCGAGCACCTGCTTGCCACGAGCGGCTGTGAGGGTGTGCAAGGCGCGGCGGTCCCCTTCGTGCTGCGACAACGTCGATGGGGCCGTTTTTCCACCGGGGAACCCATCGCCTTTCAGAACTTGTTCTACGTGCGCCACAGGGAAGCCGATGAGCCGTTGGATATCCACCGGCTAGGCCCATACCAGGTGCTGATCTCTTCACAGGGCATCCCCATAGCCTGGTGCGGTGTGGGGTCGGGCGCAGAGGCGGCGCCGGGGTTCTCAACGCTGTGCTGCTGCGGCGCATGGCTCTCGCAAGAGGAAGTAATGCTGGCGGGGGTCACCCGCCTGGCCTTCGGCAACGACTCTGGAGGCTGGAGCCTGGAAAGCGATCGCCCGGTAGGGGTGTTCATTGACCCGATCGAAGGTCGGCTTCTGATCCGCCCTGACGGGCCAGGGGAGCAGGAAGCGACTATCCACGTGACCTTGGCTGGTAGGCGCGTCAGCCACAAAGTGCCCTCCGGGGGAGAGATGACCCTGGATCTTCCTGGCCACCTGCGCCAGGCAATACAGCAGCACACTGCGCAGACGCTAAGCCGTCTCTTCAGCCCGAATGCCAGCGCCTCAGCGGCAGTGGAAGAGCCGCCACCCCGGCCCCTCTCGCCAGGGAGATGGCATCCCATCGTCACCTACGACCAAAAGACTTCGCTGTCGGAAAGGTTGCGTGATTTCACCGTCACCGCCTCGCCCCTGCCGGAGAACGGTTTCGCCGAGCAATTGGGCGACGCCGTGCTGCCCGAAGCGCGCGAGACCGGGCGCCAGTGGCCTGCAGCCCCTGAATACGAGATCTCCCTGACCTTCGGCGAGGAGAAGGACCTCGACCACCTGTGCATCATCGGCGACAGCCTGCTGGATCCCACGCTGCGCACCTTCCGCCCGCTCCCCCAGGGGATAGCGGTCGACCTGAGCAGCGACGGCTTCCGTGAGGATGTGCGGCCATGCGGCACCTTGGGGGAAGCGGACACCCTGTGTTACAAGCGCTATCGAGATATGCAGGATTGTATGGAGGTGCTACGAGTGCCTTTGCTGCAGAGGGCGCGGCAGATTCGCCTGAAGGCGCCTGCGCCTGCGGACGGAGGCCCTCTCGTGTTGCACGAAATCGCGGTCTATGGCGGAAAGCGGGGTTCGCCATCGGTCCGCCATCTGCAAGTCGCTGACCTGGACGGAGACGGCGAAGCAGAGGTCGTCCTGGTCAATGATGCCGACGACCTTGTCGTCCTTGGCCATGAAGGTCAGGCGCAATGGCATCGATCGATCGGCACAGCCGTTACCCATCTTTCCTGTCACGATCTCTTTGGCGATGGCCGCCGCTGGATCTGCCTGGGGACCGAGAGCGGACACCTGCAGATCCTCTCCCCTGAAGGCACGTTGTGGAAGAGCCTTCCCCTCAGGCAAGATTTCCAAGACCGCCGCGACGTCTATTTCGGGTGGCTCAACGCTATCCACGTCGCGGCAGTGTGGCACCGAGAGCTCGATGGGCGCGCCGCGCTGGCGGTCGGTGGTTACTCCATCGTTGTCTTCCTGGATCCCGAAGGCAACATCCTCGGCCACAGTTGGGCAGACGGCCCCTGGGTAACAGACCTCCTGCCGATCTCCTCGGCCAGCGGTGAAGGTTGGGATCTCTGGGCACGGGTGCCGTGGAACCATGGCATCTGCATCTACGAAGGGAAGGAAGGGTTGGCTCCCAGCGGGGCGACGATCGCCTTCGGTGGTGTGGAGCAACCGATGTTCCGACGTCTGCATCAGGTGATCCCCTTCGTCACAGGAAAGACGGTGGCCTTCCGACCGTTGAGCGAAGAACAGGTCCTGTTGGCGGCGGAGACCGGCATCGGGCTCCTCTCCATTCCCGAGAAGGCATGGCAATGGAAGATCGAGGGGGGAACACCGATAACTGCCTGTGCTCTCGGCATAGATGGGGAGATCGTCACCGGAAGCGCGGACGGCTTCGTGACAGCCTTCGATGGTAAGGACGGCCGGCCCCGGCGAAGCCTGTGTCTGGGCGACCCTGTGGTAGGCCTGGCTCCCCTAACTCGTGCGGGCATCCTCGCCGTGGCCACCCAGCAGGCACTTTTGGCTCTAGATGAGCAGTGGCGAACTGCAGGATACTGGCCAGGGTCTTGGCGTGGCCTCTGGTGCTTGGGGACTGGCACTGTCCTTGCGGAGCGGGAAGATGGGCGGTTGGAAATCGTGGAGTGGATGGCATAGAAAGGGGGAAAGTCGATGGCGCGCGAGGTAGTGATCGCGGCCGTTCAACTGCCCGATAGCCAGCACGGCGAGGCCAGCGCTGAGGTGCGGGAGTGCCAGATACGAACGGCCGAAGAATGGCTGCGAAAGGCAGGCCAGCAAGGAGCCGATATCGCCTGCCTGGGGGAGATGTTCAACGTCCGTGGTCTGTCGTTGACCCCACAGAACCTTGTCAGTGAGATCAAGGGGGCTCTCGAGACCACACTCACCCGCTTGGGAGCTGTGGCACAACGGCACAACATGTACATTGTGGCGCCTATCTTGGGCCTGGTGGAAGGGATCCCCCGCAATATCGCTCTCCTTCTCGACCGACAGGGGAACTGGATTGGGTCCTACATCAAAGTCCACTGCACTGAAGAAGAGAGAAGGCTCGGCCTTGTCCCTGGGGACGAATGGCCCGTCTTCAATCTGGATTTCGGGCGGATCGGGATCCACATCTGCCACGATAACTCTTTCCTTGAGAGCAGCCGTTGTCTGACCCTCAACGGCGCCGAGATCATATTCTGGCCCCATGTGATGTCGGGGTGGGGTGGGGAACTGATGGATGTAATGTTGCGAAGCCCATCCATCTACAATGGCATCTACCATGTGCCCGTATGCTACGGCTGTCCACGATCGCGAGCGTGGCGTCCGGGGATGCTTATCGGGCGCAGCAGTATCATCGCGCCCGATGGGAGCGTCGTCGCCGATGCAGGCCGCCACCCCGGCATCGCGCTGACCCGCATCGACCTGGATGCTAGGCGCATCGCCGGAGATTTCACCCGCAAGGGAGACTATATCTGGCAAGTGGACATGCTGAACGATCGCCGTCCCGAGACCTACGCCCCTATCGTCCGCCCGACGTCTCCCCTACCACCGATCCCACCCTTTGCAGAAGAAAACACTTGCGGAAAGGAGACCTAATCTCGTGATCACCGTCGCCCTCATCGGATGTGGTGAGTTTGTCCGAAAGACTCACCTGGCTAACCTGCTGGCGGACGGGCGCTTCCGTATTCGCGCTGCCGTGGACCTCGACAGCACCGCTGCTCGCAGCATCGCCGAACAGAGCCATGCTGCCTACTGGACGACCGACCCAGGCCAGGCCCTGGCTGATCCTGAGGTGGACTTGGTCTTCATCGCCACGCCCCACCACACCCACGCTGCTCTCTCCATCCAGGCTGCCAAGGCAGGTAAGCACGTCTTCTGTGAGAAGCCCATGGGCCTCCACGAGGAGGAATGCCAGGCTGTGGCCAAAGCTGTGCAGGAAGCAGGGGTGCTATATATGGTGGGCCATAACCGGGCCTACGCCCCCTTCACCCAAACGATCGTCCATCTGCTGCGCCGACTTCAGGCCCCCATGCTCATCTACCACCGCGTCGCTGATTGGAACCCGTATAGCCATGGCTGGCTGCTGGACGAATCCCTCAGCGGCGGTCGGGTGATCGGCGAGGGCAGCCATCTGGCCGATCTGATGTGCCAGTTCACCGGGCAGAACCCTAGGCGCATCTACGCCGAGGGTGGGAACTTCGCAGAGCCAAGCCCCACCAGCGCCCCAGACAGCGTGCTCTTCACCGTGGGGTTCTCCGATGGCTCCGCCGGAGTGGCGTTCATCTCTAGCGTGGCCAACAATGCCTTCCCCAAGGAAGAGATCCAGATCACTTGCGCCAACCACACGATCGTCCTCTCCAATTTCCAGTTTCTGGATATCTATGCTCCCGAAGGAAAACAATCCTTCAGTCTACCAGCGATCGACAAAGGCCACCGCAACGAACTGGATGCTCTCGCGCGGGCGATCCTCCACGGAGAGCCGACGCTCACCGGCCTGGAGGAGGCGTTGCGCGCGGCGCAGTGTACCTTTGCCGCGGTGCAGGCCGTCCGCACCCACCAGGTACAGAACCTGTAGGCGCGCGAGCATAGGTAGAACAGCATGTGGCCCGAGAGGATATCCACGGAAGAGGAACTGGACGAATTGCTGACCCGTCCGCGCCCTGCGCTCATCGATGCCGTGAGGCGTCTGAATAGCCCCCTTCTCGTGCTCGGAGCCGGTGGCAAGATGGGGCCCACCCTGGCCGTGATGGCCAGGCGGGCTGCCCTGGCCGGTGGGAGCGATCTGGAGGTGATTGCCGTCAGCCGCTTTTCAGATGTAAAAGCGCAGGAGTGGCTTCAAAGCCAGGGCGTGCAAACGCTCTCTTGCGACCTGATGGATCGGCAGAGCCTGGACGGCCTTCCAGAGGCAACGAGCATCGTCTACATGATCGGGGCCAAGTTTGGCACCACCCAGCAACCGGCCCACACCTGGACCATCAATGCTCTGATCCCTGCCTATGTGGCGGAGCGCTACCGCAACGCCCACATTGTAGCCCTATCCAGTGGCAACGTCTACCCTCTGGTGCCGGTAGGTAGCGGTGGCTCCCAGGAGACGGACCCCCTCACCCCCTTGGGAGAGTATGCCAACTCCTGTGTCGCTAGAGAGCGCATCTTCGAATTCTTCTCCAGGCGTAACGGTACCCCCATGGTCCTGATCCGCCTGAACTATGCTGTCGAGCTTCGCTACGGTGTCCTGGTGGACATCGCCCAGAAAGTGCAGGCGGGCCAGCCCATAGACATCACCATGGGCTACCTGAATTGCATCTGGCAAGCCGACGCCAACGAGATGATCCTGCGCACTCTAGCTATGACCGAGGCACCGCCCCTGGTGCTGAACATCACTGGCGCTGAGACCTTTTCCGTGCGCTGGCTAGCTCAGCGTTTCGGCGAATTACTGGGTAGAGAGGTTCACATCATCGGCCAGGAAGCCGAAACCGCCCTGTTGAGCAACTCGGCCAAGGCTCGAGCGCTCTTAGGCAACCCCCCTACGCCGATCGAGCGCGTGCTCCAGTGGACGGCCCAGTGGCTGAAGGACGGCGGGCGATTGCTCGCCAAGCCCACCCACTTTGAGGTCAGGGATGGAAAATACTGATCTGGCTGTAGTAAGAGCAGCTTTGCTGGAAGGGATGGTTGTCCCGGCACACCCACTGGTCTTGACTGACGAACGTCGTCTGGACGAGCGGTGCCAGCGGGCCCTCACCCGCTACTACCATGCCGCAGGCGCCGGCGGGATAGCGGTGGGAGTGCATAGCACCCAGTTCGAGATCCGCGAACACGGCCTCCTGCGGCCAGTGCTGCAACTGGCCGCCGAGACGGTAGCCGCCTGCGATGCCGCTTCTGGGAGAAGAACGGTCCTCATTGCCGGCATCTGTGGGCCTATGGACCAGGCGTTGGAGGAAGCCCATCTAGCCCGGGAGTTGGGCTACGACCTGGGCCTTCTCTCCCTGTCGGCCCTGAAAGGTCGAGGAGAAGAAGCCCTAATCCACCACTGCCGGATCGTTGCCCAGGAGATCCCTTTGATGGGGTTCTACCTGCAGCCTGCAGTAGGAGGCATCGTCCTCCCCTATTCCTTCTGGCGTCGCTTCCTGGAAATCCCCCAGGTGATGGCCATCAAGGTCGCCCCTTTTAACCGCTACCAGACGCTGGAAGTCGTGCGCGCGGTGGCCGACTCGGGTCGTGCGGGAGAGGTCGCCCTCTATACAGGGAACGATGATCACATCCTGCTGGATCTGCTCACGGAATTCGTCGTCCCCACCGGGCAGGGCACGGTGCGTCTGCATTTCTCCGGCGGGCTGCTAGGCCATTGGGGCTGCTGGACCCGCACTGCGGTAGATCTGTTCCTGCGTTGCCAGGAAGCTCGCCGCCAAGGCACCATCTCCGGGCATCTGCTTACCCTGGCCGCCCAGGTGACCGACTGCAACGCCGCCTTCTTCGATACCGCCCACCATTTTGCAGGTGCCATCCCCGGCATCCTGGAGGTCCTGCGCCGCCAGGGGTTGGTGAGGGGCATCCGCTGCCTCGATCCTTCTCTTACCCTGTCCCCTGGGCAGGCCGCGGAGATCGAGCGGGTATATCGGACCTACCCCCACCTGAACGACGATGCTTTCGTTCAAGAGCACCTGGGGGACTGGCTGAGCTGATCTAAAAGAAAGGGGAGACCTTTGATGCGATTGGGCGTCGCCGGAGAGATCGTTCCCCGACAACTCGATGCCGTGGACGGGCAGGTTGCCGCCCGCATCGCCGGGCTAGGCTTCAGCGGCGTGGGCACGCACTTCCAGGGCGACCCGGCGAGCATCCCCCAGACAGAGCTACGCAGGGTTCGGGCCATCTTCGCCGACCACGGCGTCCGGATCGTCCAGTCGTGGGGATGGCAACAGCCCTTGATTCACTCCGATGAGTCGGCGCGGACCATGGCGGTGCGCACATTGCAGCACGCGATCCGCGTGGCCGCCGACCTGGGGGCAGCCATGGTGATGACAGGCCCTGGCAGCCTGAACCCGCGCGGGCCGTGGTGGCCCCATGCGGAGAATCACTCGCCGGCCGCTGAAGACAGGCTGGTGCGCAGCCTGCGAGAGGCCGTCGCCGCTTGTGAAGTGCACGGCGTACCCATCGCGCTCGAATGCCATGTGACCAGCACACTGGATAGCGCGGAGCGCGTTCGACGCGTGGTCGAGCGTGTAGGCTCGCCCTGGGTCGGGGTGAACCTGGACCCCGTCAATTTCGTGCGCGACCTCCCCACCCTGTTTCATACCGGCCAGTTGCTCGTCGAGCTGTTCGACACGTTGGGGCCGTATATCCTCGCAGCCCATGTCAAGGACGTCTGCGTAGAGGACCGCCACGTCATTCACATCAGCGAGGCCGCGCCCGGCGAAGGCGTATTCGACTTCGACACGTTCTTCCGACGTTTCGAAGACCTTCTGCCCGATGGCTACGCCATCGTCGAGCACCTGCCAGAGAGCCGGGTGCCGCAAGCGGCGGCTTTTGTGACCCATAAGCTTGCGACGCTCGGCATCCCGATCGTCCGTTGACGGCTTCACCAGGGCGCTTCCATCAAGTCGGACGAAGGAGGGGCCATGAACTTACAGGGGAAAGTCATGGTCGTCACCGGCGGAGCCCAGGGCATCGGCGCAGCGACCGCCCAGTTGTGCGCCGCGCGCGGGGCCTCCGTAGCCATCGCCGACATCAACGCGCGCGACGGCGAGCACGTAGCAGGCTCCATCCGCGCCGCTGGCGGGGATGCCTGGTTCCAGCGCACCGACATCCGGCAGGAGGACGAGGTGCGCGCGTTGATCGAGAACGTACACCAGCGACAGGGTCGGCTGGATGTGCTCGTCGCTGCGGCCGGCGTGCTGAAGGGCGCCTACCTCCAACCGGAAGAGTTGTCGCCGGACGATTTCGAGATGGTCCTCGACGTCAACGTCAAGGGCGTCTTCCTCTGCGCCCGGCACGCGACGCCCCTGCTGGAGGCGAGCGGGCGCGGCGTGATCATCGTCCTCGCTTCCGGGGCGGGGGTGATTGGCCCCAGCTCGTCCCTGGCCTACAGCGCCAGCAAAGGAGGCGTGAACGGCCTGGCGATGACTCTGGCTCATCATCTGGCGCCGCGCGGCATTCGCGTCAACGTCGTCTGCCCCGGCGAGATCGCCACGGCGATGAAGCTGAGCGTGATCGCTGCCGAAGCCCAGCGCGCCGGACGTTCGCAAGCAGAGGCGATCGCCCAGGCCCAGGCGCAGGGGCGGCTGGGGACGCCCGAGGGCGTTGCTCGCGTGATCGCCTTCCTGGCCTCGGATGAGGCCGATTACGTGCGCGGCACAGTGTTCACCCGATAGGTGCAGGTGAACCGATGAGGTTGCCAGACAAGGTCTCGTTGAT
>Ga0068707_1003179_pt1 | contig 11510 bp, 7 predicted proteins | sample YNPNPMetaG_FD_66600 | JGI IMG/M metagenome (GOLD analysis project Ga0068707, IMG submission 66600) | Anoxygenic and chlorotrophic microbial mat microbial communities from Yellowstone National Park, USA - YNP NP MetaG | ecosystem: Environmental > Aquatic > Thermal springs > Hot (42-90C) >... | reverse complement strand
CCTCGGCAAAGAATTGCACCACATAACCCCGGTTATCGATCTCCATAGGGATCTCGTCGGTGATGGCCCCCACCAGGCCCCGCTGGTTGCCCGCCTTGGCCAGGGCGAAACTGGGCTCGGTGTGCACCAGCATGTCCTGGATCATGCGGGTCAACGTCTGCCGCAGGGAGGGCGTGGGCGCCTCCTTGGCCCGGCGATAGCTCTCGATCCAGGCCGCCACCTGGGGGATGATCCAACTTTTTTGCACCGCCGCCCCTGGACACGACTTGCTGGAAAAATCCCGGTGAAAGTTGAGGGCATTGATATCTAGCCCCAGCCGTTCATGGAGGATGCCCAGGGCGGCGATGGTGTTGCTCAATGTGGCGCCGCTGGGCAGCTCCACATCATAATCGCCCACCATCTCCACGTGGCGCGAGCGATAGTTGTGGCCGTAAACGCCCACGCCATCGTAGCGCAGGTCGCTAAACAGCCAGATGCCATCCTCGGCGATAAAAAGGTGGGGCCCGGCCGTCCAGCCCTCGTGCCAGCGGCCCTGGGAATCCTGCCAGAGCTGCCGCTCATAGTAGGCCTTCATGGCCAAGATGGTATCGCGGCCGCGCCATTGTTCCCGGGTGGGCCGCCAGGTGTGGTGCAAAAAGATGCGCGTGGGCAGCGGCGGCTCAAAGGCCAAGCCCTCCACATAGCGCACAAACTCCTCCGCCGACATGCACCGCCCGTCGATGACCATGGGCGGCTCTTTGATCACCTCTCCCGCGGTGAGGCTGCCACCGGAGACGTTCCCGCCCGCCGGCTGCGCGCCGCGGCGCGGGCCCAAACCCCTGAAGAGATTCCTGAAAAGGTCCATGTCTCTCCCTTGCAAAGAGCTGTCGAGACCTGTCGGGTCTTTGCAGACCCGACAGGTCTAGTCCTCAGCCGTACCAGCGGTACTCGTGTTGCAACGCGTCCCGGAAATCGTTGATCACGCCGGTTTTCCCCGCAATGTACCACATGTCGTGCTGCTCCCAGCGATAGAGCAACATACAACGGATCTTTTGGTGGCTGGGATCCGAGTTCCAGCGGTTGATCTCGGCGTAGGCTTCCTGCACCCAGCCGTTGTTGCTATCCTGCCAGGGGGCGTTCTGGTTGGTCTCCGTCAAATAGACGGGAAGATGGCGCAGAGCAGCGGGGATAGCCTCCATAAAATCAATATACGTGCGGAACATCTTGCGGCGATGGCTAAAGGGCGGATCCATCTTGGCCTCGCTGACGATGTTGGCCGGGTCGGGGTCGCGGGCGTAGGTGTGGATGGCGATGCCGTCCAATTCGCTGCCTAAACCTCGCAGAATATCTTGAAAATAGATGATCCAATCGCCGCTGGGGTTGGTAGGATAAGGGGTCTGGGTGTTCCAAGGGCCGACGGCGGCCACCACCACCTGGTCCTTGTCGTGGCCGGGGCGGCGACGAATCTCCTGACGGCAGGCCTTGAAGGCGGCGACGTATTTATCCGGCGTGATCCATTCACCGTTCTGCGGCCCACCGGGACGCTCCACGGCCAAGTTGGGCTCGTTGGCGATGATCCAGATATGGCATCCATCGGAGCGCTCCACGAAATTGCCGCAGCGCACGGCAAAATCCTGGTACCGCTCGGAGCGGGGCAAGGTGCCGTTCTCGTTATAGCCGTGGTTCAGGCGCACGATGACGCCATAACCCTTGTCGGCCAGGTCGCTGTAGGAGCGGCTGCTCCAATCCTGGGGGTTGGCGCCCAGTTCCTCGGTGACCAACACCCAACCTTTGCGCCCGGCCCAACCCATGTAATGCTCGCCGCCCCGATCGTGCAGCCCAAAGATGTAGGGCGATTCCCCCTTGGGCAAGGGAGCCGCCGGCCCCACTTCGGGAATGCGCAACACCTGGCCCACATGGATCAGATTGGGGTTCGTCATGCCGTTGAAGGCGGCGATCACCATGTATTTGGCGCTATTGCCATAGTAGCGCTGGGCTATGGTGCCCAGGGTCTCGCCCGGCTGCACAATGTGGGTGGCATACCGTAACCCCCAACTGCCCAACCAGGTCAATAGCCCTTGCCGCGCCACCTCCACCACATTCTGGCCCAGATCTGCCGCGCGAGCATCCAACCGGCGGGCCAGTTCCTCATCCACCCGGATCTCGATCTTGCGTTCGGCCATGGCACATCTCTCCTCTCAGCGCAGCGGCTCAGGCCCTAGCGCAGCACGCGGGTATCGCCCAGGCGCTTGGTAATCTGGCGGCGATCGAGGTCCTCCAGGAAGCCCAGGGCGTACTTGCGGCTGGTGTTCAAGAGATCGCGCACCTCGGCCACGGTCATCTCGCCCTTTTCCTTGAGCCGGGCCACCAGGCGGCGCACCATCTCTTCGTAGGTCTCTCGGTCAAAAAGCACCTCATCGCTCACCTTGACCAGCCGGCCCTGTTCCAAAAGGTATTGCAGCAACTCTCCCCCCAGGATCTCTTCCACCTGGGCCACCGAGGGCGGAAGATAGGGATTCTCACGAAAGAGGGCCATCACCCGCTGGATGGCTCGCTGCTCCTCAGGCGAGGGCACGGGCTGATGCTCCGCCAGGCGCACCGTGGCGGCGCTGGTCACCGCCCAGCCCTCCTGGTTGGCCCGCTCCAGCGCCTGGTTCAAGAGCGCCCCATCCAACTGCACCCGGCTCTTGAGCTCCTCCCGCGACATGCCGCTGCGCAAGGGGTATTTCTGGTGATAGCTCTGTAAATGTTGCCGGATCTGCCCTTGCAAGGTTGCCCAGGCGCTCTGCAAGAGGACCCCCACCCCGCTCTGGGGCAAGGCCTCCTTCGGAGGCACGGGGTTGGCGAGGCAGATCACCTGGCCGCCGGCGATGAGGCCGTGCAACGCCCCAGAGGCCTCCTCCAGGGGCAAGGCGCTTTGGCGGAGGAGCTCCCGGGCCTCCCAAACGGGTCTGCGGGCCAAAAGTTGTAGCAACACGTCCTCCGGCGTGCCCCGGGCCAACGCCTCCAGCCGGGCCAGCACCTCGGGCCGGAAGCGGCGATGGCGCCGGCCGGGGTGGGGCTGGATGATCCTGCCGCCCCCCAAAGTGACGCTGGGCGAGGCCAAACGCAGGATATAGCGATCGCCCCGCACCAAAGCCACCGGCTCGAGCAAACGCAGTTGGATCCATCCCTCGTCGCCAGGGGCCAATTCCTCAGCGGCCAACAAGCGCACATACGCCTCCACCCGGGCGGTGCCGCAATAAAAATCCACCAGGGCATTATGTTTGAGCGGCCAAGGGGCGCGGGCCAGATATTTCAGCCGCGCATCGGCCAGCGTGGTGGGCTCCAGCCATCCCGGATGCACCAGCACCTGCCCCCGCCGCAAGAGCGCGGCATCCACGCCGCTCAAGTTCACCGCCACCCGCGATCCCGGCAGGGCCTCCTTGATCTTGGTCTTGTGGCTTTGCAGGCCACGGATGCGGGCCGAGAGCTCGCCGGGGACGATGCGCACCTCGTCGCCCACGGTCAGCCGCCCATCGCTGAGGGTGCCGGTGACCACCGTGCCGAACCCGGCCACGGTGAACACCCGGTCGATGGGCAACCGCGGCCGGCCCAGGTCTGGGCGCGGCGCCACCTGATCCAGCAGATGGTCTAGCTCGGCCAAGAGGGCAGGCAAACCTGCACCCGTGGCCGCCGAGACGGGGACAATGGCCGCCCGCTCCAACACGGTGCCTTGCAGCTCCTCCCGCACCTCCTCGATCACCAATTCCAACCATTCAGGGTCCGTCACCAGGTCGCTTTTGGTGAGGGCCACCACACCCGCGGGGATCTGCAAGAGGTCCAGGATGGCCAGATGTTCCCTGGTCTGGGGCATGACGCCCTCATCGGCGGCGACGACAAAGAGGGCGATATCAATCCCTCCCACGCCGGCCAGCATATTCTTGATAAAATCCTCGTGGCCCGGCACATCCACGATGCTCACCTCGCGCCCGCTGGGCAAGGTCAGCCAGGCGAAGCCGAGGTCGATGGTCATCTCGCGCTGTTGTTCCTCGCGCAGGCGGTCGGGGTTGATGCCGGTGAGGGCGCGCACCAAGGTGGATTTGCCGTGATCCACATGCCCCGCAGTGCCGATGACGAACACGGTTACTTTTCCTCGCCAAAGAGGCCGCGCAGCTCGGCCCAAAGGTCCTGGAAGGCCTTGGCCTGGGCCTTTAGCGTCCGCACATGGGCCAGGCGGGTCTCATCCAGCTTGGCCGCCAGGGCGGCATGGGCCTGCAGGTTGCGCTCCTCCTGGGCCAGGGCAGCCTTTCTATCTTCCTCGCGTCCTTGCTCCAAAACGCTCAGGCGTTGTTCCTGGGCATCCTCGCGCTCGGCCTGTTCTTTGCTCCACTTTTGGCGGCGCTCCAACTCTTGCGCCCAACGGAGGTCGTTCTCGCTGCGCCACTCTCTCAGTTCACGGCGCAATTGTTCCTCCGCGATGCGCTGCAACTGGCGCAATTGATCTTGTTGCTGGCTTACCTGTTGGCTCAGCTCTTGGATTTCGCGCAAAAGGCGCCGGTTCTTCTCATGCTGGTCGCTGTAATAGCGCAACTGGCCACTCCAGACCTCCATCTGGTGGCTATACTCCTCTAGTTTGCGCCCCCAGTCGGTCAAGGTTTGGGTGCGTTCCAGGTCGGCGCGACGCAGGCTCTCTTGAAATTCGGCCTGCTGCCGCGTGAGGTCCTGGCGCAGGGTCTGCATCTCGGCAACTTGCTGGGTCAGCTTGGCCAGCGAGGTCTCGGCCACCAGGAGCCGCGCCAAGAACTCTTGCTGCACTTTTTGCGCCTCGGCCAGGCCCAACTCCAATTGCCCGCCCTTGACGGTTTGCTGCTCCAGGCGGTCGGCCAGTTGCCGTTGGGCCTCCTCGCGTTGGGCCATGCGCTTGGCCAGGCTCTCCACGCTTTCCTGCACCCGCAAGATAGCCTCGTTCAGGCGGCGTTCCTCCGCCTGGCGCACGGCCAGCCCCTGCTCTAAAGGATCCAGCCGCTGCAGCGCCACGGTGATCTCTTGGATGGCCCGCACGTCTTGCTCCCGTTCCGCCCGACGGTTGCGCAGGAACTCGGCGGCGGCCTTTTGCTGTTCCTGGCGGGCCTCGGCAAGTTGCAGGGCCACCTCATCGCGGGTATGGCGCAGCGCCTCCTCCACCTCTGGGATGCGCACAAGTTGGGCCTGCAACTTGGCCAACCGATCCTCCAAAGCCAAGAGCCTTTGGGCTTGATCGGTCAGAAGCACCTGTTGCTTATCCACCAGGCCGCGCAGCTCGGCCACTTGCGCCTTTTGGCGGCGGAGCTCCTCATCCAGCCAGGCAGTATTGGGGACATTGGTCGCTGGGTTGGGGGTCATGCCATCTCCCTCGCATCGCGGTGCGCTTGCGGCAGCCAAGCCAGGCGCGCCCAAAAGACGCGCCCTTTGCCGCGCGCTATCACAGCATTCTCTTTATGGGTTCACCAAGACCACCATGCCGATCTCGGCCCAATCGTAGAGGGTCTTGGCGTCGGCGGTATCCAGCACGATACAGCCGTAGGAGCACCCCTGGCCCAGATACCCCCGCCAGAGGATCTGACCATTGCTCAGGATGGGCAGGGCGTGGAAACCGTTCTCCGACCCGCCCGCCCAATAGATGCCCAACCACCAGGGCATGTTCAGATCCCATTTGGAGGCATAGGCCATGGGCAGCTTGTCCAAAATCTGGTAGCGGCCAGGCACGGTGGGGGCGCTGGGACGCCCCACACAGCAGGTAAAGATCCATTTGGGTTTATTGTCCTCGTACACGGTGACCAGGCGCTTGGAGAGGCTCACCTCGATGCGCTTGGGCGGGGTGATAATCTCTTGGACCACCTTGAGCCGTGCCTTGGCCTCCTCCAGCTCGGGGCGCAAGCGCAGGGCGGCCTGATAAGCGGCCTCGGCCTCATCCCACACCTGGGCCTTTTCGCGCTCCTGGCCCACATGGAAATACGCCTCGCCTAACATCATCTGGGTATCGCGGAAATCGGGGCGCGCATCATAGACCTTTTGCAGGTTCTCCACCGCCCGGCGCCAATCCTGCACGCGGTAGGCCTCCAACCCCACCAGATACATCTTTAACTGGTTACGGATCTCTTGTAGCTCTTGCAAGCTCGCATCTAGACGGATGGCCAGGTCCAGCTCGGCCTGGGCCTCTTCAAGGCGGTTCTGCTGGATGAGCTTGACGCCCTGGCCGTACCGGGCCTCGGCCAGCCGCTTGCGCGCCTCCTCGTTCCGCGGATCCAGGGCGCGGATCTGCTCCAACGCTCTGATGGCCGCCGCCCAATCCTGGCGGTTCCAGGCCACCTCCACTTGGGTCCAATAAGGCTTGATGCGCTGGGGGATGCTGGGCGTGGGCGCCGTTTCGGGCACGGGTGTGGGCAGGGTCAACGCCTGGACCGTGCTGACACGCCCACGGGCGTTGGCGATGCCCAACATGACCAGCGAGACCACGGCCACCAGGGCCACGCCCATCAGCAGGATCATCCCTATGTTGCGCCAGCGTTCCGCCTGAAAATGGGGCAAGGAAACCGGCGGCAACCGCGTCTTCAGCTGCTCCAGGGCCTGGCTCGCCGTCTGGGAGGCCTTTTGGGCCAGTTCCTCGGCATTGACGGCCAGGGAGGGCCGAGGGGGCTGCTCTGTGACAACCTTGGCGGGCCCGGGCTCTTCTGGCTCTAACGGTTCCTGCTCCTGGCCGAGTTGTTCCTTGGCCCACCGGAGTGCCTCGGCCAGGCGCGGGCTCTCCGGCAAGAGGGTTTGGGCCTCTTGGAGATAGCGCAGACTCTGCTCCTTGGTCTCGGCCACCCAGGCCAACCAGAGCCAAGCGTCCTCCTCGTAAGGGTTGGCATGGATGATGCGCCGCAAGATGACGCGCGCGCCGGCCCGGTCGCCCAGGCGCGCACGAGCGATCCCCTCCTCAAGCTGAGATTTGGCGCGACGCACCCATTCGTGATGCTGGAGATCCTGCTCCTCGGTCATGGTGACTAGCCCTCAACTTTCAGCCAGCGGATGCGCGTCCCCTTTCTCCTGGAACGGCATGCCCTCCGACTCGTCCATGGGCCTCATTATAGCATCAATGGGAACACCTCGCAACCCTCACGCGCCGGCTATTCCACCGTCACGCTCTTGGCCAAGTTGCGGGGCTGGTCCACATCGCAGCCGCGCAACACGGCGATGTGATAGGCGAGCAGCTGCAACGGGATGACGGCCAACACCGGCGTGAGATACCGCGAGGTGGCCGGAATCCAGATGACATCGTCGGCCTTGTCCGCGATCTCGGCATCGCCTTGGGTGGCCAGGGCGATCACCCGGCCGCCCCGTGCCTTGACCTGTTCGATGTTGGAGAGCATCTTGCTGCGCACATGGTCCTGGGGGCAGAGGGCCACCACCGGCATGTGCTCATCAATCAGAGCAATGGGGCCATGCTTCATCTCGCCGGCCGGGTAGCCCTCGGCGTGGATGTACGAGATCTCTTTGAGCTTGAGTGCCCCTTCCAACGCCACAGGATAATTGATCCCCCGCCCCAGGTAGAGGAAATCCTTACAGGCCATGTAGCGCCGGGCGATGGCCTCATAATCGTTGCCGTTGGCCAACACCTCGCCCACCAGGTTGGGCAATTCGGCCAGGTCCTGGAGCAGCCGCCGGCGGCGCTCCTCGTTCAAGGTGCCCCGGGCCTGACCCAAGTAGATGGCCAGCAGATAGGCCGCCACCACCTGCGAGGTAAAGGCCTTGGTGGAGGCCACACCAATCTCTGGACCGGCGTTGAGGTAGATGACCCCATCGGCCAGACGGGCGGCCTGGCTGCCCACCACGTTGACGATGGCGATGGATTGCATCCCCTTCTCCCGCGCCGCCTCCATGGCGGCCAGGGTATCCACCGTCTCGCCGGATTGGGTGATGACCAGCACCACGCTGCCCGGCTCCAATAAGGGATCGCGATAGCGGAACTCGGAGCCGTAATCCACCTCCACCGGCAAGCGGGCGAGATCCTCGATGAGGAACTTGGCCAAGAGGCAAGCGTGCCAGGCCGTGCCACAGGCCACGGCGTGCAGCCGCCGCAGATGGGGCCACACAGGGCGGAGAGGTTCCAGATCCGGCAGGAGCACCAAGGAGCGGTCAAAATCCACCCGGCCACGGATCACGTCCGTCACCGAGCGGGGTTGCTCCATGATCTCCTTGAGCATGAAATGGCGATAGCCGCCTTTGGCCACCTGCACCGGGTTCCAAGAGACGGTGGTGATGCTTTTTTGGAGCGGCGCCCCCTCCAGCGTGGCGAACTCGGCGCCTTGCGCGGTGACCAGCGCCAGCTCGCGGTGCTCAAGAAAGATCATCCGCTGGGTGTATTCCAGGATGGCGGGCATGTCCGAGGCGACGAACATCTCCCCCTCGCCCACGCCGATGACCACGCCGCCAGCGTTGCCCAGCCGCGCCGCCACCAGACGATCGGGCTCCAAGGCACTCATCACCACCACGGCGCTGGCCCCCTTGAGCTCCTGCAGCGCCCGCCCCACCGCCCGCGCCAAAGGCTCCTGGCCGCGCCGATAGTAACGGCTGATCAGATGCGCGATGACCTCGGTATCGGTCTGAGAGGCAAAGGTCACCCCCTCGCCGATAAGGCGCTGCTTCAGCTCCCTATAGTTTTCCACGATGCCGTTCTGGATGACGACGATGACGCCCTCCCCATCGGTGTGGGGATGGGCGTTGGCCTCCGTCACGCCGCCGTGGGTGGCCCAACGGGTGTGGCCCATGCCCACATGGCCGCAAAGGGGTTGTTCCTTGAGGATGGCCTCCAAGTGGACCAATTTGCCCACGCTGCGGCGGCGCTGGATGCCGCCTTCGCAGGCCACGGCCACTCCGGCCGAATCGTAACCGCGATACTCCAAGCGACGCAGGCCCTCCAAGACAACGGTGGCCGCGTCGCGGGGACCGACGTAACCGACGATGCCGCACATGGGGAATCCTCCTGCTTTGAAATAAACGTATGGCGTTTATGCCACCGCCAACCCCTTTGTGCCGCCGGTCGCCCGGCGGTTTTGTGGGTTGGCTTGCCTCAGGAGGGAAGGATAAGGGAGATGGCGCTCCCTGGAGGCTTCCGCTGATCCTTCGATTTTCGGGGCTTGATCGCCCCTTGGCCCCGCCTCGCGGCGGGGAACCTCCGCCTCGTCAACTGCCGCGTGCTGCGGCAGCCCATGCGCTGTCCTTCCCCAAAAGGGATTGGGCTAGGTTCTCACCTCCTTTCCTCGACCATCGCCGATGGGCCGGCGCCTTTACGAGGGGAAAATATCCTCCATGAAAATGGGATTGCTCCACGCGCTGCGGCCGGCCGCATCGCGACATTCCACGCGAACAAAGTCATATTCCCGGCGCAAAGGATAGACGGCGCCATCCAAGAGGACGCCATTTTCGGCGGTGAAGCGGTGCCCCAGATAGCTGGAGGTATAGATGATGATGTGCTGGCAGGGGCTACAGCGCACCCGGAGGATCGGCCCGCCCTCGGCCGGCGAGATCACCTGCAGGTCATGCAGCGTGGGGCCGGTGCTGGCATAAAAGTGCCCCTGGCGCAAAGCCTCCAGGATGCTGGGCTCGTCCAAGGCGGCAGCGCGCACCATGACGAAACCCCGCCCTTGCTCCGGACCGTGCCAGTGGGTATCATCCACCGCCAAACCCCAAAGGCGGTGGCCCCGGCACAGGAGCTCATCCCAGTGGACACAGGAATACCCCCGGCCCACCTCCTCCTCGCAGACGCCGTTATAGACCTCCAGCCCCAGCACGCCCTGCACGGGGGCAATCTCGGTGGAGGGCTGGTTGGTCCAGTAGGGATGGGCAAAAAAGCATATGCCGCCCGCTTCGCGCACGGCATCCACGATGGCCTGGGCCGCGCGGGGCACGCCCTCGGCGGGCAAGCGCGAGAGCCCCAAAGCGAGGAGATGGTAACCCGGCCCGTCCAGTTCGGCGCCGGTGAGGGTGAGGAAATCGCCGGAGGGAAACGCGCACCCTGGGGTGAGCACCCAATGGTCCGTCACGGCGATAAAATCATAGCCACGCCGGCGATACCAGGCAATGGCCTCCTCGGGCGTAGCGCGTCCATCGGATTGGCTGGTGTGGGTGTGCAGATTGCCCTTATACCAGTGGCCGGGCAAGGAAAAGGGGGAAATCCAACCCATGATGATCCTTTCATCGGTCAGGGCTATGCGATAGCGGCATAGCGCCCGCATGTGCCCGCTATTGTACACCCAACACGGCGCCATGCCAACTCCCTTTGACATGCCCCTCCTCTCCAGCTACACTCTGGCCTGGCCATCAACTCGCAGCCCTCAGACGGCTCGCGGATGGGCTCAACATGGGAGTCATAGAGATTCTACGGTCGCTTTGGGCCACGGCCAAGCCAAGGCTCAGGCGATGGCCGACGGTCCAATGGTACAGATCACTTGCACGGAGCGCCCTATGGCCGAGACATCCTATCATGCCTTGATCAAAGAGCTGCCCGAGACGGAACGCCCGCGGGAACGGTTGGCCTTTTACGGCGAAGGCGCCCTCTCCACGGCGGAACTCCTGGCCATCGCGTTGCGCAGCGGCTCGCCCCAAGAGAACGCCCTGGCCCTGGCACACCATCTCCTCACGGCCTTTAACGGCCTCGGCGGCCTGGCCCGGGCCAGCGTGCGCGAGCTGTGCGCCATTCCGGGGATCGGCCCGGCCAAGGCGGCCCAGGTCAAGGCGGCCTTGGAGTTGGGGCGCCGCCTGCTCCTCAGCGGCGAGGACGCGCGCCCCCAGATCACCTCGCCGGCCGATGCCGCCCAGCTCCTCAGCGCCGCATTGAGCACCGAGCCCCAAGAGCAACTGGTGGTGCTGCTATTGGATAGCAAGAACCGCGTGCAGCGCATGCCCATCATTTATCGGGGCAACGTCAACGCCTCCTTCATCCGCGTGGCCGAGGTCTTTCGGGAGGCGATCAAGGACAACGCGGTCTCTATCATCGTGGCCCACAACCACCCCAGCGGCGATCCCACGCCCTCGCCGGAGGACGTGCAGGTCACCCAGGCGTTGGTGCGCGCCGGACAGTTGCTCCACATCCCCGTATTGGATCATCTCATCATCGGTCGGCAACGCTACGTCAGCCTAAAGGAACGCGGCCTGGGGTTCTGAACCTGCCGCGCGACGAGAGGGATGGTTCAGCCCCCATCCCAGACCATGGCCGGCGGCTCGCGGCGGAAACCGATGACCTCCAAAAACGGCTGGATGGGCTGGCCCAGGGGCTCCCGGCCGTTCCAACGCCTCACCCACACCCTCCGGGGCCGGGCACAGAGCCCCCCTTCGCGGGTGAGATGCTCCAAAAGCAGCTGCACAGCCCGGCGCGCCGTCTCCTCGGCCATTTGGGGCAACGTCGTCCAGCGGGCGCCACCGTGTTCATACAGCAAGATGGGCACCCCGCGCTGCAAGACGATATAGTTGGAGGGCAGCCGGGCAAAACGGTAAGGAGTGGGCGTCTCCGCAGCGCCCGCGTCCTCGTC
>Ga0068707_1003178_pt1 | contig 11511 bp, 9 predicted proteins | sample YNPNPMetaG_FD_66600 | JGI IMG/M metagenome (GOLD analysis project Ga0068707, IMG submission 66600) | Anoxygenic and chlorotrophic microbial mat microbial communities from Yellowstone National Park, USA - YNP NP MetaG | ecosystem: Environmental > Aquatic > Thermal springs > Hot (42-90C) >... | reverse complement strand
TGGGACAAGCGGGAAACGGCCCAGCTCCTGGACGCCGAGCCGCGCCTGTTGCGGCCAGCCAACTACCCCCCTGGCAACCCCGGGCGGGGGTGGTGCGTGGTGGAGAGCCGCGACGGGGTGGCGGTGGGGGTGCTGAACCTCCAGGGGCTCACCTTCATGACGCCCATCGAGAGCCCCTTTGTGGTGGCCGACCGCATCCTCGCCGAGATGGGGACCCAGACCCGGGTGGTGCTGGTGGACATGCATGCCGAGGCCACCTCGGAAAAGCAGGCGCTGGCGTGGCACCTGGACGGGCGGGTGAGCGCGGTTTTCGGCACCCATACCCACGTCCCCACCGCGGATGAGCGCCTGCTGCCCGGCGGCACGGCCGCCATTACCGACGTGGGCATGACCGGTCCGTACGAGGGGATCATCGGCTTCAAGCCGAGGGGTGTGCTGGAACGGTTCCTCTACGCCACGCCCCGCTCCTTCGAGCCGGCCACCCGTGGGGGGGCGCTGTGCGGGGCGCTCGTGGAGGTGGACACCGACTCCGGCCGCGCCCTCTCGATCCGCCGGGTGCGCGTGGAGGAGAGGGTGTAGCGAAGCGGGGATGGACGAGCGGCAGCAGCGTGGCGAAGTAGCGCACCCACTTGACGTTTCCGTGCTCATTGCCGCGCGGGACGAGGAGGAGCTGCTGCCCGGGGCGCTGGCCAGCGTCCGCCACTGGGCCGGAGAGGTGGTGGTGGTGCTGGATCCGCGCAGCTGCGACCGGACGCGGGAAGTAGCTGCTGCCGGCGGCGCGGTGGTGCTGGAGCACCCCTTTGTCGACTCCTCCACCCAGCTCGCTTGGGGCGTGGAGCAGTGCCGCTACGACTGGGTCTTCATCCTGGATGCCGACGAGCGGGCGGATGCGCGGGTGGGGGTGGCGTGCGCGAGGGTGCTGGCTAACCCGCGCTGCGCCGCCTACCGCTTGCGGCGCCGCAACCTGGCGTTCGGGCGGGTGCTGCGGTTTGGGGATTGGGGGGGCGACCGGGTGGTCCGCCTCCTCCACCGGCGGCAGGGCAAGCTCGCCGGGGGGATGCACTGGCGGGTGGAGGCGGCACGCATCGGCCGGCTCGCGGGTTGGATCGAGCACCACACCCTGCGGTCGTTGCCCCAGTACCTGCCCAAGCTGGAGCACTACGCCACGCTGGGGGCGCAGCAGCTCCTGGCGGCTGGTCGGCGCGGTGGCCTGGGCGTGGGGGTGCTGCGGGGGGCCTGGCGGTTCTGCCGCGCGTACCTGGTGCGGCTGGGGTTTCTCGACGGACAGGCGGGGTTGCTAGTGGCCCTCCTGGGGGCCTGGGGGACGTTCTTGAAGTGGGCGTTGCTGTACGAGCTGCAAGGGAGACGCGGGGGGGCTGGCCAGGCTCCGGAAGCACCGGTCCCGCCAGGGGGAGCGTGGCGGTGAAGGGCGCCGGTGCAGCCTCTGCACCCGCGCCCGAGGGGGTGGGGCGAAGCGGCCAGAGTTTCGCCTCGTGGCTCACGGTCCCCGGTGGCGGGGCGACAGGGGCCGGGGGGGAATCCGTAAACCGGGTATGACGGGGCGGTGCTACGCGTTCGTGGATCTGCCTAACTGGCTCGGCGATTTCCTCCACACGCTACCGGCCCTCAAGCGGCTTCTAGAGAGCGGTCGCGGCGAGGTGACCGTGGCCCTGCCGCCCACCCTCGTGGGATTGGCGAGAGTCGTGGGCGCCACGGCGGTGCCGCGGCCGCCCGGCGCGGGTGGGCGCTGGCTGCGCCGCACGCTCAGCGCCAACTTCCAGGTGGCGCTGACGGCCCGCCACTCCACCCGGGCCAAGTTGCTGCTGGCAGCAGCCCCGGCGGCGCGACGCCTGGCGAGCCGAGGTCGGGGGGCGGCGCTTGTCGGCCTCGAGACGTTTGCAGTGGAGCGGGCGCGCCACCAGCGGCACGATCTCGATGCAGCGCTGCTGCGCTTGGGGCTGGCGCCTGTGGACGACCGACCGATTCGTCTCCACCTTCCCGAGGCGCTCAAGCACGGCAGCTGGCGGTGGCGGGCGCGCTGTGGCGGGGGGGCACCGCTGGCCGTGCTGCTGCCCGGCTCCAGCCACCACCCCGCCAAGCGCTACCCCCTTTCGGCTTACTGCCAGGTGGCGCAGCTGCTGCACGCGGCTGGTGTCACCCCGCTGGCTATGGGGGGCCCCGGCGACGAGACGCTGGCCAGTACGCTCGCCCAGGTGCCGGGGGTCCGTCTGGCCCCCCTGGGGTTGCCGGCAGAACTGGCCGCGGCCCTGTTGGCAGAGTGTGACGTGGCCATCGGCAACGACTCGGGGCTTGCGCACCTGGCGGCGGCGGTGGGGTGCCCGACGGTGGTGCTGTACGGGCCAACGGACCCTGCACGCACGGCCCCGGTGGGGGAGGCCACGGTGCTCGCCACCGGGGCGTTCCGGGGCGAGGCCAGCTGGGCCTCGGTGCCGCCCAGCCAGGTGGTGCAGGTGGCCCTCTCCCTGCTGGAGGGAGGGGAGACGCGGCGGGGGTTGCGGGATGGCAACGGGAACGGTATCATGGACGCGGCGGTGGGCCGTTAGCTCAACTGGCAGAGCAAGGGACTCTTAATCCCTAGGTTGTAGGTTCGACTCCTACACGGCTCACCAGTTCCCGTCTCGCGAAAGTGGCGGAACTGGCAGACGCGCGAGACTTAGGATCTCGTGGGCTTGGCCCGTGGGGGTTCGAGTCCCCCCTTTCGCACCAGCTGGAGCAGGCATGGCACACACTGTTGAGCGTCTTTCCCCATGTCGGGTCGGAATCACGGCCACCGTGGACGCCGAGCAGACCGCGGCGGCGCGGGAGCGGGTGACGTCGGCCTGGGTTCGCAGGGCAGTCATCGACGGGTTCCGCCCCGGCAAGGCCCCCCGTTCCCTGGTGGAGCGGCGGTTCGCCAAGGAGATTGCCGAGGAGCTGGAGGAGGCGCTGCTCCACGTGGCCTGGGATGAGGTGCGCGCCTCGGCTGCCCTGCGGCCTGCCGGACCGCTGCAGGTGCAGGAGGCGCGCCTGGAGCCCGACGGCGGCTTCCGGATGAGCGGCCAGGTGGAGGTCTACCCGGAGGTGGTGGTGGGGCCGCTGGCCGGCTTTGTTCCCCCTCCCTTCGAGGTGGAACCCAGCGCGGAGGAGATCGAGGCGCAGCTGGCCCAGCTGCGGGAGCGTCAGGTTGCTTGGGAGCCGGTGAGCGGGGAGGTGGCGCGGGAGGGGCTGCTGGCGGAGGTGGAGATCTTCGGCGAGTTCCCCGATGGCGGCGGCGAGCCGTTCCACGAGGAACGCTCCCTCTTCCAGTTGGGTGCCGGCGAGGTTCACCCGGAGATCGAAGCAGCGGTGCTGGGTCACGCCGTGGGCGAGGAGGTGCGGGCCGAGCGAAAACTTGGCGAGGAAGCCGGACCTGGCCGGGAGGGCAAGCGCATCGTCTATCGCCTCGTCATCAAGGGCCTGCGGAGGAAGCAGCTCCCCGAGCTGGACGACGCCTTTGCCGCCTCCTTGGGCGTGGAGAACGGACTCGAGGGGTTGCGCCAGCAGGTGCGGTTGCGCCTGCGCCGGGGCAAGTTGCAGCAACGCTACGAGTTGTGGCGCGAGGCGGTCGTGACCCACCTCTTGGGGGGGCGCAGCCTAGAGCTGCCGCCGCGCCTGGTGGAGGAGGAAACGCACCGGGAAGTGGTCCGCTTTGCTCGCTCCCTGGCCGAGGTAGGGGTGGATGTGGAGAAAGCCGAGCTGGATTGGCAGCGGATTGAGAGGGAAGCGAAGGGCCGGGTGGAGCGACGGCTGCGCCACGAGCTCGTCCTCGATGCGGCCGCGGCAGCTCTCGGGGTCCAGGTGGAGGACGCCGAGGTGGACGTCCACGTGGCGCACGAGGCAAAGGCGCTGGGCGTTCCCTTTGCGGAACTTCGCGGTAACCTGGTGAAGAGTGGGGGCCTGGGGCGGATGCGAGCGGCCCTGCGGCAGGAGAAGGTCCTGCGTCTTGCCGTGCCGGAGCTGGAAGCCGAGCCCGGCGCGGCCGAAGGGAAGGAGTGAAGCCATGCTGGTCCCCATCGTCGTGGAGCAGACCGGTCGGGGCGAGCGCTCCTACGATATCTTTTCGCGCCTGCTCAAGGACAACGTGGTGTTCTTGGGCAAGGCCATCGACGACGACGTGGCCTCCCTGGTCATTGCCCAGCTGCTCTTTCTGGAGGCGGAGAACCCCGAGCGGGACATCTACCTCTACATCAACTCCCCGGGGGGCTCCATCAGCGCTGGCCTCGCCATCTACGACACCATGCAGTACGTGAAGCCCAACGTGGCCACCATCTGCCTGGGCCAGGCCTCGTCCATGGCGGCGGTCCTGCTGGCCGGCGGCGCCAAGGGCAAGCGGTTCGCGCTGCCCCACGCGCGGGTGGTCATCCATCAGCCGCTCATGTTTGGCCTCCAGGGCCAGGCCACGGACATCGATATCCACGCCAAGGATCTGCTGCGGCTGCGCGCGCGCCTGAACGAGGTGCTGGCGCTGCATACGGGTCAGTCCATCGAGCGGATCAACGCCGATACTGAGCGGGATTTCATCCTCGAGGCGGCGGAGGCGGTGAAGTACGGGATCGTGGACCGGGTGATCGAGCACCGGGAATAGTGGACACGGCAGGGTGTTAGTCGGGCGGGGTGTACAATGCCTGAGGGGATAGGCGGGTGGTGACGAAAGAGACTGCCGCGGAACTCCTGCGTTGCAGCTTCTGCAACAAGTCGCAGCGCGAGGTGCGCAAGCTCATCGCCGGCCCCAACGTGTATATCTGCGACGAGTGCGTGGACATCTGCCTCGACATCATTGCCGAGGATCGGGCCCGGGAAGCGCGGGAGTCGCGTCCGGATCTGCCCAAGCCGGCAGAGATCAAGCAGTTCCTGGACGATTACGTGATCGGTCAGGAGCCGGCCAAGAAGCGGCTCGCCGTGGCCGTGTACAACCACTACCGCCGCATCGATTACCTCACCCACTCGCCGCGACCCGATGTGGAGCTGTCCAAGTCCAACATCCTCCTCATCGGTCCCACCGGTACCGGCAAGACCCTCCTGGCCCAGACCCTGGCCCGGTTGCTGGAAGTCCCCTTCACCATCGTGGATGCCACGACCCTCACCGAGGCCGGGTACGTGGGCGAGGACGTGGAGAACATCCTGCTCCGCCTCTTTCAGGCGGCGGACGGCGACCGCGAACGTGCCGAGCGCGGCATCGTCTACATCGACGAGATCGACAAGATTGCCCGCAAGCAGGACTCCCCCTCCATCACCCGCGACGTGTCCGGCGAAGGGGTGCAGCAGGCGCTCCTCAAGATCCTGGAGGGCACGGTGGCCAATGTGCCCCCCCAGGGGGGGCGCAAGCACCCGCACCAGGAGTTCCTGCAGATCGACACCACCAACATCCTCTTCATCTGCGGTGGGGCCTTCGTGGGGCTCGAGGACATCGTGGCGCGGCGGTTGAACCAGAAGGCGATCGGTTTCACGGCCCACATCCTCACGGCCCAAGAGCGGTCGGCGAGCGAACTGCTCAAGGAAGTGCACCCCGAAGACCTGATCAAGTACGGGATGATCCCGGAGTTCGTGGGGCGCGTGCCGGTGGTGGCCACCCTCCACGAGCTGGACCAGGAAGCCCTGGTGCGCATCCTCACCGAGCCCAAGAACTCCCTCGCCAAGCAGTACGAGACCATGCTCTCCTTCGAGGGGGTGAAACTGCGCTTCACCGACGACGCGCTGCGGGCCATTGCCGACGAGGCGATCGCGCGGAAGGTGGGGGCGCGCGGGCTGAAGATCATTCTGGAAGAGCTCATGCTCGAGGTGATGTACCAGGTCCCCTCGCGTTCCGACGTGACCGAGATCGTCATCAGCCGCGAGGTGGTGGAGAAACGCGTGGCGCCCCTCGCCTCCATCCGGAAGGCTGGCTGAGAGCGCCACGTTCCAGTTCAGGATCCTTGAAGAGTTAGAGGGGGTGTAATGACGGTACGATCGACCCAGCTGCTTCCCGTAGTACCCCTCCGCGACATGGTGGTCTTTCCGCGGATGAAAGCCGCCTTCGTGGTGGGGCGACCTGCGTCGGTGGCGGCGTTGCAGCGCGCCCTGGAGGAGACGGGCAAGCGCATCTTTCTGGTGACCCAACGCGACCCACAACAGGACGAGCCGGGGCCGGAGGACGTCTTTTCGGTGGGGGTGGTGGCGACGATCCTCCAACACATGTCCTTCCCCAACGGCACCATCAAGGTGGGGGTGGAGGGGATTGCCCGAGGCACCTTCACCGCCCTGCGGGAGCGGGAGGGTGTGGGGTACGAGGCGGAGGTGGAGGTGATCACCCCCCCGCACGTGGTGGATCCCCGGATCTCCCGCTACATGTCCAACCTGGTCACCCTCTTCCAGCAGTTCGGCCGACTCTCGCAGCAGGTGGGGGTGGACACGGTGCTGGCCGAGCTGCAGACCGACGACCCCGACCTGTTCGCCGATGTGCTGGCGGCAGCGCTGCCCATCGCCACGCCGGACAAGCAGAGCCTGCTGGCGACCATCAACCCCTTGGAGCGCCTCCAGAAGCTCAACGACATCCTCGACCTGGAGATGGAGAAGCTCAACATCGACCGGCGGCTCAACGCCAAGGTCAAGAAGCAGATGGAGAAGGCGCAGCGGGAGTACTACCTGTCCGAAAAGATCAAGGCCATCAACGAGGAGCTGGGGCGCACCGACACCCGAGAGGAGTACGAAGAGCTGGCCAAGAAGATCGAGGCTGCTGGCATGCCCAAGGAGGCCAAGGAAAAGGCGCTCAACGAGCTGAAACGCCTCGAGAGCATGGCCCCCATGTCGGCGGAAGCCACGGTCTCGCGCAACTACGTGGACTGGCTCTTGGCTGTACCGTGGAAGAAGGCGAGCCGCGAGATTCGCGACATCAAGCGGGCTGAGGTGGTGCTGGACGAGGACCACTACGGGCTGGAGAAGGTCAAGGAACGGATCCTCGAGTTCCTGGCCGTGCGCCAGCTCGTGGCCAAACCCAAGGGGACCATCCTGTGCTTCGTCGGTCCCCCCGGTGTGGGCAAGACCTCCCTGGCCAAGTCCATCGCCCGCGCCACTGGCCGCAAGTTCGTGCGCCTGTCGCTGGGCGGTGTGCGGGACGAGGCCGAGATGCGCGGCCACCGCCGCACCTACATTGGGGCGTTCCCTGGCCAGATCATCCAGATGATGAAGAAGGCGGGGACCGTCAACCCGGTGTTCCTGCTGGACGAGGTGGACAAGCTGGGCGTGGACTTCCGGGGCGACCCCGCTTCGGCGCTCCTGGAGGTGCTGGACCCGGAGCAGAATCACAGCTTCATTGACCACTACCTGGACGTGGAGTACGACCTCTCCAAGGTGTTCTTCATCTGCACGGCCAACGTGACCCACACCATCCCGCCGGCCCTGCTGGATCGCATGGAGACCATCCAGCTCTCCGGCTACACCCAGTACGAGAAGCAGCAGATTGCCCAGAAGTTCCTGATCCCCAAACAGATCGAGCAACAGGGTTTGAAGCGGTACACGGTCACCTTCAGCGAAGAGGCGGTAAACCTGCTCATCGAGCGCTACACCCGCGAGGCGGGGGTGCGCAACCTGGAGCGGGAGATCGCCTCGGTGTGCCGCAAGCTCGCGCGCGAGGTGCTGAAGAAGAAGCTGCCGCGCGGGACGGTGCTGGAGGTGGACGCGGCGCGCATCGGCGAGTTGCTCGGCAAACCCCGCTACCGGCTAACGCGGCCCGGCGAGCGCGCCGAGGTGGGGGTGGCCACGGGGCTGGCGTGGACCCAGGTGGGCGGCGAGATCCTCGCCACGGAAGTGAGCCTGGTGCGGGGGAAGGGCAACCTCACCCTCACCGGGCAACTGGGCGACGTGATGCAGGAATCGGCGCGGGCGGCCCTCTCCTACGTGCGGGCGCGGGCGGCCCAGCTGCAGTTGTCGGCCGAGTTCTTCGAGCAGCACGATCTCCACGTGCACGTCCCGGAGGGGGCCATCCCCAAGGACGGGCCCTCGGCGGGTATCACCATGGCCACAGCGCTGCTCTCCGCCGTGGCCGGGGTAGCGGTGCGACAGGATGTGGCCATGACGGGGGAGATTACCCTGCGCGGGAAAGTGCTGCCCGTGGGGGGCATCAAGGACAAGGTGTTGGCGGCGTTCCGCGTCGGTATCGTCGAGGTGATCCTCCCTGCCGAGAACGAGAAAGATCTCGAGGAGATCCCGGAGGACGTGCGCAGCCGCATGCAGTTCCACCTGGTGAGCAACATGGACGAGGTGATCGCTCTGGCCCTGGAGGGGCCGCTCCCGAACCTGGCCAGTTCGGGCGGCACGGAACAACCCTCGGTCACTTCCAAGAGCGTGGCCCACTGACGGACGGTGCAGATCGAAACGGTCGAACTACGCGCTACGGTGGCGGATCACCGGCAAGGACCCAGAGAGGCTCACCCCCAGGTGGCCTTTGCCGGTCGTTCCAACGTGGGCAAGTCGAGTCTCTTGAACTGCCTGTTCGGGCGGCGGCTGGCCGGGGTGTCGAAGGAGCCGGGGAAGACCCGTACGATCAACTACTACCTCGTCAACGGGCGGGTGTTCTTCGTGGACCTGCCCGGCTACGGCTACGCCAAGGTGAGTCGGGACGAGCGGGCCAGCTGGGGAGAGCGCATCACGGCCTACCTCACTGGGGAGGGGCGGCTGCGCCTGGTGGTAGGGCTGGTGGACCCGCGCATCCCCACCTCGCCTCGGGACGTGGAGCTGGCCACGTTCGTGCGGGCGGCCGGCAGACCGTTCACCGTGGTGCTCACCAAGGCGGACAAGCTGGGAAGGGGGGCCCTCGCCCAGGCGGCGGAGCGGATCCAGAGGGAACTGGGGCTTGCGGAGCCACCCCTGATCTTTTCGGCCCGATCCGGCGAGGGGAGACGACAACTTCTCGCTGCCATTGCCCGGATGGTGGCGGCGTAACCAAGGAGTGTTCACATGTCCGAGAAAGCGCAACGCGGTCGCAGCCGGGGGCGGCGACGCCCCGCCGAGTCCACCCCGGAAGGGATTCCAGTGGTGCTGGACGAGGAGACACTGGCGGCGGAAAACGAGAACACCGAGGGGAAGCAGCGACTCGACATCCGCACCCTGAAGGATATGTCCATCGCCGAGCTCACCCACGTCGCCAAGGAGCTGGAGGTGGAAAACCCCGCCGGACTGCGCAAGCAGGATCTGATCTTCAAGATCCTCCAGGCCCAGACCGAGCGCGAGGGCCTGATCTTTGGCGAGGGGGTGCTGGAGATTCTCCAGGACGGCTACGGGTTTTTGCGGGCGCCGGAGTACAACTACCTACCCGGACCCGACGACATCTACGTGTCCCCCTCGCAGATCCGCCGCTTCAACCTGCGCACCGGCGACACGGTGTCCGGCCAGATCCGCCCGCCCCGGGAGGGGGAGCGCTACTTTGCCCTAATCAAGGTGGAGGCGATCAACTTCGAGCCACCGGACGTGGCCCAGGAGAAGATCCTCTTTGACAACCTGACCCCCCTCTACCCCATGGAGCGCCTCAACCTGGAGGTGGAGGGGAACATGACCTGTCGGGTCATGAACCTCCTCACCCCCATCGGCAAGGGGCAGCGCGGGCTCATCGTTGCCGCGCCGCGCACCGGCAAGACGATGATGCTCCAGGCGGTGGCCAACGCCATCACCACCAATCACCCGGAGGTGATCCTCATCGTCCTGCTCATCGACGAGCGCCCCGAAGAGGTGACCGACATGCAGCGCTCGGTGAAGGGCGAGGTGATTTCCTCCACCTTTGACGAGCCGGCCTACCGCCACGTGCAGGTGGCCGAGATGGTGCTGGAGAAGGCCAAGCGGCTGGTGGAGCACCGGCGGGATGTGGTGATCCTCCTGGACTCCATCACCCGCCTGGCCCGGGCTTACAACACCGTGGTGCCGCCCTCGGGGAAGGTGCTCTCGGGCGGTGTGGACTCCAACGCCCTGCAGAAGCCCAAGCGCTTCTTCGGTGCCGCCCGCAACATCGAGGAGGGTGGCTCCTTGACGGTGATCGGTACGGCCCTGATCGACACCGGTTCGCGCATGGACGACGTGATCTTCGAAGAGTTCAAGGGCACCGGCAACATGGAGGTGCACCTGGACCGCAAGCTTACCGACAAGCGCGTCTTCCCCTCCATCGACATCAACAAGTCCGGTACCCGCAAGGAGGAGCTGCTCCTGGAACCCTGGGAGCTCAAGCGGGTTTGGGTGCTGCGCAAGGTGTTGAACCCCCTCTCCACCGTGGAGGCCATGGAACTGCTCCTGGACCGTCTGGAAAAGACGCGCACCAACAAGGAGTTCCTCGATTCCATGAGCCAGGGATGAGGACCGGCAGGAACGCACGGGAGGTGCCGGGCTGTCCGTTCCTCCCGCCGCCGGGGGGCGGAGCCGTGGCGGCGCTGGGGCGGGCGAGGGAGGAGGCATCGCCGCAACACACCTCCGCTCCCATTGCCCCCCCGGTTCGCTCCGCCTCCCCCCCGCTCCAAGGGGAGGTGTGGGAGCCTCGCCTGGGCGAGCCGCTCTCCATCCTGGGTATCCGCTACCTCAACGCCAGGCCGCTCCTGGCAGGGCTCGAGGAGGGCATCGAGGCACCGTTTCCCTACCGCTTTGCCACCGCCGAGCCGGTCGACTGTGCCGAGACCCTGGCCACCGGTCGCGCTGCGGCGGCGCTGGTGCCGGTGGCGGCACTGCCCCGCCTGGCTCGCGCCCGCGTCGTCACGAGCCTGGGGGTTGCCTGCCGGGGGCAGGTCACCTCCGTGCTGCTGGTGACCACGGTGCCGCCCGGGAAGATCCGGCGGCTCGCGGCCCACACCGCCTCGATCACCTCGGTGGCGCTGGCGCGCCTACTCCTCGCCGAGCGGTGGCACACCTGGCCCACCGTCGTGTCCGCGCGCCCGCCCCTGGCGAGCATGCTCGCACAGGCCGACGCGGCGGTGCTGATTGGCGACCCGGCGCTGTCCACGGTGGGCAACAGCGGTTGCGAGGAGATCGATCTGGGTCTGGCGTGGCAGGAGTGGACGGGGCTCCCCTTCGTCTTTGCCGTGTGGGGGGTGCGCCGCGACGCGCCGGCGGCCGTGGACGCCCTCCTCCACGCCTCGCTGGCGTGCGCGGAGGCGAACTGGGAGCGCCTCCTGCCGGCGTGGGCGGCAGCGCACGCCCAGGAGGTGCATCGGGTGCGCGCCTACCTCCAGGAGCGCCTGCACTTCCGCCTGGATGCGGAAGACCTCCAGGCGGTGGACGAGTTCCTTCGCCGGGCCGGCGACGCGGGTCTGCTGCCAGGGGGCAGGCAGCGTGAGTGCGGCCGGTAACCACAGACGGTGAGTGGGACCAGGCCCGGGTGCCTGCGCTACTATCGAGTCGTGGGTGAGGGCAATGGACGCAGGCGTTCGCTGGCAGCTGCGATCTTCATCGTCAGCGTCGGGCTGGTACTGTTTCGCTACCAGCGGTTGCACCCGTCCGAAAACCTCGCAGTCCTCGCGGCGT
>Ga0068707_1003176_pt1 | contig 11513 bp, 11 predicted proteins | sample YNPNPMetaG_FD_66600 | JGI IMG/M metagenome (GOLD analysis project Ga0068707, IMG submission 66600) | Anoxygenic and chlorotrophic microbial mat microbial communities from Yellowstone National Park, USA - YNP NP MetaG | ecosystem: Environmental > Aquatic > Thermal springs > Hot (42-90C) >... | reverse complement strand
GTCGTAGGGCAAGGCGTAGACCTTGCCGGCCCAGGACAGGATGCGATCGCGATAGGTCGGGATCAGGTAATCGTACCCCACCTGGTCCTGGACAGCCTTGGGCACTTCGAGGACGTAGCCCGGCCCCATGATGTCGCCAGCCCAGTCGGCGGCGTAGATGATGATGTCAAAGGGGCTGGCGCCGGAGAGGTAACCGGCGCGGATCTTCTCAAAGAGCTCGCCAAAGGGGAAGGTCTGGACCTCAACCGTGCCACCGGTCTTCTTGCCCCACTGCTCCCAGAAGTTCTGCACCGGGCCAGCGATCTGCGGGCCGGTCTGGGTACCGACGACCAGCTTCACGCCTGTGCAGTCAACCTCCCCAATGCCGTTGGGGAAGAGGTTGGTGGGATCGGCCTGCACCTCCTCCACCGCCACCGGTTTGGCGGGAGGAGGAGCCTGAGTTGGCGCGGGGGCCTCAGTTGGCGCGGGGGCCTGGGTTGGTACAGGAGCCGCGGTTGGTGCAACGCACGCGGCCAGGGTGGAAAAGACAACAAGCACAGCAAGGATGCTCCACAGTTTGCCTCTCATGGCTCTACCTCCTTTGTTAGTGCCAGATGACGGGCGGCTATGCCTTTACGAGACAGAATGCCTCTGCTCACAACGCAAGATTCGCCTTATGGGATGTTATGCTCCGATAGCACCTCCTTTCGCACGTTTCCGTGCCAGCAACAGAAATCAGACGGCCCAAATGACCATCAACTGCCCTCCCGCTTACGTGTGTATCGGGCGATGAAGTTGTAAGGGGAGGGGAGAGGGATGTCGCTGGCAGCGTTGAGCCTGGCCATCTCCTCCGCGGAGAGGGTCCAGCCCACACTGCCCAGGTTTTCTTCCAGTTGAGCCAGCGTGCGGGCACCCATGATGGGGGCGGTAACACCGGGCTGCTGCAGCAGCCAGTTGAGAGCCACCTGGGCCGGCGTTTTGCACCGGGCCTGGGCAATTTCCGTCAGGGCCTCTATGATACGCCAGGTGCGCTCGCTCTCGCGCTGTTCCGGCAGGTCATCCCAGCGGTCTGCCCGGCCCACGCGGCTGTCAGGGGGAGGCGGCTGCCCGCGCCGGTATTTGCCGGTCAGCCAACCTCCTGCCAGGGGCGACCAGCAGATCACGCCTATGCCCTCAGAGCGACACAGGGGCAACAGTTCCCACTCGGGGCTGCGCACCAACAGGCTATACTCCGGTTGCAGGCAATCGAAACGCGCCCAGCCATGCATCTGGCTCAGCATGATCGCCCGCATCAATTGAGAAGGTGTGTAGTTGGAAGCTCCGATGTAGCGCACCTTGCCTGCACGCACCAGGTCATCCAGTGCCCGTAACGTCTCTTCCAGCGGTGTGGAAGCGTCCCAACAGTGCGTCTGGTACAGGTCCACGTAGTCGGTCTGGAGCCGGCGCAGGCTGGCATCAATCTGCTCGAAGATGTGCTTGCGGGACAGGCCCCTGTCGTTGGGACCTTCTCCGGTGGGGAAGAAAACTTTAGTGGCCACCACAAACTGAGAGCGGTTGCCACGGCGCTTGAGCCAGTTGCCCAACATGATTTCGGACTGGCCCTGATTATAGATATTGGAGGTGTCGAAGAAATTGCCGCCAGCTTCGACGAAACGATCAGCTAAAGCATGGGCTGTAGCTTCGTCAGCCCCCCAGCCAAAGGTCTGCGTCCCCAGACAAAGCTGCGAAACCTTCAGCCCGGTTCTGCCCATGAAGCGGTATTCCATCGTGGAGTTCTCCTGGGTTGGCCTGGCAACTGGGCGGAAGTTCTCTGTATCGGTGCTTCAACATACGAGACACAGACTCCGCTTTACGCTTCTATTCGTAACACGTTTCTGCTTACCTGTCAAGCTTGGGGGCATGATTCCAGGGTTTTCCAAATATGGCCAGTAGATTTCTGTCGGGCGCTGTAGGTACAGGGCTTGTCTTTGCCATTAAGGTAGTAGGGGCGACCCTTGTGGTCGCCCCCCTTGTGGTCGCCCCCCTGGGGCAGGGACAAGCCCTGCCCCTACCGATGGTCGCCCCATACGCTTTGACCATTATCTTGATGCTAATGGGGCAACCACAAGGGTTGCCCCTACCAGGCGGCCCCGCCCCAAGTCGCGCATTTGACAGGCTGGCAGAACTCTGGTATAAAGACCATGCAACAGCAGGCATAAGCATATTTCTGCTGATGCCTTCATCGTAACTATTCAGGCGGTGACTGGAAGTCACCCTTTTGGGGCCTGCGGCCAGAAGTCGACCTTCGCCGACTTCTTTAGCGATGCACACATGAAGGGTGTCGGCGGAGGCCGACACCCCCTCGGGCCGAGCCCTTCGGGGCGAGGGCTGGCACGAAGTGCCCAAGGAGGGCGATTTCAATCGGCTTGAATAGTTACCCTTCACCAAACTGAAATAGCACATCCAGCAAAAGGCTGTGAAGAGGACGAGTAAGCGTCGAACGGTGGCCCAGAGAGCAGGGGCCAGGTGAGAGCCCTGTCCATACGCCGACGCCGAATGGACCTCGGAGCTGCAGGCCGAAAGGTGTGATGGCCCTTCACGGGCCGCTGAGTAGGCTGTGCCGGAGTTGCCACCGTTATCAAGGTAAAGGGTATAAGCCGGGCATCCAGGTGCGATGCTGGCCGTACCCGCAATGAGTGAGGCTGGCCGCTGTAGAAAAACTCGTCATCACGACGAGTTTTTTTGTTTCTACAGAGATGGGCTGGCCTAAACAGGGTGGTACCGCGGGCCCCCCTCCCGTCCCTGTGGACGCGAGGGGGGCTTTCGTTTGCCATCCTGTAGTTGCTGGAGGTTGCGATGTGCGTTTCAGCCCTATACCCAGCCACGGCTAACTTGCTGACGGTCGTGCGCGAGATGCCGGCCGACCTGGAGACTCCTGTTTCGGTCTACCTCAAGCTGGCGGGGCACGGACCCTCCTTCCTGCTGGAAAGTGTGACCGGCGGGGAACAGATCGCGCGCTACTCCTTCATCGGCATCAACCCGAGCCGCTCCTTCGTGTTCTACGGCCGTTCAGCTACATGCTACGCCAATAATGAGGCGTCTGTCATAGCTCTGCCCCAAGGAATTGATCTGCTGGACATGCTGCGCGAAGAACTGGCTGCGCACGTGCCCACGCCAGTGCCGGGGCTGCCGCGCTTCGCGGGCGGCCTGGTGGGCTACCTGGGCTACGATAGCGTGCGCTACTTCGAGCCGAGCCTTGAGCTGCAACCCCATCCCGACCTGCCCGATGCTATCTTCATGTTGGCCGACACAGTCCTGGCCTTCGATCACGCCTACGGTCGGTTGCTGCTGATCACCAACGTCCCCCTCGAAAGGGGCACGCGTGCTGCCCAGGCCGAAGGCGAGGCCCGCTTGGATGCCCTCGCCCGCCGGCTGGCCACACCCTTGCCGGCCCTGGCGGCACCAGCACCCTCAGGACCCGACAGCCTGCCGCGCTCCAACCTGAGCCCCGCACAGTTTGGCGCGGCCGTCCTCAAAGCCAAAGAATACATCGCGGCCGGCGACATCTTCCAGGTGGTCCTCTCGCAGCGCTTTAGCCGGCAGACCACCGCTGACCCCTTCACCATCTACCGGGCCTTGCGCCGGCTGAACCCTTCACCGTACATGTTCTACTTCGATTTCGCCGGCCTGCTGCCCGGGCCCCCTCTGCGGCTGATCGGCGCCTCGCCCGAAATGCATGTCCGCCTGGAGGGCCGACGGGCTGCCATCCGCCCCATCGCCGGCACGCGGCCGCGCGGCGATGACCCTGCCAGCGACATCGCGCTGGAAAAGGAGCTGCTGGCCGACCCGAAGGAACGGGCCGAGCACATCATGCTGGTGGACCTGGCGCGCAACGACCTGGGCCGGGTGTGCGAGTACGGCTCGGTGCACACACCTGAGCTGATGTCGGTGGAGCGCTATTCCCACGTCATGCACATCGTCTCGCATGTCGAGGGAAGGCTGCGGCCAGAACTTGACGGCTTCGACCTGCTGCGGGCTACTTTCCCTGCCGGCACCGTGAGCGGCGCACCCAAGATCCGCGCCATGCAGATCATCGCCGAACTGGAAGGGGAGCCACGCGGCCCCTACGCCGGTGCCGTGGGCTATTTCTCCTACGACGGTTCCCTGGACACCTGCATCGCCATCCGCACCCTGGTCATGCGCGGCCAGGAGGTCAGTGTCCAGGCCGGCGCTGGCATTGTCGCCGATTCCGACCCCCAACGCGAATATCAGGAGACGGTGAACAAAGCTCGGGCCTTGCTGACGGCCGTCGCCATGGCCGAAGCGGGCACGATCACAAGAGGAGGCCCCCATGATTGTGGTGATTGATAACTACGACTCCTTTACCTACAACCTGGTACAGTACCTGGGCGAGCTGGGCGCCGAGGTACGCGTCTATCGCAACGATTCGATCTCCGTCCCCGAGCTGGCTGCCCTGGCTCCCAGCCACATCGTCATCTCTCCCGGCCCGGGGACCCCTGATGCAGCCGGCATCTCCAATCAGGTCATCCGGGCCCTGGGCCCGAGCTGCCCGATCCTGGGTGTCTGCCTGGGGCACCAGTGCATCGGCCAGGTATTCGGTGGACGTGTGGTGCGCGCGCCCCGCCTGCTGCATGGCAAAACCTCACCCATCTATCACTATGGCGACGGATTGTTCACCGGCCTGCCCAGCCCCTTCGAGGCCACCCGTTACCACTCCCTGATCGTCGCCGAACCAGTGCCGCGGGAACTGGAGATCACCGCCTTCACCACCGAGGGCGAGGTGATGGGCCTGCGCCATCGCCGCTACCCGATCTTCGGGGTGCAGTTCCACCCGGAGTCCATCCTCACCGTCCACGGCAAGCAGATCCTGCGCAATTTCCTGGACCTGGCCGGCAGAGAGTGAGCTTATGGATCCGGCAAAGACCTTTTCATTGTACCTGCCCTTGGCCTGCGGCCAGGGTAGAGGGGAAATTAAGAGGGAGTTCTTGTGGCGGCGGCCTTCGGCCGCTGCCACAAGAACCCTTTTCCCCCCTCCTGCCATCAAAGGCAAGCGGAAGAGGGAGCAGGGGGTGAGGTGAGAGCTGAACAGTGACTTTTCGTAACTACCTACCGGGAGCCTCTGGGCAAGCGCCTTAGAAGACGCTGGCAAAGGTATGCCCCTGTAGCGCAGGCTGACAGCCTGCGCTATACATCATCTGCAAACCGATCAGGGTAGGTAGTTACGGCTTTTCATTCTCCGTCAGGAGTGTAAAGAGATGCTAAAGCCATATATCGCCAAACTGATCCAACGCCAGAACCTGAGCGAAGAAGAGGCGCGAGCCGCCATGGAGATCATCATGACAGGCCAGGCCACCCCGGCCCAGATCGGCGGCTATCTGGTAGCACTGCGCATGAAAGGCGAAACGGTAGCCGAGATTGCCGGCAGCGCCCTGGCCATGCGCGCGCAGGCCAGCCGCGTCACGGTTGCAGGCAGCCCCCTGATGGACACCGCTGGCACCGGCGGTGACGGCGCCCACACCTTCAATATCTCCACGGCGGCCGCCTTCGTGATCGCCGGAGCCGGCCGCAAGGTGGCCAAGCACGGCAACCGCGCCGCTTCGTCCCTCTGCGGCAGCGCCGACGTGCTCACTGCCCTGGGCGTCAGCCTTGACCTGGGCCCCGAGCAGGTTGCGACCTGTATTGAGCAGGTAGGCATTGGCTTCCTGTTCGCGCCCAAGTTTCATCCCGCCATGAAGCACGCCATCGGGCCTCGCCGCGAACTGGGCCAGCGCACCATCTTCAACATCCTGGGTCCCCTGACCAACCCGGCGGGAGCCACCCATCAACTCATCGGCGTCTACGATCCGGCCCTCACCGAGCCGCTGGCCCAGGTGTTGGGGCTGCTAGGGGGGCAGGCAGCCGTTGTGGTCCACGGCTATGGCGGGTTGGACGAACTGACAACCGGTGGGCCGAACCGCGTGAGCTACCTGCGCGACGGCTGTGTCTCAACTTTTGAACTGGATGCCAGCCAATACGGGCTGCGCCGCGCCAGCGCGGACGACCTGCGCGGAGGTGAGCCGGCCTACAATGCTCGCCTGTTGCGGGCGCTGCTGGCCGGCGAAGATCACAGCCCGCGCCGCGACGTCGTGCTGCTCAACGCGGGGGCGGCGCTGGCCCTGGAGAGCGGTGACCTGGCCGACGGCCTGGCAGAAGCCCGCCGCGCGCTTGACAGCGGCGCCGCGCTGGCCAAGCTCGAAGCCTTGATCTCGCTCAGCCAGGCCCTTGCCCAATCGTAACTGTTCAGGCCGATTGAAATCGCCCCTTCTGGGCACTTCGTGCCGGGTGTCGGCGGAGGCCGACACCTCATGTATGCATCATGAGAGAGGTCGGCGAAGGCCGACCACTGGCCGCAGGCCCAAAAAGGGTGACTTTCAGTCACCGCTGAATAATTACGCCCAATCTACCCAGCCTATCCAATGACCATCCTGGATACCATCCTGGCCCACAAACAACTTGAGGTGGCTGACCGACGCCGGCATCTGCCCCTGCCCCGGCTGCGGGCCCTGGCGGAAGCCTGCCCCCCGGCCCTTGACTTCGTCGCCAGCCTGCGACGCAGCCCTGCCCGGCCAGCCCTGATCGCAGAGATCAAACGTGCTTCTCCCTCGCGAGGGCTGCTCACAGCAGATTTCGACCCCCTGCGCCTGGCCGACATCTATGCCCACAACGGCGCTGCCGCCATCAGCGTCCTGACCGATGAGCGCTTCTTCCAGGGCCACCTGGACCATCTGCGCCTGCTCGCTGGCCACCGGCCCCGCCTGCCGTTGCTGTGCAAGGACTTCCTGTGCGACCCCTATCAGGTGTACGAGGCCCGGGCAGCCGGCGCCGACGCGGTCTTGCTGATCGCGGCTGCCCTACCCCCTGGCCTGCTGCGCGATCTCCACGCCCTGGCCAGGGAGCTGGGGATGGCGACCCTGGTCGAAGTGCATACCGGCCACGAGCTGGAAGCTGCCCTGGCGAACGGCTACCCCCTGATCGGCATCAACAACCGCAACCTGCACGACTTCAGCATCAGCCTCGAAACGACCTGCACCCTGGCCCCACGGGTGCCGGCCGAGATCTGCCTGGTCTCTGAAAGTGGCATCCGGGGGGCGGAAGATGTGGCCAGGCTGGCCTCGGTGCCCCGAGCTGACGGAGAGCCCGGCGTAGACGCCATCCTGGTGGGGGAAGCGCTGGTCACCGCAGCAGATGTGGCTGCGCAGGTGCGCCAGCTAAGCGGCGTGGACAGGAGGACACGAGGATGATTAAGATAAAAATCTGCGGCATCACCACCCTGGATGACGCCCTGGCAGCCGCGGAGGCCGGCGCCGATATGCTGGGCTTCAACTTCTATCCGCCCAGCCCGCGCTACATCGAACCCCTATCGTGTGCCCGCCTGGTAGCCCACCTGCGCGACCGGGGAGCCCGGGTGGTGACGGTTGGCGTGTTCGTCAATGCCCTGCCTCAGGCCGTGGCGGCCATCCTGGATGACTGTGGGCTCGACCTGGCCCAACTTCACGGCGACGAGCCGATCGAAGCGCTGGAGGCCTTGGCCCCACGCGCTTTCAAGGCCATCCGCCCTGCCACGCTGGAAGAGGCGCGCGCGGCAGCCAGATGCTACGGAAGACGGAGCAACCCGCCCGCCTTCCTGGTGGATGCCTCAACCACCCCTGGGCGCTTCGGCGGCACAGGCCAGACAGGGGATTGGGAGCTGGCCCGTGCCCTGGCACAAGATTATCCCCTCCTTTTGGCCGGTGGCCTCTGCCCCGAGAACGTCGCTGCAGCCATCACGCATGTGCGGCCGTGGGGTGTAGACGTGGCATCGGGAGTGGAATCCCATCCTGGCCGCAAGGACCCTGGGCGGCTGGCTGCCTTCGTTCGCCACGCCCGCCACGCCCTGTTGGAGGACTGCCATGCACCCTGAATCACCCACCCTTGCCCCTACGACAGCCCGGCTCCCGCGCAAGTTCGGGCCGTACGGTGGGCAATTCGTGCCCGAAACCCTTATGCCGGCCCTGGCCGAGCTGGAGGCCGCCTACCTGGCCCTGCGCGACAACCCGGCCTTTCGGGCCGAACTCGACGACCTGTTGCACACCTATGCCGGCCGGCCCACCCCGCTGACCCATGCCCGCCGGCTGACCAGCCATCTGGGTGGCGCGCAGATCTATCTCAAACGAGAAGACCTGGCCCACACCGGCGCGCACAAGATCAACAACGCCCTGGGGCAGGCACTGCTGGCGCGGCAGATCGGCAAACGCCGCGTGGTGGCCGAAACCGGTGCCGGGCAACACGGAGTGGCCACCGCCACCGCCGCCGCCCTCCTCGGCCTTGAGTGCGTGATCTACATGGGCACAGTTGACATGGCTCGCCAACAGACCAACGTCCTCCGCATGCGCCTGCTGGGCGCAGAGGTGCGGCCGGTAGACAGCGGCAGCCAGACCTTGAAAGACGCCATCAACGAGGCGATCCGAGACTGGGTCACCAATGTCGAGACAACTCACTATTTGCTTGGGTCGGCTCTTGGCCCCCACCCCTATCCCACCATGGTGCGCGATTTCCAGGCCGTGATTGGCCTGGAAGCTCGCCAACAGATGCTGGCCCGCACAGGCCGGTTGCCCGACGTGTGCATCGCGTGCGTGGGGGGCGGCTCCAATGCCATCGGGCTGTTTCACGCCTTCCGGGATGATCCCCAGGTACGGCTGATCGGGGTCGAGGCCGGCGGGGAGGGGATCGCCACGGGCCGCCACGCGGCTCGCTTCGCCGACCCCCGCCATGGTCGGCCGGGGGTGCTGCACGGCACCTATACCTTCGTGCTGCAAGATGCCGGGGGCCAGATCGCCGCCACCCACTCCATCTCGGCTGGCCTGGACTATCCCGCCATCGGGCCCGAACACGCCTACCTGCGCGACCTGGGCCGGGCAGAGTACACCTGGGCCAGCGACGATGAGGCCCTGGCCGCTTTCCAGCTCCTGGCCCGCACCGAAGGTATCCTGCCCGCGCTGGAATCGGCCCACGCGGTGGCTGGAGCGATCCGCCTGGCGCCCAGCCTGCGGCCAGACCAGGTGATCCTGGTCAATCTGTCAGGGCGCGGGGACAAAGACCTGGACACGGTGATCCGTGCCCTCAAGCTGAACGAGGAGGTGCGTCGGTGAGCAGTTGTCCACTCCTACCTATTGAGGTCAGCCCTGCGGCAAGGCCGGAGCAGCGGGCCGACGGGCCGGCACACATTGCCAGGGCCTTTGCCGCGGCTCGCGCCGAGGGCCGGCCGGCCCTGATGCCTTACTTTACCCTGGGCTACCCCGACCTGGCCACCTCGCGCGCGATCGTCCATGCCCTGGCCGCTGCCGGTGCCGACCTGATCGAGCTGGGCGTGCCCTTCTCGGACCCCCTGGCTGACGGGCCGACCATCCAACGTGCCAGCCATGTGGCCCTGAGCCGCGGTACCACCCTGGCGAGGTGCCTGGAGTTGACCGCCCGGCTACGCGACGATGGAGTACAACAACCCCTCCTGCTGATGAGTTATGTCAATCCTATCCTGGCCTGGGGACTGGCCCGCTTTGTGGCCGACGCGGTTGACGTGGGTGCCGATGGCCTGATCATCCCTGATTTGCCGCCTGAGGAGGCAGAAGAGCTGGAGGGGATGTGTCGCAGCACGGGCCTGGCCCTGGTCTACCTGGCCGCGCCAACCTCGTCGCCGGAACGGCTGGCAATGGCAGCAGCTCGCACACAGGGCTTCCTTTACCTGGTGTCCCTGACGGGGGTCACTGGTGCCAGGGCGGCTCTGCCGGCCGGGCTGGCTGCCTTCGTCCAGCGAGCGCGGCGTGTGGCCAAGACCCCTCTGGCCGTGGGTTTCGGCATCTCCACCCCTGAGCAGGCCAGGGCCGTGGGGCAGGTCGCCGATGGGGTGATCGTCGGTTCGGCGCTGCTCGACGCGGTCAGGGCCAGCGCCGATCCCGTGCGCGCCGCGGGGGACTTCCTGCGCCGCCTGCGCCTGGCCCTGGGGGCAGTTTACCAGATGCCAGGGGAGCGCCTATAATGGCGGTGGTATTCGTTTATCGCATCGAACGCTCAGGTTAACCACCAAGGCACGAAGACACAAAGGGGGGAGAGAAATGAGCTATGCCCCCATTACCGACAAAGAAGAGCACGTCGCCCGTGCAATCGTGGAAGCAGCCTATACTGTTCACAATGCCTTTGGCCCTGGCCTGTTGGAGAATGTCTATGAAGTCTGCTTCTGCCATGAACTGACCAAACGGGGCCTCTCCTATCGCCGACAAGTTGTCGCACCAATCAACTTCAATCGGTGCATCATACTGTCAAGGCGGCTTCTATCCAGCCGGCCACGATGTCTGGGGCCGGCTGCGCCACGTCAGAGCGCAACCAGGCCAGAAATTCCGCGTTGCCGGCCGGGCCAGTGAGCGGTGAGCGGATCAGGCCGGCAGGGGCCAGCCCGATGGCGGCTGCCTCGCTTAGCACGCGCTCCAGCACTTCGCGATGAAGAGCCGGATCGCGCACCACACCCCCCTTGCCAACCCGCCCCTTGCCTACCTCAAACTGCGGCTTGATGAGGGCGATCACCTGACCGCCAGGCATGAGCAGTCGCGCCACGCTGGGCAGCACCAGCTTCAGCCCGATGAAAGATACATCCACCGTTGCCAGGGCCACCGGTTCAGGCAGCCCTTCTAAGTACCTGATGTTGACGCGCTCCAGGGAGATCACGCGTGGGTCCTGGCGCAGCGACCAGGCCAGTTGTCCGTAGCCCACATCCACTGCATACACGCGGGCTGCCCCCCGCCGCAACAGGCAGTCGGTGAACCCCCCCGTCGAGGCGCCAATGTCGGCGCACACCCAACCTCGGGGGTCCAGGCCGAAAGCATCCAGCGCGGCTTCCAGCTTCAGGCCCCCCCGGCTGACATAGGGAAGGCCGCGCTGCAGATGCACCTCCGCATCCTGCGGCACCTGCTGGCCTGGCTTGGCCGCTACCCGCTCCCCCAACCATACCTCACCGGCCATGATGAGGCGCTGAGCCTGCGAGCGCGTCTCAGCCAGGCCCCGCGCTACCAGCAATTCATCGAGGCGCAACCGGGCCACTTTGGGACCTTGGCCCCTGCTCCTGCGTCTTTGCTCATGGGTCGTCATAGCATTGAGACCTTAATCCGGGTCCCGAAGGGGATACCTGGACAAATCAAAATGCCATCGCTGGCGTATCCTAATATTGTCGAGAAGTGAATTCCGCCCGGCGCTGTAGGGGCAGGGCTTGTCCCTGCCCTGGGGCGACCACCAGGATCGCCCCTGCCCTGGGGCGACCACCAGGGTCGCCCCTACCGTGGGGCGACCACCAGGGTCGCCCCTACCGTGGGGCGACCACCAGCCCCATATGCATCAAGTTGAGGAGACCAGGTAGCTGCTCTCTCTTGGGGCGACGAAGACCCTCCCCTGCCAGCCCGGTACGGGCACAGCGACGCTGTGCCCGTACCGGGGCGCAGCGGGGGAGGGCCAGGGTGGGGGCCAGCCTGCCG
>Ga0068707_1003175_pt1 | contig 11513 bp, 12 predicted proteins | sample YNPNPMetaG_FD_66600 | JGI IMG/M metagenome (GOLD analysis project Ga0068707, IMG submission 66600) | Anoxygenic and chlorotrophic microbial mat microbial communities from Yellowstone National Park, USA - YNP NP MetaG | ecosystem: Environmental > Aquatic > Thermal springs > Hot (42-90C) >... | reverse complement strand
AACGGATTGATCTGGTCTTTAATCGCTCCTGAGTTGATTAGTTGTCTCTTGGGGTGTATATTCGATGCTTGTGCTGCAACAATTGAGCTTTTAACAGCAATAGCACTCTTCCTTACAGGTGTTGCTTTTCCAATCGCGTTGGCAATGTCTGGCGTTACCGGAGTACAGTATGGTATTGCAATTGCATGCTGGAATATTTGCATGGCTAGATTTGGTGGTTGATAAATGCAAGAAAAACATATGGGAGATTTCATCTTTCCATCGTCTTCTTTTTATTTCTTCGTTAATTTTCTCTAAAAATAAATTTGGATGTGAAATGTCATCATGCAAAGGGAGATGAAGGTGAAAATATGAAAAAGAAAACTATATATGTAAGTTTGTTTGTAGTATTTTTATTTATGAGCATGCCAATAGTTTCCGCAATGAAATATATAACAACATCCGACAGAAATATACTATTTCATCCAGAAAAAACAAACCATATAACCTCCAATTTTTTTTGCCAGATTTAAGGATTCGTCCTTTCCTTTAAGATTATTTATATTCCTTCTTGTTTTGTGGATAAGTTTTATAATAAGTTATTACTGGGGAATGCATCACACAACTTAATATTTATGAAATCCATCATGGTAATAAATATAACAGGCATTGGTAGAGACTTATGAGAAAAAAAACATGTTAACAAAAAGAATCATAGAACACAGTTTTTCTATAAAAATATAGTTGTAAAAATAATAATTTATCTCGTATGCTGAGGGGAAAAATGTGAATCAAAAAAATAAAGTTGCTCTCTTGATTTTACTATTGTTCATCATATTTCTTCTAAGATCTGTCTATAGATTTATGGATATCCAGCAATCAACGGCATCAGTAGATTTTTTAATTACAGGAGCAGCAATTGTTATTACAATTATCGTTATTTATATCGTATTTACATATTATAAAAAATCTTTAATCAAGTAAATCAATGATTAATTTTACCAACTATCTATTTGGGTATTTTAATGCGTTAAAAATTTCTATACCAATTTTTTAGTAGAATACCCTTCCTCCCCCATTTCATTATTGAATATAGGTTAGAGTACACGGTATATAAGATACAAAGTGAGTTCTATCACTTGTTATGTTAAACATCCGTTAATTTTAAACATCCGTTAATTATAGTTTTTCATAGGAAGATGTAACAAAAAACCTATGAAAGGATTCAATTACAATGGTTTAAGGATTTACACGCACCCTGAAGTCTACGAACCAGCAGAGGATACATTCCAGCTACTAGAATCAATGAAAATAAAACCAGATGACACTGTACTAGAGATAGGGACAGGTTGCGGTATTATAGGTTTGGAGTGCGCGCGTCTAGGCGCTAGGGTTGTCGCTACTGATATAAACCCTTACGCAGTCGCTTTAACCCTTAGTAACATCAAACAAAACAAGGATAAACTAAAAGGATCCATAGAGGTTAGATACGGTGATTTATACTCCCCATTGAGAAAAAATGAGAGATTCTCAGTGGTGGTATTCAACCCGCCTTATCTACCAACCAGATCATCTGAACTCATAGATGACGCAGGATGGTTTGATATATCAGTTAACGGAGGGCGAGATGGTTTAAAAATCATCAGAAGATTCCTCCAAGGTTTGAGAGGTAAAATAAGCGGAAACGGAGGAGCGTATCTCATGTACAGTTCTTTAATTGATAAAAAGAAATTCAATACTTATATAGAGAAATACAACCTCCATGCTGATTTAATCTCAAGTAGAAGATTCGACGAAGAGATCTTAGAGGTGTACTACCTATCAATAGTATAAAAGGAGATGAGTGGGATTTTTTAAATCCTTTGCATCCTCTCTTTCTGTATCCTATCCACAACGCTTAGAAGTAACCTCTTCTTTTTATAAGATAAGGGGAACTCATTCCTGTAAGGGCATTCCTCGTCTTTTATAACCTTCCCGGTATCACTCTGATACACTATAGGGTATAAACGACACCCTATTGGTCTATCCTTGTATATCCTGCATAATCTACCATCGTGAAAGATGCATCTCCCATCCTTATTCGTTAACCTGTAATAACCATCTATCATAACGCAGAAATACGAAGGATCATAACCTATCCTCTTTATCCGTTCAATATCATCTGTTAGTAGTATCATATCAGTATTGATGCAGCATCTGAAACATCCATGTTTTAGACAAGGTTTCATTGTTACCCAGGTTAAAATGTAAAAAACAGGTTTATACTTTACCCTTTTTTTACGTAACACTTCAAAAACAGGACATTATTTTTATAAGCAGTATAGTATTTAAAATATTATCAGGGGTGGACAGCATAGTTTATATACAGAGAATACTATTTAGATAAGGCATTATATATGCTAACAAGTAACGTAGGAGGTAGGTTATGAGAACATCTATAAAACATGCACCTATAAAAGATGAAGATAAGATAAGATCTCCTATAACTGATGTAGCTGAAAGAGAGATTGAACTATTAAGCAGACATATTGAAGTACTTAAAACAGTAAAAACCGAGGGGCCTATAGGTATAATAAGACTATCACAGATCACTGGCCAGCCTCAGCACATGATAAGATACTCATTGCGAACACTTGAGAAAGAAGGTGTCATAAGACCATCTATGGCTGGAGCTGTTATAACTGATAAGTTAGATGAAACACTTGAGTTACTTGAAGACAGGATTGACGATCTAATCACTAAGATGACTGATCTTAAGAAGAAATTGAAATAAAAAAACTCATATTAAATGTATAGTACAAACCCTGGTTCTTCTTAATCCTCTTCCCGTAGCATAGGTTATAATAATAGAAGAATAACCAGGTTTTACCCTCAGAACTTATTACAATATTCTTATATACTATAACTCTTATAAAGGGGTATAAAAACCTATAAAGAATCAGGAGTGGAGTAATAAATGTGTATAAGCAGGATACTAGTACCTCTTATAGTAAGCATCCTTTTGTTTTCCTCCATTGCAGGGAATGTGACTGGTTTACAGGAAACCAAGATCATCAACGACCCTGAGGATGACGTCGTCTACTATAACCCTTTAACACAGAATGAATCAACCACTGCTAATAAACCAAATATCGATATAACACAAGTCCGGTACAACAGGGATGGTAAAACAGTAACATTAAGGTTAAAGGTTAAAGGAGTCATAGAGGACAGAGGTGACCTCTCATCTTTTTTAAACGAGGGATACAACGAGAATGATATAAAGTTGGATCTGGTCATGTACTCTGTAATCATCAAAACATCAAATGATACTTATAATCTAGTATATATAAATAAGACATGTAATCTAAGCAGTAGTAAACATGAGGAGAACATCTCAACATTCATCGTTAACGGTGACACGCTCCAGATCACTTTTGAATTAAACAGCGAAGAGGAAACCTATGATTCAATTCAAGCTGCATCAGCTGATTGGAAATTATCCATGCTAGGTGGTTACATGTACATGGATGAGGCTAATGACCAACCTTTAACAGTTGAGCTAAGCAATGACCTGTACGAAGGAGAAGTCGGCGATGACATATCATTCTTTGTGTATCCTAGTGGTGGAGCATATCCTTACACTTACAGCTGGGATTTCGGCGATGGGAGCACTTCTAATGAGCAGAACCCTAAGCATAGATACACATCCAAAGGAGAGTACAATGTAACAGTGACTGTTACTGATAGTGTCGGTGCATCTGCTACAGCATCAGCAAAAGTTAAGATAACAGAGCCGAACGGGAACAGTGACGGTAAAGAAGAAAAGACTAACACTGGTAATTTATTATTATTCGTATTAGTCATATTGATCATAATAATAGTAGGTGTAGTAGCGGTTATATACATTATCAGACGATAGAGATGACATTAGAAAAAAATAATCCTACGATGTACTCTTTAACGCAGCAGCCTAGTAATATTTTTCGTTATATTTTTATTATACTAAAACATTGATACTTGAAAAGAGACATGAAAGGGGTTAAAGGATAAAAATGAGTGAGAAAGAGAGTAGGTATGCTTATACTAAGAAGACAGCATGGGAGTTATTCACCAAGGATCAGATCAATGAGGCTATGAAGTTCGCAGAAGAGTACAAGGATTTCCTAGATGAAGCAAAAACAGAGCGGGAAGCAGTAGATAAGATAAATGAGTTATCATTAAAAAACAAAAAGATGATAATGATAAATAAGGGTAAATCATCAGCGGTAATAGTCAAAGGGGAGAAACCAATAAATGAAGGCGTACGCATCATAATCTCACATATTGATTCACCAAGGCTTGATTTAAAACAGGTACCATTATACGAGGATGCTGATTCGCATCTAGCGTTATTAGAGACGCATTACTACGGTGGTATAAAGAAGTTCCACTGGGTTGTCATACCATTAGCGTTACACGGCGTGGTTATAACCAGGGATAACAAGAAGATCAAAATAGCTATAGGTGAGAATGACGATGACCCTGTATTCACTGTACCTGACCTGCTACCGCATCTCTCACATGACGTGCAGGATAACAAGAAGCTAGATGAAGCTATCAAAGGTGAAAACCTGGATATAATAGTAGGCAGCATACCTATAAGAGGAGCGTACAAGAACAGGATTAAAACAAATATAATAGAGAGGCTACACAGGGAATACGGTTTATCAGAGGAGGATTTCATATCAGCTGAGCTTGAAGCAGTACCGGCATTCAAAGCATGTGACGTAGGTCTTGATCGTTCACTCGTAGGCGGATACGGTCAGGATGATAGGGTATGCGCCTATACGTCCCTACAAGCTATCCTGAATACTAAAAAACCTGCTTACACTGCTATAGCGCTATTCGTGGATAAAGAAGAAGTAGGGAGTGAAGGTAACACAACCGCGCAGGTTACCACGTTCCTAAGATACATAATGAAAGAGACTGATCCTTCAGTTGATATCGATGAAGCGTTGACGAGATCAAAGGTTATATCAGCTGATGTTAACTCAGCTGTAACACCTAACTACACAGAGGTGTTTGAGTTAAAAAACGCTTCAACCCTGGGTAACGGTGTTGTAATGTCCAAGTACACAGGGCATGGTGGTAAATACGCTTCACATGACTCATCAGCTGAGTTCGTAGCTGAGATAAGAGCTTTACTAAACAAGAACAGGATACCATGGCAGACCGGTGAGATCGGTAAAGTCGACAAAGGAGGCGGAGGCACCGTGGCTAAATACTTCTCACGCTTAGGCATGGACGTCATCGACTTAGGTGTACCAGTATTATCCATGCATTCACCATTTGAAATAACAAGTAAGGTTGATATATACTCGGCTTATCTAGCCTACAAGGCATTCCTGAACAGCTGAAAAGAGATACATGAATAAATATAAATAAGGTTATGATGAACCATAACACCACTATTACAGATAAAAGGATGGATGATAAAACAGGGACTCTGATATGTAACATTAAACCTATTATTTGTAAGATAGAGGAGGATGGAAGTCGTTTAAAAAAAAACTTATAAAAGAAAAAACCTAGGATAATATACGGGGTCGAATATGAAAGGCCATGGGATAGGTTTCGGGAAGGCTATAATTTTTAATGAGCATTTTGTAGTACACGGTGTACCATCAATAGTATCAGCGATAGGGCAGTACACCTCAGCTCATGTGGAACCATTAGGGAGATCAGGGGTTAACCTGGTTGATAACAGGCCAGCTACACCTAACTACAAAGAGGAAAAAATGGAGCAGCAACGTGAATCACTAAACAGGATACTGAATAAGATGAATATAGATACAAAGAAAGAAGGATTACTGATAACATTAAACGGTAATCTAACCGCAGCTAGTGGTATAGGTGCTAGTGCAGCGTCATGTGTAGCTATAGCTAGAGCGTTATCGGATTTCTACCATATGAACCTCTCAGACGAGGAGATAAATGAGATAGCGTATGAAGGTGAAAAAGGGTACCATGGTACACCATCAGGTGTTGATAACACAGCGTCAACCTATGGTGGTTTAATATGGTTCCAGAAGAGTGAAAAAGGTAATATTATAGAACGCATAACAATTGATAACCCTGTAGAAGTCGTCATAGGGAACACAGGTAAAGTCACTGATACAGCTAAAGCAGTAGCAGGTGTAAGAGAACGAAAAGAGAAAAACCCTGAGAGATACAAAGAGATATTTGACAGGGCTGAGAACATAGCGTACCTGGCAAGGAGAGCACTACAAGAAGGAGACTTGCATAACGTTGGTAAATTAATGAATGAGAACCATAAACTACTACAGCAGATAGAAGTATCATGCAAAGAACTAGACTTCCTAGTAACAATAGCTAGGAACAATGGAGCCTACGGTGCTAAACTAACAGGCGGAGGATTAGGAGGCAACATGATAGCTCTTACACCAGGGAGAGAACTACAAGAGAAGGTTGCTAACGCTATAGAGAAAGAAGGATTCCAAACTCTTAAAACCATTATAGGCGTTACACCTAGAAGAGAAGGAGGTAGATAAAACCATGAATCTAAGGGACTTCTTCAGTTACTTAGAGGAGAACAATAAGCTTATACACATAAAAAAAGAAGTATCAGTGGAGTACGAGATAGCTAACATAATATACTCCCTGAATGAACAACCAGTAATATTTGAAAACGTTAAAGGATACGATTACCCTGTATTCGCTGGTATAACATCAACCCGTGATTTAATAGCAGAAGCTTTAGGCACAACTAAGGAGAATCTACTATTCAAACTAGTTGAAGCTCTAAGACACCCGGAGACTCCTAGGATAGTTGATAAAGCACCATGTCAAGAAGTTGTAATAAAAAAACCTGACCTTGATAAACTACCTTTACTGCTACATCTACCAGGTGACGGTGGTAGATACGCTACAGCTACAGTCTCAACCATCAAGGATCCTGATACAGGTAGAAACGTGGCTTTTCATCGTTTAATGCAGAGGGGTAAAAACAGGTTCACAGCGCGTCTAATCAAAGGTAGACAGACACGTACCACGTATGATAAAACCAGTGGTGACCTTGAGATGGCTGTATGCATAGGTAACTCAGTAGCAACCATGGTAGCAGCTTCACTAGGTCCACCATCAGGAGTAGATGAGTTCTCTATAGCTAACGCGTTGGATCCTACACCACTTGTTAAATGCAAAACCAAGGATCTAGAAGTACCAGCTGACTCAGAGTTCGTACTTGAAGGACGACTCACTAAAGAAGTTGACCGTGAAGGACCATTCCTTGACTTGACTGAGACTCGGGATTTTGAGAGACGTGAACCAGTATTCGTAGTTGACTGTATAACACATAGAAAAGACGCTATGTACCAGGCTCTCATACCAGGTAGATTAGAGCATAAGATACTAATGGGTATGCCTAAGGAGCCTACGATATACGATGAAGTCAGTAAAGTAACAACATGTAAAAACGTACTGGTAACACTAGGTGGAGGATCCTGGCTGCATGGTATAGTACAAATCGAGAAGAAACACCCTGATGACGGTAAAAAAGCTATAGAAGCTGCTTTCAATGGTCATAAAAGCATGAAACACGTGGTTATAGTTGACAGTGACGTTGACATCTATAACCCTAACGCTGTGGAATGGGCTATAGCTACAAGGGTACAAGGAGATAAGGATATAATAATTAAACCTAATCAACCTGGTAGCTCACTAGACCCATCAGCTAAACAAGAAGAAGGTAAAAAAGCACTCACAACAAAGGTTGGCGTTGACGCTACAATCCCATCTGACGTTGACAAGAGTAAATACGAGATCGTCCGATACAAGAAAGTTGATGTTGATGCTTACCTCAGGTAGAGGACGATACAGAGTCTGGGTTAAAAAACAGACTATAGGGGAGGATATCCTCTTAATACTAGGAGGAGGGGAGAAACCACACGTAGGAAGCGTAGTAGTCTGCGAACCAGGTAGAGAAACCAGGGTTATAAAACTAGAAGGGCATTATGATGAGGTAGTGTTGAAACCACTAGCTGAAAAAACCTGCAGGAGATACAAGAAGACAGTTGTCGCAGTAGGAGGAATACATATCGATAACGCTTCAAAAGAGGAGATCGATATTCTTATTAAAAACTCTAAAAACCTGATGAGATTAATCTAAAAAAGAAAAGAAAAAGAAGTAAAGAAACTTGCTAGTATTGATTTATCTTGAGAGGATTAGATTGTGTGGAATTTGAAGACAATGTTGAGATTGGAGATCTAATAGTGCATTCAGTTCATTTTGCGCCTTTGCTAGCTGATCTCGTAATCGATTAAGTTGGTTCCTAGCTCGATTTAAAGCATTCCGAGTTCTTTCTCTTTCTCTTGACTTCACGAGAATATCCTGATTGATAGCGTCAATTTGATCGAGCCATGGTTGAACCGCGCTCATCATATCATCTATAATACGCTGATCAAGACCAAGCCCCATAAGATATGATACAAACGTTGCTATTCCGCCGGCTATAATACCTGAAAGTACAAGTCTTAAAGCTAATAGAATATCAGCTAGATATATTAATACAAAGGCTATACTAACCTCACGTATTAGAATTTCAGCAAAAGCCTCATTCATAGCGATTTCTAACCGGTCTATAAGCAAGTTTTTCATTATATTAAGATCTGCTATTTGATCGTCGAGATCTGCAAGTCGGTTCTGTAGGTTATTAATATGCGCCTCGTAATTAGAAATAGCATTATTTAATTTATTGATTTCATCTATCTTTCTGTTTATAGCGTCTTGGATCGCGGCACAATCATTAGGATCAGGCATAGGAGTTTCAGGTGGTGATACTAGACCCCCTAAATTAGGATCTGTTGGCTCATCGGGTGGAGGACAAGGATTACCCCAAGGATCTATTGGTACCGCAGATATTATCATCGGCGTTAAGGTCACTGTCATCAACAGCGCAACAGCCCAGATTCCAATTATTTTTATTGTTCTGTTTTTCATTTTTTATCACATCCTTTATGTTAATTATAGTATGATACCATCTGGCGGTACTGTAAGATGTTGTTGTGGCCGTGGTGCGCAATGTTCACATGGACAACGATGTGAACTAAGACAGTCTTCCAATGCATCTGCAAGTGCATTCAATACGTTGTAGTGTCGTTGTTCTGCTTCCCATATTTTTCTATCTCTATCAAAAGCAGCCTCGTCAACAGAATTTTGATACGCTGCATCAGCGTTTGCACAAGCAGTATTTAAATTTGCAGAGATAATAGCTAATGCACTAGCTAACGTAGCTAGGGCTACAAGTCCGCAGATTGTTCCAGCTAACTGATTAAATACTGCAGTAGCTACACAGCCAATCATGGTACAAAAGAAAGAATTAAATGCAAGTTCCATTTGAGCTGCAGCGGTACGTGCCGCAGCTTGTTTTGCAGAATCTCGTGTTTTTCTAGCGCTATCTTCTCTATCATAGAATTCATTCCATGCATTATATTCATCAACCCCTAATTGGTTGTTAGCATCTGCTACTCTATCATAATAATCACCCCAACACGCATCGCAAGGATCGACTGTAGGAGATTTAGGGGGCTTAGGAGTTTTTTTAGAGGGTTTTTTAGGGGTACTGAATAACAAACCAGCATCAGATTTAGATAATGGGTTTTTCATCACCTCAATAACGGTAGGTTTATGAGAATTAACGAAGATATCTTGAAACCATCCGGAGTCAAGATCTATTATATTGGTAATGATAAACTGAGAAAAGAACTGATTTTCAGTAACACCACTAATACTGATACCAAGAATTGGTATCGAAGCAATATCTGTCGAAATAACGCCCGCGACCATTCCTACTTCAAGCTGCTGAGCTTGGAGTTGTTGCAATTGTTCTGGTGGTAAATTCAATCCATTTAAATCTATTGGATAAACATATCGAACAGTAAGTAAATAACTTGTTCCATAGCGATTTACACCATGATACTCACCAGTGCCTTCAATCCGTGTTGTAAGCGAGTAAGTGATGTCACTTTGCGTCCAAGGCTGGTTAAATAGTGTTTCAAAAATTGTTTCTTGCATTAATAAAAATTCATATTCGTTTATTGAAGGCGGATCATTTTCATCTGTGAATCGTAGAGAGCTTTTTTCTTTATTTTGTGCGACATCTTTTTGATTTAGTTTTTGTTGCTCAGGATGAAAATCAGTAAGGATACCTACTTCGAATCCAGCGCTAACTATAACAATCACTGCAAATAAGCACATTATTTTATTTTTACTTTTTACATTCATTTTATCATCACCTACATTTATTATCCCTATTTTTGGTATTATAAAACAAATTTGTTTAAATTAGGGCACCCCTCACAGGATGCCCAACAATTTTGTCTATGAGATACTAGCGGATGGTGATGTTTCGACAGGTAATTGTATACCCGCGGGGAGGCAATATCTAGGACCGGACGTAATATCATCACCATCAGAGAACGGAATACCACCAACAGGACCTTCAATCGTTCCGTCATCATAATAATATATCTCGCTGAAATAAAGATGCCACTTTCCATTAGAATCTTGTACCCAAACCAGAACCGCTTCGATTTTGATTAACTTTTTTGCTTCAATTTTTTCGACAAATAGCGGGCTCATAAATATGAGTGACAGCGTTGCAAACACCAGTCCAATTCCAATTATTTTTATTGTTCTGTTTTTCATTTTTTTATCACATCCTCATATCTTTTTTATTTAGATCACCAATCCAAACTAGTTTTTTATAAAATAGTTGTTTATTTAATACTTTATATAATTTATTTAGAAAAAATTGAGTTTTTTTAAAAAAATTGAGAAAATTTGGGTGGCAATCCGGCAAAATAAAAAAATGAGGAATCTCTCTCAAAAAAATGTGAGATGATTCATCATGACTATATCCTGCTCTTCATTCAAACCGAAGATCGAACCTGCTATAACCAATGAAACAGTGCGAAACACATCTCAATAAATCAGCAACACCTATATAAAAGATATACTTAACATCAAGGATATATGTTTTTCCTGCATTTAATAATCCGTACTGCCCGCGCATATCTATAGTACCATTAGGGTTATTGAATCTGTTGACATGAGTGCCTGTAACATTTTCAAGTATTATGTTTATATAATGACCATCAACAGGATCGATCTCTATCACACGCCATTCAACCCTTAAATACAGGGTCGGATTACTCGTAGGATACCCTAAAGGAGGAGGAAGACCACCAGAAAATGGAATAATAGAATAAGCGAGCTGTGCAGTAACAGGACGCAACGTTATATTTGAAACAACTTTAAAAGGAATAATAATATGAATAGGTCTGTCATTGCCATCAGCATAAGTATAAGTACGTGTACGTGAGAGTGCTTCCGTACCATCAATCTCACCATCCATAATATGTACAATTCTTTGCTGAGTAATCACTCTGTTGAAAAAACGTGTTTCAATGATGGTTGATAAACTATCCGGCTGCGCGTATACATCTAATAATGAAAGATTAAATCTAGATACGCCTTCTGCAATACCGCTACA
>Ga0068707_1003172_pt1 | contig 11515 bp, 8 predicted proteins | sample YNPNPMetaG_FD_66600 | JGI IMG/M metagenome (GOLD analysis project Ga0068707, IMG submission 66600) | Anoxygenic and chlorotrophic microbial mat microbial communities from Yellowstone National Park, USA - YNP NP MetaG | ecosystem: Environmental > Aquatic > Thermal springs > Hot (42-90C) >... | reverse complement strand
TCGTTCGGGCCGAAGAAGCCGACCCCGGCCGCAGCCATCACCGCGACAAACTTGTTGAACGCCTCGGCGGCCGATCCCCACACCGCCACGGTCATCACCAGGGGCAGGCCGATGCCGAGCACCAGCTTCGCCCCGTAGAGCAGCTTCAGCGCGTTCGGACCCCGGATGCCGGCGCGCACAAGTCGGCGCTGCATCACGGTCATGTCCTTCGGCGAGGCCGGGACAAACGAGCCCAACCGGTTGAGAAGATCCCGGAACACCAGGCTGGGGTGCACCGGCGTCTCCTCCTGCTCGACGGCCGTGCCCGTGACGCGTTCGATGTACTCCTGCGGGCGGACCCACATGCGCAGCCCCACCACCGCTGCGGCAGAGGCCACCGCGACAAAGATCAGCGTGCTGAGCAAAATTGCCGTCATGGCCGCCCTGTCCTCCTGCGCATGTCACACCTCGATGTTCACGATCTTGCGGATGATCATGTAGCCGATGATCTGCAGGACGATCGCGCCGACCAGCATCAGGTTCCCGACCTCCTCCTTGACGAAGAAAGTCAGGTATTCCGGGTTGACCACGAACATCATGGCCGCGACGCCGATGGGGATCATCGTCAGCGCCAGCCCGGTCATCCGGCCGTGCGCGCTGATGGCGCGAATCTTGCCGCGCAGCTTGAACCGCTCGCGGATGACGTAGGCCAGCTTGTCGAGGATCTCGGCCAGGTTGCCGCCCGTCCTCTTCTGCAACAGCACGGCGGAGACGAAGAAGTGGACATCGAGCGAGGGCACCCGCTGGCCGAGCTTCTGCAAGGCCACATCGAGCGGCATGCCGAGGTTGTGCTCCTCGAACGCGCGCCGGAACTCGCCGGCAAGCGGCTCCTGGAACTCCCGGTGCAGCATTTCGAGCGAAACCGAGAAGGCGTGGCCGGCCCGCATCGAACGGGCCATGAACTCCAGACTGTCGGGGAACTGCTCTTCGAACTTGCGCAGGCGCGCCCGCCGCTTGGAGGCTACATACAGGAGAGGCACGCTGCCAGCCGCGGCGCCGACAAGGAAAGCGGCCGCGCGGTAATGGCCGGGCAGCAGCAGCCATCCCAGCCAGAAGGCCGCCAGAAACAGCGCCAGGCACAGGTGAACCAGCCTCGCCACTTTCCATTTCAGCCCGGCCTGCTCGATGAGGCGCTGCAGCCGGTCGTGCAGCTGGAAGCGCCGCATCAGGCGGAGAACCCACTTGCCGGTCGTCTGGTCCTCGACCGAGATCAGCGGCGCGCGAGCCGAGTGCGAGCGCGCCTTCTTCTTTTCCGGCGCGCCCAGCACGCGGCTGGCGATCTTGTCGGCGCCGGCGGAGCGCGCGCTGCGGGCGAACAGAAGCCAGGCGGCCAGGACTCCGCCCCACACCAGAAGGAAGATCAGCAGGAACCCGGCCATGTCAGACCTCCTCCACCTCGTCGAAGATCTCCGGGCGCAGGCGGATGCCGGCCGCAAGGAGCTTCTCGTAGAACTTCGGCCGGATGCCGGTGGCGGCGAAACGGCCGAGAACCCGGCCTTCCGGCGACAGGCCCCGCTTCTCGAACACGAAGATGTCCTGCAAAGTGACGATCTCGCCTTCCATGCCCGTCACTTCGGTGATGTTGGTCACGCGGCGGCTGCCGTCGCTGAAGCGCGCCGCCTGCACCAGCAAGTGAACGGCGCTGGCGATCTGCTGGCGGATCGAGATCAGCTGCATGCTCGAGTTCGCCATCGACACCATCACCTCAAGGCGGCTGATGCCGTCCCGCGGCGAGTTGGCGTGGATCGTCGTCAGCGAGCCGTCGTGGCCCGTGTTCATGGCCTGAAGCATGTCGAGGGCCTCCGGGCCGCGGACCTCGCCGACCACGATGCGATCCGGGCGCATGCGGAGGCTGTTGATGAGCAGCTCTCGCTGGCGCACGGCCCCATGGCCCTCCAGGTTCGGCGGACGCGTCTCCAGCCGCACCACGTGAGGCTGCTTGAGCTGCAGCTCCGCCGCGTCCTCGATGGTCACAATGCGTTCCTTCGGGTTAATGAAAAACGACAGCGCATTGAGCAACGTCGTCTTGCCGGCGCCCGTGCCGCCGATGATGATGATGTTCAGCCGCGCCTTGACTGCCGCCTCGAGCAGCTCCATCATGCCGCGGGTCATCGCCTTGCGCTCGACAAGGTCTGCCGGCATCAGCTTGTCCTGGCTGAAGCGGCGGATCGACATCACCGGCCCGTCGAGGGCAAGCGGCGGGATGATGGCGTTGACACGGCTGCCGTCGAGCAGGCGCGCGTCCACCATCGGGTTGGATTCGTCGACGCGCCGGCCGACCTGGCTGACGATCTTGTCGATGATCCGCAGCAGGTGGGCGTCATCGCGGAAGGTCACGCTGGTCAGCTCCAGCACGCCCTTGCGCTCGACGTACACCTGCTTGCTGCCGTTGACGAGGATGTCGGAGATCGTCGGGTCCTGCAACAGCGGTTCCAGCGGCCCGAGCCCGAAGACCTCGTCGAGAACCTCGTCGCAGATCTGCTGCTTCTCGAGCGCGCTCAGAAGCGTGGGCTCGGCGTCGATCAGCGCGATCAGCGCCTGGCGCACCTCGGCGCGCACTCGCTGGTTGTCGATCGTCGCCAGCGCCTCCAGATTGATCTTGTCGAGCAGCTTGCGGTGAAGAGTGAACTTCAGCTCCTGGTATTCGGGCTTCAGCGCAGACTTGGGGCGGCCGGCGTTCTTCAACAGACGCTGCTCCCAGCTCAGTTGCTGGGTCGGCTTCTGCTCCAGATTCGGGATCATCCTGATGCGCTCCTAAACTCGAAACCAGGCAGGCCCCGTGAAGCCTGCTAAGCATTGATCGGCCGAAAAGCCGGAAAACTTCAGCCCTCGCATCATCCCTCCGCCAAAACAGCGCGCGCCTCGCCGGCGCCGTTGCCGCTCTTCACCCCGGCGGCGGCCGAGTTGGCAAATTTCGCAGCCAGTTGCTCGATGGCGCGCCCGAGTTCGCAGTCCCGTCCGAGGGACTCCACCCGGGTCACCATCCTGTGAACCGCCTGCGGATCGTCGGGCAGCGCCGCAAACACAGGGCAGCCGAAGATCTTCTCCATGTCCGACAACGAAAGGTCCGTGCGGCGATCCAGCCGGCTGACGAGCATCCGGAACCGGTCTTTCGAGAACCCGAGCTGGCCAAGCAGGGCCACGGCGCGGCGGCCCATATGGAGGCTGGGCAGTTCCGGCGTGGAACAGAGGCAGGCCGAATCGGCCTCGGAGAGGACAAACAGGCTCAGCCGGTGGAAAACGGAGGGCAGGTCGAGGATCACCCAGTCATAAAGAAGGCGGCTGAACTCGAGCACTTCGTGCAGGCCGTTGGAGTCGATTTCTTCGCCGGCAGGCCGCTCCGGCGCCGCCAGCACGTCCACCCCTCCCGCCGATACCACGAGGGCGGACCAGGTTCCGGGGTCGAGCCGCGAAGAACGCGCCACCGCGTCGAGCACCGTATAGGTGGGGTTCAGCTTCAGATGAAACGCAATCGCCCCTCCCTCGGTGTCGAGATCGACCAGCAACACCTTGCGCCCGGTGAGCCTGCGAATGGCAAAGGCCAGTTGCGTGGCCGCCGTCGAGGCCCCCGATCCGGGCTTGGCCGGGGCGAAAGCCAACAGCGTCCCGGAATGATCAGGCCGCCTGCCTTCCGGCTCGCGGAGACGGCGGATCCGGGCGGCCGCTTCCCGCTGGGCAGCGGCCTCGAAAGGAGCGGTGAGAAACTCCGTGGCGCCCGCGCGGAAGCAGCGGATCAGCGCGTCAGGGTCCGGCCGGTGGTGAATGCCCACGACCTGGATGGCAGGCTGCACGGATGCCGCCACGCGGATGAGCGAACAGGCCGTGTCAAGACTGCCGGCCAGATCCACCAGAACCACGTCCGGCTGCATCTGCCGCAGCCGCATCTCCAGCGTCGCCGCCGCGGGGTAGCCCTTGAGCTCGCCCAGGATCTGGAACACCCGGGCCTGTGCAGCAGCGGCGAGGAAGGTCTCGGCCAAGGCGCGATCCTCGGCCACCAGAACCGCCGTCAGCTCGCGCTCGCGGGCTACCGAGCCACCATTCATATCCGGATCTCCCTTCGCCGCGAGGCCCGTGCGGCACGCTCAGCGGGAACCAGCCCCGGGCCTGGCGCCGCGCCGGAAGAGATCCTTGCGCGTCTCGGCCGCAGGCGGCTTCGGGCCGGCTGCACCCGCGCCCACGTTGGAAGAGCCGGGCATGCCCTGGGGAAGCAGCGACGGGGGCATCACGCCCAGCGGGGCGTTCGGCAGCAGTTTCGGGTCGGAAGCCGACATGGGCTCGACGATTTCCGGAGTGACAAGGACCAGCAGCTCGCTCTTGCTGCGCGTCTCGCTGCGGCTCCGGAAGAGCGCCCCGAGCAGCGGAATATTGGCAAGGCCCGGGATGCGGCTCATGTTCTCCGTCGTACGGTCGTCAATCAGGCCGCCGATGACAAAGCTCTGTCCCGGCGACAGCTCGATGTTCGACTCCACTCGCCGGGTCGCCAGGGCCGGGATGGTGAAGCCGCTGATGCTGATTGCGTTGGAAACATCGATGGTAGACACCTCCGGCTTCACATACATCTTTAGCGTGCCGTTTTCGGTAAGGTTCGGCGTGAAGGTCAACCGGATGCCGAACTCGCGGAACTGCACCGTCACCGCGCCCGCATTGGCGCCGCCCTGCAGCACAGGGACCGGAAACTCGCCGCCGACGAGGAAGCTGGCCTCTTTCCCGTTGCTTGTCAGGAGGTTCGGCTCGGCAAGGATCTGAAGGAGGCCTTCCTGCTGGAGCGCGCGAATCGTGGCCGCCAGGTTCAGGTCAGGACGAAACGCAAAGACGTTGAGTGCGTCCGTCAGGTTGAAGTCAGAGGAGGTGCCGGCAAGCTGCCCCGGGATCACGCCGGTCAAATTGTTTGTCCGCGGAGGGGAGAATTGCCCGGTGGTGACGCTTCCGGGCGTGTTCAGCGCGCCGGTGGAAACCAGGTTCAGGCCGAACTGCTGCGTGGCGCTGCGGTTCAGCTCGGCGAACTTGACGCGGAGCAGGATCTGCTTGTCGACCGGGGCCGGCCTGGCACGGAGGTTGTTCACGACATTTTTCGTGATGCCCTGCACGAGCGCCGTCGCCCGGTCCGCCACCGCCTGCGAAGACACCGTGCCGGTCAACGAAATGGAATCGCGGGCCGCGGCGATCTGAATGTCCTCGCCGGGGAACGTTTCCCGGAGGAGCTTCCGGACCGGTTCAAGGTTCATCTCCACGTTGACGCTGTACATGTTGCGCTGCCCGCTCTTTGCCCAAATGACAAGCGTCGCCGAGCCGAGGCCCTTGGCATGGACCAGAATCTCGCGGTTGGAAACGGGAACGTAGTCAACGATTTCCGGGTTCGAGGTCGAGATGCGGCTCACGTCCTCCGGGTAGTCGATCACCACGCTTCTGCCCAGAGTGACGCGGATCTCCTCGGCTGCGCCCTGCGCCAGCGCCGCAGCCGCAGCCAGGCCCAGAAGCACGCCCAAACCCGCCAGTTGAACAAAAGAGCAAGCGTAGCGTTTCACGGATTCCTCCCGGTATCTTCAGCGGCCTTTTTGGCCTGGACTGTCTCCACCTTCTTCTCGACCCCGCGGATCGTGATGATCTGGTCGGGCACCGGCGCTGGCGGAGGGGGAGGCGGCGGCGCCACAACGGGGGCTGGCTGCGGACGGCGGCGGCGAGGCCCCACTTCGTCAAACACCTCCTCATCCTGGCCGCCGATCGGTTCCGCGGTCATCCTGGCATGCTTTCCGTAAAGGGCCGCGAGGCTCAGCCCGGTTGTGTTTTCAATGTTCTGGTCCCCGCCGTTCCTCAGCACGAGCTGGATGCGGCCCTCGTTGCCCGCCAGCGTCAGCAGCTCGGCCTGTTGCGGGGTGACCAGCAGCGTCACGTTGGGCGCGTCGACCGGCTTGCCGCTGGCATCGGTTTGCAGCGTCTTTCCTGCCGACAGCACGAGTATGTTCTGAAGGATCGTTTTCGTCACCGTCGTCTTGTTGCCCGGCGGGTTGCCCGTGATCAGCACGTCAACCCGCATGCCGGGCAGAACGAAGCCGGCGACGCCCACCACGTCGTTGACCCTGACTGTGACCGCGCGCATGCCGACCGGGATGACGGGGGCAAGTCCCACGCCGCTGCCCCGCTGCGCCAGGCGTCCCTCGAGGATCGGTTCCTCGGCGAGAATGTTGGCCACCACGGGACGATCCAGGACATCCTCGGGCTTGCTGAAAGCGCCCTTGGGAAACGCCTGCGCCGGGATCTTGACAACCTTGACATCGGCCGCCTTCACGGTCAGGCCGACCGGCAGCGGCCGTGCCGCCACCACGACATCCTTCATCTCGATCACCTCAGCCTTTTTCGGCTGGCTGCCTGCCTTGGAGGTCATGCTGTAGAACAGAGCGCTGACCACCAAAGCAAAAACAAGGCTGACGGCAAGAACGGTGAGAAACCTACGATCCATGGGATGGCCTCCATTGAATGCCCATCGAAACTCGACCCCGGGCGCTTGCTTGACGGCCGGCAGAGGGAGTCGGCCCGGCCGGCGGCGTCTGTGCCGCCAACGGCCGCCCCCTTCGAACGGCCGCCGCGAGCCTCCGGCTTGCAAGATTTGGCATCATCAGTCTTTCCTCGCGGTTGCGGCCTCCGACGGCTCCTCGGCAGGCTTGTCTTCTGCCGCCTTCCGGTTCTGCCCAAGCCACCAGGCGGCTGCCGGGAACCCGGCCGAGAGAGCGAAATTCAGCAAGTCCTCTCCTCCCGGCATGCGCCAGCCGCACTCGGCAGCCGCCGCAGCGCAGTCGTCCGGGACCTTCTCAGCTCGCCGGCCCTGCTCGTGATTTGCCACCGAAATCACCCTCTCCATCACTCCTTTCGGCAGGGTCACGGAATTTCATTAGGGGCGGAAGCCGGACAATTTGCACAGCCCGCAAAGACCCGCCGCCCCAGGGCCGCCTCCACGCGCGGCCTCCTCCGGAAAAGCACGGCGGCACCATCGTCGTCGACAATGGTCCACTCCGGGCTGGCCTTCAGAAGGCTCGCCAACGCAAAGCCGGGCGGCAACAACGCGGTGTCGAAACGGTACTTGTCGAGCAACTCCCGCCAGTCGTGGCTGCCCTCCATCATCCGCAGGTACTCCATCGCGAGGTCTTTCCCGTAGAAGTCGCTGCGGCCATCGAAGAAGACCTTCACCCGGGGGTGGAGCCGGTAGATGAGATAGTCGGCCCACTGATCTTTGGTCAGGATTCTCGCCTCCTGCATTTGCGCCCCGTGCTTCCGGACCATGCCGGCCGGGAAATGCTCCTTGGGAAAGTCATCAATCGGGGGCAACGGAAACACCCCTGCCACGGCCAAACCCAAGACCACGGCCGGCCACGGGCTCATCCGGCGAAGATCCGGGTCGAACCCCTCGGCCAGTTCCGTCAACACCGAGAAAGCGGACCGGGTACCGCCCTTCGCCGTCCACACGTCCCAGAGACGCTGCAATTCCTCTGCAACGAAGGGAAGCGCGACGGCAACAAACAGGGGGATGTGGCGAGCTGATTGCAACGACGAGTGCGCCCAGAACAGGATCCAGAGCGGCGCCACAAACCGGCGCCGGGCCAGCATGAGCCCGCTGACGGCGCATGCCGCCAGCAGCACCACCTCATAGTGGAGCATCGGCTCGCCGCGGAAGGACGGCGAGCGGAACTCGCCGACGATGTTCCGGATGTAGTCGGCCCTCAGGTAGTCCAGCGTGTGGGCGTGCAGCTGCCAGCCGTAAGGATTCACGAGACTCGCCGCCAGACAGGCCGCTGTCAGGGCGGCATAGCGGAGCGCCAGCGCCCATTGGCGCTGGCCGAAAACCGACTCGGCGGCCAAACCCGCCGAGGCAAGCCCCAGCAGGCTGATCAGGGCCAGCCATCCCCCGTGAAGATTCGTCCACAGTACAGTGAACGGCACCATCAACCAGGTCCAGGCCGAAGGCCGCCGCAGATCCGCCTGGATCCACCATGCCGCCAGCGCTACAAACAGCATGGTGAAGATGTGCGGCCGCGCCAGCAGGTGCAGGGTCGCAGCGGTAAAGGCGGCAAAGGCCAAGGGCAGAGCCACCCAAAAGTTGGCGCCGCGCCAGACCATCATGCGAAACACCACGCCACAGAACAGCGTGCCCATGACCAGGCCAAACAGCGCCACCGCCTGAAGGCCTCCCCAGGAGTGCAAGAGGGCCAGAACGACATCGGCAAGCCACTCCCAGGCAAACCAGGGTTCGCCAGCCCTGGAAAATGAAAACAGGTCATGGTAGACGAACGAGCGGTTTTGCAAAATCCAGTCGCCCGTGCGGATGTGCCAGCCGGCGTCGCCGTCGACCAGCAGAAGCCGGATGCCGCCCTCGGCGAGACCAAAGAACCAGAGGGGAACCGCCAGCAGCAAGACGTCAAACAGGGATGGCTTCAGCAGCCGCGTCCAAAGCCGGGCGCGCGCAGCGCCGCGAGCATCCCAACTTTCGGGCTCAAGACGGCTGGCAGCCGTCGGAGTCTCAGGCAAGGAATCCGGTGTGGTAGCCATCGGCCCGGCTCTCTTGCCTTCATTCGGCACTCCGACCGCCCGGCATTAGAGCGGTCGCAAGGAAACCTGCCGCGCGGCAGGGAGAAGTCCCTCGCCCTGGCTCTTCCATGCCCCTGCCGCCGGGCCGTGCGACGGCCGTTGTCCACCCTGCCGGGTCCGAACCTGTCCGGAGGGGACGGCGCTTTCAGAGCTGGCCGGCACGTACCCGGCCATGAAACCGGGAAATGACCTGCCGTCAGGGCGTCCTTCCCGGATCTGGTCACCACTCAAGCATGGCGGCAGATCGGAGGACAGAAGATTGAGGCAAAATAATGGTCTGTCATCAACCAGACATCTTGCACCGCGACCAGAGTTGCGGCATGATGAAGGGAGAAGAGATCTAGAGTATCTCCTCCTCCAACACTGGCCGACTGCTTCCTCCTCCGGCAGTCGGCCTTTCTTTTGTATCCCCTTTCATCCTGCTTCCACGGGGCAGTCAATCTTGCCTCTCCCGGCGGAACCGCCACGTCGGACTGTGGGAGATGTGATGGCCCGAGCAGCGGCGAACGCTTCGGCCCCCTGAAGGCATCGGGGCCGAAATCGGCGGCGGTCCGATCCTCTGACACATGGGGCAGCAATCCATGGCATGCAATTGATGAGCAACCATTTACGCTCCACTCGCTCCCGGGCGCCAGACGGAAATTGCTTCCTTTGGGACGCACGTCTCGGAGACGCCTGCCGCCGACTTGCGGCCCCGTGGCCGACGACTCTCTGCCGCCCCGGCGCCTTGAGGAAGCCCTTGGCGACAGGAGCCTAACGAAGAGGCTGGTTTCCCTCCTCGAGATCCCGTTCCCGAAATGCGGGAGAAGGCCCGGCGCATGCCCTGGATCCGGCGCGAAAGCCGTGATCCCTTGTGACCGGCGCACGCATCGCGCCGGGGGGTTCCCGCTCATCATGCCGGCGCCTGCCGGTGACCGGCGGGGGGATCCTCCTTGTGGCGTCCGGCACGAGCCTCCTGGCCGGGCAGCATCCAGCCAGGATTCATTCAGATAGCCCCGCCCTGCGGAACCCGAGGCGCCCCGCAGACAGATGCCCCGAAGCGCCCGGGGCTTGAGACGACAATACCCCGCCATGAGCCGGCCCGCCGCAGGACGCTTCGGCTCACGGGCTGTGGCCCAGCCGGGCGACAATGGATTCCTCCGCGCCGGCGCTGCGGCCGACAGTGAGCGTTGCGGCGGGCGGGACGCGCGCACCACAGCCGCCGCAACCCGGTGCAGACGGCGTCAGACTTTGGCGGGCACCACAAACGGGGCCCGGTAGTTGCGCGTCATCAGCGCGCTCGCCTCGGCGTCGCCGATGATGTCGCCGGTTTCGGGATCCACTTTCAGGCTGCGGCCAACCCGGTAGCTGATGTTGGCCAGGTGCATGAGGGTGCAGCTGATGGCGCCCTCATCGATCGGGCCGTTGAGCATCTCCGGCTTGCCCGCGCGGACGGCCTCGAGGAAATTGGCATGGTGCGAGCCGCCAGCCCTCTTCTCGGGCCCGGGTTCCGCCTTGCGGCCAAGAAACACCTTGTAGGTGTCGTAGCCGTCGATCGCCATGTAGCCCTTCGAACCGTAGAAAATATTGCCGACGGTGTTGCCGCCGCCCCCGCCGGGCCTTTCGCCGATGCCCGCCTCGTGATTGGTCATCCAATGGCGGACTTCGAAGGTCATGAACTTCTTCTTTCCGGCGACGTCGAACTCGTAGGTGGCCACGAGCACGTTGGGCGTTTCCTGGTCGTCGTCGAACATGAAGTGGCCGCCCATGGCGCTCACGCGGGTGGGCAGCTTCACGCCCATCAGCCAGCGGCAGATGTCGACTTCATGGATGCCCTGGTTGCCGAAGTCGCCGTTGCCGTAGTCCCAGAACCAGTGCCAGTTGTAGTGAAACCGGTTGCGGGTGAACTCGCGCTTCGGCGCAGGGCCCAGCCAGAGATCGTAGTGGACGCCGGCGGGCACCGGCTCCACCGGCGCGCGGCCGATCGTGTCGCGCCACTTGAAACAGAGGCCGCGCGTCATGTAGACGTCGCCGATGACGCCCTCCTCGAGCATCTTCTTCGCCTCCTGCAAGGCCGGCGAAGAGTGCGCCTGCACGCCGTGCTGCACGAGCTTGCCGTACTTCCTGGCGGCAGCGACGATCTGGCGGGACTCGAACACATTGTGCGAGCACGGCTTCTCGACATAGACGTGCTTGCCCGCCTGCAAGGACCAGATGGTCTGGAGCGTGTGGTGGTGGTTGGGCGTGGCGATCGACACGCAATCGATCGTCTTGTCCTCGAGCATCTTGCGGATGTCGACATAGCGGGCCGGCTTCTTGCCGGTCGCTTTCTCGACCTCGGCCAGACGGCGGTCCAGAACGGACTCGTCAATATCGACCAGCGCGGCGATCTCCACATTCGGCATCCGCTGATAGGCCCGGATGTGGCTGTTGCCCTGTCCGCGCAGGCCGACCACGGCGACGCGGATGGTATCATTTGGACTGCCGAGCGCGGTGGCGCGCGCGGCGGCGCCTGCGGCGGCGCTCATCAGAAAATAGCGGCGGTTCATCGGTGCGGTTGACTCCTTGGACTCGTGCTGCCTGATACTCTATCGCATCCGCAACCCAAAAGGGAGGGAATTGACATGTCATTCACAAACGACGAAGCCCGGCTGATCGCCGGTTACCTGCTCTCGCAGTATGAGCAGGAGATGGAGACGACGAAGAAGGTGCTCGGAGCCGTTCCCGAAGGACAGGAGGCCTGGGCGCCGGACCCGCGTTCCACTCCCGCGCTGAAGCTGGCCTGGCACATCGCGAGCGCCGAGAAATGGTTCCTCGATTCGATCGCCCAGGGGAAGTTTGAAGCAGGCGATTCGTCGATGCCTGCCGGCATTCGCACAGGCGCCGACGTGGCCGCCTGGTATGCGGAGAGTGTGCCCCC